>Ga0302299_10002819_pt1 | contig 10581 bp, 8 predicted proteins | sample III_Fen_N3_4_FD_198795 | JGI IMG/M metagenome (GOLD analysis project Ga0302299, IMG submission 198795) | Peat permafrost microbial communities from Stordalen Mire near Abisko, Sweden - III_Fen_N3_4 | ecosystem: Environmental > Terrestrial > Soil > Wetlands > Permafrost | place: Sweden: Abisko...
GACCTGCTGCGGCGCCTCGGCGACCTCTCGCCCGACGAGGCCGGGGCGCGGACCGACGGTGGACGCGTGGAGGCGTCGCTGCATCTCGCCGAGCTCGCGGCGTCGCGACGGGCGGTGCGCGCTCGGATCGGGGGCGAGGAGCGCTGGATCGCGATCGAGGACGTGGCGCGGTACCGCGACGGGGTGGGCGTCGCGCCGCCGCCCGGCGTGCCGTCGGTGTTCCTCGCCCCGGTAGCGGGCGCCCTCGACGGTCTGCTCGCACGCTTCTCGAGGACCCACGGCCCGTTCACGGCAGACGAGCCCGCTCGCCGCTGGGGCCTCCCGCTCGGCGTCGTGGACGACGCGCTCCACCGGCTGGTCGCCGTGGGGACCGTGCTGGCGGGGGAGTTCCGACCGGGCGGCGCCTCGCGCGAGTTCTGCGACCCCGAGGTGCTGCGCTCGTTGCGACGGCGATCGCTCGCGCGCCTGCGCCACGAGGTGGAGCCCGTCGAGCCCGTCACGCTCGCGCGGTTCCTGCCGGCATGGCACGGCGTGGCGCCCGTCGCGGGCGGTGGCGAGGCGCCGCGATACCGAGGCGACGCCGCCCTCGAGCGTCTGGCGCAGGTCGTGGACCAGCTGGCCGGCCTCCCGATCCCCGCGTCCGTGCTGGAGCGCGACGTCCTGCCCGCGCGGATCCCGGGCTACCAGCCGCGCCTGCTCGACGAGCTGGGTGCCATGGGCGAGGTCGCGTGGGTGGGGCGGGGGAGCCTCGGGCGCGACGACGGTCGGGTGGTCCTCTACCGGCCCGGGCGCGAGCTGCTGCGCCCCGTCAGCATGGCCGAGGGCGTGACCCGGCCCGACGGCGCCGTGCACGAGAAGCTCCGCGCGCAGCTCGCCCGCCGCGGCGCCTCCTTCTATCGCGAGCTCTTCACCGCAGCCGGCGGACGGTCCGACCGCGAGGTCCTCGACGCGCTGTGGGACCTGGTCTGGGCGGGCGAGGTGACCAACGACACCGTGGCGCCCCTGCGCGCCCTGCGCTGGAAGCGCCCTACGAAGGACCATCGGCCGCGTGCTGGGAGGCTGACCGCGCTCGGCCCGCCCGAGGCGGCGGGACGATGGTCGCTGGTCGAGGCGCCCGCGGGCGCCGACGAGGACGAGGTCGACGGGCTCCAGACGACCGGGCCCTCACGCACGGAGCGGCTCCACGCGCAGGCGCTCGCACTGCTCGAGCGGCACGGCGTGCTCACCCGCGAGGCGGTGGCGGGCGAGGCCGTCGACGGCGGGTTCTCGGCGGTGTACCCGGTGCTGCGCATGCTCGAGGAGGGCGGGCGGATCCGGCGCGGGTACTTTGTCGACGGGCTCGGAGCCGCGCAGTTCGCGCTGCCGGGCGCCGTCGACCGGCTGCGTGCCCTGCGCAACCTGCCGGGCGAGGCGGCGGGCGAGCACGACCGCGTGGTGCACCTGCTCGCCGCGGCCGATCCCGCCAATCCGTACGGCGCCGCGCTCCCGTGGCCCCGCCGCGACGACGCCGACCGCCGCCCGTTCCAGCGCGCCGCCGGGGCGTACGTTGCGCTGGTGGGCGGGGCGGCGGCGGTGTACCTCGACCGCGGCGGGACGTCGATCGGCACGTTTCCGGCCGCCGACGACCTGGCGGTGCTCGACGCGGCGCTCCGGGCCCTTGGCGCTCTCGTCGCTGACGGCCGCCTGCGCGAGCTGGTGCTCGGAAAGGTGGACGGCGAGCCCGTGGCGACCTCCCCGCGCCGCGATTCGCTCCTCGCAGCCGGGTTCCTCGCTGGGTACCGGGGGTTGGTGCTGCGCCCGGGCGGGTCAAACCCGGACCGCCTCGCCGGCCGGCCCACCGTCACGCGGCCCATCCGGTAGCGCCCATGCCTGAAGGCGACACACTCGCGCGAACGGCGGCCGGGCTTCGGCCGTGGCTCCTCGGGCGGCCCGTGCTCGCGGCTCGGACGAACGGACCCGGTGCGGCCCCCAGGGTCGAGCGCGTCGTCGGCGCCACGGTCACCGCGGTCGAGTCGATCGGGAAGAACCTCGTGATCCGGCTCGACAACGGCCTCGAGCTGCGCACGCACCTTCGCATGCACGGCTCGTGGCACCGCTACCGGCCGGGCGAGCGCTGGCGCCGGCCGCCGGGACGCGCCCGGCTCGTGCTCGAGGTGGACGGCTCGGTGGCGGTCTGCTTCGATGCCCCGGTCGTCGAGCTGTTCGAGCAGCGGACCGAGGCGCTGCATCCCTCGCTCTCTCGACTCGGCCCAGACCTGCTGGCGCCGCGCCCGGACATCGCTGAGGCGGTACGCCGGCTCCGCGACCCGGCTCGCGCTGATCGGGCCGTCGGCGAGGCGCTCCTCGACCAGCGGGCGCTCGCGGGGATCGGCAACGAGGTGAGGAACGAGGCGCTCTGGCAGGCGTCGTGCTCGCCGTGGGCGCCGCTCGGCACGCTCGACGACGCGCTCCTCCGACGCCTCGTCGAGTTGGGCCGCGACATCCTTCGCGAGGGCGCCGCCACCGGCCGTCGTCCGAGGCACGTCTACCGGCGGTCCGGGCGACCCTGCCCGCGCTGCGGGACGCTGATCCGGGTCGTGCACCAGGGGAGCGATCTGCCGCGCCTGACGTTCTGGTGTCCCGGCTGCCAGGGCGCTGGCCCAACCCACAGCTGACCGCCGCCGACGCCCGCGCCTGCCGCCGCCGAGGTTCGAGCGGACGCCGGCCGACCGCGGCGGGGGCGCGGGCTTATGCTGCGCCTCGTGACATCGTCCCCACGCCCGAGCCGCGTCCGCTGGCTGGTCGTCCTCGTCCCGGCGGTGATCGTCGCGGGGCTCGAGCAGTTCAGCGACACGTACCTCGACCCGTCGCTGCCCATTCCGCTCGACAACGTCCTCGTGTCCGGTGCGGTGCTGGCCATCGGGTGCCTCATCGCCTTCTTCGTCTTCCGCCGGATCGACAACCTCACGGGGACCCTGCGCGCTCGGAACGCCGAGCTGGAGGCCCGCGACGCCTCCGCCCGTGCGCTCAATCGGGTGTCGATGGCCATCGCCGCCGAGTCGGGTCTCGACCATGTCCTCGGGGCCGTTGTCACGTATGCCCGCGTCCTGCTGCAGGCCGATGTGGCCGTCCTGCTGCTCGAGGGCTCGGATGGGCGCCTCGGGGTCCGCGCCGCCGATGGGCTGCCCGACCTCGAGGCCGCGCGGTCGCTGTATGTCGACGCTGACCCGGACGCCCCCGACGCGGATGCGATGCTCGCGTTCGTGAACCCGCACGAGGCCGTCGCCCGGCTGTCGGCCCCGCTGCAGCGGGGCGGATCGACCATTGGCGTGCTGGCGGTCGGCTTCGCGCACGTCCGCGGCTTCGACGTGGACGAGGTCGAGACGCTGGCGTCGCTCTCGAGCCAGGCGGTCATCGCCATCGAGCACGACCGTCTGGAGGCGCGCCTCCGCGAGCTCGCAGTCGTCGACGAGCGCGAGCGCATCGCCCGGGAGCTGCACGACGGCATCGCCCAGGTGCTGGGCTACGTGAACACCAAGACCCAGGCGGTCGACGGGTACCTTGAGGCGGGCCGCGTCGACGAGGCGCGGGTCCAGCTCGCCGAGCTGGGTTCGGCGGCGCGCGCGGTGTACGTGGACGTGCGCGAATCGATCATTGGCCTCCGAGGCCCCATCGAGGCCGGCCAGGGTCTGGGAACGGCCCTCGCCGCGCACGCCAGGCGGGTGGCCGAGGCCTCGAAGTTCGGCCTGGCGCTCGAGATCGACCCCGCGACCGAGACGCTGCGCCTCGATGCGGACGCGGAGGCGAACCTCTACCGAATCGTCCAGGAGGCGCTCACGAACGTGCGCAAGCACGCCGGGGCGCGACGCGTGCGCCTCACGGCGAGGATCGACGGCGACGTGCTCCAGGTCACGGTCGCCGACGACGGGCGTGGCCTGCCGGCGGGCGCGGCGTCGAGCGACAAGCCCGGCTATGGCCTGCGGGCGATGCGCGAGCGCGCCGCCCGGATCGGGGCGCGGTTCCAGGTGATGGGCCAGGTCGGCGGCGGGACGCTGGTTCGGGTGGAGCTGCCGCTGGCGGGCCACGAGCCGGAGGCGCCGGCTCCAGCGACTCCCTCGCCGTCACCGGCCACACCGGCAGGCGTGGCGTGACCATGCGCATCCTGCTCGCCGATGACCACGCGCTCTTCCGCGACGGCGTGGCCTCGCTGCTGGGCGTGTGGGGCCACGAGGTGGTGGGCCAGGTGGCGGACGGCCAGGCAGCGGTCGCGGCCGCGGTCCGCCTGCGGCCGGACCTCGTGCTGATGGACGTGGCCATGCCGGGCGGTGGCGGGCTCGCGGCGACCCGTCGACTGGCGGTCGAGGCGCCCGAGATCGCGATCGTCATGCTCACCGCGTCCGAGGATGTGGACGACCTCTTCGCCGCGATCAAGGCCGGGGCGCGCGGGTACTTGCTCAAGAACCTCGAGTCGGGCGAGCTGCGCGGCATGCTCAGCGCCATCGAGCGCGGCGAGGCGGCGATCACGCCGGCCATCGCGGCGCGGATCCTTACCGAGCTCGCGCGTCCGGAGCCCGTGCCGGTCCCGGACACGGACCCGGACCACCTGACCGACCGCGAGCTCGAGGTCCTCCAGCTCGTCGTCCGCGGCATGCGCAACAAGGAGATCGCGTCCGAGCTGGGCATCAGCGAGAACACCGCGAAGTTCCACCTGCGCAACATCCTCGACAAGCTGCACGCCCAGAACCGCGCCGAGGTGGTGGCGCTCGCGATGCGCGGAGGCCTGGTCGAGGGCGGCTGAGGTCCGCACCCACGAGGCGCCCCGCCATGCGCGGCCCGCGCCTCGGCCCGATCCGAACGGCACCCCGCCCCTATCCGAAATGACGGGCGACCTACCCACCCGGGTGGGCGTGGTGCGCAACCGCGCCGCAACCGACGATCGCCGCAGCAACAAGGAGGCGGCGTATGGGCTATCGCATCGACATCAACCACGCAGGCTGCATGACATGCGGCATCTGCATGGACGTGTGCCCGGTCGAGGCACTGGACATGTCAAGGCCTGACCACCCCGGGATCGAGACGGGTCCGGTCGGCGGCAAACCACTGCCCTGGATGGTCGAGCGACCGCTCCAGGTGGGCGAGTGCATCGGCTGCGGCATCTGCGTCCGCGAGTGCCCTCCGGCGGTCATCTCGATCGCAACGCTGCGGGGCGAGCAGGTTGCCCTGGCACCCCGGCAGGGCCCCATCGAGCGGCCATCGCCGTATGCCGCGGACGAGGTGTGGATGCCGCTGTCCGAGGTCACCCACGAGTCCATGAAGACCACCAAGCCCTCGCCCTGGGGCGACCTGTTCGCCTGGCAGACGCGCAGCCGGCCGAAGTCCTGGCAGGCCTGGATGACGATGGTCGACGAGGGCCCGGCCAACCCCATCGCGCCGTGCCAGGAGGCCTGCCCCGCGGGCACCGACGCCGGCCGGTACGTGGGCCTGATCGGCCAGGGCCGCTACGACGAGGCCTACCAGGTCGCCGCCGAGGTGAACCCGTTCCCCTCCGTCTGCGGTTGGATCTGCACGGCCCCCTGCGAGGTCGCCTGCCGACGCGGCGTCCTCGACGAGCCCATCAGCATCCGCACCCTCAAGCGCTTTGCCGTCGAGAACGGCAAGCTGCCCCCGGCTCCCAAGGCGTCGCGAAAGCGCAGCGAGAAGGTCGCGATCGTCGGCGGCGGTCCCGCCGGCATGGCGGCCGCGTGGTACCTCGCCCGCCTCGGCTACCCGGTCACGGTCCTCGAGGCCATGCCCGTGCCCGGCGGGATGATGGCCATCGGCATCCCCGAGTACCGCCTCCCGCGCGAGGTCCTCCAGGCCGAGCTCCAGCGGATCCTCGACGCGGGCGTTGAGCTCCGGCTCGACACCGCCATGGGCCGCGACTTCACGCTGCCCGACCTCGAGCGCCAGGGCTTCCGGGCGATCTTCCTCGCCACGGGCGCCAGCAAGTCCCGCCGTCTGGGCGTCCCCGGCGACGACCAGAAGGGCATGATCCCCGCCACCCGGTTCCTCAAGGAGGTCAACCTCGGCGAGCACCCGGTCCTGACCGGCGACGTCATCATCGTCGGCGGCGGCTCCACGGCCATGGACGCCGCTCGCTCGGCCAAGCGCTCCGGCGCCGCGTCCGTCTCGATCGTCTACCGCCGCGGCCGCGCCGACATGCCGGCCCAGGAAGAGGAGATCGAGGCGGCCGAGCGCGAGGGCATCGCGATCCTCGAGGGGCTCGCCCCCAGCGAGGTCGTGGGCCGTGACGGCCAGGTCGTGGCACTGCGCTGCGACGTGACCGCCCCCGGCAAGGCACCCGAGTCGGGCGGCCGCACCCCGTGGAACACCACCGGCGAGACCCGCGAGCTGCCGGCCGCATCAATCCTCGTCGCCATCGGCGAGGAGCCCGACCCGTCGATCCTCCCCGAGGGCGCCGGCATCGAGGTCAGCGGCTGGGCCGGCATCGTGGCCGACCCGAACACCATGGCCACCGGCCGCGCGGGCATCTTCGCCGGCGGCGACGTGGTCTCCGGCCCCAAGACCATCATCGAGGCCGTGGCCGCCGGACGGCGCGCCGCGGGCTCCATCCACGAGTACCTCTCGGGCGCCCGCAATGGCGAGGCCGAGATCATGAAGGTCGTCCGCGTGGTGACCCCGGCCGAGCCCACCCTGCGGCTCGACATCGCCAACAAGTCCCGAATCCACGCGCCGCTCCCGGTCGTGGAGACCGGCCACTTCAAGGCGACCGCCGAGGGCTTCGCCGAGGCGGATGCGAAGGCCGAGGCGTCCCGCTGCTTCCGCTGCGATGCCGTCTACGGCTGCCCGACCGTCAGTGTCCAGGCCGGCCGCGGCCCCGTCGACTCCCGTGTCGGCGGCCCGAGCGCCAAGGACGCCCCGGTCGCGGCGCCCGGCCCGCTGACCCCCGCCACACCCCCGTCGCGCCAGCTCAGCTCCGGAGGAGTTCAGTGAATCTCGATCAAGTCAACGGCCTCTTCGACGGTGGCGAGGGCTTCGTCGAGGGCACCATCGCCGCCGCCCTCGTGATCCTGTGGATCCTGACGGTGGCCATCCACCTCGCCCGGCCGTACATGGCCAAGACCACCGGCAAGTTCACGCTCCGTCTGGGCGCGGACCTCTGGTGGATCATCTACGTCGGCCTGCGCGACATCATGCTGCTGCAGGTCTTCCTCGGCTCGTTCATCTTCTTCTACCCCGACGTCGTGGGCGGTCAGCCGCTGCCGATCACCGGCGGCCTCGCGGCGGTCTGCGCATTCGGCGCACTGCTCATCAAGCTGATGACCAAGGGCGACGCCGACCTCCGGGGGATGCAGGCCCAGACGGTCCTCATCGGCCTCGGCGCTGTGCTGTACCTCACCCCGTACCTGTTCGGGCCGCAGACGCAGGCCCTCACCGGCTCACGCATGCTCGACCTCTCGAACACGCTGACCTCGAGCCAGAACCCGGGTCTGGCCCTGCCGCTCTGCTACATCTCCGCGGCGCTGACCGGCCTGCTCGGCATCGTCGCCGTCGCCTACAACATCCAGCTGTCCTACCGGCAGCCCAAGGCCCACTGAGGGAGCTGCCCCATGCTTTCCCAAGACGACCTCGCCGCCGCCATCGCCAGCCATGGCGGCAACTGGATGGTCCTGTCGGTCGCGGCAGTCCTGCCCATCCTCTGGGCGTTCACCCTCTCGCTGCACTTCGCGCGGCCGTACGTCCTGCGGTTCCTGCAGCGGCTGACGCTCCGCTTCGGCGGCGACGTGTGGTGGCTGAGCTACGTGCTCACCCGCGACGCGCTCCTCGTGATCACCCTCTGCCTGTCCGTGATCTTCCTCTTCCCGAACTTCTACCTGCGCGGTGACGGTCTGGGCATCACAGCGCCGGTCGCCACGCTGGTCCTCTGCTGGGCCGCGCTCGTCAAGCTGCTCCGCGACCCGGACGACAACCCGGCCGACTTCCGCCTGCAGAGCTACCTGCTCGTGCTGGCGTCGGTGCTCTACATCATCCCGCAGATCTACGGCATGGAGTCCGCGGACCAGGGCATCTCCTGGACGGGCTCGCTGATGTCGATGACCACGGTCACGCGCAACGGCGTGGACTTCGCCGTCCCGCAGCCGTACGCGCCGGCGATCCTGTGGGGCACGTTCGCCCTGTTCGCCTTGACGGGCACCTTCGTGTTCGTCCGGTTCTTCCTCTCGCTCGGCACCAAGAAGGCCGGCGAGGTCTCCGCGCTCTCGGAGGGCTGACCCCCTCGCCCACCTCGCGTTCTCCAAGACGGCGCCACTACTCTCCCCGGTGGCGCCGTCTTCCCGCGTCTACGGGGCGCTCGAGCCCGATGGCAGCGGTGGGGCCGAGACGGTCGATCGGTCGGGCGCGCAGGGGACGCTGTTCGGCTCGACCACCGAGAAGCGCATCTGGAGCGCGACTCGTCGAGGGATGCCCAGCACGTTGATCTCAGCGGTGAGCTCGCTTCCAAGACCAGTCCATCCGTCGCCCGGCTCGTTTGGGTAGTACACGGGGCCCGGGGAGCATGCGCCAGCGCGGCCGACGATCCAGATCGAGTGGAACCCCGAGAGGTCCGTGCTTGTCAGAGGGGCGACCGGTCCCCACGAGCCGCCGCTGCCGCTGTTTTCGCGGTCGAGCCAGGCCGCCGTGTACTTCAATGCGACGAAATCTTCGAAGTTCCAATTGGGTGCTTCAACCGCCTCGAGGCGGACCGGCAGGATGGATTCGGCGTGGACGTCGCCGACATTGAAGGCGAACGCCTGCAGAGCCGGGGCGACCTCGTAGAGGACATCCTCACCGAAGCCGACGGGTTTGGGGGCATAGGCGACATAGAGGCCTCCGCCACCGCCGGAATTGGTGAGCACGACCGGTACGAAGGTCGCCACCAGGACCCACAGCGTCAGCGCCATTGCGGCGACGGCGGGCAGGATTCGCCGGCGACCGCCAATGGTCAGCGCGAACGCGGCCAGGATGCAGATCGCGATACCGATGAGCCACCGTTCGCCCGAGCCGTCGTCGACGTGCAACCTCACACCCACGCCGTCGAGGCTCGCGTCGAAGGATGCGCCGGCGTCGAGCGTGGCTGAGACCGGCAGGGGCGTCTCGCCGGGTTTGGGCGAGTAAGGAGGGGCCGACACCGTGGGAAACGGGGTCGGCGCAGGCTCTGGCGCCGACGGCGGAGCACCTGACGACGTGGCGGGCGAGCCGCCTGGGGTGGCCAGAGCGGCCCGGCTGGTGGGAGTCGCGGACGAAACAGCCGGGCCGGGCCGGCCGCTGACGCCGACCGCGACCACCATGAGCGCAACGACGGCAGCGAGGCCGAGGACGGCCTGGATGGCGCCTCGCCCCTTGTCTGCTCGGGTCGGCGGCTCGTTCGGGACGCGCAGGACCCGTTCGCGGAGGGTGAGGGGGGCTGGTCCCGGGTCCCGGCGGTCGAGGGCGTCCCGCAGCTCGTGCTCGAGACGGGTGTCGTCGGGCTCCGTCATCGCTCCGCCTCCTCGATGGTCGCGCGCAGCCGTTCCATCGCGCGATGCAGCCGGGACTTGACGGTGCCCTCGGGGATCCCTGCGGCGGCGGCGATGGCAGGGACCGTCATGTCAGCGTGGTAGCGCAGCACCACGATCAGACGCTCATCGGCGCCAAGGGCGTCCAGCGCACGATCCACGGCGTCGCGGGTGGCCGTAGTCTCGGCGGTGTCGGCCTGGATCGGGTGCTCGGACTCAACGAGCTCCCGCCCGAGATCCACGATGCGGCGCCGGCCGCGTGCCCGGAGGCGGTCGCGGCACACGTTGACCAGGATGCGGCGGAACCACGCGTCGAACGCGTCGCTGTCGCGAAGACCGCCGAAGCCTCGCCAGGCGGCGATGACCGCGTCGTGGACCGCATCCTCGGCCTCGGTCCGGTCGCCGAGCACAATCGCCGCAAGGCGGTAGGCGCTGTCGAGCCCGCGGTCCACGAGACGGCGGAACGCCGCCGCTCGATCGCCGACGGCGATCGGCCGCACCACCTCCCGCTCGACGACGTCCCCCACGAGGCTCCCCAGCATGTCCGCTCCCTTCGTCACCGGTCCTGACGATGGAAGGGGTCCAAATCGTTCTCGCAGCGTAGGGAACTGCGGGATCCTGCGCGGGCCGTCCGCGTATCATTCGCGCCCATGTGCGAGCAGTACATCGCCCGGGCCAGCGAGCCCTTCCGGCTGGACGAGGTTTGGGCGTTCACCGACAAGCTCGAGCGGTTCGGCCTCGCCGGTTTCGGCTGGGGCGCGGCCTGGGTCGACGCTGCGGGGAAGCTCCAGATGTATCGCGACATCCGGGCCTTCCGCGAGGACCCGGGCCGCGACGCCCTCGGCCAGACGGAAACCACGACGCTGCTCGTCCACCTGCGCCGCCCGTCGCGCCTGTCCACGCTCCAGCTGCCCGACACGCAGCCGTTCGAGGATCCCGCCGGTCGCTTCATCTTCAGCCACAACGGCGACCTGCGCGACTACCAGACCGCCCGCGCCCGGTATCGGCGCGAGGGCCGGATCCACGGTCGCGCCGACAGCGAGGTCGGCCAGCGGTGGCTCGAGGACGC
>Ga0302299_10002820_pt1 | contig 10577 bp, 8 predicted proteins | sample III_Fen_N3_4_FD_198795 | JGI IMG/M metagenome (GOLD analysis project Ga0302299, IMG submission 198795) | Peat permafrost microbial communities from Stordalen Mire near Abisko, Sweden - III_Fen_N3_4 | ecosystem: Environmental > Terrestrial > Soil > Wetlands > Permafrost | place: Sweden: Abisko...
CTCCTCGTCAAGAACGAGCTGGCGGCCTCCGTCGTCCCGCCCGTGCCGCTCGACTGGTGTGGCGCTCAGACCCAGGGGACGCTCGGCTTCACCATCCTCGACGCCCTCGACGACGCGCTCGCGGATGCCGGCCTGTGCCGGCCGGTGGCTGCCCTCGTCACCCGCACACTGGTCGATCGCGACGACCCCCATTTCACCGCCCCGAGCAAGCCGATCGGTCGCTACCTGCCGCGTGAGCACGCGCAGACGCTCATCGACCACGGCCAGTTCTGGGAGGACCGGGGCGAGAAGGGCTGGCGCCGGGTGGTCGCCTCCCCCGAGCCGCTGGAGGTGCTCGATGTCGGGCCGGCGCGCGTGCTGCTCGAGGCGGGGCACGTCGTCGTCGCGGCCGGTGGTGGCGGCATCCCCGTCGTCCGCGAGCCCGACGGCCACCTGCGCGGAGTCGAGGCGGTCATCGACAAGGACCTCACCGCCGCGCTGCTCGCAGCCACCCTCGACGCCGACGTGCTGGTCATCGCCACCGACGTCGAGCACGCCGCGATCGACTGGGGCACACCGCAGCAGCGCGAGCTCGGCCGGGTGACTCTCGCCGAGATGCAGGCGTACGCGGCAGCCGGCCAGTTCGCGTCGGGGTCGATGGGCCCCAAGGTCGACGCCGCCACCCGGTTCGTCATCCGCGGCGGCCCGCGCAGCGTCATCACCTCCCTGAGCCACATCACCGACGCCGTCGAGGGCAGCTTCGGCACCGTCATCGAACGAGAGTGAACCGCTGAACCGCACCGAACGACAACGGGCTCGGATGCCGTGGCCCGCCGCCCCCGATCGGGGCGTCGGCGTCGTAGCGTCGGGTCGATGACGACCCAGCGCTTCCCGTTCGCCTTCGCCTCCGCCTACCGCATCGCCGCCCTGCCGTTCGCGGTGCTCCCGGCGACGACCTGGGTGGAGGTCGACGCCGTGCGGCTGCGGGCCCGGTTCGGCCTGTGGACCCTGGACACGCCGCGGGCGAACGTCAAGGACGTCACGACCACCGGTGGCTACTCCTTCCTCCGCACCGCCGGCCCGGCCCACCTCTCACTGGCCGACCACGGCGTCACCTTCGCGACCAACGGCGAGCGGGGCGTGTGCGTCTGCTTCCACGAGCCGGTGGAGGTGCTCGACCCCACCGGCCGCCTGCGTCACCCCGGGGCCACCTTCACGGTGGCCGACCCCGACGCGCTGGTGGCGGCCCTGGCGGGCTGACGGCCCTGGCGGGCTGACGGCCCGGCCAGGAGTCGGCGGCCGCGCCCAGCACGGCGAACGACGCCAGACCGCACCGGCGAGCCACGTGTCCAGGTCGCCCGCGGTGAACTCATGGCCGCGGCGTCGAAGACCACCTCGACCGGTGCCTCGACCTCTCCTCAGGCCTGTCCTGGGCGGACGTGACCCCGCGGTGGTCCCTTCCTCACCCGAGGGCCTCAGATGCCGCGCATCTGCCGGACGCGCAGCGCGAGGGCCAGCGTGAGTCGCAGCTGCGGGTCGGAGGTGAACGGGCCGAGCATCCGCTCGAGCTTGGCGATGCGGTACCGCAGCGTGTTGTAGTGGAAGAACAGCTGTCGCGCGGTCTCGGCCACGTTGAGGTTCGTGTCGAGCAGCACCGACAGGGTGTGCCGCAGGTCGGCGTTCTCGGGGGAGTCGTCGCCGGCCAGCTCGCCGAGCGACTCCGCGACGAAGCGCCGCAGGTCGGCACCATCGGGGATGAGGGCCAGCAGCCGGTAGATGCCGAGCCCGTCGAAGTGGGTCAGGGCCGACTCGCCGTGCATCTGCCGCCCGATGTGCACCGCCCGCAGCGCCTCGTCGTAGGCGGCCGGCAGGTCGGCGACCGAGCTGATCGGCCGCGACACCCCGGTGGAGAAGCTGCGTCGCCCACCCCCGCCGTCGCCCCGCACCACCTTGGCGATGTCCCCGACGGTGCGCAGCACGGCATCCGTCTCGGTCTCGGCCCCCACGGGCACCAGGGCGACAACCTCCTGGCTGAAGCCGGCCACGGGGACGCTGGTGTCGCGGGCGCGCACCGCCTGCACCCAGGCCCGCACGAACCGCTCCTGGAGAGAACGCACTTCGTCCGGTGAGCGGGTCGTCACCTCGTCGTTCTCGTCGGTCTCGGCCACGACGACGACCATCGGTCGGGCGATGTCCCAGCCGAGGGATGCCGCGTGCGAGACCGCGTCGGCCGGCTCACCCGCGCGCCCGGCGAGGGCGTCGCGCAGGAACTCGGCGCGGTACTTGCCCTCGACCGCGGCGACGGCCTGCTCCTTGGTGATGGCCAGGGCCGCGACCGTGGCGGCCCGTTCGAGCAGGTGGACGTCGGCAGGCGTGAGCGCGCGGTCGGGTGAGAACGCGCCGAGCAGGCCGTGGTCGGAGGTCCCCGCGACGATCTTGACGAAGGCGCGGCTGCTCCCCGGGGCGTCGGGACGCCGCGGGCCGACCGGCTCGCTCTCGACGAGCAGCCGGCCGGTGCGGTCGAAGCAGCCGAGGGCACGGGTGCGCTCGACCTCGGCGCGGGCCCCCGCGATGGCCAGCACGCGACCGTCGGTGGTGGTCACCACGGCCGCCCCGCCGAAGAAGCCGGCGACCGCGTCGCCCAGCTCAGCGAGGCCACCGCCGTCCAGCACGATCCGCACGAGCACGCGGTGCACCTCGTCCTCGCGGTCGAGGAGGGCTGCCTGCCGTTCGACGATCTGCTCGAGGGCGCGAGCGCGTGCGGCCGGCTCGTGCGGCAGCGCGTCGAGGTCGACGGTCGGGCGCGCGGCGGTCTGGTGCCTCGATGGCAAGGTCTGTGCGTCCCCCGGTCGATCGTTGGCAACAATGACCATCCGGTCACTGTAGACCCCTCGGTGGCGTCGCCCCATGACGTCGGACCCGCCCACGACGCGAACCGCGCTGCCGGGCAGCGGTGCCGACGCTGGTCGCCGACGTGGTGCACGGCCCACCGGTCGAGGCGGTCGTTCTCGCCGCCGCCGGTCCCACCTGACCTCCCGACCCCTTCCGGTTGCCGACTCCCCGGATCGGGCCTACGTTCGAACGGTGGTGGGAGCGCTCCCAGCACCCACGAACACCGTCGTTCTGGAGGGGTCCGATGCCATCGCTGTCACGACTGCTGGGGGTGGCCGCAGCGGCGGCCACGCTCCTGCTCAGCCCGCTCGCCACGGCCACCGCCACGACGCCGGCTGGGGGTCACGGGCACGGTGGCGGCGAGCAGGGCATCCCGGACGGGACGCGGTTCTACACGCCGCGGCTGCCGCACGCCAAGGAGGCGCAGCGGCAGATCGCCCGGCTGCGCGCCTCGGGGGACAAGACCGGCGCCGCCGACCTCTCCGCGATGATCCGCACGCCGCAGGCGGTCTGGCTCACCGGGGACAGCCCGGCGAAGGTCGAGCGCGAGGCGCGGCAGGTGACCGCCCGCGCGGCCGGCAAGCGGGCGATGCCGGTGCTCGTCGCCTACAACATCCCGTTCCGCGACTGCGCCCAGTACTCCGCCGGGGGAGCCACCAGCGTGGCCGAGTACGAGGCCTGGATCGATGCGGTCGCACGCGGCATCGGCAACCGGAAGGCGGTCGTCCTCCTCGAGCCGGACGGCCTGGGCATCATCCCCTGGTACACCACCATCAACGGTGCCAAGGAGTGGTGCCAGCCGGCGGATGCCGACCCCGCCACGGCCGCCACCGACCGGTTCGCCATGCTGAACCACGCCGTCGACGCCCTCGGCGCCCACCGGGGCACCAGCGTCTACCTCGACGGCACCCACAGCGCGTGGCTGGGGGTGGGCGACGTCGCCGACCGGCTGCACCGGGCCGGGGTCGAGCGGGCCGACGGCTTCTTCCTCAACGTCTCGAACTACCGCACCACCTCCAGCTCGCTGACGTACGGCGACTGGATCTCGCAGTGCCTCTGGTTCGGCACCAACGCCGCTGAAGGCGGATGGCGACTCGGCCACTTCGACTTTTGCGCGAGCCAGTACTACCCGTCGTCCGGCTACGACGACACCACGGCGAGCGACCAGTGGTACCTCGACAACGTCACGAACGCGGCCAACGCCCCGGCCGGCCCGCAGGACCTCAGCCACTTCGTGATCGACACCAGCCGCAACGGCCGGGGCCCATGGACCCCGCCGGCCGGTCTCTACCCGGACCCCCAGGACTGGTGCAACCCGCCCGACCGCGGCGTCGGCATCCGGCCCACGACGCGCACCGGGGAACCCTTGGCCGACGCCTTCCTGTGGGTCAAGGTGCCCGGGGAGTCCGACGGGCAGTGCTCACGAGGCCTGACCGACAACGGCGGCGTCGACCCCGAGTGGGGCCGCGTCGACCCGGCCGCCGGCGACTGGTTCCCGCAGCAGGCGCTCGAGCTCGCACGTCTGGCCCAGCCCCCGCTCTGACCAATGGAGGTGATGCAGGGTGCGCGCTCCACCGCGCTCCCTGCATCACCGTCAGGCAACCTGCGCCGGTGGGGGCGCCGTGCTTGCCGTGAAAGAATTGGCGTTGTGACTGCGACCACCCTGGACGGCAAGGCGATCCTCGACACCATCAAGGCGGAGCTGCGCCAGCGGGTGGCCACGCTCGCCGAGCACGGGGTGGTCCCGGGGCTGGGCACCGTGCTGGTCGGCGACGACCCGGGCAGCCACTGGTACGTCGGCGCCAAGCACCGCGACTGCGCCGAGATCGGCATCCGCAGCATGCGCCACGACCTGCCGGCGGGCTCCTCGCTCGACGAGGTGCTGGCCGTCGTGCGGCAGCTCAACGACGACCCCGACTGCACCGGCTTCATCGTGCAGCAGCCCACCGGGCTCGACGAGAACGCCATCCTGTCGGCCGTCGACCCGGCCAAGGACGTCGACGGCCTGCACCCCACCAACCTCGGCTGGCTCGTGCTGGGCCACCAAGCGCCGCTGCCCTGCACCCCCGTCGGCTGCATCGAGCTGCTTCGCAGGTATGACGTGCCGATCGCCGGCGCGAAGGTCGTCGTCGTGGGTCGCGGCATCACCGTCGGGCGCCCGCTGGGCCTCATCCTCACCCGCAAGTCCGAGAACGCGACAGTCACCCTGTGCCACACCGGCACCCGTGACCTGGCCGCCGAGGTGCGCTCGGCCGACATCGTCGTCGCGGCCGCGGGCGTGCCCGGCATCATCACCGCCGACATGGTCAAGCCCGGCGCGGCGGTGCTCGACGTCGGCGTCTCGCGGGTGCTCGACCCGGCCACCGGCAAGTCGGTCGTCGCGGGCGACGTCGCCCCGGACGTCTGGGACGTCGCCGGGTTCGTCAGCCCCAACCCCGGGGGAGTGGGCCCGATGACGCGCGCCATGCTGCTCTCCAACGTCGTCCAGGCGGCCGAACGGTCGCTCGCCGAGTCGCCGGCCGGCGTCGGGGGCTGATCGTGGCTGCTCCCACGCGCACCACGACCCTCGTGTGGCGCGTCCTTCCCGTCGTCGCCCTGCTCGCCCTCGTCGCCACCTGGGGCCGCGACATCGGCATCGCCGTCGTCGTGGTCGTCGCACTGCTGCTCGCCGGCGCCGTGCTCGCCGCGGTGCAGCACGCCGAGGTGGTGGCGCACCGGGTGGGGGAGCCGTTCGGCTCGCTCGTGCTCGCGGTGGCCGTCACCGTCATCGAGGTGTCGCTCATCGTCACGCTGATGCTCTCAGGGGGTGCCGAGGCGGCCACGCTGGCCCGAGAGACGGTGTTCGCCGCTGTGATGATCACCGTCAACGGCATCCTCGGCGTGTCCCTGCTCATCGGCGCCACCCGGTTCAGCACGGTCCGCTTCAACGCCGAGGGAACCGGTGGCGCGCTCGCGACCGTCGCCACGCTGGCCACGCTCTGCCTGGTGCTCCCGACCGTCACCGAGGGCCAGCCCGGCCCGGAGTTCACCTCGGGGCAGCTCGCCTTCGCGGCCGTCGCGTCGCTGGCGCTCTACCTGGCCTTCGTCGTCACCCAGACCGTGCGCCACCGCGACTTCTTCCTGCCCGTGTCGCGCAAGGGCGTCACCCTCACCGAGGACGAGCACGCCGACCCGCCGACCACCCGGGAGGCCACCGTCTCGTTCGGCTTCCTGCTGCTGTCGCTGGTCGCCGTGGTGGGGCTGGCGAAGATCGAGTCGCCTTCCATCGAGGAGGGCGTGCTCGCGGCGGGGCTGCCGGTGTCGTTCGTCGGTGTGGTCATCGCGCTGCTGGTGCTGCTGCCCGAGACGATCGCGGCCGCCAACGCCGCCCGGCGCGACCGCATCCAGACCTCGCTCAACCTGGCCCTGGGTTCGGCGATGGCCAGCATCGGCCTGACCATCCCCACCCTGGCGGTGGCGTCGATCTGGATCCCGACCCCGCTGCACCTGGGCCTCGGTCCGACCCAGATCGTGCTGCTCGCCATCACCGTGGTCGTCGGAGTGCTCACCGTCGTGCCGGGGCGGGCGACCCGGCTGCAGGCCAGCGTGCACCTCACCCTCTTCGCGGCGTTCCTCTTCCTCGCGATGTCCCCCTGACCCCTCCTCACCTCACCTTTCCCGCATCCGTCGGGCGGGAAAGGTGAGGCGACCGTCAGCTGGTGCGCTCCTCCGGGGTGGCTCGGCGCACGACGATGCGGGTCCAGGCCCCGACGTAGACCCGGTCGTCCTCGGACAGCTCACGCCGCTGACCCGGCGCTATCGGGTCGGCCGGCAGCGGACCGCTGGCCGGCCCGACGTAGGTGCCGTTGGACGACTGGAGGTCCTCGACCCACCAGCGCTGCCCGTCGGTCGTCAGCTGGGCCTGCCGCCGGCTCACCCCCGAGTCACCGGTGCAGTCGATCTCGGGGTGGATGTTCCGGCTCGCGGACGGCCGGCCGATGAGCACGCTCTTGGCGGTGAGCTGCACCACCGCGGGCAGTCCCGGCGACGGGCAGGGCTCCTCGCTCTCCTGGGCCGCGTACCAGTCGGGGTCGACCCAGACCTCGGCCACCCAGTCGACGGCGATGGCCGGGGCCAGCGGCGCCTGCGCCTGCGCGCCCGCAGCGATGGCTGCGGGATCCGGATCGGACGCAGGGTCGGGCGGGCGCGGCATGGTGCCAGTGGTGAAGTCGTAGCCGCACGCCTCGCAGAACAGTGCCGCCGCGTCGCGCGGTGTGCCGCAGTTCGGGCAGGCCTGTGGGTCGGGGGCGCCACTCGGGGCAGCCGCACCGCCGCCGAGGTCCAGGCTGCCTCCGGCTGCGGACGGGTCGGGTACTCCGCCCGGCGCACCCGCAGCACCCGCAGCACCCGCAGCGGCCGACGCGGACCCCGGGTCGGGCGCGCCCCCCCCAGCCGGGATGGGGACCCCGCAGGTGTCGCAGTAGTCGCTCGCGGTCGAGGCGTGCCCGTTCGGGCAGGTGAAGGTGCTCACGGGGCCAGCCTGCGCCATCCGCGGGCCGAGCAAGCGCAGGAAAGCGTCACTTCTTCACCCGCGTCGTCTTGGTGGATGCCGTGTCGAGCGCCATCTCGTCGAGCTTGCTCACGCTGCGCTTCAGCCGCACCGTGCCCGTGTCGGCGTTGTCGATCTCGACGATCTTGCGCAGCCGGGTGGTCGCCTCCTCGTTGCCCGTCTCCTGGGCCAGCTGCACCGCCCGGCCGAGCTTGACGGTGGCCGTGTCGGTGTCGCCGGCAGCCTTGGCGGCCAGGCCGTCCTGGATCGCCTCCGCCAGCTCGGCCTGCCCGGTGTAGTGCGCGACAGCGGGGTCGATGCGGGTGGTCAGGGTGTCGTCGTTGGACCACATGGCCTTCACGAGTCCCTGCGCCACCACCGCGTCGGCCACCGCAACCTGCACCCGGGCGGCCAGCTGCTCCTGCCCGACCGCCTTCGCGGGCAGGCGCACGGCCACGTGGTAGTCGCGCGACTCGTCACCCCAGGCCCCCGTCGGGTACGCACCGGTGAGCGGGTTGACGTCCTGCCGACGCGAGGTGAGGTCCTCGACGGTCGGCGACACCTGGCGCACGAACAGCACCTGCGACCCCTGCGGTGCCCACACCCGCAGCGCCGCGTCGGCGACCCCGCGGCCCATCGACTGCCGCATGATCTGCTCGAAGTCGGCGGCCATGTTCTGCGGCTGGGCGATCAGGTCGACGCTGCCGAGCAGGGCAGTGGCGATCCGGCGCACCTCGGCCACCTGCCAGGCCGAGCCGACGCCGCGGCAGTCGCACTGGAACTGGCCCCGGGCGGCCTCGATCGCCGCGCTCAGCTGCTCGGGGGTCTCGTGCTGGTTGTAGCCGTCGGTGAGCAGGATGGCGTGCCGCTGCGTCACGCTCGGCACCGCGGCGAACAGGCGGGTCGCCAGGGTCAGCCAGGTGCCCATCGCCGTGCCGCCGTCGGCCCGGAACCCGCCCACCGCGGCCTTGGCCTGCGCGCGGGTCGTCGCGTCCATCCGCACCATCGCGGACCGCCCGTCCTGCGGGAACGCCAGCCGCGCCTGGTGGCTGCCGGCGATCACCGCGAACCAGACGCCGTCGAGCACCTGGTCGAGGGCGGCCGCGGCCGCGCGCTGCGCGGCGACGATGTTCTCGCCGCTCATCGAGCCGGAGGTGTCGACGATGACGATCTCGGCGGCATCCCCCGACCCGGACTGGCCCGCCTCGCCGGCGCCCGAGCAGGCGACGGTCACGATGGCGTGGACGTCGGTGCCGCCGTCGGGCAGGAACTCGTTCTGGTAGACGTCAGCTGAGAATGTGGCCATCTGGCTGGGATTCCTCTCGGGATGGGTCGGTCACGGGGCCGTCACGGCGATGGGCTGGGTGGAGCGGGCGGTCGTGTCGGCGGGGCCGGCGCTGGGGACCCGCGCCAGGGCGACCGTGATGTTGTCCTGACCGCCCTGCGCGTTGGCCCAGTCGACCAGGGCGCCGGCCAGCGCCAGGGGCCCCGACCCCGACCGGCCGGCGGTGTCGGTCACCAGGGCGGCGAGGTCCCGCGCCTCGGAGCAGTAGTTCCACAGTCCGTCGGAGCACACCAGCAGCCACCCCGGGCCGTCGAGGTCGAGGGACACCGTGCGTGGCGTGTGGTCGGGCGCGTCGACGCCGAGCCACCGGGTGATGGCGTGTGCCTGGGGGCCGCTCTCGGCCTCGGCACGCGACACCCCGTCGGCGATCTGCTCGGCCGCGAAGGAGTCGTCGACGGTCAGCAGCCGGGGCACGCCGGTATCGGGCAACCAGTAGGCCCGGCTGTCACCGACCCAGCCCACGGTGAGCTCGACGCCTTCGAGGACAGCCGCCACGAAGGTGCACGAGGCGGGGTTGCCCGGACGGCTGCTGGTGTGCGCGATGACCGCGTCGTTGGCTGCGTCGGCCGCCATGACGAGCGCCTTGGCGCTGGCGGCCACCCGGGTGCCGACGCTGTTCCCGGCCCGGGTGCCGGGGATGGCGGCGAGCACGTCGCGGGCGGCCCGGGCGGCGGCGAGGCTGGCCACGTCGGAGTCGGTCGAGGAGGAGACCCCGTCGCACACGACCAGCACGGCCCGGTTCCCGGCGTCCGGACCGGCCGCCAGCGCCACGGCATCCTCGTTGCGCACGTGCCGGATGCCGCGGTCACAGACGGCGGCCACCTCCGGCGCCGGCTGCTCGGAGTAGTGGTTGCGCGGGCTCACCGCCGCGGCCCCGCACTGGGTGCAGTAGCCGTCGTCCGCGACCTCGCCGCCGCACTCGTGGCACGGCGCCGGAGCCGTCTCAGGCGCCACGGCGCCATCCGGCGCCCCAGCGCCATCGGGCGCGGCATCCTGCGATGGCGGCACCGAAGCGGTGGATGCCGGGGCACCGACTGCCGCTGCCGGCCCCAGGTCGGCGCCGCACGCCTCGCAGAACCGCTCGCCGCTCGCCACCGGGCTAGAGCACTTCGGGCAGAGCAGCGCCGTGCCCCCCTGGCCGGACTGGCCGGACTGGCCGGACTGGCCGACGGCGCCAGCCGCGTGACCGGTGGCGGCACCGCTCGCCCCGACCGCGGCGTCATCCCCCGAGGTCGACGTCATCGCAGCGTCCACCGGCGCACGGCGTTGGCCTGGTCGACGAGGTGCACGCGCTCCTCGCGGGTCGACGCGTACCCGGCGAGGTCGCGGTAGGCCGCCTCGAGCCCGTCGCGCAGGGCCGGCTCGGCGGCGGGGTGCCCGGCGATCAGCACGGTGGTGTCGGCGCCGTTCGACTCGACGAGCCCCAGCGCCGCCCCCAGCACCTCGACCCGGAAGCGCGACCGGTCGACGGGGTCGATCGTGAGGCTCTCGATGCTGTCGAGCGCCGCCGCCAGCGAGGGCAGCCCGCCACCGGACTCCGCGAGCAGGCCGGCCCGCCGGCGCCGCGCCTGGGTGAACGCCCGGCTGGTCACCGGCACCAGGTCGAGCGCCCCGACCGCCCCGGCGACGTCACCGCGGCCGGCGCAGATCCGGGCCAGCCCGAACGCGGCCGGCGCGATGTAGTTGGCGTCGCTGCGGGCGCACACCCCGTACAGCGACTCGGCCACGTCGGTGTCGCCGCCGGTCTCGCACGCGAACGCCAGGGCCAGCTTGGGCGCGAGCTCGCCGGGCACCTGCCCGTAGACGGCGTTGAACGCGCTCTGCGCCTCGGGC
>Ga0302299_10002821_pt1 | contig 10576 bp, 13 predicted proteins | sample III_Fen_N3_4_FD_198795 | JGI IMG/M metagenome (GOLD analysis project Ga0302299, IMG submission 198795) | Peat permafrost microbial communities from Stordalen Mire near Abisko, Sweden - III_Fen_N3_4 | ecosystem: Environmental > Terrestrial > Soil > Wetlands > Permafrost | place: Sweden: Abisko...
GGTGGACGCTATCTGCCGGACGAGCCGAAGCCACCTTCGCCACGGTCCGAGCCCGGCAGCGCCGTGACCTCGTGGAGCACGGCGTGCTCCACGCGCTGCACGACGAGCTGGGCGATCCGGTCGCCACGTTCGAGCACGACGGGGTCGCGCGGGTCGAGGTTGACGAGCGACACCTTGATCTCGCCTCGGTAGCCGGCATCGATCGTGCCGGGCGCGTTGACGAGCGACACGCCGTGCTTCACCGCCAGTCCCGACCTCGGGTGCACGAACGCGACGTAGCCCTCGGGGAGCGCGATCGCGATGCCGGTGGGCAGCAGGACCCGCTCCCCCGGCGCCACCTCGGCGCGCACGGTCGTCACCAGGTCCAGGCCGGCGTCGCCCGGGTGGGCGTAGGACGGGAGGGCGACCTCCGGATCCAGACGCTGCACGAGAACGTCCACGGCGTGCGGAGGTCGGCTGGTCACGGGTTCACCTCGAGGTTGCGCAGGCTGCCGCGGACGAGCCGGTCCTCGCGGGCCCGCTCGACGTCCTCCGGCCGTCCGTTGGCGACGAAGTGCTCGACCGGCACCTGCACGAACAGCGACGCGGCCGTCAGGGCGACAGGTCCGTCCGCGGAGTCGAGACGCCCGACTGCGCGGCTGAACACCTTGCGCCCCTTGACTCCGACCACCGCGGCCTGGATGTGCAAGGTCGATCCCACCGGCACGGGGCGCCGGAAGTCGACCTCGAGGCGTCCGGTGACGGCGGGCGACGACAGCAGCCAGTTCAGCGAGCCCAGGGCGTCGTCGAAGGCGGTCGTGAGGAGACCGCCGTGCGCCAGGCCGGGTGCGCCCTGGTGGTGGTCGGTCACGGTGAAGGTGCCGTGGAGCGTCAGCCCCTCGCCCGCGAACAGCTGCAGGTGCAGCCCGTGGTCGGCATCGGTCCCGCAGCCGAAGCACCGCGTGTAGTGGCTCGGGATGCGCTCGCCGGGCAGCGGCGCGGAGGGGTTGCGCTCGGGCAGGACGGCGTCGACCGGAGGCGTCGTGGGCAATAGCCCGCCGCGCGAGGGGATCGACGGTTCGGCGGTGCTCGTCACGGGTCACGACCCTACCCGCCAGGGTCGCAGGCGCGGGGTGGCAGGCTGACCACGTGAACCACCAGCCGAGCCCGACCGCGCCCGCCGAGGGCGTCGACGGCACGACGGTCGCCTTTCGCGAGCGCATCCACGCGCCGCTGTGGTTGTGGGTGGTCGGCACCGTCCTCACCGCCTCCCTGGGGGTGGCCTACGGCTACCGCCTCGGCACGGGCGCCGGCCTCGTCACCTTCGCCGGCGCGCAGGCGCTGTTCTCGTGGTGGCTGGTCGCCACCGCCCCGCTCGTGGTCGTCGACGACCGTGTCTTCCGCGCGGGCCGGGCGCGGCTCCCGCTGCGCCACGTCGGTCGCATCGCCCCGCTCGACACCGAGCAGACCCGCGACGCGCGGGGCCGCCTCGCCGACCCGGCGGCCTACCTCTGTCTGCGGTCATGGACGTCGCGGACCGTCCTGGTCGAGGTCGAGGACCCCGACGACCCGCACCCCTACTGGCTCGTCTCGACTCGCCGGGGGCACGATCTCGCACCCGTCCTCGCCGCTGCCCGCGACGCCGCGGTCCGGTCGTCCCAGGACTGACCGCACACGACGGGACCGGGCGTGGCAGGCTGGGCGCGGAACCAGGACGACCACGACCGAGGGAGCACCACCGTGTCCGCTGACGAGGCCAATCAGGAGCTCGAGGCAGCCCTCGAGGGCACCGAGATCGTCGACGCCCCCGTGGGAGCCAAGATCGCCGCTCCTCTCATCGCCCTCGGCGCCACGTGGGCCGTGCGCGAGGTCATGGAGCGCGTCTACACCAAGGTGACCGGCACCAAGCCGCCGCACGCGAGCGACCCGGACCAGCGCATGTCGCGCATCATCCTGTGGGCCGCGAGCACGGCCGCCGCCATGGCGATCGTCGGCGTCGCCATCGACCGGATCAGTGCTCCGAAGCGCGTCGAGATCGAGGACTGAGACCGATCAGAGCGGCGGGATCCCGCGCTTCTCGGCCGCCACGCGGCGCAGGTCGGTGCGCATCTCGTGCGCGAGCTTCGTGGTCTCCACGCTGTTGACGCGTGCGCCGATGACCGCGCCGACCAGGAACGGGATGATCGTCCCGAGGTTGCGCGCGAACCGGGCGATCATCCGCTTGCCCAGCTGCTGGCGTCCCGCGATGCCGAGCACGTTCGGGATCGTCCACGGCCGCAAGGGATCGATGCCGCGGCGCGAGGCCCACGAACCGGCGAACGCAGTCGCGCGCTGCGTGCCCGACCCGGGGACGTCGACGCCGTAGACGGCGTGGAGCTCGCCGACGAGCTTCACCTCGACCGCGGCGACCGCGATCGTCTCGACGACGACCTCGAGGGGCACCGTGATGAGCAGTGGTGCCGCCGCCCACTCGGCCGCGGCCACCGCGCCGCCCGCTGCGCCGATGCCGGCGGTGGTGCGGATCGCGTTCGTGACCAGCGCGTCGGCCAGCGCCTCGCCGGTGAGCCCGTGGTGGTGCGCCGAGAGCGTCTCGAGATCGCGGATCGGCAGGTGTGGCACCGCCTCGAGCAAGAGGTCGGCGAGCACTCGGCCGCTCGCGATCGCAGAGGCACCGGCACGGCGCGTCCGCGAGCCCACGACCTTGGACAGCGCCACGAGCTGCTTGGCCCGCTCGGCCTTGCTCAGCCCCTCGTCGTCGAGCCGGCCGACGATGTCGGCGACCTCACGGCCCTCGGCCTCGGAGAAGTAGGGCTGCTGCTCCGGCTGCGGTCCGGCCGGAGTGGGCGCGTCGCTCATGGCGTCACCCTACGGCGGAGCGCTCAGGCGCAGTCGACGCAGACGAACAGACCGTCCTTCTCCTTGGCCAGCTGGCTGCGGTGGTGCACCAGGAAGCACGTGGAGCAGGTGAACTCGTCGGCCTGACGCGGCACGACACGCGTGGTGAGCACCTCGTCGGAGAGGTCGGCACCGGGCAGCTCGAGGTTCTCCGCGAGCTCGACCTCGTCGACGTCGACGCTCGAGGCGGCCTTGTTGGCACGCTGGGCCTTGAGCTCGTCGAGGGAGTCCTCGGCGAGCTCGTCGTCGGTCTTGCGCGGGGCGTCGTAGTCCGTGGCCATGTCGTCCTCGTCTTCGCGTGCGTCGTCGTGCGGGGCCCACGTCCTCGGAGACCCAGATCAGGTCGTGCAGCGCGTCGAACGCCGGACAGCCGCGGAAGATTCCCCCGCCGTCCCGAGCCGACGTGCGGGGATTGTGCCCGACTCGGGCGCCGAGAGCGAGACGACCCCCCGTCCGGACGGGAGGTCGGAGTGGTGGGATGGCTCACACGGCGTGACGTGCCTCACGGACCTGCGCCGCGGATGAGGAGGAACCGTGCCGGTCTACGCCCTCGGCGACCGCGTGCCGCAGATCGACCCGACCGCCTTCGTGCACCCCGACGCCGTCGTCATCGGCGACGTGCGGATCGGCCCCGAGTCGACCGTGTGGCCGACCGCCGTGCTGCGTGGTGACCACGGCACGATCACCGTCGGCGCGCGGACCTCGATCCAGGACGGCACGGTGATCCACTGCACGTCGACGCTCCCGACCGTGGTCGGCGACCGCTGCGTGGTCGGGCACAACGCCCACCTCGAGGGCTGCACGGTCGAGGACGACTGCCTGATCGGCTCCGGCTCGGTCGTCCTGCACCGGGTCGTCGTACGCCGCGGTGCTCTCGTCGGCGCGGCGGCGCTCGTGCCGAACGGGACGGAGGTCCCGAGCCGCGCGATGGCGCTCGGCGTGCCCGCGACGATCCGCGAGGACGCCGTGGCCGAGGGAGCGTTCGCCGCCGCTGTCGCGACGTACGTCCGCAACGGCCACTGGTACCGCGCCGACCTCCGCCGCCTGGACTGACCTCAGGCGGACCGCTCCGGGGTGGGCCAGGTCTGGCGTACGACGGCGTCCCAGGCGACGTCGGGGAGCAGGCGCCGCGTCGTGATGAGGCCCTTCGCCATGGCCCCCACGGCGTAGCGGGGCCGAGGGTGCGCAGACGATGCGGCGGACACGATCACGTCGGCCACCTTCTCGGGCGTGACCTCCAGGTTCGACGCGCTGCCGTCGTAGGCCGCTCGGTACCGGTCCACGAGGGCCCGGGTGAACTGCGCGTACGGGCCCTCGGTGACCTCGACCGAGTCGACGGCGGAGTCGACGAACGAGGACACGACCGGGCCCGGCTGCACGAGCACCACCTGGACGCCGAACGGCGCCACCTCGAGGCGCAGCGCGTCGCTCACGGCCTCCACGGCGTGCTTGGAGGCGTGGTAGAAACCGCCGCCCGGGAAGGTGAACCTCCCACCCATGGACCCGATGTTGACGATCCGGCCGCGCCCCGCGGCCCGCATGCCCGGGAGCACGAGCTGGCACATCCGCACGAGACCGAAGACGTTGGTCTCGAACTGCGCGCGCACGGCGTCGAGCGAGGCCTCCTCGACGGGCCCCTGCAGCGCGTAGCCGGCGTTGTTGACGAGCACGTCCACGCGCCCGTGCACCGCCTCCACGGCGCGCACGGCCGCGACCATCGACTCCTCGGACGTCACGTCGAGCGCGAGCGTCTCGCAACCGCGGGCGGCGAGGTCGGTGAGCGCCTCCGGCCGGCGAGCAGTGGCGTAGACGGCGAATCCCTTGTCGGACAGTGCGAGTGCGGTGGCACGACCGATTCCGGACGAGCATCCGGTGACGAGGGCCGCGCGTCGTGGGTCGGTCATGGATGGTCCTCCAGGGTTGGGGTCACGGGTCGGGCGACGAGGTGCCACGCGGCGTCACCGGCGGCGTCCACGTCGGACCGGCTGAGCGTCGTGCCCACGCTGCGACGCTGCTTGGTGAGGCCGACGAAGGCGCCGAACACGAGGGCGACGAGCATCGCGGGATCGCCGCCTCGCAGGTCGCCGGAACGCTGGCCGTCGCGCACGAGCTCCTCGGCCACCACGTCGATGCGACGCGCGAGCCCGAGGGAGTCGGCGTCGAGGTAGGCCGCATGCTGCTGGTGCTCGAGGAAGGCGAAGCCGTCGGGGTCGGCCGCGGCGTACGCCGCCAGTCCGGACCACACGGCCCGGACCCGCTCGCGGGCGCCGGTGTCCGACCCGACCGCCGCGAGCGCCGCGACGAGGTGGTCGAGCATCGCCTGCTTGGCCCGGCGGTAGACGCCGTTGGCGAGCTCCTCCTTGCCGGCGAACGAGCGGTAGATCGTCCCGACGCCGATGCCGGCCCGCTCGGCGACCTGCGGCACGGTGGCACCGCCGTATGTCCGCTCGGTGAACACCGCCAGCGCCGCGTCCAGGACGCGGGAGGTCATCGGCACGGGCACGTCGGGCACGGAATGAATATTCATTCAGACCGCGGCCCGCGTCAAGTCACGGGGTCTGCGGGTGGAGTCAGTCCTGGTCGGCGCTGTGCTCGGCGAGCAGGTCGTGCAGCGGCCGGAACAGGTGCTGACCGGCCGCGATGATGAGGTCGTCGCTCGCGTCGACGCCGTGCAGGCCCTCGACCCGGGCGCCGGCCTCGCGGGCGATGAGGCCGCCGGCGGCGATGTCCCACGCGCGCGGCCCCCGCTCGTAGTAGGCGTCGACCCGACCGGCGGCGAGCGAGCAGAGGTCGACGCTGCAGGCTCCCCCGCGGCGGATGTCGCGCACGCGCGGCAGCACCTGCGCCACGACGCGCGCCTGTCCCGTACGCCGCTCCACGGTGTAGCCGAACCCGGTCGCGAGGAGCGCCGCGGGGAGCTCCACCGGGTCGTTCACGTGCAGGCGGTGCCTCCCGTGCTCGTCGTGGAGGAAGGCGCCGTGACCCTGCTGCGCCACGAACGTCTCACCCAGCGCGGGCGCGACGACGACGCCGACGACCGTCACTCCGTCGATCTCGGCCGCGACGGACACCGCCCACTCGGGCAGGCCGTAGAGATAGTTGACCGTGCCGTCGATCGGGTCGAGGACCCAGCGGATGCCGGTCTCGCCGACGTGGTCGGCCCCCTCCTCGCCCAGGATCCCGTCGTCGGGCCGCGCCGACAGGATGCGGTCGACGAGCAGCGCCTCGCAGCGACGGTCCATCTCGGTGACGACGTCGGAGGCGCTCGACTTCGTGTCCGCGACCACGACTCCCTCGCGCTGGCCGGAGAGGGCCAGCTCGGCGGTCTCCCGGGCCGCCGCGACCGCGATCTCGTGCAGCTCGTCCAACAGCTCGGGTGCGTAGTGGAGTCTCACGGGCTCATCATGCCTGCCGTGCACTCAGTCCGAGCCGCACAGGGCAGGCTTGGCAGCACGCGGGTTCGGGCAGCAGCCCTTCGGGCACACGTCGTACGACGGACCGAGCGGCGAGAGCGCGCGCGGCTCCGCGAGCCCCACCCGCTCGAGCACGAGCTCGCGCACCATGCCGACGAACCGTGGGTCGGTGCCGGCCGTCCCGGCACGCGCAGCGGGCAGTCCGATCTCCCGCGCATGGTCCAGCGCCACCGTGTCCAGGTCCCACACGACCTCCATGTGGTCGCTCACGAACCCGATCGGCGCGATGACGGCGCCGGGTGTCCCGCGCTCGACGAGGACGTCGAGGTGGTCGCTGATGTCCGGCTCGAGCCACGGGATGTGAGGAGCACCGGAGCGCGACTGGTAGACGAGGTCCCACGTGTCCTCGACGTCGACCCGCTGCGCGACGGCCGCGTGGATGACAGCTGCGACCGCGAGGTGCTGCGCCAGGTAGGCGTCGCCGGCCGGACCGCTCGCCGCGACGCTCGCGAGCGGGATCGAGTGCGTGGTGAACACGATGCGCGGCCGCTCGACCCCGACCCTCGCGACCGCCTCGACCGCAGCGTCGATCATCGGCTCGACGAACCCGGGGTGGTCGAAGAAGTGCCGCAGCTTGTCCAGCGCCGGCACCGGGCCGAGACCGTCGGCCTCGACCTCGGCAGCCGCGTCGGCCAGGTTCTCGCGGTACTGGCGGCACCCCGAGTACGACGCGTAAGCGCTCGTGAACAGGCACAGGGCGCGGGTCACCCCATCGGCGCGCATCTGGCGCAACGACTCGGCGAGGTAGGGGTGCCAGTTGCGGTTGCCCCAGTAGACCGGCAGGTCGAGCCCGTGGTCGGCGAGGTCCTCGCGCATCGCGTCGAGCAGCGCGCGGTTCTGCTCGTTGATCGGCGAGACGCCGCCGAACGACGTGTAGTGCGCGCCGACCTCCACGAGCCTCTCGCGCGGGATCCCGCGACCTCGCGTCGCGTTCTCGAGGAACGGCACCACGTCGTCCGGCCCCTCAGGTCCGCCGAACGAGACGAGGAGCAGGGCGTCGTACGACCCGCGCGGGCCGGTCACAGTCACGGGGCCATCCTCCAATCCGATTCGGCGCTGCGCACACCGGGTGGATAGCGTCGCAGCATGCTCACGCCCTACGCCGACGTCCTGCGACGTCCCGGGGCGCTCCGCATGTCGGCCACGGGTTTCGTCGCCCGCTTCCCGATGTCGATGCTCGGCCTCGGCGAGGTGCTCCTCGTGTCGAGCCAGACCGGCAGCTACGCGCTCGCCGGCGCCCTGTCGGCGACCGGTGCGCTCGCCAACGCCGTCTTCGGTCCGCTGCTCGGGCGGGCGACGGACCGGTTCGGCCAGCACCGCGTCCTGCCGGCGCTCGTCACCGTGCACGTGCTCGCACTGGCCGCGTTCGTGGTGCTCGTCCTGCACGACGCCCCGACCTGGTCGCTGTTCGTGTCGGTCATCCTCTCGGGCGGCACGTTCCCCAACCTCGGTGCGCTCGTGCGCGCCCGGTGGGCCTTCATCCTCGCCGGCGAGCCCCCGCTCCTGCGGACCGCGTTCGCGTGGGAGTCGGTGCTCGACGAGGTCATCTACGTCGCAGGGCCGCCGCTGGCCACGGTCCTGGCCGTCTCGGTCGTCGACTACAGCGCTCTGCTCGCCGTCGGGGTCCTCCTCGTCGTCGGCACGGTGCTGTTCGTCGCGTCGCGAGCGACGGAACCGCCTGCGGGAGGGGTCCCGCCCCGCGGTCAGGGCTCCGCGCTGCGATTCCCCGGCGTGCTCGCGGTGACGCTCGCCTTCGTGTTCCTCGGCGCCCTGTTCGGCTCGTTCGAGGTCGTCACCGTGGCCTTCGCCGACGAGTTCGACGTGCGCGGCTGGACGGGCCTGCTCCTCGGTCTCTACGCCCTCGCCTCCGGCACGTCCGGCGTCGTCCTGGGCGCCGTGCACCTGCGCGCAACCCTCGATCGGCAGCTGCTCCTGTTCTCCGGCCTGCTCGCCGTCGTGACGATCCCGTTCCCGTTCATCCACTCGCCGTGGGTGCTCGGCGTCCAGTGCCTCGTCGCCGGCCTCGCGGTCTCCCCCGTGCTCATCAGCGGGTTCGCGCTGATCGAGCGGCTCGTGCCCAACGCCCGGATGACGGAGGGGCTCGTCTGGACGAACACCGGCATCGGCGTCGGGATCGCCGTGGCTGCGGCGTTGTCCGGCCAGGTGATCGACGCGCAGGGCGCGTCCGCCGCCTACTGGATCTGCGTCGCGTCCGCCGCGCTCACGTTCGCCGTCGTGCTCGTGGCGAACCGCAACCTCGGCCGGGCGTGGGTCTCCGCGCACGCGACCGAGGACGACGCGGTCGACGTCTGAACGACCAGCGGGCATCGGGCAGCGGGTTCGGCGTTTCGGGGGTTCCTGCGTGGCGGTGCTGGCCGCGGGCGCTCCCGCGGGTGAGACTGGCACGGCGACAACCGACCGAGACCCCCGAGGAGCACCCATGCGCGAGCTGGCCTTCGTCGGGCTGTCGGACGACGGACTCTCCCTCGTGCTCAGCAGCCACGACGGCACCCGCTACACCGTGCCGTGCGACGAGCGCCTCGAGGCCGCTGTGCGCCGCGACCGCAGCCGGCTCGGACAGCTCGAGATCGCCCTGGACGGCACGTCGCCCCGCGACATCCAGCAGCGCGTCCGGCACGGGCAGAGCCCCGACGACATCGCCGCGAGCTCCGGCCTCGCGGTCGAGCGCGTGCTGCGCTTCGCAGGCCCGGTCCTGGCCGAGCGTGAGCACATCGCCGCCCAGGCCCGCGAGGTCGAGCTCCGCGAGGGCGGCCGCAGCACGTCGGTGGAGCAGACCGTGGTCGAGGCCCTCACCCGCGGCGGAGTGGAGATCGAGCTGCTCGAGTGGGACGCCTGGCGCCGCGAGGACGGCCGCTGGTCTCTGCTCGCCTCCTGGGACCCGGTCGAGAGCGTCGCCGTGGGTGCCACGACCGCGTTGTGGATCTACGACCCGGCCGGGCGCACCGTCGTCGCAGACGACCCCGCGAGCGCCTGGCTCCTCGGCGAGCAGCCGACCGTGGCCATCGTCGAGGAGACCGACGGGCGACCGATGCTCGTCGGGCTCCCCAGAGCGTCCGACACCGACGCGTGGGACGACGACCTCGAGGACCCCGACGCCGCGATGACGGCGATCGTCGACCGCGACTCCGGCGCCCAGGTCGTGGAGCTGCTCGACCGTCCCCCCGTCGAGCCCGACGACCCGTCACCGCTCGACGACCTCTACGACACGCTGCCCGGTCTCGCCCGCCCCGAGGCAGGTCGCGTCTCGCGCCGTTCGAAGCGCAAGGCGACCCGGGAGGCCCCGGCCACCACCGGCGACGTCGCCAAGGGCAGCAAGCCACGCGCGCAGGTCCCCAGCTGGGACGAGATCCTCTTCGGGTCGCGCAACCCCGAGACCTGATCGGTCGCACGTCCCTACTCCGGGACGGACGTCACCTCGACGAGCGTGTCGTGGAAGTACGCCGATCCGCGGTCGTCGTCGCGCAGCCGGGCGTTGGTCAGCGCGTTGACGGCACGTCCCTCGGGCGTGCTGCGGTTCCACCACCCGAACGGCATGGCCACGAGCCCGGGCTGCAGGTCCTCGCTCACCTCGGCCACGAGAGTCAGCTCCCCGCGGTCGTTGTGCACGCGCACGACGTCGCCACTCGTGATGCCGCGGTGCTCTGCGTCGACGGCGTGGAGCTGCAGCGCAGGAACGCCGCTCGACGGGAAGTGCCTCGGGAAGCCGCCGTAGTTCGCGTTGAGGAACTTCGGGTGCTGCTTGCGCGAGACGAGCGCAAGCGGGAACCGTTGCGCCAGAGCGGGATCCCCGAGCGCGCTCTCACTGGCGACCGCATGCTCGAGGCGCCCGAGCCGCATCCGGGTCGTCGGCACGCTGGGGATCGGGTCGACGTGCGGGCGGGCACTCTCGGGCACCGCGAGCCGCGCCCACCCCTCGGCGACGAGCCGCTCGTAGCTGATGCCCTCGAGGAACGGGTGCCCGGTGGCCAGCAGCTCGCGCACGAGCTCCTCGTCGCTGCGGTGCAGTGCCGGGTCGTCGAGGCCGAGCGCCGTCGCGAGCCGACGGGCGATCTCGGTGTTGGGCAGGGCCTCGCCGCGCGGGGCGATCGCCGGCTGGTTGAGCGCGAGGTAGAGGTGGCCCCACGAGATCGCCAGGTCGAGCTGCTCGACCTGGGTGGTCGCCGGGAGCACGACGTCGGCGTAGCGCGCGGTGTCGGTGAGGAACTGGT
>Ga0302299_10002822_pt1 | contig 10576 bp, 8 predicted proteins | sample III_Fen_N3_4_FD_198795 | JGI IMG/M metagenome (GOLD analysis project Ga0302299, IMG submission 198795) | Peat permafrost microbial communities from Stordalen Mire near Abisko, Sweden - III_Fen_N3_4 | ecosystem: Environmental > Terrestrial > Soil > Wetlands > Permafrost | place: Sweden: Abisko...
TCGACGGCGTGGACCGGGCGCTGGACCCGGACGACCTGCTCATCACCGACGGCTCCGGGCCCATCGCCCTGGCCGGGGTGATGGGAGGTGGGCCGACCGAGGTCTGCAGGTCGACGACCGATCTGGTTATCGAGTCCGCGCACTTCGACCCGCACGTCGTCGCCCGGACCGCCCGCCGACACAAGCTGGCAACGGAGGCATCCAAGCGGTTCGAGCGCGGCGTGGACGAGGAGCTACCCGCGGCGGCCGCGACGGCCGCGGTGCGCCTGCTCACCGAGGTGGGCGGCACGACGGCCGCAGCTGGGGTCACCGACGTCGACAGCCGGCAACCGCGCCCGGCGATCCGACTCGCCCTCGCCGCCCCGGGACGGGTGGCCGGGCGCAGCTACTCACCGGACACCGTCCGGCGGCGGTTGGCCGACGTCGGCTGCGCGGTGGCGGCGGACGGGGACGCCCTGGTGGTGCGGCCGCCGTCATGGCGCCCGGACCTGATCCGGGCGATCGACCTCTCCGACGAGGTCATCCGCCTCGAGGGCTACAACACCGTCCCCACCGTGCTGCCGGCAGCGCCGGCCGGTCGGGGTCTGAGCTGGTCCCAGCGGCAGCGGCGCAAGCTGGCGCAGAGCATGGCCGGCGCCGGGTACGTCGAGACGCCGACCTACCCGTTCCTCTCGACGGCGATGCTCGACGCGCTGCGGATCCCGGGGACCGACCCCCGCCACCGTACGGTGGCGCTGGCCAACCCGCTCGACGACGGTGAGCCCCTGCTGCGCAGCACGCTGCTTCCCGGCCTTCTCGTCGCCCTCGCCCGCAACCTGGCCCGCGGGTTCCCCGACCTCGCCTTGTTCGAGCTCGGGCCGGTCTTCCTTGCTCGCCCGGATGCTCGCCCGGATGCTCGCCCGGATGCTCGCCCGGATGCTCGCCCGGACGCGGGGCCGGCGCCCCGCCCCCCGGCGGGTATCCGCCCGGCCGACGCGGTGCTCGCCGCCCTGGACGCGGCGTTGCCCGAACAGCCGCTGCACCTCGCCGTCGTGCTCACCGGACTTCGGCAGCCGGCCGGCTGGTGGGGGCCGGGCCAGCCGGCCACGTGGGCCGACGCCGTGGAGGCGGGTCGGCAAGTCGGCCGGTCCTTCGGCCTCGAGCTCACCGTCCGGCCGGCACGTCAGCCACCGTGGCACCCCGGCCGCTGCGCGCAGCTGGTCCTGACCGGTGCGGACGAGGCGGAGCTGGGGTACGCCGGTGAGCTGGCGCCCCGTGTGGTGGAAGCCCTGGCGCTGCCGCCGCGGACGGTGGCCATGGAGATCGACGTCGAGCGGCTGCTGGCGGTCGGCGAGCAGCCGCGGTCGGCTCCGCGGATCTCGGCGTACCCGCCGGCCACGGTCGACGTCGCGCTGGTCGTGGGCGAGGACGTGCCGGTGGCAAGCGTGGAGGCGGCGCTGCGGTCCGGCGGCGGCAAGGTGCTGGAGTCGGTCCGGCTGTTCGACGTCTACCGGGGTACCCAGGTCGGTGCCGGCCGCAAGTCGCTGGCCTTCGGCCTGCGGTTGCGCGCGGCGGACCGGACGTTGACCGCGACGGAGGTCACCGCCGTCAGGGACGCCGCCATCGGCGCGGCCGAGGAGGCCACCGGGGCCGTTCTGCGCGGCGCCTGAGGCAGCGTCGGGCGGGCTACGTCGGGCAGGCTACGTCGGGCAGGTTGTCGGGAAGGAGCTCGCCATGACCGGACAGCTGACCGGAGAGCTGACCGGGCAGGTGGGCATCGTCACCGGCGGTGGCCGCGGCATCGGGCGTGCGGTAGCCCTCGCCCTAGCGGCGCAGGGCATGGCGGTCGCGGCGCTGGCCCGTACCGGGGGCGAGGTCCGGACCACCGTCGAGGCGTGCGAGGCGTACGGCCCACCGGCACTCGGGCTGGTCGCCGACGTCACCGACCCGGACGCCCTCGGCCGGCTGCTGCCACAGGTCGAGCAGCGGCTGGGACCGGTCGACCTGCTGGTCAACTGTGCCGGGGTTGGCGACCCGCAGGAGGCGCCGCTGTGGGACGTCGACGTCGAGCGCACCTGGTCGGTCATCGAGACCAACCTCGGTGGCCCGTTGCGCTACTGTGCCACGCTGCTGCCGGACATGGTGCGCCGGCGGCGCGGCCGCATCGTCAATATCAACAGCCTGGACGGCGCCCGGCCGGCTCCGCGGGCCACCGGATACGCGGTGTCCAAGGCGGCGCTGAGCCGGCTCACCGACTGCCTGCACGCGGCCCTTGCCGGGACCGGCGTCAGCGTCTTCGACCTCAGCCCCGGTCTGGTTCGGACGGCGATGACCGCCGGCCTCGGCCGCTGGGCGGACGTACCGGCGGCGGGGTGGGTGCCGGCCGAACGCACCGGTGACCTTGTCGTCCTGCTGGCCGCCGGTCGACTGGACGCGCTGGCCGGCCGGTTCCTGCACGCCACCGACGACCCAGCCGTACTGCTGGCCAGGGCGGAGCAGATCGTGAAAGCCGACGCGCGGGTGCTGCGGCTCGTGCCCTACGGCGAGGACGATCCGCTCTTCGCCGACTGACCGGGTCACCGCGGGTGGCGCTCGATTGCATTTCTATCCCATGTTGTGCATACTTCTGGGCATGGGTGTCATCGCCGCGGTTGCTGGTGCCAGCGGGTATGCAGGTGGCGAGCTGCTGCGCCTGCTCATGACGCACCCGGCCATCGAGGTGGGCCCGCTCGCCGCGCACGGCGCCGCAGGCCGGCTCGTGGGGGAGCTGCATCCGCAGTTGGGGGCGCTGACCGAACGCAAGTTCGCCGACACGACACCGGGGGTCCTGGCTGAGGCTGACGTGGTGTTCCTCGCGCTGCCGCACGGTGAGTCGGCCGCCCTGGCCGACGGCTTGGCGCCCACCCAGCTCGTGGTCGACCTCGGAGCCGACCACCGACTCACCTCCGCAGATGCGTGGCGCACGTACTACGGCGGGACGCCGGCACAGGCGTGGCCCTACGGACTCCCCGAACTGCCCGGCATGCGGGCGCTCCTTGGCACCGCCCGTCGGGTCGCCGTCCCCGGCTGCTACCCGACCGCGGTCGCGTTGGCGCTGGCACCGCTGCTGGCCGCCGGCGTCGTGGCGGCGGCCGACATCGTCGTCGTGGCAGCCAGCGGCACCTCCGGCGCGGGACGAGCGGTCACGGCGGGGCTGCTGGGCAGCGAGGTCATGGGCAACGTGGCGGCGTACAAGGCAGGTGGCGCCCACCAGCACACGCCGGAGATTGTCCAGACCCTTTCCGGCGCCGCCGGCGAGGCAGTATCGGTGTCGTTCACCCCGCTCCTCGCGCCGATGTCGCGGGGCATCCTGGCCACCTGCACCGCCCGGCTTCGGCCCGGAGTGGACACCGCGGCACTGCAGGCGGGGCTCCAGACCTGGTACGCGGGGGAGCCCTTCGTCCGGCTGCTTCCTGCCGGCCAGTGGCCGCGCACGGCCGCCACTGTCGGGTCCAACGCGGCCCATCTGCAGGTCGCCGCAGATCCGGCGGCGGAGCGGGCGGTGGTGGTCGCAGCCATCGACAACCTCGGGAAGGGCGCAGCGGGACAGGCCGTCCAGTGCGCGAACCTCATGCTGGGCCTGCCGGAGACCGCCGGGCTGAGCCCGGTTGGCTGTGCGCCATGAGCGTCACAGCGGCGAACGGTTTCCGGGCCGCCGGGGTAGCGGCCGGACTCAAGAGCGGTGGCCGGCCGGACGTGGCGGTCGTCGTCAACGACGGCCCGCAGTACGCGGCAGCCGGCGTGTTCACCCGCAACCGGGTGCAGGCCGCGCCAGTGCTCTGGTCGCGTGCGGTCTGTCGGGGTGGTGCGGTCCGGGCGGTGGTGCTGAACTCCGGCGGGGCCAACGCCTGCACCGGCCCTGGCGGGTTCCAGGACGCCCACCGGACCGCGGAGTACGCCGCCGACCTGCTGGACAGCGGCGCGGGTGAGGTGGCGGTGTGCTCCACGGGCCTCATCGGCGAACGGCTGCCGATGACGCTGCTGCTCGACGGCGTGGCCAAGGCGGTGGCCGGGTCTTCCCCCGGAGGCGGTGGCGACGCGGCGGAGGCGATCCGGACGACGGACAGCGTGGCCAAGCAGGCCGCCGCCGCCGCGGCCGGGTTCACCGTCGGGGGCATGGCCAAGGGCGCCGGCATGCTGGCCCCCGGCCTCGCGACCATGCTGTCAGTGCTCACCACGGACGCTGTCGCTGACGCCGACACCCTGCGGACGGTCCTCGCCGACGCCGCCGCCGCCACGTTCGAGCGGGTGGACTGCGACGGCTGCCTGTCCACCAACGACACCGTGCTGCTGCTGGCCAGCGGCGCCAGCGGCGTCACCCCGGCGCCGGCGCAGCTGGGTGCCGCGGTGACCGGCGTCTGCGCCGACCTGGCTCGCCAACTCGTCGCGGACGCGGAGGGTGCCAGCAAGGAGGTCGCGATCGAGGTGCGCACAGCGGCGAGTGAGTCCGACGCGGTGGAGGTCGGCCGGGCGGTCGCCCGGAGCAACCTGCTCAAGTGCGCCCTCTACGGTGCGGACCCGAACTGGGGCCGGGTCCTCGCCGCCGTCGGCACCACCTCGGCCGCCTTCGATCCGGCCGGTCTGGATGTGACCATCAACGGCGTGCAGGTCTGCCGCGGGTGCGCGCCGGGGGAACCGCGAGAGCGCGTCGACCTCTCCGGGCGCGATGTCCGGATCGTTGTCGACCTTCACGCGGGTGAGCAGGCGGCGACGGTCTGGACCAGCGACCTGACCGCGGCCTATGTCCACGAGAACTCGGCCTACTCGACGTGAGCCCCAGTGAGCCCTCAGTGAGCCCCCGGTGAGCCCGCGCACGCCGCACGAGAAGGCGGCTGTGCTGATCGAGGCCCTGCCCTGGCTGGAGCGGTTCTGGGGTCGGACCGTCGTGGTGAAGTACGGCGGCAACGCGATGACCGATCCCGCCCTGGAGCGCGCTTTCGCCGAGGACATGGTGTTCCTGCGCTACGTCGGTATCCGGCCGGTCGTCGTGCACGGCGGCGGGCCGCAGATCAATGCCCACCTCGCCAAGCTCGGCGTGCAGAGCGTCTTCACCGGCGGCCTTCGGGTCACGACACCGGAGACCATGCAGGTCGTGCGGATGGTGCTCGTCGGCCAGGTCAACCAGGACCTGGTCGGGCTGATCAACGCGCACGGCCCGTTCGCGGTCGGACTCTCCGGTGAGGATGCGCACCTGTTCACCGCCGAACGCCGGGGGGCGCTGGTGGACGGCGCGGAGGTCGACGTCGGCCTGGTCGGTGACGTCGTAGAGGTGCAGCCCGGCGCCGTCGCCAGCCTGCTGGCCGACGGCCGGATCCCGGTGGTGGCCACCGTGGCCCGGGGCCGGGAAGGAGAGATCTACAACGTCAACGCCGATACGGCCGCGGCCGCGTTGGCGGTGGCCCTCGGCGCGGAGAAGCTCGTGGTGCTCACCGACGTGGCCGGGCTCTACGCCGACTGGCCGGCGAGCGATGAGGTGATCTCCCGACTCAGCGGCGAGGAGCTGGCGGCGATCCTGCCGACACTGTCCGCGGGCATGGTGCCGAAGATGGCGGCCTGCCTGCGCGCCGTCAACGGCGGCGTCCCGGGTGCCCACGTGTTGGACGGGCGGGTACCGCACGCCGTGCTGCTCGAGGTGTTCACCGACTCCGGTATCGGCACGATGGTGACGCCGTGACGGGCGGTCGGCAGAACAACGCGGTGCTGGCCGACGAGGTGGCACCGAACACCGCGCTGGTCGACCGGTTCGAGGCCGTCTTCATGGCCAACTACGGCCGGCCGCCGATCCCCCTCGTCCGTGGCGCGGGCTGCACCGTCTGGGACGCGGACGGCGCCGCGTACCTCGATCTGCTCGCCGGGATCGCGGTCTGCTCTCTCGGGCACGCGCATCCCGCGCTCGTCGAGGCCGTCACCCGGCAGGTCGGCCTGCTCGCGCACACGAGCAACCTCTTCGCCAACAAGCCGGCTATCGAGCTGGCGGAGCGGCTCGTGTCGCTCCTGGGTGGGCCGCGCGCCAGGGTCTTTCTCAGCAACGACGGGGCCACCGCGAACGAGGCGGCCATCAAGGTCGTGCTCCGCGCGAGGGCGCCTCTGCGGCACTTCGTCGCCGCCGAGCGCAGTTTTCACGGTCGGACCCTGGGTGCCCTGGCGCTGACCGGAAAGCCCTCGATCCGGGAGCCGTTCGGGCCGTCGGCGCTCGAGGTGACCTTCGTCCCGTACGGCGACGCGGACGCCCTCGAGGCCGCGGTCACCACGCGCACCGCCGGGGTGTTCCTCGAGCCGATCCTCGGCGAGTCCGGTGTGGTGGCCCCGCCCGCCGGCTACCTGCGACAGGCTCGGCAGGTCTGCGACCGCGCCGGCGCGCTGCTCGTGCTCGACGAGGTGCAGGGCGGCATCGGCCGGACCGGCAGATGGTTCGCCTACCAGCACGAGGACGTGGTGCCCGACGTGGTGACGCTGGCCAAGGGCCTCGGGGGTGGGCTACCGGTGGGGGCGTGCCTCGCGATCGGGGCAGCGGGCCAGGCGCTGCGACCCGGCGACCACGGCTCCACCTTCGGTGGCAACCCGGTGTGTTGTGCCGCGGCGCTGGCCGTGCTGGACACCATTGAACGGGACGGGCTGCTGGCCGCGGCGACGGCAGTGGGCCGACGGCTCACCGAGGGCCTGCGGGACGGACGCGGGCCGGCCGACGGGCCCCACCGCCTCGTGACAGCCGTCGACGGCCGGGGACTGTGGCTGGGTGTCGGGCTTTCCCGGCCGGTGGCCGCCGCGGTGGTCGACGTCGCCCGACGCCGCGGCTTCCTCCTCAACGCCCCCGTCCCGGACCGGGTCCGGCTGGCACCCCCGCTGATCCTCGGCGTCGAGGACGCGGACCGTTTCCTCTCCGCCTGGCCGGCGATCCTGGCCGAGGCGGAGCAGGCCCGCGGAGCGGGCCGATAGTGTCCCCCAATGATCGTGCGCGGCTGTCGTGGAGGCATCCGGTGACCCCACCAAGGATCCTCGTCATGGAAGACGACCCCAACGTGCGGGGGCTGCTCAGCACGCTGCTCGTCGCCGAGGGCTACCTGGTCGGCTCGGCGCCGGACGGCCTGTCCGGTCTGGTCGCGGCCTCCACGCAACGCCCGGCGCTGATCCTGCTGGATGTGATGATGCCCGACTACGGCGGCGTCCGGGTGCTGGAGACCATGCGGGAGGACCCGGGGCTGGCTGACGTACCGGTGATCGCGGTGACCGGCAAGATGGAGGTGCTCTCCACCCTGGCCGAGCTGATCGGTGAGCGCAACGTGTTCGCCAAGCCGTTCGCCGTGGAGGAGCTGCTGGCCCGCGTCCAGGAAGTCACCGGCGGCCCCGGCCGGCAGTCGGGTCGCCCGATCCGGCTACCGGACTGAGTGCCATGCGACACGGTGCCACCCGAACCCTGCGGCCGACCCCGGTGACGCCGCAGACGCCGCTGACCAGGGCCGCGCGACATGCCCTCGTCCGCCAGCTGCTCGAGGGCGGCGACATCCGCTCGCAGGGTGACCTTGCCCGGCGGCTGGCCGAGGACGGCGTGGCGGTCACCCAGGCCACACTGTCCCGCGACCTCGACGAACTCGGCGCCACAAAGGTGCGGGGTGCGTACGCGGTGGCCCCGGACGGCGCTCCCCGCGCCGCCCCGGAGGGGCCCGGACGGTTGGTGCGGCTGCTGGGCGAGCTGCTCGTCACCGCCGAGGGCGCCGGGCAGTGCGCGGTGCTGCGCACGCCACCCGGTGGGGCGAACCTGCTGGCCAGCGCCCTGGACCGGGCGGTCCTGCCGGACGTCATGGGCAGCGTCGCCGGGGATGACACAGTGCTGCTGGTGTGCCGCTCCGGGTCCGGCGGGCCCGCGCTCGCCCGCCGGTTGATCACGCTCGCCGAGTCCGGCGTCGAAGCGAACTCCGCACCCGATCCGCCCGACCGCACCGTCTTCGAGGAGAACAAGTGACCCCCTCCCGTGTCGTCCTGGCCTACTCCGGTGGCCTCGATACCTCCGTCGCCATCGGCTGGATAGCCGAGCGGACCGGGGCGGAGGTGATCGCCGTGGCCGCCGACGTCGGGCAGGGCGAGGACCTGACGGCCATCCGGGCGCGGGCGTTGGCCTGCGGCGCGGTGGAGTCCCACCTCGTGGATGCCCGCAGCGAGTTCGCCGATGACTTCCTCGCACCCGCCCTGCGGGCCAATGTGCTCTACCAGGACCGCTACCCCCTGCTCTCGGCGCTGTCCCGGCCGCTCATCGCCCGCCACCTCGTCCGGGTCGCCCGCGAGAAGGGCGCCGGCGCGGTCGCCCACGGGTGCACCGGCAAAGGCAACGACCAGGTCCGCTTCGAGGTGGCCGTCGGCGCGTTGGCGCCGGACCTGGCCGTACTCGCCCCGGTACGCGACTCTGGCATGACCCGGGACAAGGCCATCGCCTTCGTCGAGGAGAAGGGCCTGCCGGTGCCCGTCACCCGCAGCTCGCCGTACTCCATCGACCAGAACCTGTGGGGGCGGGCCGCCGAGTGCGGCGTGTTGGAGGACCCGTGGGCCCAGCCGCCGGAGGAGGTCTTCCAGCACACCGCCGATCCGACGACGCCGCGGCAGCCGGATGAGGTGCTGATCGGTTTCGCCGACGGGCTGCCGGTCTCCCTCGACGGTCGGCCGCTCCCGCTCGCCGCGTTGATCGGCGAGCTGAACGTGCGCGCGGGTGCCCACGGGGTCGGCCGGATCGACCTGGTCGAGGACCGGCTGGTCGGGATCAAGAGCCGGGAGGTGTACGAGTGCCCGGCCGCGGTGACCCTGCTCGCGGCGCACCGCGACCTGGAGGACCTCACGCTCGAACGCGACCTGGCCCGGTTCAAGCGGTCGGTGGACCAGCGGTGGGCGGAGCTGGTGTACGACGGGCTGTGGTTCTCCCCGCTCAAGCGGGCGCTCGACGCGTTCCTCGCCGACGCCTCGCGCAACGTCAGTGGCGAGGTCCGCGTCCGGCTGCACGGCGGAACGGCCCAGGTGGTCGGCCGCCGCAGCCCGGCCTCGCTCTACGACTTCTCCCTGGCCACCTACGACGCACACGACACGTTCGACCAGGGACTGGCCAAGGGTTTCGTCGACCTCTGGGGCCTACCCACGAAGGTCTGGGCCGGTCGGGAGGCCCGCCTCGGAGATCCGCTGGCGGGCGCGGCCCCGAGCGCGTCCCCGGCGTGACGGGCGAACCGGTCGAGAAGCCCGCACCCGCGTTGCCGGCCACCCGGCTCTGGGGAGCCCGCTTCGCCGCCGGTCCGGCCGACGCGGTAGCCCGGCTGTCCATGTCCGTGCAGTTCGACTGGCGGCTGGCCCCCTACGACCTCGCCGGCTCCCGGGCTCACGCCCGGGTGCTGCACGCCGCGGGGCTGCTCGACGAGGCGGAGCTCGCGCTGGTCCTCGGCGCTCTGGGCCAGCTGGAGGCCGACGCCGCGGCCGGCCGTTTCCGGCCCACCCCGGACGACGAGGACGTGCACACCGCGCTCGAGCGGGGGCTGCTGGAACGCCTGGGCGTCCTCGGCGGGAGACTGCGCGCCGGCCGCAGTCGCAATGACCAGGTGGCCACCGACCTGCGGCTCTACCTGCGGGACCACGTCCGACGCATCGTCGGTGAGGTCGCGGCGTTGGAGTACGCGCTGCTCGAGCAGGCCGACCGGCACGCGGCCACGCCGGCACCGGGGTTCACCCACCTGCAGCACGCCCAGCCGGTGCTGTTCGGGCACCATCTGGCGGCACACGTGCACGCCCTCGCCCGCGACGTCGACCGACTACGGGACTGGGACCGGCGGGCCGACGTGTCCCCGCTGGGCGCCGGCGCGCTGGCCGGCTCCTCGCTGCCCCTCGACCCCGCGGCAACGGCCGCCGAACTCGGCTTTCGCACCGCGTTCGGCAACTCCATCGACGCGGTGAGCGACCGCGACTTCGTCGTGGAGTTCCTGGCGGCCGCGGCGTTGATCGGGGTCCACCTGTCCCGGCTCGGCGAGGAGGTCGTGCTCTGGGCGACCACCGAGTTCGGCTGGGTGGATCTCGACGACGGCTACGCCACCGGTTCCTCGATCATGCCGCAGAAGAAGAACCCGGACGTCGCCGAGCTGGCTCGCGGGAAGGCAGGTCGGCTGATCGGTCACCTGGCCGGCTTCCTCGCCACCTTGAAAGGGCTGCCGCTGGCCTACGACCGGGACCTGCAGGAGGACAAGGAGCCGACCTTCGACGCCGTGGACACCCTGATGACGCTGCTGCCGGCCGTCGCCGGCATGGTCGCAACCATGCGGGTACGAGCCGAGCGGCTCGCGGCGGCTGCACCGGCGGGGTTCGCGCTGGCAACCGATGTCGCGGAGCACCTCGTGCGGCGGGGGGTGCCCTTCCGGGAGGCGCACGAGGCGGTCGGGCACCTCGTCGTGTGGTGTGGGCAGCACGAGTGCGACCTCGGCGACGTCAGCGACGCCGATCTGGCCGCCATCAGCGAGCACCTCACCCCCGAGGTTCGCAGCGTGCTCTCCGTGACCGGCGCCCTGCGCGCCCGGGCGACCCCGGGCAGTACAGCACC
>Ga0302299_10002823_pt1 | contig 10576 bp, 7 predicted proteins | sample III_Fen_N3_4_FD_198795 | JGI IMG/M metagenome (GOLD analysis project Ga0302299, IMG submission 198795) | Peat permafrost microbial communities from Stordalen Mire near Abisko, Sweden - III_Fen_N3_4 | ecosystem: Environmental > Terrestrial > Soil > Wetlands > Permafrost | place: Sweden: Abisko...
GTTGGGCTTCGGGCTGGTGTGGGTCGCGCTGGCGCTGCTCACCGCCGACTCCCTCGCCGCCGTCCGGCGCAACGCCCGCCGGAGCGCGGCCGACCGCAGCGCCGCCGCGACCCAGACCCCGGCACCGGCACCGGCACCGGCACCGGCACCGGCGCCGGCGCCTGCCCCTGCCCCGACGAGCGGCTGAGGCTGCGAGGGCCGGCTGGCAGGATGGGCCCATGCAGCTTCCCGTCATGCCGCCGCTCAAGCCGATGCTGGCCAAGGCCCAGGCGCAGGTCCCGGAGCAACCCGCCGGGGCCGACCCGGAGTGGCTGTACGAGCCCAAGTGGGACGGTTTCCGCTGCCTCGTCTTCCGGGACGGCGACGAGGTCCTGCTCGGGTCCCGCAACCTCAAGCCGCTGGACCGGTACTTCCCCGAGGTGCTGGCCGCCGTCCGGGCCGAGCTGCCGCCGCGCGTCGTCCTGGACGCCGAGCTCGTCGTCCCCCGCGAGCGGGACGGGCGCACCCGGCTGGACTGGGACTCCCTCTCCCAGCGGATCCACCCCGCCGCCTCCCGGATCGCGATGCTCGCCGAGCAGACGCCGGCGCAGGTCATCGCCTTCGACTGCCTGGCCCTCGGCGACGACGACCTGACGGCGCGGCCGCTCGCGGACCGCCGGAAGGTCCTGGAGTCGGTCTTCGCCGGCGGCGGCCCGGGCGCCGCCGTGCACCTGTCGGTCGCCACCACGGACGCCGGGACGGCGCGCGGCTGGTTCCGCACGTTCGAGGGCGCGGGCCTGGACGGCGTCGTCGCCAAGCGGCTGGCCGGTCCCTACCGGCCCGACGCCCGCGACATGATCAAGGTGAAGCACCACCGGACCGCGGACTGCGTCGTCGTCGGGTACCGCCGGCACAAGAGCATCGACGGGATCGGCTCGCTCCTGCTCGGCCTCTACGACGGGGACCGGATGCACATGGTGGGCGGCGCGTCGGCGTTCCCGGCGGCCGAGCGCAAGGCCCTGCTGGAGCGGCTCCAGCCGTACCGGGTGGGCGACGACGTCACCGCCCAGGGCGAGAAGAACCGGTGGAACGCCCGCGAGGACAACTCGTTCGTCCCGCTGCGCCCGGAACTGGTCGTCGAGGTGGAGTACGACCAGATGGAGAGCGACCGGCTGCGGCACGCGGGGCGGGTCCTGCGCTGGCGCACCGACAAGGACCCGGCCGACTGCGGCTACGAGCAGCTCGAGGTGCCCGCCAGCTACGACCTGTCGGACGTCCTGGCCCGCTGACCGTCGGCCCGCTGACCGTCGGCGCGCTGCACGAGGAGCGTCGCGACGTCGTCCGCGTGCCGGTGGTCGGTCGACAGCTCGACGATCAGCTCGGCGGCGCCGGCGTTGAGGTCGCGGGTGCCCGGGCCCGCCGCCAGCGCGGCCGCCGCCTGCGCCAGCCGCTCCATGCCGTCCGCGATGGGCGTCGCCCGGTCCTCCACGAGCCCGTCGGTGTAGAGCAGGAGCAGCTCGCCCGGCGCGATCCGGGCCGTGGCCCGGGCGCGGGCCTCGGGCACGAGGGTGGGGACGCCGAGCGGCTGCGACGTCGCGCCGTCCAGCCAGCGGGCCGGCTGCCCGGGCGCGACCACCAGCGCCGGCGGGTGGCCCGCGGACGCGTACCCCAGCTCCCCGGTGGCGACGTCGAGGACGGCGTAGAGGCAGGTCGCGGTCTCCTCGCCGCCGAACTGGGTCAGGTAGCCGTCCAGCGCGGTGAGCACGCGGGCCGGATCCGGGTCCAGGGTGGTGAAGCCCCGCAGGGCGGCCCGCAGCGATCCCATGACCGTCGCGGCGTGGATGCCGTTGCCCATCACGTCGCCGATGACCAGCCCCAGGCGCCCGCCGGGCAGCTCGAACGCGTCGTACCAGTCGCCGCCGACCTGGGTGCCCTCGACCGCCGGCTGGTAGCTGCTGCCGAGGGACCACCCCGGCGGGGACGGCGGCCGCGGCGGCAGCAAAGCCCGCTGCAGCACCTCGGCGGTCGTGCGGGAGGCGGCGAGCAGCCGGGCCCGGTCGAGCGCCGTCGCGCTGTGCGCCGCCAGGGTGCGGAGGAACTCCAGCTCGTCCGGGGTGAAGGCGCGCGCCTCGTCCCAGCCGAACGCGATGCCGCCGACCACCCGGTCCGCGGTGGTCAACGGCAGGACGACCCAGGCCTCCTGGCGGATCAGCGCGCCGGCACGACCGGTCGGGTCCCAGTCCTCCCGGGAGCGGTGGACGACCGGCTCGCGGCGGGCCACCAGGTCGCGCATGAGCGGGACGTCGTCCACGTCGTGCAGGGTGCCGGCGACGACCTGGCGGGCCAGCCCGGTGCCGGCGAGCATCCGGATCGTGCGGTCGCCGTCCCACAGCGCCATGACGCCGGCCGTGGCACCGGCCTCGGGGGCGGCCGACGCGGTGACGATCCGGCCCACCGCCTCGGGCGTCGTGGCCGCCGCGAGCGCCGTCGTCAGCGTCTGCAGCGCGGTGAGCCGGGCCGTGGCCCGCTCCGCCACGGCGCGCGCGGTCTCCTCGGCGTGGAAGGCCTGGGTGCGGGTGAGCGAGGCCGCGCACAGCCGCACGACCTCGTCGATCGCCGTCCGGTGCTCGGCGTCGAACGCCTGGGGGACGTGCCAGCTCAGGCTGAGCAGCCCGAGGCAGCGGCCCTGGTAGATCAGCGGGCTCACCGTCCACGCCTGGCTGCCGGTCGAGGTGCCCGCGAGGGCCGGCCAGCGCCGGTCCCGCTCGGCGACGTCGTGGACCGCGACGGTCCGGCCCTCCCGCAGCGCATCGGTCGACGGCAGCGGGGCGTCGGCCGGGTACTCGGCGAACTCGAGCGTCACCGCGGCCGGCGTGTGCCGGGAGGCGACCAGGCGCAGCACGTTCCGGCGGCCGTCCAGCAGCGAGATGGTGACGCGGTCGGCCCCGACGAGCCCCGGCCCGAGCTCGGCCACCACCTCGAGCACCTCGGGAGCCGTCACCGACCGCGCCAGCCCGAGCGCCAGGTCACCGAGCGTGATGCCGGGGGCGGTCGCCCGGACGGCGTCAGGGATCCGGTCCATGCAGGACGACTCCCTCCCGGCAGCCACGGCACTCGAGTGCTGAGCACAGTAGCGGCCGGGACGGGCCCGTTCCGCGGGGCTGCGCGCCGTCCCCTCACTCGGCGCGCAGCCCCGCCGGACGGGTGGCCCGCGTCACGGCGGGCAGCGTCAGGACGGTGGCGAGTCCGGCGGCGAGCACGGCGACCCCCGAGTAGGTGGCGACGCCGGCGCCGTCCACCACGACCGGCTCCCCCACCAGGCGCAGGATCAGGGCGCCCAGCACGCATCCCAGGACGTCGGCCACGACCACCGCCAGTACGAGCGGGACGGCGTTCTGCCACAGCAGCGACCGGGCCAGCAACGTCCGGGGCACGCCTGCCGCCGCCAGCGCCGCGAGCGGCCGGCGCCGCTCCCGGATCTGCTCGAGCGCGGCCACCACCATCGTGGCCGCGGCCAGCGCCAGGGTCAGCAGGCTGCCCGCGAGCAGCCCGCGCCGGATGCCGTCGAACCGGTCCTGGTCCGTCGTGAGCGCCACCTGGGCCTGCGTGCTGGTGCGCGCCCGCCAGGCGAGCGGTGCCACCGCGAGCCGGATCCGGTCCTCGACGTCGGCCACGGCCGGGTCGTACCGCACGGTGAGCACGGGCTCCGGTACGAGGCGGGTCACGTCCGGCAGCACGCCGGGGGTGACCACCACCGCGCCCAGCGCCGCAGCCGCCAGGGACGGCCGGAGCGCGGTCGCCGCGGGCAGCACGGCGGGGACGCCCGGGCCGGCGGCGGGGTCCGCCCGCGGGCCGACGACGTGCGCGTGCCGGCCACCACCACCACCACCACTACCGAGGACCTCGTCGGCGGCCGACCCCGGCACGGCGTACACCGCGCCGTCCCGGCAGGTGGGCAGGTCGAGCAGGGCGCGCAGCGTGGGGCACGGGACGACGGTGAGGTCCACCACGGTCCCGGTCCCGTCGTCGACCAGCGTGTACCTCGACAGGACGGCCGCCGACCGCACCCCCGTAACGGTCGCCAGCTCGGCCGCGGGCCGCTCGAGCACGCCCGCCGCGCCGTCCACCATCTGCACCGTCGCCACGGGCGGGCCGCCGAGGTCGTCGACCCGGTACGTCCGGCTCGCCGCGGCCAGGATCGACGACATCCCGATGGCGCCGGCCAGGACGACGCCGAGCCCGGCGACGACCCGCGCCGGCGTGCCGCCCTCCGCCCGGAGCCGGCCCGTCGCCAGCTGGAGCGCCGGCGTGCGGTGCCAGCCGGAGCGCAGCGCCCGGTCCAGGACCCACGGCAGCAGCGCCGGCACCCCGAGCAGCACCAGCACGACCCCTGCCACCAGCGGCACCCGCAGCCCGTCCGTCCCGCCGCCGAGCCCGGTGATGATCAGCGTTCCGAGCACCGCGGCCCCGGCCAGCGGTACCAGCAGCCGCCACCACAGGCGCCGTCGCGTGGACGCCGCCTGCCGGGTGACGCCGAGCGGCTCGATCAGGGTGCGCCGCAGCGCGAGCGTGGTCGTGACGACCGCCAGCGCCGGGACGCCGACGGCGACGAGCGCGACCAGCGGCCACGACGGCACCAGGTCCGCCGCGAAGGGCGTGACGCCGACCAGCGACTGCCGCTCGGCCAGCGGGCGCACCGCCAGGAACCCGGCCGCCCCCAGGCCGACCCCGACGAGCGCGCCGGCCAGGGACTCCCCGGCGGCGACGCGGCGCGTCCCGGCGATCGAGCACCCGACGAGCCGGACGGCGGCCAGCGTGCGGTCGCGCTCGGCGCCGGACAGCCGCGCGCTGATCGCCGTGAAGACGACCACCGGGGCGAGGAGCACGACCACCCCGACCACGAGCAGGGCCCACAGCAGTGGTGTCAGCGTCCTGCCGTCCGGCTGGGCCGGCACGAACCGGACGACGGCGTCGTCGTGCGGCAGCCCGGTCGCCCCGACGTACAGCAGGCGGTCGGTCGGGGCGGACAGGGCGTCGTCCGCGACGGTCAGCGCGCGCGCCGGCGTCCGCAGGCGCTCGCGCAGGAGCCCGGCGTCCGGGGCGGCCAGCAGGCGCGCCATGGCGGCCGACACGCCGATCTCGCCCGGCCGCGGGATCCGCGGCAGGCCCGGGGGCACCGGCGCGTGCGGTCCGCCGGCCTCGACGTACCGGACCTGGAACGGGACGCCACGGAACGCGTCGTCGCGCGTCTGCAGGTAGAGGACGTCGGCGGGCGCGCCGTCGGGCACGGGCCCCTCGGTCGCCCAGGCCCGCCGCTCGTGCGCGGCCAGCGCCGCCGGCACGGACGCCGCGAGCAGCAGCACGGTCACGCCGACGGCGGTCCCGACGGCGGTGAGGGCCAGCCGCACCCACCCGCGCCGGCCGCCGCCCGCCGCGAGCCGCAGCCCGAGGAACAGGTCGAGCAGCGGGTCCGCGAGCGCCTCCCGTGACCACCCGGTCAGGCGACCGACCGGCCCGGCCGTCACGTGACCGGCTCCAGGTCGCGGGAGCGGCCGTCCCGGACGACGACCTCCCGGTCGGCGTACGCGGCGACCCGGGGCTCGTGGGTCACCAGGACGACGGCCGCGCCCGACTCCCGCGCGACCTCCACGAGCAGCTCCATGACCCGCTCGCCGTTGAGGGAGTCCAGCGCGCCGGTGGGCTCGTCGGCGAAGACCACCGAGGGCCGGCCGACCAGGGCCCGGGCCACCGCGACCCGCTGGCCCTGCCCGCCGGAGGTCTCCCCCGGGCGCTTGCCGGCGACGTCCGCGACGTCGAGCCGCTCCAGCCACTCCGCCGCCGCCCGCTCCGCCTCGCGGCGCCCGGTGCGGGCCAGCCGCAGCGGCAGGGCGACGTTCTGCAGACACGTCAGCTCCGGCACGAGCTGACCGAACTGGAAGACGAACCCGAAGTCGCGACGGCGCAGGGCGCTGCGGCCGGCGTCGGAGAGCCCGGTCACGTCGACGTCCCGGTAGCGCACCAGGCCGGCGTCCGGGCGCAGGATGCCGGCGAGGCAGTGCAGCAGCGTGGACTTGCCCGAACCGGACGGTCCCATCACGGCCACCACCTCGCCCGCCCGTACGGTCAGGCTCGCCCCGCGCAGGGCGGCGGTCGCCCCGAAGGCCTTGTGCAGGTCGATGCCGGTGAGCACCGGCCCGGTCGTCGGATCAGTCATCGCGGGGTCACCGCCGCGGCGAGCCGGTCGACGCGGGCCGCGGCCAGCTCCAGCCAGCGCAGGTCGGCCTCGAGGTGGAAGAGGGCGTGGTCGCAGATGAGCTGGTCGGCGAGGTCGCCGGAGCGCTTGCGCGCGGTCAGCTCCCGCATGGCCGCGAGGTGGGCCGCCCGCTGCCGGTCGAGCAGCTCCTGCGCCGGCCGGTGCGACAGCAACGCCAGGACGAGCTTGGTGTACAGCGCGTTCTGCAGGTAGGGCGCGGGCTCCTCGGGGGTCGACAGCCAGCGGTCGACGTCGGTCACCCCCGCCTCGGTGATCGCGTAGCGCCGCCGGCTCGGACCGCCGCCCGGCTCCACGCCGCCGGACTCGACCAGCCCGGCGCGCAGCAGCCGGGACAGGGTGGCGTACACCTGGCCGTAGTCCAGCGGCCGGTCGCGCCCGAAGTGGGCGTCGTAGGACTTCTTGAGGCTGTACCCGTACTGCGGCCCCGTCTCCAGCAGGCCCAGCAGGGTGGCACCGATGCTCACGACGGCGACTATAGACACCATCTATAGAGTGCGTCCACACCGGCGGGCGGCCGTTCGGGCGGCCTCCCGTCTCGCCAGAGCGGGGCGGCCGCGGGCAGGATGGCCCGCATGCCAGCACCTGCCGAGGAGCTCGACGTCGCCGGGACACCCGTGCGGCTGTCCAGCCCCGACAAGATCTACTTTCCGGAGCTGGGCGCCGCGGGCGGCACCAAGCGGCACCTCGTCGAGTACTACCGGGACGTCGCGACGTCCGGTCCCGACGGCGTCGGGCCGCTCGTGACGGCCCTGCGGGAGCGCCCCACCTACCTGCAGCGCTTCCCGGACGGGATCGCGGGCGAGGAGGTGTACCAGAAGCGGCTGCCGCCCAAGGGGGTCCCCGAGCACGTGCAGTCGTGCCGGATCCGGTTCCCGTCGGGCCGCACGGCGGACGCCCTCAAGGTCACCGAGCCGGCGAACGTGGTCTGGGCCGCCAACCTCGGCACGATCACCTTCCACCCGTGGCACGCCCGCTGCGCCGACGTCGAGCACCCCGACGAGCTGCGCATCGACCTGGACCCGCAGCCGGGCACCGGCTTCGGCGAGGCCCGGACGGTCGCGCTGGACGTCGTCCGGCCGCTGCTGGGCGACCTCGGCCTGCTCGGGTTCCCCAAGGCCAGCGGCGGGCGCGGGATCCATGTGTACGTCCGGATCGAGCCGCGCTGGACGTTCACCGAGGTGCGGCGCGCCGCCATCGCGCTGGCCCGGGAGGTCGAGCGCCGGGCCGACGGCCGGGTGACGACGGCCTGGTGGAAGGAGCAGCGCGGCGAGCAGATCTTCGTCGACTACAACCAGAACGCCCGCGACCGGACCATCGCCTCCGCCTACTCGGCCCGCCGGACCCCCCGCGCCACCGTCTCCACGCCGCTCACCTGGGACGAGCTGGTGGACGCCGAGCCCGACGACCTGACGATCCACACCGTCCCGGCACTGCTGGCGAAGCGCGGCGACCCGATGGCGACCCTGGACGACGTCGCGCACACCCTCGACGGGCTGCTGGACCTCGCCGAGCGGGACGAGGCGGGCGGGCTCGGCGACCTGCCGTACCCGCCGAACTACCCCAAGATGCCGGGCGAGCCGAAGCGGGTGCAGCCCAGCAAGTCCCGCGCCGACACGGTCGGGAACGCGCCGCCCGTGGGCCAGGGGCTGCCCGACCTGACGTGATTCTGGCAGGTACGGCCATCTCCGCCGCCGGCCCGACGTCGGGCACGTAGGCTCCGGCTGGGGGGTCGCCCGCTCGGGCCTGGCACAGGGGGTGTCACGGCGCGCGGCGGCCCCAGGGGATCGGGGGAACGTCACGTGTACACGCTCGGCATCGACCTGGGCACCACTTACACCGCTGCCGCCGTCCATCGCGACGGCCGGGTCGAGATCTGCTCACTGGGGACCCGGACGCCGACGGTCCCGTCCGTTGTCCTGCAGCGCGACGACGGCGCGTTCCTGACCGGCGAGGCCGCGGTCCGGCGCGGCGCCGAGGAGCCGCTGCGGGTCGCGCGCGAGTTCAAGCGGCGCTTCGGCGACACCACCCCGGTCGTCCTCGGCGGCGTCCCGCACCCGCCGGAGGCGCTGGCCGCCGCCCTGCTCGGCGCCGTCGTCGAGAAGGTCACCGCGGACCAGGGCGGCCCGCCGGCCCGGGTCTGCCTCAGCCACCCGGCCAACTGGGGCGCCGCCCGGCGCGGCGTGCTGGCCAGGGCCGTGGCCGGGGCAGGGATCACCGCACCGGTCGAGTACGTGGCCGAGCCGGTGGCCGCCGCCGTCTTCTACGCCGGCACCGAGCGGCTCGCCGTCGGCGACGTCGTCGCCGTCTACGACCTGGGTGGCGGCACCTTCGACGTCGCCGTCCTGCGCCGCACCCCCGAGGGGTTCGAGGTGCTGGGCCAGCCGGACGGGATCGAGCGCCTCGGCGGCGTGGACGTCGACGCGGCGGTGTACGCGCACGTGCTGGGCGCCCTCGGCGACCGGCTCGGTGCGCTCGACGACGACGACCCGGCGACCGTCTCGGCGGTCGCCCGGCTGCGCGAGGAGTGCACCGCCGCCAAGGAGGCGCTCTCCGCCGACACGCAGGTGACGATCCCGGTGCTGCTCCCGGGCCTGGCGACCCAGGTCCGGCTGAACCGGTCCGAGCTCGAGGCCATGATCCGGCCGGCCCTCCACGACTCCGTCATCCTGACCGAGCGGGTGATCCGGTCTGCCGGCCTCGAGCCCGCGGACGTCGCCCGCGTCCTGCTGGTCGGCGGGTCGTCGCGCATCCCGGTCGTCGCCGAGATCCTCGGCGCGGAGCTCGGCCGCCCGGTGACCGTGGACGCCCACCCCAAGCACACCGTCGCCCTGGGGGCCGCCTGCCTCGCCCAGCGGGACGTCGCGGCACCCGCGGCGACGGCCGAACTCGCGGAGCCGGCCGAGCCGGTCCTCGTGGGTGCGGCTGCGCCCGCCCGCGCAGTGGCGGCGGCGGGTCCGGTTCCGGCCACCCGACCGGTGTCCCACGCCTCCCGGCCGGAACTCCCGCCGCCCGCGGTGGCCCCTGCCGGCATCCCGCGGCAGGCCGCCGCGACGTCCCCCACCACCGCCTCGACCGCGACGCCCCCGGCGAACGGACGGCGTCGCACCGCCGTGCTCGTCGCCGTCACCGCGACGGTCGTCGCGTCAGCCGTCCTCGGCGGCGGCCTGCTGGTGGACCGGCTCGGGTCGAACGGGACCGACGCCCTCCGCCACGGCGACGGCATCGCGGCCCCCCTCGTGCCGGCGACGAGCGGCGCCCCGCAGGCGCCGGCCGGGAGCGCGCCCGGCGCGGGGCCGACGTCCGCCGCCCCGCGGCCCGGCGTCGCGGGACCGACCCTGCGGGGCCCGGACGGGAAGGCCGTCAACGTCGGCGCGTCGTCCGCGTCCCCGCAGCCGACGTCCTCCCTCGCCGCCGGCCGGACGTCGGCCCCCGCGCCGACGTCGGCCGCCCCCGGCGCCGCAACGCCCACCGCGAGCGTCGAGGCCACGACCGGCGCCACGACCCCTCCCGAGCCGAGCACCACCCCCGCGACGACGGCGGCGCCGCCACCCTCCCCCGTTCCGGGCCAGATCCCCGTGGTCAGCCTCATGGCCCGCGCGTTGGGGACCACGCTCATGGCGAGCTGGAACCCGGTGTCCGGTGCGACGGCGTACCGGGTGGCCTGGACCGACGCGGGGACGGGCGCCGACCTCACCGGCGCGTCGAGCGCCGGCGTCACGTCGAGCGGCGTCACGATCCTCAGCGGGACGCACACCTACCTGGTGAAGGTGACGCCCTACAACGCCGCCGGGGACGGCCCCACCAGCTCGGCGACGACCACGGCGACCGGGCGCACCGCCTGACTCAGGCCCCGTCCCACCGGACGTCGACGCCGGGCACCGCGAGGTAGGCGCCGTACCGCTCGGCCGCCCGCTCGAAGCCGGCGCGGTCACCGGCCGGCAACCCGGCGAACGGCTCCAGCCGGACGACGACGCCGCCCGCCCGGCCCGGCAACCGGCGCCACGTCCCCACCACCCGCCCGCCGACCACCATCGTCGACCGGAAGACGCCGTTGCCACCGGGCACGATCGCCGGGGCGTGCCCGTGGTCCAGCACGAGGGAGCGGTCCTTGTAGCCCAGCAGGAACTCGTCGAACCCGGGCAGCAGCCACCTCCCGTCGGGCTCCAGGACGCCGTCCGCCTCCAGGGCCGGCCGCCAGGCCACCGCGTCGACGCCCTCGACCTGCACGGGGACGAGGACGTCCGGCTGCGCGGCCAGCGCCCGGTCGACGTCCCCGAGGGTGAGGCCGGTCCAGCCGGCCAGGTCGCGCCGGCCCACCGGCCC
>Ga0302299_10002824_pt1 | contig 10575 bp, 7 predicted proteins | sample III_Fen_N3_4_FD_198795 | JGI IMG/M metagenome (GOLD analysis project Ga0302299, IMG submission 198795) | Peat permafrost microbial communities from Stordalen Mire near Abisko, Sweden - III_Fen_N3_4 | ecosystem: Environmental > Terrestrial > Soil > Wetlands > Permafrost | place: Sweden: Abisko...
CCGCCGCCAGGCTGGACAGGTGCTCGGACAGCGCGAGGGCCAGTGCCAGGCTCGCCTGGAACGTCTCGCCCCCGCTCAGCGTCTTGACCGGCCGGCGGCTGTCGGCATCCGAGTGGTCCACGATGAGAAACTCACCCTTGTCGTGGGCGAGCTCGTACTGCCCGCCGGACAGTTCGGACAACGTCGCGGACGCGTCGACCACCAGGATGTCCAAAGCCTCGGCGGCCAGCCAGCGCTGAAAGTGCTTGGCGTCGAGCAGGACCCCGAGGCGGCGCGCGACCGTGGCGCGCCTGGCTGCCTCGTCCCGACGTGCGCGCAGTCGCTGCGCAGTGGCGCGGCGTTCCCGCATTCTCTCCAGCGCCGCCCCGGCCGCCGAGGTCGCCGCCGCAAGCGCGGCTTCAGCGACGTCCTCGACGGCCCGGCCGGTACCCGCCGGGAGCGGGATACCCGCCTCCCCGAGGCCGGCGACCAGCTCACTGCGAGCGTCGTCGAGAGCTCTGCCGGCGTCCGCGGCGATCCTGTCCGCAGCCACCAGCGCTTCGGCCCGCGCGGCGGCCGCACTCTCGGCCCAGGAGACGAGCAGCTCCCAGCCAGCAGCCAGATCCTCACGCGGGAGGGCGGGCGCGCCGAGCCCGACGAGGCCGTCGCGGACGGTGCCCAGCTGCTCGTGAGCAGCACGGGCGGCCAGGTTCGCCTCCTCGCGTGCCGCCGCGGACTCGCGGGCGCGCGCCCGCAGCGCCCGGACGCGCTCGGCAGACTGCTCCGCCGCCATCCGCAGCCGCTCGGCCGCGCCGAGCGCGGCCTGCGCGTCAGTCTTGCTCGGGGCATCCGCCAGCAGCTGGCGGATGCTTGCGATCTCGCGCCGGGCCCCCTCGATGGCGCCGAGGGCGACCCGCTCGTCCCCGGCGGCTTGCGCGCATTCCTTGCCTGCTGCCGAGGCAGCCTGCTGGGCGCCACGCAGTGCCCGCGCCGCCGCGCTGACATCCGCATCCGGAAGCGGCGGTGGCAGGACGGCGACCGGCTGGGCGCACACGGGGCAGTCCGCACCGGCGTGCAGATGGGGACGGAGAGCCGCGGCGAGGTCGTCCCGGTCGGCCCGCGCCTTCGCCGCCTCGGCTTCGTCAAGGGCAGCGCGGGCGCGTTCGTCGGCTGCATCCTGCTCGGCGCGGCGGGCGGCGGCGCGGGTGTGCGCCTCGACCAGATCGGGCAGCCGCGCCTCCCGGTCGTCGAGCATCTTCCAGGCGCGGATGACCTCCTCCAGGGCCGCGTGGGCCGGGGCAGTCCGGGCGGCCCGCTGGGCCGCGTCGTCGTCGCGTTCCGCCTGCTCCAGTGCGTCGTCAGCGGCCCGGGCAGAGCGCGTCGCGGTCGCGACGGCGGCGGCGACGTCGCCCGCTCCGTCGGGCACGCGAACGTCTGCCAGCCGGGCCCCCTCGCCGGCGAGCCGGTCTCGGGCGGCCGCCGCCTCGGCCGCGGAGCCGACCAAATGCCGGATCGTCCCGGTCGCCGAGGCAGTCGGATCGGCCAGCGCCTCGAGCGCCGCGCCGGCGGCCGCGAGGGCTGCCTCGGTCTCCTCGGTCGCGTCCGCGTAGTCGGCAAGCTGGAGCATGATCTGGTCCGCGCGGGTCTCGGCGTCGGTGGCGGCCACGTTGGCCGCCTGCGCGATCCGGCCGTACTCGTCGAGGCCGAGCAGGCGGACGAGAATCTTCTGCCGCTCGCCGGCGGTCGCATGGAGGAACTGCGCGAAGTCGCCCTGCGGAAGCACCACGCACGTGATGAAGTGCTCGAAAGACAGGCCGAGAAGGCGCTCCACCTCAGCGCTGACCGCACTGTCGGCGGCCAGCGACTCGCTCTCCTCGCCCTCCTCGCCCAGGCCCGCCGCGTCGGTGAGCCGCTCCAGGCGGGCGTTGCGCACGGTCACGTTCCCACCGGGAAGCCGGCGCAGTTCCCGCGCCACGACGTAGCGGTGCCCAGCCATGTCGAACACCAGCCGAACCGTCCCGCGCGCCGTGGTGGGCGCCAGCGCGGGTGACACGACATTGCGCTTGTCCCAGCGCGGCACCGACCCGTAAAGCGCGAAGCACATGGCGTCGATCACCGTGGACTTGCCCGACCCCGTCGGCCCGACGAGCGCGAAGAAGTCCGCATCGCGGAAGTCGATCCGCGTCGGCTCCCGGAACACGGTGAACCCGTGCAGGTCGAGCAGGACGGGAAGCATCGCTCAGTCCGTCATCGAGGTGGTTGTGACCAGGTCGTGCAACTCGTCGAACAGGGCTCCCAGCCGAGGATCGGCCACGGCCTCTGTGGCGAGGTAGTCGGCGAACAGCTGGGCGGGTGTCCGGGTCCCACGCTCGCTGTGCACCGGTGGATGCACGGGCGCTGCCATCTCCGGGTCGATCCGCACATCCACTGCGTTGGGCAGCGCGGAAACCACTTCTTCCCGCAGCCCCGCACGTGCCGGCTCCCGGACGAACACACGCAGCCACGCCTCGACGAGCGCCGGTTCCTCGGCCACGCGTTGCCGCAGCTCGTCGACCGTGCCGCGCACCGTCCGCAAAGGCGTCGCGGTCGCGAGGGGTACGTCCCGCACGCGGGGCGGTAGCCCGGGCGCGACGTCTCCGACGATGACGCACCCGACGTTGTCCTGGTCGCCGAAGTCGACGGCGATGGGGCTCCCGCTGTAGTGGACGGGGCAGTGCGAGGGCAGGCTCTGCCGCCGATGCAGGTGACCCAGCGCGATGTAGTTGGCCGTCGCGGGGAACGCCGTCGCCGGGACGTGGTACTCGAACACCGACTGGGCTGGGCGTTCCCCACCGCCGAACGACCCGCCGGTCACGGTCAGGTGCGCCAGGACGAGGTTCACCGCGTCGCCGTCGAACCCGTCGGTCAGAGCACCGATCATGTCGCGGATGCGCTGGTCGTAGCCGAGCGCGTTGTCCACCGGAGTGCGTGACACCAGCTCGGCAGCCCGGATGGCATACCGCTGGGACACGAACGGCAGCAGGGCGACCCGCACCGGCTCGCCGGTCGTCCGGGCGGTGAAAGTGACGACGCCGCCGCCAGCCGGCGGCCGGGCCTGGCCCGTCACCGAGATACCCGCGGCTGCCATCAGCGGCCGGTAGGCGTCGAAGGTCGCGGCGTTGTCATGGTTGCCGGCGACAAGGAGAACCTCCGCGCCGACGGCGCGCAGCCGTAACAGCGCGTGGACGACAAGTCGTTGCGCCTCGGGGCTCGGCGCTGAGGTGTCGTAGAGGTCGCCGGCGATCAACACCGCGTCGACCTGCTCGCGGGCGGCGATGTCGACGATCTCGGCGAGGACACGGGCGTGCTCGTCGTGACGTGGCCGGCCTTTGAGGACCTTCCCGACGTGCCAGTCGGAGGTGTGCAGGAAACGCACCTTGGCTCCCGCGCTCAGAACGGAGGCGGGTCGTGGGGGATGCCGGCGAACGGGTCCTGCCGCCCCGGGCCCCCAGTGCGGCTCCCAGTGCGGCCAGCACTGCGGCCCGTGGTGCGGCCGGCAGTGCCGACAGCACCGGGGCCGACACTCGGGGCAGGCCCCGCCTCCGCCGGCCGCGTGGCCCAGGCGGGGAAGGGGAACTCGACGGCGAGCGGCACCGGGAGTTCCGGCTGGGAGACGAACATCGTCCCCGGCTTGGCGATCGTGGCCCGCTGGCGCTGCGTCACCGGCAGGAAGCCGTACTCGCTGCGGCCGGCCTCGGCCGGGTCGAGCCGGCCGACGACCTTGATGCTGGACATGCCGACGACCCTTCTCTCGACCTCGCTGGCTGTCTGCTGTGCCCCGATCAGGATGATGCCGAGCGAACGGCCCCGCTCGGCGATGTCGAGCAGCGTCTGCTTGATGGGGCTGTCACCCTCCCGCGGGGCGTACTTGTTCAGCTCGTCGATCATCGTGAACAGGAGGCTGCCCGGCCCCGCTGCCTCCTTGCGCTCGGTTTCGGCCCGTAGCAGGAGACCCACGACGAAGCGCTGTGCGCGTTCCGGGAGGTTGTGCAGGTCGACGACAGTCACCTGCTGTCCTTCGGTGCTCACGCGGCGGCCGGCCTCGGCAGGCAGGTCGGCGCGCACGAGGCGGGCGAGGGCGCGGGCAGCCGACCGCAGCCGGCGCAGGAACGCGTTCACCGTGCCCGCGCCGGTCACCGGCCCGGCCCACTGGGCCCGCGTGTCCTCGGCGGTGACCTTGTCGGTGACAAGATCGACGAGGTCGGCGAAGGTGCGCAGCGTCGCTGTGTCCACCCGCCAGGCGCCGTCGGTCCCGGCGGGGGAGCCCGACCGGCGCAGCATGCTCGCCACCTGGGCGACGACCATCGTGTATTGCTGGCGGTCGTCCTCGGCGTCGGCGAACGCGAACGGCAGCAGCTCCTGTTCGCAGAACTCGGCCAGCGTCCACCAGAAGGCCTGGACGCCGTCGGTGCGCTCGCGGACATCCGGGCGGCCCGTCAGGTCCCCGGCGAGCGGAGGCGCGTAGATGCCCACGGATGGGAACGGCCCGGCAGGCAGCCCGAGCCGCGCGTAGCTGTCGCGGCCGACGTCGTCCAGGCGTGTGTTGGGCCGGTCCAGGAACAGCAGGTCCTCGCCCTTGACGCTGAACACGAGCGCCTTGGTGTTGGCTGCCCGGCCGCCGAGAACACCGCATTGGAAGATCGAGTAGAGCAGGAACAGCGCGAAGCTGGTCTTGGTCGCCACGCCGGAGATGCCGCTGACCGAGATGTGCGCGCCGCGGGACCCGTCCAGGAAGTCGAAGTTCAGGTAGACGGGGACGCCGTCGCGGCCGAGGCCCATCGGCAGGCGGCGCTCCATCGTGTCGAAATACAGCGCGGCGTCCCGTTCGTCTCCGCCGGCTCGACGTGCGGGTGCGCCTGGGCGCGGGGGCACGTACAGCTCGGGGTCGACTCTGGTGACCGAGATTTCGGCCACCTCCTGAATCTCGGCGGGAAGCACACCCTCTTCGATGAGGAAGACGTCGGAAGCGAACTGGGCGCCCTCGTGGCGCGCCCGCACGTCGGTCACCACCCCGGAGTGCAGCACGGTCGCCTCGCCGGGCAGGGCACGCGCAGTGACGACCACGTCGTCGAGCTGCAGGTACGCGCCGGACTGGATGGCGACCCAGAAGGACAGGGGAGTCGCGTCCTGAGTACCGAGAACCCGGCCGACCTGCCGGCCGGGCGCCTGCCCCGACGCCGCCGCTGTCCCCGCGGCCCCCGCTTCCGCCACGCACCCTCCCCTGCTTGCGGCCCGCGGTCAAACCCTGGGTACGTGCACGCAAGCCGACATCGACACCTGGCACGTCGAGCACACCAGTCACCACAACGTCCTGCGGGCCTTGTTCGCCCGGTCGGCGACAAAACTCACCCGCCGGTTCGAGCTCCCGCGCGCACTGATCCGCGGGGCCGCACCGCTGACCCAGCACCGCCGGCTGATCATGCCGGCCCGGTCGTGGGGCGACTACGCGGACTACGTCGACGCCCGCGGCGCGGCGATCACGGCGAAGCTGCTCGTGCTTTCGCCGCCCAACCGGGCAAGCGTGTGCGCGGGATCGGTTGATGCGGACCTACAACTTCCGCCGTTGCCGGGCGTTCGGCGGCCGTGACCGTCTGCCCGCGCTCGATCATCAATTTCAGCTCATGAAGCTTCCTGGCAAACTTGTGACGGAAGAATTGATCCACCTGTTGCCGGAATAGCCAATGAACCGAGAGGTCTACGACCACGCGGACAATACAAGCATCCTGGCCGACCTCCGAGGCCGTCACTTCGACCTTCCCCTTGAGGCCGAGTGGAGCCGAGAGTACGAGGTCAAGCCGTTGGTAGACCGCGCCGGCCGGACCGGCTTGGCGGGTGAACACCTCGATGCTGGTGCGCAGCACCCCCGACAATCCCATCGGGAATCTCAGTGGGCAAATCATTTGGGTGCCGGGTGTGATTGGGGTCTGAGAGTAGCCGACGTTCACCGCATCGGGCCAGAGACTCCACCCGCGAACGCCGTTACCATCAAGAGCCGGGCTGGCGGCGTTGCTCTTCTCCCAGACCGCACCGGCGTCCAAACCGATCTCGATCTGGGCTTCGTAGCACGCCATGCCCCGCCTCCTTCGGTGTGTCCTACCTTGGCAGCGGGATGCGCCCGGCCTCCACAGAGGAGACAGACCAATACTACCCTGTCCCTCAAAATAATTCGAGCCGACCTTTTCCGAGACGGAGAACACCCAGGCTGCCACAAGTACTGTCCGATGGCTCTTTGGCTCTTGGGACCTGTCCGTGGGTCCGTGGGTGGGGTGCGGGCCTGACGGCCGTCGCGTTCGGCTGTTGTGGCTGGTAGGGGCCTGCAGCCGTAGGTGACGGCGGTGCCGATCGAACCCGGATCGTTGGTGCCGTGAAGGCCGACCTCCCCGTCCTCGCCGGTGGCGACAAGGGGAGGACCCGCGGGTCGGCAGCGAGATCGACGCGACAGCCGTACGGGTCGACCGTCAGCACCGCGAAGGGCGCGCCGTCGTCGTGTTCACGGCCCGAGAGGCGGCGATGACGCCGGTGAGCAGCACGTGCGTGCTGGCGCGCCTGCCAGGCCGCGCCTGTGCATCGCGCGTCAGTCGCCGACGAGCCGTTTGGCCGCGAGTATGCGTCCGGCGGCAGCAACCGCGGCGGCGCGCGGATAGGTTCCGGCGTCGATCGCGGCTGCAATGGCGGACACGACAGGGATCGGGTCTCCGGTGTTGAAGACCACCATGTCCGCCCCTGCTTGCAGCGCCCGCACGCATGCGGTGGCGGTGTCGAGACCGACCGCCGCGGTGGATGCACCCATGGACATCGAGTCGGTGAGAACGAGGGTGTCCGGGCCGGCCTGGGCACGCAGGTAGCGGTAGGCGGCGGGGGACAGGCTGGCGGGTAGGCCCGTTTCGGTGAGCCCGGGGACAGTCAGGTGCCCGACCATGACCGCCGGCGCGCCCGCTTCGAAGGCCGTCTCGAATGCCCGCAGGTCGCGCCGCTCCAGAACGTTCAACGGCGGGACCCGCGCCGCGCCGGTGTGGGTGTTGGACGCCTGGCCGTGGCCCGGCCAATGCTTCACGACCGGGAGGACGCCGGCTCGCAGCAGGCCCGTTGCCAACGCCGCGGCGTCGCGTCCCGCGGCGCCCGGGTCGGAGCTGAATGCGCGGGCATCCGAGGCGATGTAGTGGCCGGGGATGGCCAGATCTGCGTCGGGGGCCAGGGCGACGTCGACGTGCAGGGCCTTCATGCGCTTGCCGTATTCGGTGGCGCCCCGCCGGATCCGGTCGGGCGTGAGTACCCGTCCCATCGACCCGGCGCTGGGCAGGGGATAGATGAGGCCTTGGAGGTGCTGGACCGAACCGCCTTCCTCATTGGACGCGACCAACGGGGGGACGGAAGCGGCTGAGCGGAGCCGGGCAAGCCTGACGCCCAGGTCGGCGGGCACCGCACCGGAGATCAGGATCCCACCGAGCCCCATGCGCGCCCACGTTGTGGCCGGCCGCGGGTCGCCCATTGCGGCGGGTGCCATGACGAGCTGAGCGGCGAGGGCACGATTGGGCCAGGTGGCCGGATCGTCGACGGCATGGCGCACGGGATGCGCGGCCGGGCTCCCGAGAACCGCGGTCGGGCCGGGGGGTTCCGGTTCGGGGGCGGGGTCCGCTGCCAGCGTCGGGGTGGAGCAGCCGGCGGCGATACTGGCTACGGTGCCCAATGCCCCCAGTGTCAGCGCCGCATGCCTGAACCTGCCCAGGCGCGGCTGATGGTCGCGCCTGGGCGCCGTCACGTACCCACCCCGATCCACCGAGCCCCCCGGGTTTCTATCGGATCCGGGTAAGCGCTCTGACACGTCCCCCCCCGCCAAGGTGCCGGCGTGCGTTTTTGCGGAGTGCGCGTGACCTGCACCTTCGGCGGGGATGCGGGCGGGGCTGCGCCGCACTGACGTTGTCCCCAGGCTACGCCGCCCCGCACGGGTCACTCTCGGGTGGAGGTTTCGCGGGTGATAGGGATGAGGCGTGCCTGGGTCCGCCGCGACGTCCCCTCGGCCGCACCGCTCAGGGCAGCCGCGCTCAAGCGTGCCCTTGACTCGCTATGCATTGTTGTCGATCGCCGCCGCCTTGGTCACCATCGGCCTCAAGACGGTTGCGTATCTGATCACCGGGTCGGTGGGCCTGCTCTCTGACGCGCTGGAGTCGGTCGTCAATCTGGTCGCCGCAGTGGTGGCGCTCTGGGCACTGTGGCTGGCGGCGCGTCCGCCCGACGACACCCATCACTTCGGACACGGGAAGGCCGAGTACTTCTCGGCCGCGGTCGAAGGGCTCATGATCCTCGTCGCGGCGGGCCTGGTGGTCTGGTCCGCCGTCCCCCGCTTCCTTCACCCGAAGCCGCTCGACCACGTCGGTGCAGGACTGCTGGTGTCGGCAGTCGCCGCGCTGGTCAACCTGGCCGTCGCGATCGTGCTCATCCGTGTCGGCCGGCGGCACCGGTCCATCACGCTGTCCGCTGACGGGCGCCATCTGCTCACCGACGTCTGGACGTCCGCGGGCGTGCTCATTGGTGTCGGCCTCGTCGCGCTGACCGGCTGGGACCGGCTGGACCCGACCGTCGCCATCCTGGTGGGCGTGAACATCCTCGTAACGGGGTTCAGCTTGGTCCGCCGCTCGTCTGCGGGGCTGATGGATGCCTCCCTCCCCGCCGCGGACCAGGCGGCTGTCAATGCTGTGCTCAACCGGCATCGCAGTGACGTGGTCGCTTTTCACGCGGTGCGGACGCGGGCGGCTGGGCGCGACCGGTTCGTATCCCTGCACGTGCTCGTCCCGGGCAACTGGACGGTTCAGCAAGGCCACGACCTGGTGGAGCAGGTGGAGGCCGAGATCGTTGAGGCCCTGCCGGGCGCGAGTGTCACCACCCACATCGAGCCGATCGATGACCCCGCGTCCTTCGACGACGTGCTGTTCGATTCCCCGCCGACCCGACGCGCGCGGCGGAGGGAGACCCGCCGCCCACCGGCGGCTTGAGCGCCGGGGTAACCGGCAACCGGACCCGACTACGTTCCCGCCCGAAGACTCGGAGCACATCCGCGACGTCGGTCCGGACGAGATGCAGCAGGGGTAGGGGCAGGCGGCGCAGGCGTCAGGCGTCAGGCGTCAGGCGGTCGGTCGATGGGCACGCCTGTCAAGCGGGGGCGGGCTTTTGCTGCACCGCCCAGGCGTTGCCGTCCGGGTCCTCGAAGAAGATGAACGAATTCCAGTCGCCGCCCGGCCCGTCGGCGCGGACACCGTCGTCGAAGTGCTGGACCGGGCTGACCTGGACCCCGCGCTCGACGAGCTCAGCGCGCGCCGCCTCGATGTCGAACACAACGAGCTGCAGGCCCTTCAGCGACCCGGGCACCATGTCACCGAGCCCCGTGCCGATGGTGATCGAGCACCCCGAGCCGGGGGGCGTCAGCTGGACGACACGGAAGGTGTCGCCCAACCGCATGTCCGTGTCGACGTTGAAGCCGACCTGCTCGCTGTAGAAGCGCTTCGCCCGGTCCACGTCCGAGACGGGAACGACCACGACCTCGAGCTTCCAATCCATGATTCGTGGACCTCCATCGGGGCAACGGGGGGGCTCAGACCGCTGAGGCCACGGGTCCGCGGCGCAGAGGCGACCCGAGCTGTCACTGAGGTGGTTCGGCTGAGCTGTCGGCGGTCAGGCTATCCAGTACGGCGCGCAGCACGGGCAGCGTCTGCGCGAGCCGCTCCACCGCGGCCGGGTCGAACGTGACGAGGCGGGACGCAAGCAGCGCATCCCGGGACTGTCGCCAGCTCGCCAGAAACGCATCCCCCTGCGAGCTGACGCGAAGGATGGTGCTCCGCGCGTCGTCAGGGTCCGCCTCGCGGGTGACGAGGCCATGGCCGACAAGAGCGTCCACGGCTCGGGAGGCGGTCGGAGGGGCGACGGCCTCCCGAGCCGCGAGGGCGGTGAGGCGGAGCGGGCCGTACTCGTCGATGTTGGCCAGCGCCGACAGCTGGGTGGGGGTCAGCCCGGAAGGGGAATGTTCGCGCAGCTTGCGGGCCAGCCGGCCGACGACCAGGCGCAACTCGGCGGCGATGCGGGGCACGTCGAGATCGCCCGTCGGGGAAGCCGGAGCCGCGGCCGGCCCCACGGCAGAGGCGCCCGCAGCCGGGGCTGCCGCCGATGCGTTGTCCGGCGGATTCACGGCGCGCCCGCCCGGGCCCGCGCCGCCTCGATCGGGATCCGTCCCGCGGCACGGGTCGCACCCGATCCGGCGGTTGTGCCCCCGCTGCCGGCGGGGGCGGGGGGCAAGCCCGCCGCCGGCGTCCGGATACCCGGCGCTGCCTCATCCCCGTGGACGTAGCGCCGGCACCCAGCCCGGGAAGCCGCAGCCGCCATGAGCGTCAATGAGATGGCAACAACGAATGCGATCACCAGCCCAGTGTGGAGCGGTCCGGCGATGAGGGTGGGCAAGAAGATGTCGGTCGGCAACAGCGGGCGGCCCAGCCGGGCGGCTGCTACCAGCCCCGTGCCCGCCACTCCGGCAGGGACGGCCGCTCCCGCCCCAGCGTCGTGTCCTTACCG
>Ga0302299_10002825_pt1 | contig 10575 bp, 5 predicted proteins | sample III_Fen_N3_4_FD_198795 | JGI IMG/M metagenome (GOLD analysis project Ga0302299, IMG submission 198795) | Peat permafrost microbial communities from Stordalen Mire near Abisko, Sweden - III_Fen_N3_4 | ecosystem: Environmental > Terrestrial > Soil > Wetlands > Permafrost | place: Sweden: Abisko...
CTGGTCTCGCGCTGGAGGTCGGCGTAGGTGAGCGTGCGCGTGTCGCCGGGCTCGCCGATCCAGTGGTAGGCCACCTTCTCGCCGAGGCCGCGCTCCACATGGCGGTCCACGCAGTTGTAGGCGATGTTCAGCTCACCACCGACGAACCACTTGGCGAAGGGCAGGTCCCAGTCGAGCGTCTCGGAGAACGGCGTGTACCAGGAGATGCGCTCCTGCGCCTGGCGCTTCCAGAAGCCGACGTAGTCAGCCGAGGCCTCTTCGTACAGGGCCGCAGTTGCGTTGGCCTGCGCGGTGAACGCCGCGGCGGGGGGGAACGTCCGACTCTCGACGAACAGGTTCTCGATCTCGGGGCCACCCTGGACCGCTGATTCGTCGCTCACGGAACCCTCCGACTGCCGCTATGGGTGCGGGACATTCTACGCGCGCAGGCCTTGCATTCGACCGAACGGCGCGTCGGTTGTTCTGCCGATGGGCGACCCGGGTCAGGCGAGGCGCCGGAAAGGCGCGCGGCAGCCCCGAGAGGCCGCGGTCCCCTACTCGCTGTCAATCGAGAGGTCGTCGTCGGTCGGCCCGGTCCGGTCCACGGCCGCCTCCCCCGACGGGGCGAGCACGACGCGCTGGGGCCGCGGAATCTCGATGCCGTTCGCCTCGAACGCGGCCAGCAGGCGCTTGCGCAGCTCGCCGCCGGCGGCCCACTTCTCGGGGGCCCGCACGAGCCCCAGGATCTTGATGGTCACGCCGTACTCGCCGAGGGCCTCGATCCGCTCGACGTGGGGCGCCTCGAGCACGCGCCGCTTCCAGGCGGGGTCGAGGGCCATCTCCCGGCCGACATCGTTGATGACCCCGATGGCCTTCTCCATGTCCGTCCCGTACGCGACCATCACGTCCTGGTTGATCCGCGCCCAGGTGCGGGTGCGGTTGGACGCGACGGTGATCTGCCCGTTGGGAACGGTGTGGACGACGCCGTCGAGGTCGCGCAGCGTGGTGCGCCGCAGGCTGAAGTCCTCGACCGTGCCGCTGTGGTCGGCGATCGTGACCACGTCGCCCTTGCTGTACTGGTTCTCGAGCAGGATCAGGGCCCCGTTGAGGTAGTCGCGAACGAGCGCCTGGGCGCCGAAGCCGACGGCGATGCCGACGATGCCGAGCCCGGCCACGGCTGGCCCGATGTTGAGCCCGAGCTCGCCGAGGATCATCACGACCGCCACGACGACGATGAACGCCCGGATCGCTGTGGTCAGCAGCGAGTCGAGCGTGTCCATCCGCTTCTTGACCTCGACCGCCGAGAGCTCCTGCGCGGTGCCCTCGGTGACCTCCCGGTCGAGGGCCTTCTTGACCACCCCGTGCACGACGCGCCGGGCGAGGACGATCAGCGTGAACGCGATGAGGACGATGAGCAGGATCGGCAGCAGGATCGGCAGCACCGCGTCGTGCACGAAGTTGAGGAGCGCGGTCTGCACATCCTTGGGGATGTTCATGCCCAGAGCCTATCGCGGGTGAACGGCGACGGCCGGTCGGGGCTGAGCTGACTGCGGCCCGGCGTTCTCGGCGGCGGCCGGCGTTCTCGGCGGCGGCCGGGCGTTCTCGGCGGCGGCCGGGCGCTCGCGGCGGCGGCCCGGCGTTCTCGGCGGCGGCCGGTTTCGCCTCAGCCGAACGCGGGGCCGCTGGACGGGCCGCGAGACGAGCTGGGCCGCGTCGGCGGCCTGACATTCGCCGCAGCCGAACGCGGGGCCGCTGGACGGGCCGCGTGGGTTCGCCCAGGGCAAATTCGGGCGGCATACCAGGCGCCATGGCCTCGGACGGCGTCAGTAGACGCGAGTTTGTCGCGCAGGACGAACGGGTCCGCCTGAATCCGCGCTCGGTGTTCGCCCTCGCCGAAATCGACCTACGTACGCGGCGTGCCCGGCACGTCCTCGGCCCGCGACCCACCGTGGGGCGGAAACGGGCCCCGGCGAGCGCGGCCCGGGCGCCAAACCCGGGATTCCCGCGCGGGTCGTGCGTGGGGACCCCCGAAACGACCCATCGCTGGGTGACCGGCCGCGCGCCCGGCAGGACCGGGTGACCGGCCGCGCGCCCGGCACGACCGGGTGACCGGCGGCGGATCAACGGCGAGAACCCAGGGGAATCGCGACGGCCGGGCCCCGAGAGGCCCGGCCGTCGTTGTGCGCTGGTGAAGGGGCCGCGATACGACCCGTGGGATCAGCTCGGCGTGGCGCCAAGCCGGACGGAGACCGCAGCGGCCGCCTCGCGAGCCGCCTGGGCGAGCTCGGGGACGCGGGTCGGGGTCACGCGGTAGGCGGGTCCCCAGACGTCCACGGCGGCGATGACGTGGCCGCGCGCGTCGTGGACGGGGGCCGCCACGGCGTTGAGCGACGCGTCGAACTCGCCGAACGCGGTCGCGTAGCCGCGACGACGCACCCGGGCAAGGTCCTCGAGCAGCGGCTCGAGGGCGGTGATCGTGCGGTCGGTGCACCGGTCGAGGCCGCGCTTGACGAGGCGGACGACATCACGCTCGGGCATCGCCGAGAGCAGGACCTTTCCTGCCGCAACGGAGTGGATCGGCGCGCCGCGACCGGTCCAGTCGCCCATCGCGACCAGATTCGGCCCGTCGGCCTGGGCGACCGTCAGGAACCGGTCGTCGTTCATGATCCCGAGGCCCGTGGTCTCGCGCGTGGCACGGGCCAGGCGGTCGAGCTCGGGCATGGCGATGGAGCGCAGGTCGAGCGTTGACTCGGCGCGTTCGGCAAGGCGGATCACGACGAGTCCGAGCCGGTACTTCCCCGACTCCTCGTCCTGCTCCACGAGGCCCCTCTTCTGGAGCGTGGCCAGGAGCCGAGATGCGGTGGACTTGTGCAGTCCCAGTCGGCGTGCCAGTTCGGTCACGCCTGCCTCACCGCTGCTCTCCCCCAGGGCCAGCAACAGGGCCGCCGCGCGGTCCACCGACCGGACGGCGTTCCCGTCGAGCGTCATGCGAGCCGTTCCTCCTTGGTACTCGGAAGCCTGCGTGAGCGCCGGGGACGCGGCGTCAGGCAAGGGACTGGTCAATCCGTCGAGGGGCTGGCGCCCCACGTGGCCTTGTCCTGATGCGGCATTGCCTGGTGGTGGGCCCGAACCTCGAGGGCGTAGTCGAGCGACTCGCCAAAGATCTCGATGGTGCGGTCCACGATGTCGCCCTGCGAGTGCGCCTCGCACACGAACCAGGGCTCGCGGCTGTCGGGCTCCGGCATGGCGCCGCGGGCGTGCATGCCCACCGCGACAGCGTCGTAGAGCTCGTGGTCCGTGTTGGCCCAGTCGCGGTACTCGGTCGCGACCTTGTCCGTGAACATGATCCCGAACATGCACGGGGCGCCCGTGAAGTGGAACGCGAGGCCCTTCGCGTCGAGCTTCTCCTTGATGCCCGCCTGGAGCTTGCGGCCGGTCGCGTGGATGGTCTCGATCGCGTCCGTGTCGCGCAGGATGGAGAGGGTCTTGCGCGCGGCGGCCGCGGCGATCCGGTTGCCGGCGTACGTCCCGCCGTGGCTCACCTTGTCCGGGAGGACGCTCATGACCTCCTCGCGCCCGCCGAACGCCGCCGCCGGATAGCCGTTGCCCATCGCCTTGGCGTAGGTCACGAGATCGGGCGTGATGCCGAAGTACTCGGCGGCACCGCCCCGCGCGAAGCGGAAGCCCGTCTTGACCTCATCGAAGATCAGCAGGATGCCGAACTCCTCGGTCAGGGCGCGGATCGCCTTGTGGAAGCCCGGCTGCGGCAGGATCCCCTGCGCGTTGCCCAGAACCGGCTCGACGATGATGGCCGCGATCTCGTCCGCCTGGCGCTCGAAGAGCTTGCGCAGGAACTCGATGTTGTTGTAGCGGGCCGGGACGATCGTCTTGCTGATCTCCTCGGGGATGCCGCGGCCCCACGCGAGGGCGACCGGGTTGTCCTCGTCACCGAGCTCGGCCATGTTGTTCGGCGCGACGCTGACCAGGGCGTAGTCGTGGACGCCGTGGTACTGGCCCTCGAACTTCACGATCTTGGTCTTGCCCGTGTAGCCGCGGGCCACGCGCATGGCGTGCATCGTGGCCTCGGTGCCGGACACGGTCATGCGCACCTTGCCCAGCCACGGGTTCATCTCCTTGACGAGCTCCATCGCCACGACCTCGTCCTCGCTCGTGAGCGAGAACGAGACGCCCTGGCGCATCCGCTCGTTGACGAAGTCGTCCACGCGGTCGTCGCCGTGGCCGAGGATGACCGGCCCGTAGCCCATGCGCAGGTCGATGTACTCGTTGCCGTCGAGGTCCCAGACGCGGCCACCCTTGCCCCGGTCCACGTAGACCGTGTCGTCGCCCCAGGCGCGGAAGTTCGAGTTGGTACCGCCGGGCAGCGTCTTGAGTGCGCGGTGGTACATCTCGAGCTGCTTGGCTCGGGCAAGGGTGGGGGCGGGACGAGTCGTCGGCTCGGCGGTCATGATGCCTCCAAGGTGTTGACCCCGGGGGCCTGGCGGCCCGCGCCGATGGGACCTACACGGCGCTCGGGGCCCCGCACAGCACCAGGAGGAACCTGGGGCGTGTTGCGGGCTATGCAACGGCTGCACGGCATCCTGCCACAGCGGCTTCAGGGCCGTCAACACGAATATCGTGAGCGAACGGGCGTTCAGCCACGGATATCGCACGACATTACGAAAATAGGTTCGTGATCCGCGATATCGTGGGTGCACCATGAGCACCCACGCGATCTCCTCAGCGCCCCTCGCGGGCGGCTCCTTCTGGTGGACCACAGGAGATCCGGGACCGACTCGCCCGCCCGTCCGTGGGCGCCACGAGGTGGACGTCGCGATCATCGGCGGCGGGTTCACGGGGCTCTGGGCAGCCATCGCGCTGCTCGAGACCGACCCGTCCCTGCGGGTGGCGGTGCTCGAGGCCGAGCGGGTCGGCTGGGGGGCGAGCGGCCGCAACGGCGGCTTCTGCGAGGCATCCCTCACGCACGGGCTCGCGAACGGACTGCTCCACTACGCGGACGAGATCGACGTCCTCGAGCGCGAGGGCCGGCGCAACCTGGCCGAGATCGTCGCGTTCGTGGCGGCCGAGGGCATCGACGCCGAGCTCGAGCCGACCGGCCAGCTGCTCGTGGCCACGCAGCCGCACGAGGTGGACGACCTGCGAGCCTATGCGGAGGCGAGCGTCGAGCACGGCAACGACGTCCGCTTCCTCGACCACGCGGCCGTCCAGGGCCTGCAGCCGTCCCCGCGCTGGCTCGGCGGGGCCATCGCGAGCGGTCAGCAGTGCGTGATGGTCAACCCGGCGAAGCTCGCGTGGGGCCTCGCGACCTCGGCCGAACGTCGTGGCGCGCGCGTCTACGAGCACAGCCGCGTCACGGGCGTGCGCCGGCGCGCGGGCGGCGTGACGGTGCACGTGGACGGCGGTGGCGTCGTGGAGGCCGACCATGTCCTCGTCGCGACCTCGGCGTACTCGATGTGGCTCAAGCGCCTGACCACGGTGTTCGTCCCGGTCTACGACTACGTCCTGATGACCGAGCCGCTCACCTCGTCGCAGCGCGGCTCGATCGGCTGGGACGGCCGCTACGGCATGTCCGACAGCGGCAACCAGTTCCACTACTTCCGGCTCTCCGCCGATGACCGGATCCTGTGGGGCGGCTACGACGCGATCTACCACAAGGGCAATCGCGTCCAGCCGAGCCAGGACCTGCGCCCTGAGACGTTCGAGGTGCTCGAGCGCAACTTCTCGGCCACCTTCCCGCAGCTCGACGGGATCCGCTTCACGCACCGCTGGGGCGGCGCGATCGACACGACGACGCGCTTCTCGGTCACGTTCGGCGACGTGATGGGCGGGCGCGTGCACTACGCGCTGGGCTACACCGGCCTCGGCGTCGGCGCGACGCGGTGGGCCGCCGGGATCCTGCGCGACAAGGTGCTCCGCCCGCAGTCGGACCTGCTCCGGCTGCGATTCGTCCGGTCCACGCCGCTCCCCATCCCGCCCGAGCCCATCCGCGAGGCCGTGGTCAACCTGATGCGGGACGCAGTGATGGGCGCCGACGCGAGTGATGGCGACCGCGGCCTGTTCCTGCGGGCGATGGACGCGCTCGGGGTCGGCTTCGACAGCTGAGACCGCAGGCCGCGGCGGCGCGTGCGGTTGGGGTGATCAGCCTGCCTTCGGGGCCACCCAGGCCGGAAGCTCCGCGGCCAGCGTCGCCAGCGGCAGCGAGCCGTGGCCGATCACCGCGTCGTGGAACGCGCTCAGGTCGAAGCGGTCGCCGTCGCGGGCCTCGAGCTCGCGGCGCAGCCGCCGGATCTCGCGCATGCCGAGCATGTAGCAGAGCGCCTGGCCCGGCCACGAGATGTAGCGGTCCGTCTCGATGACCGCGTCCGTCTCGGACAGGCCGGTGCGGAGCAGCTGGTCGATCCCCTGCTGGCGCGTCCAGCCGAGGCCGTGGATCCCGGAATCGACGATCAGCCGCGACGCCCGCCACGCCTGCGCGTCGAGCATGCCGAGGCGCTCGCCGGCATTGCGGTACAGCCCGAGCTCGTCCGCGAGCCGCTCCGAGTACAGCCCCCAGCCCTCGACGTACGCCCCGCCGACCATGCGCGAGCCCAGCCGACGGAACGTGTTGAGGCTCGGGTGCTCCATCTCGAGCGCGATCTGGAAGTGGTGCCCGGGAACTGCCTCGTGGTACGTGGTGGAGGCGAGCTTGTGGAAGTTCCGCGACGGCAGGTCGTAGGTGTTCACGTAGTACGTGCCCGGCCGCGACCCGTCTGTGGAGGGCGGGTAGTAGAAGGCGAACGCCATGTCCTTCTCGCGGAACTCCTCGACCGGCATCACCACGCAGCCGCTCTTCGGCAGCCGGCCGAAGACGTTCGGGGCGACGGCCATGGCCCGGCCGATGTCCTCGGTGGCGCGGGCGACGAGCTCCTCGCGGGTCGCGGCGCAGTTGGCGGGGTCGGCGACGAGCGCGGCGCGGAATGCCTCGACCGAGGCGAAGCCCTGTGCCCTCGCGAGCTCCTGGCGCTCCTCCTCGATTGACCCGTACTCCTCCAGACCGATCCGGTGGATCTCGTCCGCATCGAGGTCGAGGGTCGTCCAGGACTTGACGAAGTAGCGGTACAGGCTGCCACCGGTCGGCATGTGGCAGAGGCCCGGGTGATCGTCGTCGCGGGTGGCCGCGAGGTAGTCGCCCTCGAGCATCGCGAGATACCGCTGCTCGGCCGGGCGAACCGCGTTCCGGACCGCCTCGGCGACCTTTTCGCGCCCGGCGTCGTCCACGCGCGCCGCCCCGACGACCACCGACTCCTCGACGGGCGTGGCGAGCATGCCGCGCATCTGGCTGATCGTCCGCGAGGCCACGATGCGGCTGACCGTGAGCCCGGATGCGACACCCTCGCGCGCGATCTCGGTCATCGAGTCGAGGAACGCGGGGTAGGCGTTCAGCCGGGCGATCAGCGCCTCGAGCCCCTCTGGCGTCTCGCCTGACTGCCAGCTGAGCACCTGCGGCAGGAGCTGCTGGGGACCGTCCATGTGGTTCACCGCGCGCAGCTCGTAGACGCCGAGCTCCTCCTCGCGGGCCGCCAGATCGGACAGGATCCGGAACATGTCGCGGGTGATCCGGTCCTCGACGTCCAGCTCGGCCTCGGGAACGGCGTCGGCCTCGGCCTTCGCCCGGTCGACCAGATCGCGCACCGCGGCGCGACCGGCGGCTGACGGATCCTCGAGGCGGTCGTCGAAGCGGTGGTCGCCGTACATGGTGGCGGTCGTCGGCTGAAGGACGAGCATGTCCTCCCAGAACCGCGAGGAGATGGCATCGATGGCGGTGGGCTCAGTCATGGTTCCTCCCCGGGCACGGCGTGGGCGGACACAGGGACGCCCGGCAGTGGGGCGTCGGATTGGCTTCTAGAGTACCGGCCGGGCGGACGCGCTGCCCCTCGTCACACCTAGCCGCTGAACAGCGAGAGCTGGTCGCCCGTGCGCTCGATCGCGGGGTCGAGACCCAGGAGCGGCTCCATGTCGGCAAGGGCGACGCTGTCGCGGCCGATCCACTCGCGCAGGTGGTCCGCCTTGAGCAGGTGCCAGCCGCTCTCCTCGAGCTCGGTGCGCAGGAGCGGCGAGCGCTCGAGCTTGTAGCGGACGAGCTCGACGCGCTCCGGCAGGACGACGCAGAAGCGGACCACGCGGTCGTCAGGCGCCATCCGGGCGTGGCGGCGCAGGACGACGTCGCCGAGCATCGCCGTCCACTCGACCTCCCAGAGGAACGCCATCCGCCCGCGGACGTACCAGATGACGTCCACGTCCTCGAGCTCCTCGGCGCGCAGGCGGCCCAGATACGGCGGCCCGGCAGCCTCGCGCGAGTCCATGCGCGCGCCCAGCGGCGCCCGCCCGACGCGGCGGCTCTGCTGGCGGTTGCCGATCCAGCACGAGAACCCGAGCCGGTGCCCCAGGTCCACGAGGCCGGCGATCAGCTCCGAGTGCTCGTGGCTGCGCTTGGTGAGGTCGTCCACGGTGAGCAGGTTCTCGGCCGTGCTCGCGATGCTCCGATAGCTCTCGAGGCAGGCGCGCACGAGGCCCTCGTCAGGCAGGTCGGGGCCGGTGAACAGCCCGCCCACCCGCTCGAGGAACGACGCCTCGGACATGGGGCCCGCGGTCGCGAGCAGGCTGAACACCGCCCACTCGACGCGGTCGGACAGCGGCACGGCGGCCGCGTCGCGGTCGGTCCGCTGGGCGAGCCACCAGCGCTCGTCCTCGAGCCTGGTGAGGCGCTTGCCCTCGGTGCCGGCGAGCGCGTCGCGAACGAGGGCGAGCAGGCGCTCGACATGGTCGGGCGGCGGGGCGTCGGGCGAGGCATCGGGCCCGGCGTCCGCGGACGGCGCATCGGGCGCCGCGCTCTCCTGGCCGGCCGACGGCTGCGCCGGCACGACGGGCTTGACGAGCCGCCGGAGGTGACCCGCCCGGTCGAGGCCGACGAGGATCTCGCCGAGCAGCCCGCCGAAGCTGACCGGCTCGCCACGGAGCTTGAGCACGTCCACGGCCGCATCGACCACGGCGCGAGCCGCCTCGTCCGCCGAGAACGGCCCCGTGGAGGCGGCGCTCCGCTCCGGCGGGGCGAAGACGCGGTCGGAGCGCACGGGGGCCCCGCGGCCGTCGCCCGGCTCGAGGTCCACGTTGGCGCGCGTCCGGGGGCCGCCTGCCGTGGCGTGCGACCCGGGCGGCGAGAACTCCACGGCACCGGCGACGTCACCGCCGGGCTCCGGCAGGCGGGCCGAGACGAGACGGTAGCCGGCCGTGATCCCGCCGAGGGCGGTGGCGACGAGCGACTCGGCGCCGTCGAACTCGAGCAGCAGGATCGTGCGGGCGTCGCGGGCGAGGGACGGGGCGATGCCGCGCAGCGAGCGCGTGATGGTCGCCGCCTGCCAGGACCACGACGGGCGGAAGGCGGGCCCGAAGAGCGGCTCGAGCGGGAGCGTGGCGGCCGCGTCCCGGCCGAGCGCCCAGGCCGTGCTGTGGTACGCCCAGGCAAGGCGCTCGGGACCCGGTCGAAGCGGCACCACGCCCAGCACGAGCCGGACGCGGGGCCGGATCCCGGTCCCCTCGAGGTGCTCCATCTCCACGGCGATCGCACCGAGACCCGCGGGCGTGTCCTGGCGCAGGACGGCCGTGGCGGCGCCCTCGTCGAGGCTGCGCAGGTCATCGCCCATGCGGGCCGCCACGGGCCCCCACGACGCCCCCTCGAGGCGCTGGACGAAGCCGCGCACGGTGCGGATCCCGTCCTCGAAGGCGACCCACGGGTTGCGCTCGCGCCAGGTCGTGCTGGTGGGCGCCTTCACGTGGCCCGAGACGATCCGCAGGTTCGCGACACGGCCGCCGGAGATCGCCAGCCGGCTCGACGGGGCCACGGCCTGGAGCAGCGCGAGGCGCAGCGCCGATTCGATCGAGCGGGCGCGGAGGTCGCCCTCGACCCGCTCGAGGATTGCCGCGAGCGCCGCGAGCTGCCGGGGCGTGTGGAGGTCGAGGAGCTCGCCCGCCAGACCGTCGCCGCCGTCGAGCGTCGGGAAGCGGTCGATGAGCATCGGGCGCGAGTTGTCGTCGTCGGGGTCGAGCGCCTTGGCGATGTCCGACGCGTCGAGCGGCGCCTGACGGTTCTCGCCCCCGCCGAGCTGGTCGCGGCACACCGGGCAGCGGTAGTGCTTGCGAGTGGGGCGCGGGCCGGCGGGATGACCGTCGTCGTCGGTGCCGTCCGTGGTCCATGTGACCTCATCGAGGATCACCGGGCGGTCGCACGTGGCGCAGCGCGACCCGAAGCGGTTGGTGATCCACGCCTTGAGGCTCGTCTCGCGGCGGGCCGACGCTGCAAGCGCCTGCACGGCAGCGTCGAGGTGGCGCAGGTCCGGCGGCCGCAGCACGACCTCGGCGAGCAGCTTGTCGAGTGCGGTGGCCTCGAGGCTGACCGCGCGACGCTGGTGGTCGATCGCGGCGCGCGCCACCCAGCCGCCCCGGCCGAATGGGTCGAGGACGATGTCGCCCGGCGAGGACGCGGCCTCGAGCCGCGCAGCGATCAGCGCGGGCGGGGGCGGCGGGGCAAGGCGCTCCCAGGCC
>Ga0302299_10002826_pt1 | contig 10573 bp, 10 predicted proteins | sample III_Fen_N3_4_FD_198795 | JGI IMG/M metagenome (GOLD analysis project Ga0302299, IMG submission 198795) | Peat permafrost microbial communities from Stordalen Mire near Abisko, Sweden - III_Fen_N3_4 | ecosystem: Environmental > Terrestrial > Soil > Wetlands > Permafrost | place: Sweden: Abisko...
CCCGGTGGCCGTCCTCGGCAACCTCGCCGACGACCCGGAGCACGCCGGGGCCGAGCTCGTTCGTCGCGTCCTCGGGCTGTGGGAGGGCGATCCGGAGACGCGTCGTCGTCTCATCGCGCTCATGCGCACCGGCCTCTCGCACGACCATGCGGCCGCGCTCCTGCGCGACCTGTTCGGGCGCACGATCCTGCTGGTGCTGCAGGGGTTCGTGGCCGGCGACAGGCCCGAGCTGCGCGCGGCGTTGGCGGGGACGCAGATGGGCGGCCTCATCCTCGGCCGCTACCTCGTCGGGGTGCCTGCCGTCGCGAACGCGTCCGTCGACGAGCTCGTCGCGGCGGTCGGACCCACGGTGCAGCGCTACCTCACCGGTCCTCTCGACCTCTGAGCCGTCGGCCTCGGGGAGTCGGTGCTGCGCGGCGGTGCTGGTCGGACGACGACGTCCTGGAGCAGGTGCGCCGTGGCGTGCGCGATCTCCTCGACGGCACGGTCGAACGCCTCACGGTTCGCCGCGGACGGCGCACGCATCCCCGCGATCTTGCGCACGTACTGCAAGGCCGCCGCGTGGATGTCCGCGTCGGTCACGTCGTCGGCGAAGGGCGGGCGCAGGGTCTTGATGCTGCGGCACATGTCAGGCCTCCTCGAGATCGGCGGCGAGCGCGTCGAGCGTCGCGCGCATGGTGCGTTCGTTGTGGCTGCGGCGGTCGCCGACACCGGTGCCGACGGCACCGAGCGCCTTCATCGGCGCACCGCGGGTGTCCCACCACTGCTCCTCGACCAGCGTCCCATCGTCGACCGGGCTGAGTGCATAGCGCCAGCGCGCGACCGACATGCCGAGATAGGTCACGTCGAACGCGAAGGCCGCACCCGGTGTCGACTCGACGACCTGACAGCGCGTCGTCCAGCGGAAGACCCCGTGCCTGTTGCTGCCGGAGAACGTGGTGCCGACGGCCGTCGGGCCTGCCGCGCCGTCATGGCCGGAGACACCGTGTGCCTCGGGCGACCAGGACGCGATGCGTCGCGGGTCCGCCACGGCGTCCCACACAGCCTCCGGCGTACGACGGACCTGGACGGAGACGCTGACGTCCGGTGCCCTCGTGCCGATGCTGCTCATGCCGTCGGACCCGACGCGACGGCGCGGTAGTCCTTCGGCACGCGGAGGCCGACATCCGCGAGCGCGGCGGCGACCAGTGCGTCGTAGTCGCCGGACGCGAGGTCGCCGAACGGGTCCGTCGTCCAGGGCAGCAGCTCGCGGTAGGGCAGTCCGAAGGCGGCGCGCATCGCGAGCAGTCGTCGGCGCTCCGGGTCGGCGAGGTCGATGCCGGAGACGGCGCGCGCCGAGCTCATCTCCCGGATCGTCCGGATGCGGCGGGGGAGCACCGCCACGAGCAGCACCGAGATGGGCAGCAGCGCGGTGACGATCCCGAGCGTGCGGGCCAGCAGGTAGACGGCGTCCTCGCCCTGCTGGCCGAGGGACGCGAGGTTGCCGCCGGTGCCGTCGCCGGCGCCGTGGAGCGCGTCGCCGAGCGGACCTCCCACGATCGGCACGTTCGCGACGGCGTTGCCGACGCTGTCGAACGCTCCCTGCACCGACGTTCCCGCCTCGGTGACGCCGTGGCCGAGCACGGCGAGCGCGGCGACGAGGTCGTGGACCTTGACCCCCACCCAGATGAACAGGATCACGAGCGCGACGACGAGGACGTCGCGCAGGATCTGCGAGCGCCGTGCCGAGGGGACGTCGGGGTAGAGCGTCAGGTGCTGCCACATGCCCGCGAGGCTAGGCGACCGCCGGCCGCCAGGTCAGTGGATCAGCCACGCGGTGACGAGCGCGACGAGCGGGAGCACCCCCTGGATCGCGGCACCGCGCGCCATCGCCGGCTTCGCGACGACGAGGACGAGGGCCGCGCCGACCATGAACAGGCAGCCGTACACCACGAGCGTCGAGCCCTGCGGGTCCCACCCGCGCCACGACCCGACGACGCCGACCAGCACGCCGAGGCCGAGGAAGAGGTTGTAGAACCCCTGGTTGTACATCGAGAAGGCGACGGTCTCGACGTCGGCCTTCGGCACTCCGAAGACGCGATAGCCGCGCGAGCGGAAGACGACGCTCTCGAGGACGAAGAAGTAGACGTGCAGCAGACCGGCGAGCCCGGCCAGCACGAGCGTGATCGTGGGCATGGGGAGACCGTAGGCGAACGAGGGGTCAGTCGGCGTTGATCTCGGTGACCTGGCCCGCATCGACGTGCCAGCGGCGCGTGATGCGCACCGTGTCGAGCATGCGCCGGTCGTGCGTGACGAGCAGGACGGTCCCCTCGAAGGACTCGAGCGCCTCCTCGAGCTGCTCGATCGCGGGCAGGTCGAGGTGGTTGGTGGGCTCGTCGAGCACGAGGAGGTTCACCCCGCGCGCCTGCAGCAGGGCGAGCGCGGCGCGGGTGCGCTCGCCGGGGGAGAGCGACGACGCGGGGCGGTTGACGTGGTCGGACCCGAGGCCGAACTTCGCGAGCAGCGTGCGCACCTCGGCCGTGGGCCAGTCCGGCACCTCGCGGGAGAACGCGTCGACCAGGATGTCGTCGCCCTCGAACGCGGCACGCGCCTGGTCGACCTCGCCGACCACCACGCCGGACCCGAGGCTGACGAGCCCGGACGACGGAGGAGTGCGTCCGAGGAGCAGGCTCAGCAGCGTGGTCTTGCCCGCGCCGTTCGGCCCCGTCACGGCGATGCGGTCGCGCAGGGCGAGCTGGACGTCGACCGGGCCGAGGGTGAAGTCGCCCCGGCGTACGACGGCGTTCCTGGCGACCGACACGACCTCGCCGGATCGCGGCGCCGCGGCGATCGAGAACTGCAGCTGCCACTCCTTGCGCGGCTCGTCGACGGTGTCGAGCCGCTCGATCATCTTCTCGGTCTGGCGCGCCTTCGCCGCCTGCTTCTCGGTGGCCTCGGTGCGGAACTTGCGCCCGACCTTGTCGTTGTCCTTCTGCTTGCGGCGCGCGTTCTTGACCCCCTTCTCCATCCACGCGCGCTGCATGCGTGCGCGTGCCTCGAGCTCGGAGCGCCGACCGGCGAACTCCTCGTAGGCGAGACGTGCCTGGCGGCGCGCGACCGAGCGCTCGTCGAGATAGGACTCGTAGCCTCCGCCGTAGGTCGTGATGCGCTGCAGGCTGCGGTCGATCTCGACGACCGTCGTCACCGTGCGGGCAAGGAACTCGCGGTCGTGGCTCACGACCACGACGGGCGCCTCGAGCCCCTCGACGAACTCCTCGAGCAGGTCGAGGCCGTCGGCGTCGAGGTCGTTCGTCGGCTCGTCGAGCAGGTAGACGTCGTAGCGCGAGAGCAGGAGCGCGGCGAGACCGGCGCGTGCCGCCTGCCCTCCCGAGAGCGCGTCCATCGGCAGGTCGAGGTCGACGTCGAGGCCGATGTCGCGCACCACGACGTCGAGCCGCTCGTCGACGTCCGCGGCGCCGAGTGCGAGCCAGCTCTCGAGCGCGTCGGAGTAGGCGTCGTCGGCCTTCGCCACGCCGTCGGCGAGGGACTGTGCTGCGCGGTCGAGCTCGGCCTGTGCTGCGTCGACGCCGGTGCGACGCATGATGTGCGCCCGCACGGTCTCGCCCTCGAGCGTCTCGGGCTCCTGGGTGAGGTAGCCGATGTGCGCGCTCGACGGTGCGACGGTCACGGTGCCGGAATCGGGGCGGCGCTGCCCGGCGAGGAGGCGCAGCAGGGTGGTCTTCCCGGCGCCGTTCGGGCCGACGAGTCCCACGACGTCGCCGGGTGCCACGACGAGGTCGAGCCCGGTGAACAGGTCGCGGTCACCGTGGCCGGCGGCCACGCCCTTGGCCAGCAGCGTCGCACTCATGCGCGCATCCTCTCCCGAGGGAGCCGCGCGGGTCGCAGGGGTATCGGCGGGTCAGGCGGGAGCGGCCTCGACCGGCTCGGTGCTCGCCGGACCGCGGGTGGCCCAGTAGGACCCCAGCAGCACGAGCGGGAAGCCGACGAGGGTGCCGACGGTGAGCGGCTCGCTCAGCACCACGATGCCCAGCGCCACGGCGACGGCGGGGTTCACGAACGTGATCACGGTGGCACGGACCGGGCCGGCCTCGGCGATGAGGTCGAAGAACAGCACGAAGGCGAGCGCCGTGCAGACCAGCGCCAGCACCAGGACCGAGCCGACGACCTTCGCCGACGGCAGCCCGGCGTGGACGCTGAACACCGTGACCGGCAGATAGAGCAGCGCGACGACGGCCAGCGAGACGCTCACGACGCCCATCGACGGCACGTGCGCCAGCTTCCGCACGGCCATCGCGGGCGCTACGGCGTAGCAGACGGCGACCACGAGGAGCTCCAGCACCGAGAGCGGGTCGATCGTGCCGCCGGCCCAGTCGAGACCCACGAGGGCGCCGACGCCGACGACACCGACACCGAGCCCGACGAGCCGCACGCGCGAGAGGGCGTGCTTGTCGCCGAGCAGCCACGAGACCACCGTGCCGACGATCGGGACGGCGGCGAGCATGAGGCCCGCGAAGCCGCTCGGGACGCGCGTCTCGGCGTGCCCGAGCAGGACCCACGGGAGCGCCATCTCGAGGAGACCGAACGCGACGACGTAGGGCCACGCGCGCAGCGCCGGGCGCAGCGCGCCCTGACGCGCGGCGAGCGGAAGCAGGATCGCGGCCGCGACGACCGTGCGCCAGCCGGCCACCGTGACGGGGGAGAGCTCGGCGACGGCGATCTTGATGAAGAGGTAGGGGATGCCCCAGATGACGGCCATCGCGGCGAACAGCGTCCAGGCCCGTCGGGTCATCCGGCCAGAAGACGCGGTCGCGGTGTTCGTCGTCACGGCGTGAGCCTAGGGGGAGCGGGCGACATCGCCCGAGCTGGATTCGGACCTCTGGCCCGCACGGACGACACGGCTCAGGACCGGTCGAGGCGCTGTCGATGACCACGCCATGACGGGGACCCGCCCCGTCGCGTCCGCACGCCCCGGGGGTGCTTCATGACGTCGTCCGCCGTCGAGCCTGTCGCCTCGCCGCGCACGGCGCCGAGCGTGCCTGCGCAGATCGTCCGAGCCACGGCCGGCACGCTCGCGGTGGTCCTGGCGCTCGGCCTGATCGTTCTCGGCGTCGGGACCTACGGCAGCTCGATCGCCGTGCGGTTCTTCAACGTCGTCGGCGATCCGCGGGTGCGCCTGGCCGACGGGGTGACCCTGGCGACGGACGCGCCCCCGGTGGGGGTCCCTGTCCTGGTCGACACGCTCTGGCGACCGGCGACCGACGTCGCGATGATCACCGCCGCGACCGGTGGCCCGGTGCGGACGCTCGATGCGGCCGACCTCGAGCGGCTGGACCCGACACGGTTCCCCGGAGGCATGGGCGTGGGCGCCCTGTCCGACGGGACCCGTGCCTACCTCACCCCGCTCGGCATCGTCATGGTGCCGCCGGTGGCCACGACGCAGGACGGCATGTTCTTCGTCCAGCTGCTCGCTCTCCCGGTCGCGAAGCGCTACGTCGGCGAGGCCGCGCAGTCGGCGTTCGCGCTGACGCTGGCGCGGACCTGGGGTGTCGGGGCGGGGGCCGCGCCGCTCGGCCAGTCCCTGGCCGTCCAGGTCTATCCCGAGGGCCGGGCCACGACGATGGCCGCTCAGCTGGTGGTCCCGGGTCTGTCGGACCCCTGCCTCGCGTGCGGGCGCGCCTCGGCGCGGTTCTCGGCAGACGGCACGTTCCTCGACGCCACCGTGCTGGCCCAGCACGTGGCGTCGACGCGGCTCGTCCGGGTGCTCAGCCCGGCCGCGGCGTTCGAGGCGATGAAGCACTACGCCGTGGACAGCGGCCTGTCCGAGTACCCGTCGTCGATCGAGCCGGTCGCGTCGGCCCGACTCGTGCTCGTCAGCGGCGACGACCCGATGCTCCCCGCCCAGCTGCAGTGGACCTTCCGCGACGCCGCCGGGACCGATGTCGGCATCGTGGACGCGATCCCGTCGACGTAGGACAGCGGCGGCACTGCGGCACGGCGAGGCTCAGATGGAGTCGGCGCCGGTGTCGGGCAGGTGCCACTCGTGCGGCGCCACGAGGTCGTGGATCGCGTCAGGGCCCCAGGATCCCGGGGCATACGGGTGCAGCCGCGGCGGCGCGGCCAGCAGCGGGGCGGCGACCTCCCAGAGGCGCTCGATGCCGCGGGCGCGGGTGAACAGCGTGCGGTCGCCGATCATCGCGTCGTGCAGGAGCCGCTGGTAGGCCTCGAGCTCGTTGCGCTCGCCCTGGGCGGTCTTGTACTGGAACGACATCGGCGCGCGACCGAGCACCATCTCGGGACCCGGCTCCTTCGCGAGCATGTGCAGGGTCAGCCCGCCCGGCTCGGCGATCTCGAAGGCGAGTGCGGCAGGACGGTGGTCGCCGCCGAAGAGGTCGTGCTCGGGCTTGTGGAACACGAGCGTGATGACGCGCCGCCCCTGCGCGAGGTTCTTCCCGGTGCGCAGGTAGAACGGCACACCCTCCCACCGCGGGTTCTCGATGCGGGCCTCGAGGGCGACGAAGGTCTCGGTCGTCGAGCCGTCGGCCACGCCGGGCTCGTCGAGGTAGCCGTCGTACTGGCCGCGCACGACGCGACCGGGGTCGACCAGCAGCAGCGACTCGAAGACCGCGAGCTTCTCGGTGGCGAGCGCCTCGCCGTGCAGCGCCTCGGGCCGTTCCATCGCCACGATCCCGAGCGCCTGGAACAGGTGCGTCACCACCATGTCGCGGAACGCGCCGGTGCCCTCGTAGAAACCCGCGCGGCCCTCGAGCCCGAGCGTCTCGGGTACGTCGATCTGCACGTGCGAGACGTGATGGCGGTTCCACACCGGCTCGTAGACGCCGTTGGCGAAGCGCGCGGCGAGGATGTTCTGCACGTCCTCCTTGCCGAGGAAGTGGTCGATCCGGAAGATCTGCTCCTCCGCGAAGTGGCTGTGCAGCAGCTCGTTGAGCGTCTTCGCGCTGTCCTCGTCGTGGCCGAACGGCTTCTCCAGGATCACGCGCGCACGCGCATCGGTGAGGGCCGTGCCGCCGAGCGCCGTGACCATCGGGGCGAACGCGAACGGAGGCACCGAGAGGTAGTGCAGCAGGCGCGGCGTGCCGCCGAGCTCGGTGGAGGCGCGGTCCACGGCGGCGACGAGGGCGCCGAGATCGTCGGACGTGGAGACGGCGTAGGTCACGAGCGGGAGGTACTCGGCGACCTCCTCGTCGGTCGGCGTCGGGTGGGCGAAGCTCACGAGCGAGTCGCGCACGTGGTCGCGGAACCCGGCCTCGTCGAGCTCGACCGGCGAGCTGCCGATCACCCGGAACCCGTGCGGCGCCAGTCCCACCCGGTGCAGCCGGAACAGGCCGGGGATCAGCTTGCGCTTGGCGAGGTCACCGGTGGCGCCGAAGAGCACCACGACGTGGTCGTCCGGGACGAGGACGGTGCTGGCGGTGGTCGTCGCGGTCATGGCTGCCTCTCGGACGGGCGTCGGGCCGGGGTGGAGCGACGTGCGCAGCGCGCGCACGGCATGATCGTCGCACCGCGAGGCCACGGGGCGCGCGATCAGGTCGGACACGTCAGGAGATCGTCATGGTGGACCTCGAGGCCGAGAAGGCGGTGGCTGCACACGCGGCCGCAGCCCTGGTCGAGGACGGCATGAAGGTGGGCCTGGGGACGGGTTCGACCGTCGCGCACCTGCTGACCTCGCTCGCGGCGCGCGGGCTCTCGGTGCGGTGCGCCTCGACGTCGCCGCGCACGGAGGACGTCGCGCGGTCGCTCGGGCTCGAGGTGGCCACGCTCGAGGAGCTCGGGCGCCTCGACATGGTCATCGACGGTGCCGACGAGGTGGACGACGCGGGCTGGCTGATCAAGGGCGGCGGCGGTGCGCACACCCGCGAGAAGATCGTCGCGGCCGCCGGCGACCGCTTCGTCGTCATGGTCGACTCCACCAAGCCCGTGTCGGCCTTCACCTGGCCCGTCCCGATCGAGCTCCTCGAGTTCGGCATCAGCTCCACCGCCCGCCTGCTCGGCGACGTGGAGCTCCGCGACCTGCCGCGGAGCCCGGACGGCGGCGTGCTGGCGTTCTGGCGCGGCGACGTCTCCGACCCCGCAGCGGCAGCCGCGTTCCTCTCGTCGGTTCCCGGCGTCGTCGACCACGGGCTGTTCCCGCCTTCGATGGTGTCGGACGTGATCATCGCCCGCGGCGAGACGGTGGAGCACCGGCGTATCCGCTGAGGCCCTCAGCGCAGGGATGCCTTCAGTGCGAAGGCTTCTCGTCGTGGCCGCCGAAGGCGCTGCGCATCGCGGAGAGCACCTTGCCGGTGAACGTGCCGAGGCCGCGCGACTCGAAGCGCTGGTTGAGCGACGCGGTGATGACCGGGGCGGGGATGCCCTCGTCGATCGAGGCCAGGACGGTCCAGCGGCCCTCGCCCGAGTCGGAGACTCGGCCGGCGAAGTCCTCCAGGTCGGGCGACTTCGCCAGCGCGTCGGCGGTGAGGTCGACGAGCCAGGAGCCGACGACGGAGCCGCGGCGCCACACCTCGGCGACCTCGGCGACGTCGATCTCGTACTGGTAGGCCCACGGGTCGCGCAGCGGGGTGGTCTCGGCATCGACCTCGCCGTCGTGCAGCCCGACGTTGGCATGCTTGATGATCGAGAGGCCCTCGGCGATGGCGGCCATCATCCCGTACTCGATGCCGTTGTGGACCATCTTGACGAAGTGGCCGGCACCGTTGGGACCGCAGTGGAGATAGCCGTCCTGCGCGGTGCCGTCGGTGCGGGTGCGGTGCGGCGTCGGCTCGACGTCGCCCTCGCCGGGCGCGATCGTCCGGAAGATCGGGTCGAGGTGCGTCACGACCGCGTCCTCGCCGCCGATCATGAGGCAGAAGCCACGGTCGAGGCCCCACACTCCGCCGCTGGTGCCGCAGTCGACGTAGTGGATCCCGCTCTCCTTGAGCTGCGCGGCGCGGTGGATGTCGTCGCGGTAGTAGGAGTTGCCGCCGTCGATGATGATGTCGCCCTCGTCGAGGAGCGGCACCAGGCTGTCGATCGTCTGCTGCACGATGGCCGCGGGCACCATGACCCAGATGGCGCGCGGGGCAGCGAGCGCACCGACGAACTCCTCGAGCGTGCGCGCGCCGGTGGCGCCTTCGGCCGCGAGGGCGTCGACGGCGGCGGGGTTGACGTCGTAGGCGACGCACGAGTGGCCGTCGCGCATCAGCCGCCGCACGAGGTTGGCGCCCATGCGGCCGAGGCCGATCATGCCGAGCTGCATCGGGGTGCTGGTGGTCATCGGGATGCTCCTCTAGGAGTTGTGCCGCTTGAGCGCACGGTAGCGACGGATGAGTGCGTTCGTGGACGAGTCGTGCGCGAGCACGAGGTCGTCGTCGGACGTGAGCTGGGGGAGGATCTCGAGCGCCATCACCTTGCCGAGCTCGACGCCCCACTGGTCGAACGGGTTGATGTCCCACACCGCGCCCTGGGTGAACACGATGTGCTCGTAGAGCGCGATCAGGGCGCCGAGCACGCGCGGGGTGAGCACCTCCGCCAGGATCGTCGTGGTGGGGCGGTTGCCCTCCATCACGCGGTGCGGGGCGACGTCTGCGGACGCGCCCGCGGCGAGGACCTCCTCGAGCGTGCGGCCGAACGCGAGCGCCTTCGCCTGCGCGAACACGTTGGAGTTCAAGGTGTCGTGGTGCGCACCGATCGGGTTGAGGCTCGTGGCGAAACCGATGAGGTCGGCCGGCACCAGCTTCGTGCCCTGGTGGATCAGCTGGTAGAAGCTGTGCTGCCCGTTCGTCCCCGGCTCGCCCCAGTAGACCGACCCGGTCTGGTAGTCGACGTGCGACCCGTCGAGCCGCACGTGCTTGCCGTTCGACTCCATCGTCAGCTGCTGGAGATACGCCGGGAACCTCGACAGGTACTGGTCGTAGGGCAGGACGGCGATCGTCTGGGCGTCGAACAGCTCGCCGTACCAGACGCCGAGCAGACCCATGAGCACCGGCACGTTCTCGCGCAGGGGAGCCGTGCGGAAGTGCTCGTCCATCGCGTGCGAGCCGGCCAGGAGCTCGGCGTAGGCCTCGGGGCCGATGGCGATCATCGTGGAGAGCCCGATGGCGGACTCCATGGAGTAACGACCACCGACCCAGTCCCAGAAGCCGAACATGTTCGCGGTGTCGATGCCGAAGGCCGCGACCAGCTCGGCGTTGGTCGACAGCGCCACGAAGTGCTTCGCGACAGCGGCGTCGTCGCCGAGCTCGGCGAGCGCCCAGTCGCGGGCGGTGGCGGCGTTGGTCATCGTCTCGAGCGTGGTGAAGGTCTTCGACGCGATCACGAACAGCGTGGTCTGCGGGTCGAGGTCGCGGGTCGCCTCGGCGAAGTCGGTGCCGTCGACGTTGGAGACGAAGCGGAACGTGAGGGACCGGTCGCTGTAGTGCTTCAGCGCCTCGTAGGCCATCACCGGACCGAGGTCCGAGCCGCCGATGCCGACGTTGACGACCGCCTCGATCCGCTTGCCGGTGTGGCCGGTCCAGCGCCCGTCGCGCACCCGGGCGGCGAAGTCGGCCATCCGGTCGAGGACCGCGTGCACGTCGGC
>Ga0302299_10002827_pt1 | contig 10573 bp, 8 predicted proteins | sample III_Fen_N3_4_FD_198795 | JGI IMG/M metagenome (GOLD analysis project Ga0302299, IMG submission 198795) | Peat permafrost microbial communities from Stordalen Mire near Abisko, Sweden - III_Fen_N3_4 | ecosystem: Environmental > Terrestrial > Soil > Wetlands > Permafrost | place: Sweden: Abisko...
TTCTGCAGGTGCTTGGTCGTCTCGTAGCGGCCGTAGCGCTCGAGGTACTCGGCGTAGCGGTCCCCGGAGATGTCCAGCTTGCTCTGGTCGGCCTGGGACACGAGATCGGTGATGCGGCCGCTCACCGAGAAGTCGACCTTGCCCTTGCTCGCGGTGAGCACACCGTACGAACCGGTGAACCCCCCCAGGAATCGGGTCTCGGCCGGATTGGTGAAGAGCACGAGGTAGGTCTTGTCGCCGTTGGCGCCCAACATGGCCGGGGCGACATCGAGGGTGTCCCGCGCGAGCTGGGCCTCGGGCAGGGCGGTGTCGATCTGATAGGCGAAGTCGTCGAGCTGATTGGCCAACGGGGCGAGGAGCCACCCGGACCGAACCGCGGCCATGTCGCTCTGGGCCGCCTCCAGCGCGTCGGTGGCCTCACCGACCGGTTTCTGCATCTTCGTCATCAGCCGGACGTCCGCGGCGCCCTTGGTGGTCTTGAGCTTCTGGTACGGCGCGGTGGCCGCGGCCGACGCTCCGGTGCCGGCGAGGTCGTGACCCGAGCTCGACGCGGCGACGAGCGCCTCGCGATGTTGGGCCACCACCGGCACCAGGCGAGCGGGCCAGGACCACGGCCCGCCCATCGTGTCCTTGGCGGTGGAGAACTGGTCGGCGGCGATGCCCAGGTGGCCGGACGCCGCGTCCTGCTTGCCGTCGCGGATGAGCTCGAGGCCGAACTTGGACTCCTTGACCGCGGTGGTGAGCGAGTGGCTGGCGAGGAGCACGGTGACGCCGAACACCGCGGTGAACAGGGCCGCGACCGCCACCGCCCCGTAGGCGATGCGGCGGGTGCGTCGCTTGACTCGCCGTGAGCTGCGCTCGTAGGCCGACCACAGCAGCGGCACCAACGCGATGGCGGCGATCAGCGACGGGAGCCCGTGGAAGCCCTGGGACGGCATGCGCAACATGGCCTGCACCCCGAGGGCGCCGACGGCGGCGCCGATGAGCCGGTTGCGATAGGGGCTGTAGGCGGTGGAGAAGGCGAGGGCCAGGGCCACCAGCCCGGCGACAACCCACCACGAACCGATGCTGCCGGCCGAGATGACACCGGCGAACCAGATCGTCGGCCAGCGCCGGGCCCGCGACCCCGCCACCGTGACCAGTGCGGCGAGACCGCCGCACCAGATCGCGTCGGCCGCCCGCATTCCGGTGGGAGCCGCTGGGGACATCGCGGCCGCCACCGCGGCCAGGGCCGCGATGATCCACACCAGGTTCCGGTCCCCCGGGCGGCGATCGATCGAGTCACCGACCGGGCCGTCCGCAGCTGACCACGCGGGCGCAGCGTTGCTGAAGATCTCTGCCATGAGCAGGGAAACGCTAGCAGTCACGGTGCGCGCGATGGACGCGGTTGGAACCGATTTCATAGCCGCGGTGCGCGACAGGTGCCACCGCGTTTGGCGGGCCGTCCGCGGGCGCCGGTGACCCCGTTGTCACGCTCCGCGGGCGATTTCACCTCCCTCCGCGACGCTATTGACAAGGGCTTGCTCGGCGGTCGCGGAGAGTTTCTGCGTGAACGTCGACAGCGACAGTGTTACGGTTCTGCAAAGCCCGGAAGAACACTGTTCGACAGGGCTGTCGCACTTGGGGTTCATTTGCGAGGATGTTGACCGATGGAAGATCCGGACAACGGAGTCCGGGTCCCCGAACCGGTTTGCACCACAGGGGCTTCGCAGAGCACGTTCGCCAAATTCGACCCGACTTGGGGGGCAATGTCCGCAGAGGCATGGACCGAACAGAGACGAGCGTGGAGCAACCGGCGCATCGCGTCGGGGCGCCACCGCGGCTTCGGCGGCTCTGAATCGCTCCTGCATCCGGTGGGCTACACCCCGGCGGCGACCGCCGACGACCCGGGCTTCGTGATCTACGACGATCATGGCCACGCAGCGTCGTCATCGGCCCCCACCCTCGCGATCCAGGGTCGCTGGTCCCGGGCCGCCAAGCGCACGCTCGACCTCATCGTGGCCATCCCGATCGCCGTCCTGTTCGTGCTGCTCCTGCCGATCGTCGCGCTGGCCCTGAAGCTCACCTCCCCCGGCCCCGTGCTCTTCAAGCAGCAGCGGATCGGCCGCAACGGCCGCACGATCACGGTCTACAAGTTCCGCTCCATGCGCATCGACGCCGAAGCCCGCCTCCGCGCCGACCCGGCGCTGTTCGAGGCCTACCTGAACAACGGGTTCAAGGTGCCGTCCCGCCTCGACCCTCGCATCACCCGCGTCGGCCGCTTCCTGCGCAAGACCAGCCTCGACGAGCTCCCTCAGGCGCTGTGCGTGCTCCGCGGCACGATGAGCGCGGTGGGACCCCGGCCGGTCGTGCCCGACGAGCTGGCCGCCCTGTACCACCGGGCCCCCGAGTACTACCTGAGCTGCAAGCCCGGCCTCACCGGCCTGTGGCAGGTGTCGGGGCGCAGCCACGTGGTGCACAAGAACCGCACCACGCTCGACGAGCTCTACGCGACGAACTGGTCACTGTTCTGGGATGTCAAGATCTTGGTGCGCACGGTGCCTGCCGTGCTCACCGCCCACGGCGCCCACTGACACTCGGGAATCCCGACCGCCCGTCGCCCTCGAACCGGAGTCGAACCACCCTCATGCGAGCCCTCGTCACCGGCGGAGCCGGCTTCATCGGCTCGCACCTGGCCGAGGCCCTCGTGGCCCGCGGCGACGAGGTGCGCGTCGTCGACTGCCTGACCCCCTACTACGACGGCGACCAGAAGCGGGCCAACCTGCTGGCGCTCGAGGGCCGGGCCGAGATCCTCACCACCGACCTGGGTGACGGCGACCTGGCCCCCCTGGTGGCCGACATCGACGTCGTGTTCCACCAGGCGGGCCAGCCCGGCGTGCGCCTGTCCTGGGGTGACGGGTTCGGCGCCTACGAGTACAACAACATCCGCGCCACCCAGCGCCTGCTCGAGGCCTGCCGCGATGTGCCGCTGAAGCGCTTCGTCTACGCCTCGAGCTCGTCCATCTACGGCGAGGCCGAGCGCTATCCCACCGCCGAGCTCGACCTGCCGCGGCCCCGCAGCCCCTACGGCGTCACCAAGCTCGCCGGCGAGCACCTGTGCTCGCTCTACGCCGCTGGCTGGCTCGTGCCCACCATGTCCCTGCGCTACTTCACGGTCTACGGGCCGCGCCAGCGGCCCGACATGGCCTTCCACCGGCTGTGCGAGTCGGTGCTCACCGGTCAGCCGTTCCCGCAGTACGGGGACGGATCGCAGATCCGCGACTTCACCTACGTCACCGACGTGGTGGCGGCCAACCTGGCGGCGGCCGACGCGTCGGTCGACGACGTCGCCGCCGGCGAGGTGCTCAACGTGGCGGGCGGCACCAGCACGAGCCTGGCCACGGTGATCGCCACCGTCGAGGAGCTCGCCGGCACGCCGGTGCCCATCGACCACCGACCCGAGCAGTCCGGTGACGTCAGCCGCACAGGCGCATCCACCGAGCGGGCCCGCACGTGGCTGGGCTGGGCTCCGGAGGTCGACCTGCGCGCCGGCCTGGCCAGCCAACTGGCCTGGCACCGCGACCACCTGCCCGCGGGCCGCGGCCGCGCCCTCGATCAGCGCTGATCGCCGGGCTCGAGATCGCCAGGCCCGAGATCGAGCCGGTAGAAGTGGCGGTAGCGCTCGGCGACGGCATCGACGTCCCACGCGTGCCACCCATCGAGCGACGGCGATGGGCGCAGATCCTGTCCGAGGCCACCTCCCGCCGCCAGCTCGGCCGCGAGGGCCGAGCTGAAGGCCTCACGATCACCGAGCGGCACCGACCGGCCGCGAGCACCGAGGTCCAGCAGCTCGGCCACGCCGTCGACGTCGAACGACACGAAGGGCAGACCGCACCGCGCCGCCTGCACCAGCACCTGGGGCAGGCCCTCCGCCGAGCTCGGCAGGGCCAGCACGTCGGCGGCGCGCATGACCAGGGCCACGTCGGACACGTGACCCAACAACCTGATGGTGACGTCGTCGGCCCCGGCGGCGAGTCCCTCGGCCCTGGCGGCCAGCGGCCCGGCGAGCGGTCCGGCCCCGGCGACGAGCAGCGTCACCGGCCGGCCAGCGGCGGCCGAGCCCACCGCATCGGGCAGCATCATCACGTTCTTGCGCTCATCGAGGCTGCCGACGAACACCACCACCGCGACCTCGGGGTCGATCCCCAAGTGGCGCCGGGCCGCCTCCCGGCCCGCCGCGTCGATCGGCGCGAACGGCTCCAGGTCGAGACTCGACCGCACGACCTCGATGCGACCGGGATCGACCCCGTTCGCCTGCATCCGGGCGGCCAGGTCCTGGCCCACGACGAAGAACCGGGTGACGAGCGGGGCGGTGCACCGCTCGGCCACCGCGAAGGCCGCGCTCTCGGCCCGGCCGTAGCCCGGGCCGAAGCTGGCCATCGACGACGAGTGGTAGACCACGCCGATCCCCGCGGCCCTCGCTGCGACGCGCCCGAGCAGTCCGGCCTTCGACTGGTGCGTGTGGACCACATCGAAGTCCCGCCGACGCATGAGCCGCAGGAGGTGGGCGAACGCCCGGGCATCCGCGGCCGGCCGCACGTCTCGCACCAACGCGTCGCACCGGAGCACCTCGTAGCGGCGGGCCAGCGCGGCGGTCTCGTCGGGGTCCGAGTCCCCGCCGACCACGACCGTGTGCGCTCCCGGAACGGCGGCGAGCACGTCGTGCAGCCGGCGCTCCGAGCCGCCACGACCCAGTCGGGTGATGACGCTCAGCACGTGGGGTTCGGCGGACAAGCGGGTCCCTTCGACGGTGCGCCGGCGCCGCGGAGCCCGGGCAGCCCTGATGGGCGCTGATACGGTTTCGGCATCATCTTCGACCACGAGCCGTTCCGGCCAGAGTAGTCCGCGGCCGTCTCGGGGCATCCCTCGACGCACCGGGTCCGCCTCTCCATGCCCATGCCTGATCTGATGACGCCGCAGGCCGCTCGACGCTCGTGTCGCTCGTAACCCGCGCCCGCGCCCTGCTGCGGCTCCGGGAGACCGGCAACCTGGCCTGGCTGCTGGGCGAGTACGGCGTGCGCTTCGTCATCGAGTTCCTCATCGGCGCCATGATCGCCCGCCACCTCGGTCCGTCCGGGTTCGCGCCCTATGCCCTGCTCTTCACCCTGATCACCCTCGTGATCCCGTTCACCGACGCCGGCCTGAACCACCTCATCAGCCGGGCCGTGCTGACCCACGAGCAGACGCTCGACCGCATCCTCGGCACGGCGGCGGCGCTGCGCTTCCTGACGTGCCTGCTCGGCATCCCCGTGCTGGCCGCGCTCGCCTACTTCTCGGGCCACAACTACCCCGGGGTGGTCGCGTTCGCGATCCTGGCCGGCGTGCTCAACACCCTGAGCTGCTTCGCGGTGCTCGACTACTACTTCCAGTCGCAGCTCGAGGCCAAGCGATCAGCGATCGCCCGCACCTCGGCCATCGCCGTGATCGCGGTGCTGCAGGGTACGTTGCTGCTGTCGGGGGCCACCGGCAACGCGTTCCTCTGGGGGCTGTGCCTCGAGCAGCCGCTGTTCGGGATCGCCTACTACGTCGTCCACCGGGTCACCGGCGGGCTCCCGGTCAGCCGGTGGCACATCGACCTGACCTATGGCGTGTCGATGCTGAGCCGATCGGTCCGCCTCAACGTGGCGGCCATGTTCAGCGCGGTGTCGTTCCGCATCCCGGCCATCATCCTGGCCAGCGTCGCGGTGCGCGCCACCGTCGGGCTCTGGGGAGCCGCCAGCGAGCCGGTCGAGCTGTGGTTCGTGCTGTCGAACGCGCTGGCGGCCACCCTCTTCCCGCGGCTGGTGGCCTCCCGGCAGGGCGGGCGGCGGCGCTTCGAGCACTTCCTGCGGGCCGGCTTCGGGGGGCTGAGCCTCTGCGGGTTGGCCATCGCCGCCGTCCTCGTGATCGGTGCGCCGATCATCGTGAGCCTCGTCTACGGACCGGCCTACGACGACGCCGTGCGGGCCATGCAGATCTACGCGCTGGCTCTGCCGTTCATCTTCTTCCGGGCCTTCATGAGCAAGTGGCTCGTCCTCGAGGAGCACTACTGGCTGAGCGTCGGCAGCCAGGGCCTCGGCGCGGCGACCGCGGTCGTCGGCGGCTGGGTCCTCATCCATCACTTCCAGTCGGCCTCCAGCGCGGCGGTCACCACCCTCGTCGCCACCGTGGCCAGCTCGTTCGTCGCTCTCGCCCTGAGCCGGTCCGGCCGCCAACTACTCTGGTCGCTCGTGCGGAGGACAGCCCCCGGTGCTCCCTCCGATCCCAGCCCGGTGACAGTGAGAGAGGGTTAGCTCGTGCGCGGTCGCCACGCCCTGAAGAACCTCGAGCGCATCCTCCTGCGCTCGTCCCGGCTGACCACCCTCCTCAGCCAGTCGCCGTTCGCCCGTCGGGTCTACCTGGCCACCTTCGCCACGTCGTTCACGCGTGAGAGCCGCGGCGTGCTCACCGGCCTCGTCGCCAATCGCACCACCGCACTGCGCCAGACCGAGTCGAAGCTCAGCTACTACTCGTTGCGTCGCCAGGTGCACCGCCTCGAGAAGGGGCTGATCGCCTCACCCCGCCGAAACGTCTTCGCCGCCGATTACGCCCCCAAGGTGGTGGCCGCCCTCGCTGCCGACCCGGCCTACTGGCGCAAGACCGATCCCGATCTCTACCACTGGGCCATGGCGGTGCTCTCCGACTACTTCGATGTGGTCGACGCCTCCCGTGACATCAGCCTGCTCGAGGCCCGACACGACTTCCTCGCCCTCAAGAGCGACATCACCGCGGACCAGCTCGAGGGATTCGCCCCCTTCCCGGCCAGCGAGCGCCCGCCGCTGACCGTCGACCACGACGACCTGCACCAGCTCTTCCTCCGGCGCCGCAGCGTGCGGTGGTACGACCCGACGCCGGTGCCGCGCGACCTGCTCGACCGGGCCCTCGTCTCCGCGTCTCAGGCCCCGAGCGCATGCAACCGCCAGCCCTACCGCTTCGTCATCGCCGACGAGGCCGCCGACGCCCAGGAGCTCGGCGGCATCGCCTTCGGCACCACCGGCTTCAGCCAGCAGTTCCCGTGCTGCATCGCCCTGGTGGGCGACCTGTCGGCCTTCTCCGACATCCGCGACCGTCACGTCATCTACATCGACGGCGGCCTGGTGGCCATGAGCTTCGTGCTGGCCTGCGAGTCGCTCGGCCTGGCCACCTGCATCATCAACTGGCCCGACCTCCCCGAGATCGACGACCAGGCCCGTGAGCTGCTCGACCTGCCGGACTACGAGCAGATCATCGTGTTGATCTCGGTGGGCTACGCCGCCGACGACGGCGGCGTGCCCCGGTCGATCAAGAAGGACCTGCCCCTGATCCGAGAGTACCGAGCCCCCCAGGTATGACCCTCTTGAACGTGGGCCTACGCGGCTACGACCGCCGCAACTACGGCTCGCACCTGATGGCGATCGCCGTGCAGAACCGGTTCGACCCCGCGACCATCGCCGTGCCGTTGCGCCAGGTCGCGGTCCGTGAGAACGAGTTGCCACCGGGGGCCGCGGTGTGGCTGTGGTCCGAGATCGGCGGCAACCCGCTGCTCCACAAGGCGTCGGCCCCCATCTTCGCCCCGACCTCCCGGTGGGCGGTCGGCCCGCACGGCCCCATCCGCATCGGCGGCATCGTCGACATCTCCGGCTACATCTACGGCGACCCGTTCGGCATCAAGTCGGTGCGCCGGCTGGGCGACTGGGCCCGCCGGTGGGCCTCCGCGGGCATCCCGCTCGTCCTGTTGCCTCAGTCGATCGGGCCGTTCGCCCGCGACCAGGACCAGGAGGAGATGCGCCGGGCCCTGGCCAACGTGCGACTGGTGGTGGCCCGCGACCACCATTCCGAGGACACCGTGCGGGAGATCGGCTCGAGCTGCGAGATCCAGCGAGCGCCCGATCTGGCCATCGAATCGGCCCGCACCCTCGCCGCGCTCACCGCCGGCCCTGATGCGCAGCGCTCGAGCCGGCCCTACGCCCTCGTGCTGCCGAACCGCCAGGTCCTGCGCAAGCTGTCGGTCACCGAGGTCGAGTACGTGAGGGTGCTCGAACGGGCTGCCGCCCGATGCGCCTCCGAGGGGCTCGACGTGCTGGTCGCGGCCCACGCCCAGGGCAGCGACGACGAGCTGTGCGCCGCGGTGGCCGGAAGGGTGCCCGGTGCACGGGTGCTCGAGGTTCGCAGTGCCGCAGCCATGGTCAACGTCGTGCGCGACGCCCAGATCGTGATCTCGTCGCGCTATCACGGCCTGGTCGCCGCCTTCGCCAACGGGGTGCCCGCCATCGCCGTCGGCTGGGCCAGCAAGTACGACGACCTCCTCAGCGAGTTCGAGGTGTCGTGGATGTCCGCGCCGCTCGACGCCATGGGCGTCGATCCCGATGCGGCCGCCCACATCACCGGTCAGGTGCTCGACGACCTCACCCGCATCTCCAAGGAGCTGGTCGAACGGGCCGATCTGCTCCAGGGCCGACTCGACACGATGTGGCAGCGGGTGCACGAGATCTTCGCCACCGAGACCCCGTGACGGGCACGAGCCGGGGGCCCCAGGTCTTCCGCCGCAGTGGGGGTCGCCAGCCCGCCGAGATCGTCCGCGAGGAGCTCTGGTTCTGGCTCGAGGGGCTGCTGGGCTGGCTACCCGGTCGCCTGGGTCGGCTGATCCGCTCCGCCTGCTACCAGCCGTTCATCCCGAGCGACGGCGCCGTGGACGTGGCCGAGCACACCCACATCCGCATGCCCTGGAAGCTCACCTGTGGTCGCCAGGTCTCCATCGGACGCGGCAGCCAGCTCACCTGCACCGAGGGCATCACGCTCGGCGACGACGTGCTGCTCGGGCCGAACGTCCTGCTGGTGTCCAACAACCACGAGTGGTCCGACCCCGATCGCCACATCCGTGACCAGGGCCTGCGGGGTGCACCGATCGCTGTCGGCGACGACGTCTGGATCGGGGCCAACGCCGTGGTCCTCCCCGGCGTCACCATCGGCACCGGATCGGTCATCGCCGCCGGTGCCGTCGTGCGCGAGGACGTGCCGCCGTTCGCGGTGGTGGCCGGCGCACCGGCCCGAGTGGTGTCGTGGCGGGGTGACGGCCCCCAGAGGGGGGTCGAGCACTAGTCTGCTCCGACGTCCTTCACGTGTAGTCCAAGGAGCCGTTCGAAGCATGCCCGATCGCGACGATCCCACCGGTACTGATCTGCCTGCGTCGCCACCCGTCGACGACGGTGGCGACGCCCGCACCCGGGCCACCGTCACGTGGCGAGGCATCGTGGACGAGCCCGTTGCCCCCGAGCCCCGGAAGAAGCGCAGCTTGCTGAACCCGATCGGTCACCTGTTCAGCACGATCTTCGTGGCGCTCGGCGTCAAGCGGGCCACCAACGAGGACGGCTCCCCCGGTGAGCGTCACCTCGGCCGCTTCGCCGGCATCGTCGGAGGCATCGCCCTGGTGCTGTTGGTCGTGTCGATGGTGCACATCACCACCGCCGGCCAGGTCACCGTCCCTGTCACCCTCGGCAACGCCCAGACCCAGCTCGACGAGGGCCTGCACGTCACCCTGCCCTGGCCGCTCGTGCAGGTCAGCAACATGTCGGTGCAGACGCAGAACTACACGATGACCGCCCAGAAGGTGGCAGGCACCGACGACCCGGTGCGGGTCGAGGGCCAGGACGGCGCCTACGCCCTGGTCGACGCCACCCTGCTGTACGCCCTCGATCCCGACCAGGCCACCGACGTCTACCGCGCCGTCGGCCCGGACTACCAGAGCAAGCTGGTGCAGCCCACCGCCCGCAGCTGCATCCGCCTCGAGTTCACCGGCTACGGCATGGTCGCGGCGGCCACCAGCTCGTGGAAGGACGTCTCCAACGACGTCACGAACTGCATCCGCGACAAGATCGAGCCCGTCGGCATCCGGCTCCAGGACTTCCAGCTGCGAGAGGTCAAGCTCAGCGACGACGTGCAGGCATCGATCAACGCCAAGGTCTCGGCCCAGCAGAACATCGAGCAGCAGCGGTTCGCCTTCGCGGCTGCCCTGGTGACCGCCGACATCACTCGCACCCAGGCCCAGGCCACCTCCGACGCCCAGCAGATCCTCGCCTGCGGCGGGACCACGACGACCCAGATCCAGGACGGCCAATCGGTGCCGGTCGTGACGCCCAACCCGAACGACCGCTGCGCCGCTCCCCCGCTCACCGCCGAGATCCTGCAGTACAGCTACATCCAGGCGCTGCGCGACATCGGGAAGTCGACGAACAACAGCACGGTCATCATCGGCGGCAACAGCACGCCGCTGGTGAACGTGCCCGGCGGCAACACGTCGAGCACCACCACCCCCGGCTCGCCCTGATCCGCCGGTCCAGCTGATCCGCCCCTCCAGCTGATCCGCCGGTCCAGCCGGGCTACATGTCCTCCATGATGCCGGCAGCCTCGGCACCGACGGCGTCCCCCATGTCCTCACTGGACAGGTACGCGTGGACGACCTCCTCGGCCGGCCCCTCCTGGCGCACCTGACCGCCCTCCAGCCACACGCAGCGCTCGGCGAGCAGGGTGATCAGGCTGA
>Ga0302299_10002828_pt1 | contig 10573 bp, 10 predicted proteins | sample III_Fen_N3_4_FD_198795 | JGI IMG/M metagenome (GOLD analysis project Ga0302299, IMG submission 198795) | Peat permafrost microbial communities from Stordalen Mire near Abisko, Sweden - III_Fen_N3_4 | ecosystem: Environmental > Terrestrial > Soil > Wetlands > Permafrost | place: Sweden: Abisko...
CGTCGCGCGGCGCGGCGAACGCCGCGGCGAGCTTCTGGGCGCGACCGCTGCCGATCCCCGGGACCTCGACGAGCCGCTCGGGCTTGCGATCGATGACCTCGAGCGTGTCCATCCCGAAGTGGCCGACCAGGCGGCGCGCCAGCTCGGGGCCGATCCCCGGGATGATGCCGGAGCCAAGGAAGCGCTCGATGCCGACCAGAGTCTCCGGAGAGCGCAGCTGGTAGGTCGCCACCCGGAACTGGCGGCCGAACTTCTTGTCGTCGACCCAGCTGCCGTGCAGCCGGAGCGGAAGGCCTTCCTGGACCCCGACGAGCTCGCCGACGATCGTGACCACCTGGTGCTCGGGCGTCGCGAGCCGCGCCACGGTGAAGCTCGTCTCCTCGTTGCGGAACACGAAGCGCTCGAGCGTGCCATCCAGCGTGATCTCGCGGACCGCGTCGGCCACGCGCGCATTATGCCCCCCGCGCGTCGATCAGTCGTTACCACCCGACGGAAAGAAGTCGACGTGGAGCTCGCCGAGCCGGGCCTCGACCGCGCCCTCCACCGCGCTCTGCGCGAGCGTGTCGAACACCGCCGCGGCGCTGAATCGATCGATCGGGCTGGTCAGGTTGACGGTGAGCACGGTTCCCCGGGTGACGAAGCACCGCATCCACGCGGCCGAGAGGTCAGCGGCGTCGTCGTCCTCGAGCACCGCGCGCGCGGACGAGATCGCGTGCTCGAGCCCCGCGCGAGTCGCGTAGCGATACGTGCCGTGAAAATGTACGACGTCAGGCATGGCCAGCGTTGTAGCGCCTGCCGGCGAACGCCGCGTCCCACCCGTGTGACGTTCAGGCGGTGACGCTCAGCGCTTGGCCGCGGTCTTCGCGGTCTTCGCGGCGTTGCCATCGACGAACTCGACGGCGTCGCTGCACGACAGGCTCTCGTACGCCATCAGCGAGTCGGAGTCGGAGAACACGTCGGGGCACTCGGCGAGGCAGCGCCCGCGATCGAGGTCCGCGTGGCCGGGCTTGCACTCGACGTAGTGCGCACACGCGCCATCGCACGTCCCGGTCAGCCGCGGACCGAGCAGCGGCCGGGTCAGGCAACCGACGAGGGCGCCGGCAAGCGCGGCGACGACCAGCGCGCGCTTCACGCGCCCTCCCCGTGGCGACCGGCACCCGCGGCGAAGCGCTGCGCGCCGCCCAGGCCCTCGAGCAACGCCTCGCGGCCCAGCGCGAGCTCGCCGGCCAGCGCGTCGTCGAGCGAACGGTCGTGCTGGAGGTACGCGCTCATCCGATCCGCGCGCATCGCAGCCTGGGGGAGCGCCGCGAGCTGGTGAGCGAGCGAGCGCGCCGCCGCGAGCCCTTCGCCGCGCGGCACCACGCGGTTGACCAGCCCCATGGCGAGCGCCTCGTCGGTGTGCACCGCGCGCCCGGTGAGGATCAGATCGAGCGCGCGCGACAGGCCGATCAGCCGGGGCAGCCGGATCGTGCCACCGTCGATCAACGGCACGCCGATCCGGCGGCAGAACACGCCGAGCACCGCGTCGGCCTCGGCGACCCGCAGATCACACCACAGCGCGAGCTCGAGGCCGCCGGCGACGGCATACCCGGAGATCGCCGCGATCACGGGCTTGCTCAGCAGGAGCCGCGACGGTCCCATCGGTCCGTCTCCGTCGGCCGCGACCCGGTTGGGCGTCCCCGCGGCCATCGCCTTGAGATCGGCCCCCGCGCAGAACGTGCCGTGCGCGCCGTGCAGCACGCCGACCCGCGCCTCGGGATCTGCGTCGAACGCGCGGAACGCCGCGGCGAGCTGCTCGGCGGTATCGCGATCGACGGCATTTTTCACCTCCGCTCGATCCAGGATGACGGTGGTCACGGGCCCATCGCGCTCGATGCGAATCACAGTGCCGGGGAGTGTATCGCACTCCCGGCGCGTGGCCCGTTTGCTACCTGTAGGCCCGACACTGACCGCCGCGTAGCGCGGCGGATCCCGGTGGGCGCTGTGGAGTGCGCTATGATGTGTGCCGCGTGGCAGGCAATGACCGCGAGCTGTATCGAATGTTCGATCGCTCGCCGATCGGGATGTACCGCTGCGATCGCGGTGGGCGCCTGCATCACGTCAACCCGGCGCTCGTGCGCACGCTCGGCTACGGCAGCGCCGACGAGCTGATGGCGTGCAACCTCGGGCTCGAGATCTTCGTCGAGCCCGGCGAGCTCGCCGCCGCGTTCGAGCGCGCTCGGCGCGATGACGGCGCTGCTATGCGCACACGCTGGCGGACCAGACATGGTGCAGAGCTCGCCGTCGAGCTTCATGGCCACCTCGCCGACGGGAGCGACGGCACGCTGCTCGACGTCTCGGTGCTCGACGTCACCACGCACGACCGCACCAGCGACGCGCTCGCGCGCCAGCGCGACGAGCTCGCGACGACCTCGGCGATGCTCGACCTGGTCGTCAGCCAGATGACGGCGATCTACTGGGTCGTCGATCGCGACCTCACGATCCTCAAGTCCGGCGGCGCGATCCAGGACCTGCTCGGCGCCCCGCACGGACGGTTCCTCGGCATGACCATCGAGCAGGTCCACCGCCTCGAGGAGGCCTCCGTCGACCCCACCGTGATGCACCGCCGCGCGGTCGCCGGAGAGACCGTCAGGTACGCCAACGTGTTCCGCAGCAAGCACCTGCTGACCACGCTGTGCCCCCACCGCCGCGGCGGCGAGATCATCGGCGCGATCGGGACCTGCATCGACGTCACGTCGCACCACCTGCTCGAGAGCCGCATGGTGGACGCCCAGCGCGCCGAGAGCCTCGGCGTGCTCGCCGGCGGCCTGGCCCACGACCTCAACAACCTGCTCGGCGTCATCCTGGGCAACGTCGATCTCGCCCTGCGCTACCGCGTGCCGCTCGACGGTGACCGCGCGCAGCGCACGCCGCTCGACAACATCCGGCAGGCCAGCCTGCGCGCCGCCGAGCTGATCGAGCAGCTCTTGACCTACGCCGGGCACGGCGCGACGGTCGCGACCCGGGTGTCGGCCAGCCGGGTGATCGACGAGCTGCTGCGGATCTCGGCGCCGACGATGCCGAGCCAGGTCACCGTGCACGTCGACGTCACCCGCGACCTCGTGCTGCGCGGCGACGCCACGCAGATCCGCCAGGTCCTGCTGAACCTGATCGGCAATGCGCGGGACGCGCTCGGCGAGCGAGGCGGCACGATCACCGTCACCGGCGGCCACGTCCGACACGACGGCGCGAACCACCCGGACGACATTGTCACCGCGCCGGCCGGCACCTACGTGGTGCTCACGGTCGCCGATGACGGCCCCGGCATCGACCGCGAGGTTCGCCGGCGGATCTTCGAGCCGTTCTTCACCACCAAGCCCACCGGCCACGGCCTCGGCCTCGCCGCGGTGCTCGGCATCGTGCGATCGCACGGCGGCGGGCTGCGGCTCACCACGTCGCCCGATGCCGGCGCGCGGTTCGAGGCGCTGTGGCCGTCGGCCGCCACCCCGTGCGAGCACCCCGCCGCGACCCCGCCGGGCAACAGCCACACCGTGCTGCTCATCGAGCACGAGGATCGCGTGCGCGACGTGGTGGCGCGGATGCTCGAGGAGCTCGGCTACGCCGCGATCACCGCCAACGACGGTGCGTCGGGCCTCGCGATCGTCGACAGCGTACCGATCGACGCCGTGCTCGTCGATCTCGCGACCCCGAAGACCACCGGCCTCGACGTGGTGACCGCGCTGCGCGCGCGCCGCCCCGGGCTGCCGATCATCCTGTGCAGCCCGCTCGATCGCGCTGGCCCCGGGGTGCCCGCCGACGCCTACCTCGCCAAGCCGTTCCGGATCGATACGCTCGATAGCACGCTCGCGCGCCTGCTCCCCGGCTAACCGTTGTCGTATGCATCGGGAGCCATCGGAGCCCGATCGCGCGGCGCGGTGCGCGGTGGGGTGAATGGGACGGCTCCGCCGGCCCAGAGGGGACGGGAACGTCCGGGAACGTCCCCTATTCTTGATCAATACGGCGCGGCAGACGGACCTCGACCGCGAGCCCGCCGAGTCCGGCGCGCGAGAACGTCACGCGACCGCGGTGACGGTCGACGATGCCACGCACGATGGACAGCCCGAGGCCGTGCCCGCCAGTGTCGCGGCTACGCGACGGATCGACCCGCAGGAGCCGGCGGCCGAGCTGCGGCAACAGCTCGTCGGGCACGCCGCTGCCCGAGTCCTCGACGCGGAGCACGACCTCGCCGCCATCGGGCCGGACCTCGAGGGCGACCACGCCACCCGCCGCGTGGCGCACCGCATTGCCGAGCAGGTTGGCGAACACCTGCTCGATCCGCAGCCGGTCGGCCTCGGCCGGCGCCGGCGCCGCGGCGCACCGCAGCTCGCACCCGGCGGGGGCCGCGAGCCGGGCGCGCTCGACCGCGCGGGCCGCCAGCTCGCCGAGATCGCAGGCCTCGAGCTGCATCGGCAGCGCCGGATCCTCGAGGTGCGCGACCTCGCGGACGTCGGCGATCAACCGGGCGAGCCGCGCGCTCTCGTGCTCGAGGTGGTCGAGCAGGCGGCCCGGCTCGCCGGTACCGTCGCGCAGCGCCTGGGCGATCCCGAGCAGCGTGGTCGTCGGCGTCGCCAGCTCGTGCGCGAGGTCGGCGAACAGCCGGCGGCGCTCGAGGTCGGCCTCGCGCAGCGCTGCGGTCGAGCGCTCGAGCGCGGCGCCCATCGCCGCGAACGCCGCGCGCACCGCGATGAAGTCCGAGCCCGCGGTGAGCGGCGGCAGCTCGGCGCGAAAATCGCCCGCCGCGACGCGCCGGTAGGCAGTCACCAGCGGCACCGTCGTGCGCTCGACGATCCACCGGGTCAGGAAGAACACGACGAACAGCGGGATGCTGAGCGGCGCCGCGAGCGCGAGGATCCGCACGCCGAGCGTCGCGCCGTCGGTCGCCCGCGCGATCGCGACGATGATCGCGAGCACGATCAGCTGCGTGGTCGCCGCGACGACCACCAGCTTGGTGGGCAGCGTGAGGCGGGCGCCGGGCACCGCGGTCACGGCTCGCCGAGCCGGTAGCCCGCGCCGTAGACCGCGTGGATCGGCGCCGGCGCCCAGCCCAGGCCCTCGAGCTTGCGGCGCAGCCGCGTGATGTGGCAGTCGACGTTGCGCGCATAGCCGTCGTGGCTGGTCCCGAACACCTCCTCGAGCAGCTGCTTGCGCGTGACCAGCTGGTTCGGCCGCGCGCACAGGTACGCGAGCACCGACAGCTCGGTCGGCGTCAACGCGAGCGGCTTGCCGCGGACGTCGACCCGCCGCGCCGCGACGTCGACGCGGATCGTGCTCCACTGCACCGCGGCCGGCGCCGGCGCCGCGCGCGCCCGCAGCCGGCGGCACAGCGCCGCGAGCCGCGCGAGCAGGACGCTCGGCGCGAACGGCTTGACCACGTAGTCGTCGGCGCCTGCGTCGAGCCCGATCACCATGTCGGCGTCGCTGCCGCGCGCGGTCACCATCACCACGCCGGGGCTCGGCGAGTAGCGCGCCCGCAGCTCGCGGCACACCTCGAGCCCCGAGCGCCTGGGCAGCATCAGATCGAGCACGACGGCATCCGGCAACGCCGCGGCGCAGGCCTCGAGCGCCGCCTCGCCGTCCGCGACGGCCTCGACGACATACCCTGCGCCGGTCAGGTGCAGCGCAGTCACCTCGCGCAGCGCGTGATCGTCCTCGACCACGAGGATGCGTTCGCCCATACCACCAGCTTACCCCGTCTGCGGCGCAGCCACGTCACGCTGCGTTCGATCTGCCCGCCGCCGCGGGCCGCTGCCCAGGAGGTATGCTGAGCCATGTCGCCCGACGCCTCCCGCGCCGACGAAGTGCTACCGGACATCGACGACCGCGTCGTCGCGCCCGAGAGTCGCTACGAGCTGCACGACGGGCCTTGCTCCTCAAAGGCAACGCCGTGCTCGTCGAGAAGCTGGCGGAGGGAAGGGCCGAAGGTCTGGCAGAAGGCCTCGCAGCGGGCCGAGCAGCGGGCCTTGCGGCGGCCGTGATCGCGGTACTCGAGGCGCGGGGCCTGGCTCTCGACGCTGCGACCCGCGAGCGGATCCTCGGCGAGCGGGCCCCACACCGGCTCGACCGCTGGATCACGAGCGCGGCCACGTGCCCGACGCTCGCGGCGCTGCTCGCCGAGCTATGACGCGCTGCCATGACTCGGTCGCGCCGACGGATGCCGTGATCGCCCCAGCGGACCCGCTGGTCGAGGCTCGCGATCGCTCGCCGCGGACAGAGCGCGGCGCCTCGGGGCAGTGGCAGCGGCTCTCCCCGGGCGTGCCGGCGCGGCGAGCTACCTTCACGTCGCGCGATCGCGCGCTCGGGATAAGCTAGCGCCATGCACAGCGATCCCACGGAGATGGCGGTCAACGGGGAGCGTCACCCGACGCTCGCCGAGCTGAAGAGTGCATCGCATCCGGAGGTCGCAGAGCACCTGGCGCGCTGCTCGATGTGCCGCTCGGTCGTCGCGGCCGACGAGGACCTGAGCGAGCCGATCCCGCTCGATCTACCCAAGGGCCTGGTCTCCGAGAACGCGTTCCGCTGGCCGGCCGATCCGATGGCGCGCGGCGGCATGGCGCAGATCTTCTCGGGCGAGGATCGCCGGCTCGGCCGCACCGTGATCCTCAAGGCGCCGCGGGAAGGCGACGATCTCCCGGCCGGGATGGCCGACATGTTCCAGCGCCGCGTCACCGCCGAGGCGCGGATCCTCGCCAAGCTGCAGCACCCGTCGATCGTGACGATCTACGAGCTGGGCAAGGCGTCGGTCGGCTGGCCGTTCTGCGTGCTCGAGAAGGTCGACGGCATCGCGCTGCGCGACCGGCTCGATGAGCTCGCCGAGGTCGAGGCCGCGGATGGCCGGCCGCGCACCCGCGAGCGCCTCGAGCTGCTGTCGAGCCTGGTGTCGATCGCCGAAGCGCTCGCGTACGCCCACGAGCGCCGCGTCGTCCACCGCGACTGCACGCCGAACAACATCCTGCTCGGCAAGCGCGGCGAGGCGACGCTGATCGACTGGGGCATCGCGCGAGATCTCGATGCGCCGGGCGCGGGTCGAGACGCGGCGCTCGAGCACGCCGACGACGCGGCGATGTCGGGCCGGATGGTGACGATCAGCGCCGGGACGCCGCCGTACCTGCCGCTCGAGCAGACCCAGGGCCGGCACGCCGACCCGAGCTTCGACGTCTACAGCTTCGGCATCACGCTCTACGAGGTCGTCGCCGGCAAGACGCCGTTCGAGTGGCAGGTCACCGACCAGGCCGACGCGCGCGCACGGCAGCTCGGCAAGTTCATCGCCTGGCTCAAGGCGACCGACCCGGTGCCGCCCGCGATGCCGCGCGATCCCGAGCTATCGGGGATCATCGCGCGGGCGATGGCGCGGACGGCGAGCGAGCGGTTCACCGCCGACGAGCTGGTTCGCGCGCTCAAGCAGTACCTGACCGGCGACCTGGTGTTCTCGCACCGCTACTCGACGACCGGCCGGCTCGCGCGCTGGGCCCGGCGCCACCGCGGGGCGAGCGTCGCGCTGGCGGCGGTCGTGGTGTTCGCGATCGCCGGCGCGCTGGTCTGGGTCCAGCTGTCGCGCCGCGCGCAGAAGGAGGCCGAGCTGCAGGCGATCGCCGCCGCCGCCCGCGCCGACGCCAGCGAGAAGGGCCGCGCCGCCGACCAGGCGATGCGCGACGCCGAGGCCGCCGAGGCGATCGCCGATCAGGCGGTCAAGCAGAGCGTGGGCTCCGAGGAGAAGCGCCGCGAGGCCGACCAGAAGCGGCGCGCCGCGGAGCAGAAACGCCGCGAGTTCGAGCAGGCCGCGCTGCGCGCCAAGGGTGACGCCGACGACGCGTTCAAGCGGTTCACCGAGGCGCAGAGGGACAAGGACGAGGCGCTGCGCGTGCGCGACGTCGCGAGCGCCGAGCGCGACGCGGCGCGGATCGCCGAGCAGTCGGCCCAGCGCGAGCGCGACGCATCCCGCGCGGCACAGGTCGCCGCCGAGCGCGACCGCGATACCGCCCGCGCGGCGCGCGAGCTGGCCGACAAGGAGCGCGACGCAGCCCGCGCGAGCGCGACCGCCGCCGAGAAGGACCGCGACGCCTCACGCGCCGCTCAGGCCGCCGCCGAGCGCGACCGCGACGCCTCGCGCACCGCCCAGGCCGCCGCCGAGAAGGAGCGTGACGCCGCGGTGTCGACGCGCGCGAGCATCGAGCGCGAGCGCGACGAGGCCCGCAGGAAGGTCGCGGAGCTCGAGCAGCGGCTCCGCGACCGCGAGCCCGCGTCCACGCCAGCCGCGCCAGCCCCCGCTGCCCCCGCGTCGACCCCGTAGCGCGCAACCATCATCGCCCGGCGCAAACGGTGCAGCCGCGCTGACACCCTGAGCGGAGTTTGGCGACCGGGCCTACACGAGATCGAGGCGCCGAAGCCGCAAACGGCGTCTTTCCGTCATAAAAGCAAAGAAAGGCTCGACACGCGGCCTGTCCCGAGGCATTCATGGCGTCTGAACCAGACGATCTTCTTCGGGCCGGCCGCGTGGTCGGCCCTTCGGGCTGGTTCATCTCTGCTACTAGGAGCGGCGACGATGTCTGAAGGTACGATCAAGCGGCTGACTGACAAGGGTTTCGGTTTCATCGAGAACGGTTCGGGAACCGACCTGTTCTTCCACATGTCCGCCGTCGAGGGCGCACGCTTCGAGGAGCTTCGTGAGGGACAGAAAGTGTCCTACAACGAGGGTCGTGGTCCGAAGGGACCGCGCGCCGAGAACATTCGCGTTCTCTAACCCACGATTCAACGTGTGGAGCAGCCGGCCCGTGCCGGCTGTTTTCATTTTCGGGGTTGCCGACGACGCCCGCGGGCTTCGTGCTAGGACCGAAGGCGTGCTGAACGTCCACAACACGCTGACCCGGCGCAAGGAGCCCTTCGTGCCGGCCCACCCCAAGGTGGTGCGGATCTACACCTGCGGGCTCACGGTCTACGCGCCGATGCACATCGGCCACGCCCGAACCTATTGCTTCTGGGACCTGTTCCGCCGCTACCTCGAGTACCGCGGCCTCCACGTCGTCAGCGTCATCAACTACACCGACATCGACGATCGGATCATGGGGCGCGCCGGCTCGGCGGCCGGCTGCCTCGACGTCGCCGAGCGCAACGCGGCGGCGTTCCGGCGCGACTGCGCGGCGCTGCACATCAAGGACTACGCCGCGTACACCCGCGCCACCGATTTCATCGACGAGCAGATCGCGCTGATCGTCCGCCTGCTCGCGTCCGGCCACGCCTACGTGGTCGACGGCGAGGTGTTCTACGACGTCGGCTCGTTCGGCGACTACGGCGCGCTGTCGGGCAAGGTCGTCGAGGACAACGAGGTCGGCGCCAGCGGCCGGGTCACCGAGGACGTGCGCCGCAAGCGCCACCCGGCCGACTTCACGCTGTGGAAGCCGTCGCTGCCCGGCCAGCCGTCGTGGAGCTCCGGTCAGCCCGACTGGCCCCAGGGCCGACCCGGCTGGCACATCGAGTGCTCCGCGATGGCGACCGCGGTGCTCGGCGAGCACTTCGACGTCCATGGCGGCGGCATCGACAACCTGTTCCCGCACCACGAGAACGAGCGCGCGCAGAGCCAGCCGTTCTGCCTCGACGCTCCGTGGGTGCGCTACTGGCTCCACCCCGAGCACCTCGATCTGCGTGACGAGGCGACCGGCAAGAGCGTGAAGATGTCCAAGTCGCTCGGCAACGTGGTGTCGGTGCCCGAGCTGCTCGCCCGCTACGGCTACGATCAGGTCCGCTGGTACTTCGCGTCGACCCACTACCGGACCAAGCTCGCTGTCGCGTGCCGCGACAACCAGGTGAGCTGGGAGCACGTCGACCAGGCGATGGTCAGCTACCAGAAGATCAAGCGGCTGCTCGATCTCCTGCGCGAGCAGATCGGCGATCCGGCCGACCTCGTCGTCGAGCCAGGCGGGACCTACGGCTCGCTGCGCACCGGGGACGCCCAGGTGCCCCGCATGCGCCACCTCTACGAGGCCGGCGCGTACGCCGCCGAGACCTCCGCCTTCATCGCCGAGACGATCGACGCGCTCGACGACGACCTCAACGGGCCGCGCGCCACCGCCGCGATGTTCGGCTACGTCAACGCGCTGTACGCGCGCGGCGTCGACCAGACCAAGGATCGTGCGTCGCAGCTCGCGGTCTACCGCGCGCTCGCGCGCCACCTGTGGATCCTCGGCATCGACGAGGTCGACGCCCGCCTCTACCCCGAGCTCGCCGCCGAGGCGGTGCGCTCGACCGCGCCGGCCGCCGAGACCAAGGGCGGCGACGCGGTGGTCGATCGCTTGCTCGTCCTGCGCAAGCAGGCGCGCGCCGCCAAGGACTTCGCGCGCGCTGATCTGATCCGCGCGCTGCTGGTCGACGCCGGCGTCGACGTCGAGGACGGCCCGGCCGGCACGCGCTGGACCGCGCGGTAGCCTGCGCGCCGGGCGCGAGCTGACTGGTTCGCAGGCAACAAGGTGGGCGGCCCCACGACCGGCGGAGCGCACCGCCTTGCTTCCGTTTCGTACGCACGCGCACGTGCTGCGGGCCCGGG
>Ga0302299_10002829_pt1 | contig 10571 bp, 9 predicted proteins | sample III_Fen_N3_4_FD_198795 | JGI IMG/M metagenome (GOLD analysis project Ga0302299, IMG submission 198795) | Peat permafrost microbial communities from Stordalen Mire near Abisko, Sweden - III_Fen_N3_4 | ecosystem: Environmental > Terrestrial > Soil > Wetlands > Permafrost | place: Sweden: Abisko...
CCGGCGCGTGGACCTCCACGTGTCCGAGACCGCTCGCGACCAGCTCCGCCTGGAGCTCGTCCGGCGTGCCGGCCAGGAGCGGGAACGTCCCGTAGTGGATCGGCATGACGTGGGTCACGCCCAGCAACCCGACGGCCATCGCCGCCTCCCGCGGTCCCATCGTGTAGTGCCCGCCGATCGGCAGGATCGCGACATCCGGGGCGTACAGGTCCGCGATGAGGCGCATGTCCCCGAAGACCGCCGTATCGCCGGCGTGGTAGAAGCGGAAGCCGTTCTCCAGTTCCACGACGAAGCCAGCCGGCTCACCGAGATACAGGGGCACGCCGCCATCGGCGTTCCAGTCGCCGGACGAGTGATCCGCCCCGACCATCGTCACGCGCAGCCCCGCGACGTCCACGGTCCCGCCCTTGTTCATGCCGATGACCGCGTCGCCGCCACCGGGCAGCGTCCGGCTCAGCCACAGGCTCATCTCGTGGATGCACGGCCAGGCCGGGCGGAGGCGGCTGGCGAGGGCCACGGCGTCGCCCACGTGGTCGCCGTGGCCGTGGGTCACGAGCAGCAGGTCGCAGCGCTGGACGGACTCCGCCGAGCGCGGACTCAAGGGATTGCCGAACCACGGGTCGATGAGGACGATCTTGTCGCCCGGCGTGCGGACCTCCACGCAGGCATGGCCGTACCAGGTGAACGTCGTGTCGCGATCGATGGCCAACTCGGCACCTCCTCCGGCCCATCGTAGTCCGACGCCGGTACACTCGGTGGGTGCCGTCCACGCAGATCGCCCAGAACATCGCGTTCGTGAATTGGACCGTCCTGACGGGCCTGGCGGTCGGCAGTTACGGGGCGGCGGTCGTGCTCCGGCGACGGACCGCGGCAACCGGCGGCTACCTGGGGTTCCTGGCCGGCAGTGCGTTGGTCCTAGGCTTCCTGGCGTGGCTGTCCGATGGGGGACTGCCGAGCGCGCTCGTGGATTCACCGGTGACGGACGACCCGGCCTGGGCCGGCCCGCGCGCGGCCGCGCTGCTGGTCTTCACCATCCTCGTGGGCGTGGGCCTGATCGTCCGCCGCATCCGCCCGGCCGCGGGCGCCTGGCTCGAACTCGCGGCCCTCGGCGCGGGCGTCGTCGTCCTGGTCTTCGCTGCGAAGTCGTGGGGCGGCACGACCGTGCTGGGCGTGGGTGGGCTCCTGGTCCAGTTCGTCGTCATCGCGGCCTCCGCCGGGGGCGTGTTCGCGGCGATGATCCTCGGGCACTGGTACCTGGTCACCCCGAAGCTCCCGGAGGCGCCGCTCATCCGGCTGTCGCGCGGCCTGCTGGCCGTCATCGCGCTGCAGATCGTCCTGTTCTGGATCTGGGTGGCGACGGACGCGGGTCCGGCCGCGGGTGCCCCGTTCTCGTCGCTCAGCGGCCAGTGGGCCCTGTTCGTGTGGCTGCGCCTGATCGTCGGCCTCATCTTCCCCCTGATCGTGTCGTGGGCAGCCGTGCAGACGGCCCGGACCCGCTCGATGGAGTCCGCGACCGGGCTCCACTACATCAACGTCGGCACGATCCTTGCCGGGACGATCGTGGCCGCCGGACTCTATTTCGGTGCCGGCCTGCTGGTATGAGGGAGACATGAGCAAGAGCGATCGCACCTGGAGCCCCACCCCGACGGATCTCGACTGGATCGACTCGATCTCGTCGCCGGTCATCCCCGCCCTGGCCGCCATCGAAGCCGCCGCCGAGCCGCTCGGCGTGCCGATCGTCGATCGCGACGCGGGCCGGACCCTCTCGATCCTGGCCGCGGGCCGGCGCCGGATCGTCGAGTTCGGGACGGCCTACGGCTACTCGACGCTTTGGATGGCGCTCGGCCAGCCCGCCGACGGCACGATCGTGACGCTCGATCCGGACCGGGAACGGACCGACCTCGCACGCGGCTGGTGGCGCGAGGCCGGCATCGCCGACGAGCGGATCGTCGTCGTGAACCGGCCGGCGCTCGAGGCCTTCGAGGCGGGCGACCCGGCCCTCGCCGGACCGTTCGACCTCGTCTTCATCGATGCGCTCAAGCCCGAATACGCCGCCTACGTCGAGGCGGTCGCGGATCGGCTCGTGCCCGGCGCGCTCATCGTCGCGGACAACGTCCTGTGGAGTGGTCGCGTCTCGGGCGTCCGTCCCGCCGCGGCGGACGACGAGAGCACGAACGCCCTTCGAGCCTTCGACCGCGCGATGCTGGCCGATCCGCGCATGACCGCGACGATCCTGCCGGTCGGCGACGGCCTGCTGATCGCCACCTGGCACGGTTGAGCGCGGCGACGGCGATGCGGATCCGGGTCCGCCTGTTCGCCTTCCAGCGTGAGCTGGTGGGGGAGCGGCACGTGACGCTCGAGGTCGCCTATGGCGCCACGGTCGCGGACGGCTGGGACGCCCTGGTCGAACGGTATCCGGCGCTGGCGCCGGGTCGGGCGTCCGTCCGGTTCGCGCGCAACGGCGACTACGCGGACCCGATCGACCGACTTGCGGACGGCGACGAGCTGGCGGTCATCCCGCCGGTGTCGGGCGGTTCTGGGGATGCGGAAGGCGGCGGCGGCAACGACGGTTCGAGCGAAGGCGAGCCGGACGCCGCGCGACGCATCGTCGAGCTGCGCGAGACGCCCTTCGGCACCGAGATCCTCGGTGAGCTCGCCGACCGCCTCGCCACGGACGGCGACGGCGCGATCGTCGGGTTCCTCGGCCGGACCCGGGCCACGCCGGGCACGCCCGCTCCGGGCCAGGAGACCGAGGCCGCCCGACACGCCGGCCGCAGTGTCGATGCGCTCGAATACGAGGCGCACGACACGATGGCGATCCGCGTCCTGGACACGATCGCGGACGAGGTCGTCGAGCGCTTCGGCGTCGAGCGGCTGGCGATCGTCCACCGGACCGGCGACGTCCCGCTGGGCGTCGTCTCGATCGCCGTGGTCGCGGTCGCGGCCCATCGGGACGCCGCGTTCAAGGCCGCTCGGTACGCGATCGACGAGACGAAGGCCCGGGCGCCGATCTGGAAGGCCGAGCGGTTCGTCGACGGCCATGTCTGGATCGGGCATCCCGCCCGGACCGGCCCGGAGGAGGGGACATGAAGGTCTGGATCAGCGTCGACATGGAGGGGATCGCCGGGGTCAACCATCCCGGCCCGACCGGCTCGGGCCACGACCGCTACCCGGCGATGGTCGACCTGATGGTCGGCGAGACGAACGCGGCCATCGAAGGCGCCCTTGCCGGCGGCGCCACCGAGGTCGTCGTCAACGACAGCCACGGCTCGATGTTCAACCTGCTGCCGGCCGACCTGCACCCCGCGGCCCGGGTCATCCAGGGCCAGAAGGTCTGGTCGATGGTGCAGGGCGCCGGTCCCGATGCCGGCGTGGACGTGGCGCTCTTCGTCGGCTATCACGCCCGGGCGGGCCATCCGACCGGCACGATCGCACACACCTACTCGGGCCGGCCGATCGAGACGCGCCTCGATGGACGCCCCACCGGCGAATACGGCCTCAACGCGCTCGTCCTGGGTGCGTGGGGCGTGCCGGTCGGGCTCGTCGCCGGCGACGATGCGCTGGCCGAGGAGGTCGCCGACTGGCTGCCGTGGGCCGAACGGGTCGTCGTCAAGGAAGCGCACGGTCGATCGGCGGCGGCGTCGCTCCACCCGACGGTCGCCTGCGACCTGGTCCGGGCCGGCTCGGAACGGGCCGTCCGACGTGCGGCCGCCGGGGAGCTGTTGGTCCTGCTGGTGGGCTCGCCGGTCGTGATCGAGGTCGACTACGAGCTCGCGCTGTACGCCGACTACGCCGCGCTCATCCCCGGATCGGAGCGCGTCGGCGTCCGCGGCGTCCGCTTCACCTTCGATGACCCGGTCCTCGCCTATCGGGCGTTCCTGGCCGGCAATCGTCTGGCTGGCACGGTGGACTGAGCGCGGACTAGACTGGGCCCCCGTGACGGACACGCTTGACGCGACCGATCGACTGCTCGGGCTGGCCGATACGCTCGCCGGCTCGTGGGGCGCCCGCGCTCGAGCCACCACCAGCGCAGGCCAGGAACGGGCCGTCCTCCGACTGTTCGGGGTCAGCGGGCTGGACCGCGCGGGCCGCCCGCTCGCGGGGGCCACGGTGGACCGCTGGCTCGCGGCACTCCCCGGCGGGCTTGGTGGCGGCATCGCCCTCCCGTTCGCGATGGCCCTGCTCGAGTACGACCTGGATCCGATCCAGCTCGCCCAGGACATCTCGTCGGGGGCGGTGGACCTCGCGCTCGAGGCGGAACTGCTCCGTCGCCCGGACCGCCGAGCCGTCGCCGAGGCCGAGGCGAACCGCCTGGCCGGCGCCGCGGTCGAACGGATCGATGCCGAGCGAACGGTCCGGCGCGAGACGATCGATGTCCTCGGCGATTCGCCGCGGCCGTGGGTCGGGGCGACGGTCCTCGAATCGGACATCGCCGACGCCCTCGAGGCCGCGCCGGAGCTGATCGCGGCCGGGATGGACCTGCTCCGCGTCGAGATCCCGGTCGGGCGCGAACTCGCCGCCCGGCTCACTGACGCCGGCATCGAGGTGCCCGAGTGGCGCCCGAGCCAGCGTGCCGAGCGCCAGGCCGGCACCGCCCGGCCCGAGTCCGTCGAACCCGCCCCGACCGGCAGCCAGCGCGCCCTCAACGGCCTGCGGCGCGCGCTCGACCAGGCGGCCGCCGAACGACGCGGCTACGTCCGGCTTGCGACCGCGGCTCCGGCCCTGTGGGCGCCGGAGAGTGCCGTCGTGGCCGCCTTCGAACGGATCGACCTCGTCGGCTCGGACCCGATGGGCGAGATCGTGGTGGACGGCGTCGACCCGGACCGGGCGCTCGCAGATCATGCGTTCGCCCACCGCCTCCACGGCCGGTCCGGCACGATCGTCGCGATCGGCGCGGGGCCACTGGTGGTCGGCCCGGACCTGCGGGCTGGCGTCCCGTCCGATGCCGCGACGCGATCGGGCCGCGCCCTCGCCCTCCAGCTCATCTCCGTCGCGCTGGCCCGCGCCGCCGGCGTGCCGGCTGCCCAGATCGTCGCCGGGGCCTTGCCCGCCTGGCTGGCCGACGAACCGTCGCCTGCGGCCCGTGCCATCGCCGAGGTCCGCGTCCGCCGGGCGCTGTTCCCGGACCTCGCGCTCGGCATCGCGGAACCGACCGGCCCGCACGCCGAGGATCCGGTCGCGATCGCCCGCTGGCCGCACATCCTGGGCGCCGCCCTCATGCACGCCGGAGACGTGGCGCTTGTCATGCGGAACGGCAGCCGCGACCCGTGGGCGCTCGCGCGGGCCACGCGCGCGACGGTCGGGGTCGCCGCCGAGGTCGCCGGCGCGACCGCTTCGAGCGAGATGACGGGCATCGCCCGGGCCCACGCGGACGGCATGCTGGCCACCGCGGCGGCCACCCTGGAACGGCTCTCGGAACGGGGCTGGTCGGCGCTCAGTGACGACCCGGCCGGGATGGTCGCGCGCCGGCCGTTGGGTTCCGATGCCGTCGCCGATCGGACGGAGTCGTTCGACCCGTTCGCGGCCGCACTCGACGTGCGCGCCTGAGGGTCGGCCGCCGCGCCGTCCGCGCCCGAGGGCTCGGCCCTAGCCCCCGGCCTTGAACGGGTAGACGACCCAGCGGTCCGTCTCGACCGCGAACACGTCCGGCGCGCCCGGCACCGACGAGTGCGACGGCTTGTAGTGCAGGACCGCCGTCGTCGGGATGCCGCCGGCCTGCCGGACGCGATCGGTCACCGCCGCGATCGTCGTGCCGCTGTCCCAGACCTCATCGACGATGAGGACGCGCTGCCCGCGCAGCAGGGGATCGGCCGGGAACTGCAGGAACGTCGGATGCGGCCCGGGCAGCCCATCGTCGTCGTAGTACTCCACCGCCGCCACGAGGATGTTCCGGAGGTGCAATCGATAGGCGAGCATGCCTGCCGGGACCAGGCCGCCGCGGGTGATCGCGAGCATCACGTCGAAGGTCAGGCCGGCCAGCCGTTCGGCCAGGGTCAGGACGAGGTCGTCCAGATCCGACCAGGCGACCATGTCCTTGTCGATGGCGGGGGCGGCGTCGGTCTCGGTCACGCCCCGATGATACGTCGCGAGATTCCCCGCCACGTTCTCAGACAGGTCTCACCGATCGACGCGAATGTATGTATCGACGGCAGGTCAAGCGCCTCCTCCCAGACGCATCGGGGCTCCTCCCGCAGACCCGAGCGATCCCTTCCGTCCTGATCGGCTGACCCGTGGCGGTGTCTCCTCCGCCGCCAAGGGTCGGCCGATCCTTCGTTCCCGGGCCAGTCCACCACCGACCGCGGCCCTCGACCGCTTCTCAGAACGCTCGAAGGTTCGCCGGCCAGCATCGGTCGAGTCGAGGCACATCCCGCCCGACACGCCGACCTTCGAAACCAGGAGATACACGCATGACCGAGTCACAGCACATCGAACCGCTGGTTCCAGTGCGACCGGAACCGTCGCGTTCCGAGCAGCCGCCGACGGCCCCGAAGGCCCCGAAGCGTTCGAACCGCTCGACGTCGCCGTTCGTCCGCGTCGGCATCGTCACGGGCGCCGCCGCGCTCGTGCTCGTCGGGGCGGTCTCGGCGATGGGCGCCTCGCCCTCGCCATCCGGCGCCACGACCCCCAACGCCCCGTCCGCCAGCGGCGACCCGAACGGCGGCATGGGCTGGGGTCATCGCGGCCCGGGCATGCCCGGCATGGGCGGGATGGGGGACATGGACTTCGGGGGTGCCGCCCACGGCTTCGGCGCCGTCACGATCACCGGCATCGACGGCTCGAACCTGGCGCTCAAGACGGACGACGGCTGGACCCGCACGATCGCCGTGACGAGTGGCACGACCATCACCAAGGCCGGCGCGACCATCGCCATCGGCGACCTCGCCGTCGGTGACGAGATCCGCTTCGCCGAGACCAAGGCCACGGACGGGACGTACTCGGTCACGAAGATCGTCGTCGTCGTGCCGAGTCTGGCCGGTGAGGTCACCGCCAAGACGTCCGACAGCATCACCATCACCCGCCGTGACGGCACGACCGCCACGATCCACGTCTCGAGCTTGACGACCTATACCGTCGAGGGCGTCACGAGCCCGACCCTCGCCGACATCGCCGTCGGGATGCGCGTCTGGGCCGAGGGCACGTCGAACAGCGACGGCTCGCTGGACGCCTCGAGCGTGACCGCGGGCCTTGCCGGCCACGATGGGATGGGCCATCACGGTGGCCCGGACGACGACTCGAACGGGACGTCGCCCAGCGCCTCTCCGAACCCGTAGACCAAGAGCCCGGCCAGACGGGCCAGGCCTGCCTGCGATCGAACCGATCGCGTCACGACCGCGGACGCCCACACCGGGCGCCGCGGTCGTTTCGATCCCGGGCCACACTTCGGGCGAAGGAGCCCCGTTCTCAGGAGCCTTTCAGAGAGCCCGTCGATACTGGCCTCAATCGAAGCGAATATGCCCACCGACCGGAGCTCCGTCATGTACCCACCCGATCCCGCCGATCCGATCGTCCCGGAGCCGCTGCGACCCGCGAGCTTCACCGCCTCCCCGTACGAATCCTCCCCCGTCGTAGAGGCCGCCCCGGTCCTCCCGACCGCCGCTCCGGACCGCGCCCCGTCGGGTTCGTCCGGCGGTCCCCGCCGCATGCGCTCAGTCGTCGCCGTGTCGCTCCTGTCCGCCGTCATCGCCTCGAGCGCGACCGCCGCCCTTGTCGGTGGCCTGGCCGGACCGGCCGCCGCCCCGACCTCGCCGGTCGCTGCCGTCCCATCCGCGAGCCCGGCCGTCGTGCCCGCCACGACGAAGCAGACCGTCGAGGCGAGCGATCTGACCGCGATGGTCGCCGCCGCGACCCCGTCCGTCGTCACCATCACCGCCGACGGCCTCACGACACGCGGCTTCAGCGGCCAGCAATTCCCGACGACCGGCGTCGGGTCCGGCGTCATCCTCACCGCCGACGGCTACATCCTGACCAACAAGCACGTCGTCGAAGGCAGCCAGACGCTCACCGTGAAGCTGTCCGACGGCACGGAATACCCGGCCACGATCGTCACGGAGTCCAAGGACACGGACCTCGCGCTCATCAAGGTGGATGCGACGGGCCTGACCGCCGCCAAGATCGGCGACTCGTCCACGATCAAGGTCGGCCAGACCGCCGTCGCGATAGGCAGCCCGCTGGGCACCTACACGGAGACCGTCACGCGCGGCATCGTGTCGGCGCTCGGCCGGACGATCACCGTCAACGATGAGTCGACCGGTCAGCCCGAGACGCTCACCGGGCTCATCCAGACGGACGCGGCCATCAACCCCGGCAACAGCGGCGGCCCGCTCCTCGACGCCTCGGGCGCCGTCATCGGGATCAACACCGCGGTCTCGTCCAACGCCGAGGGCCTCGGCTTCGCGATCCCGATCTCGGCGGCCGCGTCGCTCATCGCCCAGGCCACGGGCGGCCCGGTCAGCTGACGATCCGCGCGTAGAGGTCCATCCCGTGGCTGGTCGCCAGGGGAGGGGCCTCGACGATGTGGAACGATCGCTCGCCCCCACCGCCGCGTTCGGCGCGCAGGAACCGGACGCCTGCCGGCGCGGCCCGGTGGAGGTCCGACGCGAACTCATGGTTGTGGGTCACGAACCAGACCTGGACCCCGCTGTCGGCGAGGGCCGTCACGACCTGACGGGCGATCTCCGCACCGTCGCGCTCGTTGGTCGACGACAGGGACTCGTTGAGCAGCACGAGACTGGACGGTGAACACGCCTCGATGACCTGCCCGAGCCGGCTGAGCTCCTCCTGGAGCTTGCCGCGCTCCATGGCGGCGTCCTCTTCCCGCGTGAAGTGGGTCAGCACGTTCGCGCGTAGGCTCGCGGCGAACCGGTCCGCCGCCACGAACATCCCGGCTTGGAGCATCACCTGGCCGAGTCCCACCGCGCGCAGGATCGTGGACTTGCCACCGCCGTTGGCCCCGGTGATCACGACGATCCGCGCGCCGTCCATGGCGAGGTCGTTGCCGACGACCGGTCCATCCGTCGTGAGCCGCAGTCCCGGGTCATAGAGGCCCGTCGCGGCGAACGCGGGCTCATCGCCGGCGACCGGCTCCGGCCAGCAGACCGTGGCGCCGGCCGCCGTGATCGTCTCGTGGAGATTCAGGCAGCCGACCAGGAAGCCGAGCTCCGCCCGCAGGACGGTGAAGAACCCGAGGACCCACTGGGCCGTCTCGTGTACGGCGCCCGCCGTCGGGGCGACGGCCAGCGCCCGGAGTTCCGCGATCATGTTCATGGCGTTCTGGTCCCGGAGCAGGACCTCGACCGTCGACCGCCGTTCCTCGAGGCCGAGCCGGCCGCGCCAGCCCTGGATGGCGTTGGGTTGCCTGTGGAGGACGTAGCCGGTCCCGCGGTTGCCGGTGCCGAGGCGCGCGCTGACGTGGAGCGTCCTCGTGCGGAGCCGGTGGACGTGGTCGTCGGCCTCGGCCAGCCACGCATCGTCGAGCTGCGACGCGACGAGCTCGAAGAAGGCGACGAAGCCCGGCGAGGTGAACGCCCCCGACTGCGCCGCGCCGATCCTCCGAAGCGCCCGGAACGACTCGAGGAACAGGCCGATGACCTCGGCGGCGCGATCGAGCACGAGCTCCGCATTGCGCATCGAGCCGCCCCAGACCTTGCGCTCGCCCTCGATGGCCTCGACTGCGACGGCGTACAGCTCGCGCACGACCTCGGGGGACGCGATCGCATCGGCGACCGTCGCCTGGCGGTAGCGGATCGCGTCGGCGCTCCCCAGCGGACTTGGCACGACCCGGCGAACGAGCTCGTCGAGCGATCGATCGCCGCGCGCCATGGCCGCATACAGCCGCTCCAGGCCAAGATCCGAGACGAGCGTCGAGTCCGGCGCCAGCAGCCCGTCGAGCTCCAGGTCCCGGGCCGCGAACAGCAGACGCGGCCGCATCGGGCCTATCGCGCGCATCGGCCCCGTCATGGCGTCACGCCGCCTCGAACCGCGCCCGCCGCTCCCCGGGCGATCCGATCACGCACCGCGTCGTAGCCAAGACCGTGGACGTCGGCCACGGCCCGTGCCTGGGCGAGCGGATCGGCGGGCCGCCGTTCGAAGCGGTACGTCGGTCGGGTCGGGTCGAGCGGATCCAGGACGCCGGTCAGGCTCACGACAGACGCGTCGTCCGCGGCGAGCTCGCCAAGGAACGTCACGACCACGCACATCGCTCCGCGGGTCGTCATCTCGCCGATCAGCGCTCGATCGAGGGCCAGCGCGTCCTCGGCGGTGGTCGAGGCGAAGCTCTCGTTCATGATCACGAGGCTGCCCGGTCGGAGCGCGTCGAGGATCGTCCGGGCGCGGGTCAATTCGGCCTCGAGGCGGCCGGTCAGGTCGCCCGGGTCCTCGGCCCGCGCGAACAGGGTGTGGACGGCATCGCCGATCCCGACCCGGGCCGCCGTCCCGGGCACGGTCACGCCGATCGCCGCGAGGTGATGCAGCTGGCCGATCGCCCGGGCCAGCGCGGTCTTGCCACCCTGGTTGGGGCCGGTGATGACGAGGAGCCGTTCTGTCCCCGACAGCTCGATGTCGTTGCCCACGAT
>Ga0302299_10002830_pt1 | contig 10571 bp, 11 predicted proteins | sample III_Fen_N3_4_FD_198795 | JGI IMG/M metagenome (GOLD analysis project Ga0302299, IMG submission 198795) | Peat permafrost microbial communities from Stordalen Mire near Abisko, Sweden - III_Fen_N3_4 | ecosystem: Environmental > Terrestrial > Soil > Wetlands > Permafrost | place: Sweden: Abisko...
CACGTGCGGCACGTTGTCGAACAACAGCCGGGAGACGGCGAAGGTCGTCAGCACCTCCGCGCCCGTGGCCATGGGTTGGGTCATCAGCCGGTTGCGCGGGTCGCCGGCGGCGTCGTGCTGGAAGCGCAGTGGGATGAAGACCACGAACCCTCCGGTCTCGTCCTGCAGTTGGCGCAACCGCAACACGTGGTCTACCCGGTGGCGAGGCTCCTCGATGTGCCCGTACAGCATGGTGCACGGCGTTCGCAGGCCCTTGTCGTGGGCCAGCCGGTGGATCCGCGACCAGTCCTCCCAGTGCGTGTCGTGATCGACGATGCGGGACCGGATCTCCTCGTCGAAGATCTCCGCCCCGCCGCCAGTGAGCGACTCCAGCCCGGCATCGATGAGCTCATCGAGAATCTCCGTCGCGGGCAGGCCGGAGATCCGTTCGAACCAGTGGATCTCGGTGGCGGTGAACGCCTTGAGGGCCACCTGCGGCAGCGCCTCCTTGAGCGCCCGCAGCGACCTGGGGTAGTACCGCCAGGGCAGCGTGGGATGCAGCCCGTTGACGATGTGCAACTCGGTGATCCCCTGCGGCTCCATCGCTCTCGCCAGTCGGACAGCCTCATCGATGCGCATCGTGTACGCATCCTTCTCGCCGGGTTTGCGCTGGAAGGAACAGTAGGCACACGACGCCGAGCACACGTTGGTCATGTTCAGGTGCCGGTTGACGTTGAAATACACCACGTCGCCGTTCCGGGCGGTTCGCACCTCGTGCGCCAGCCCGCCCAACCAGGCCAGGTCGTCACAGTCGTAGAGCGCGACGCCGTCGTCGTAGTCCAGCCGTTCGCCGGCCCGCACCTTGGCTTCGATCTCCCGAGCCCATCCTGCGTCCATGGCGGTCAGCCTATGTCGCCCGCCGGCTCCCTTTGCGGTCGGTGCCGACAACCTCGCAGTGGTCGGGAACGGGCGGCCGCCTGCGCTCCCACCGGGTCGAGAGCACCACCGTGGTCCGGGTCCGGGCGACGCCCGGGATACGCCAGAGTACGGCCAACAGGTGCTCAAGTGCGTCCACGTCGGCCACCCCCACCTTGATCACGAACGCCTCGTCGCCAGCGACGAACCAACAGGAGACCGTGGCCGTGTATCCGGTGATCGCGCTGCTCTCCTCCAGCCGGCGCACCCGCTCGTGCACCGAGGCCGCGGACAGGCCGACAAGTCGAGCAAGCTCGGCGTAGGTCGAGCGTGCGTTGTCCTGCAGGGCGGCGACCAGAACGCGATCGACGGAATCCATGCCGACCTTCCGTGGGGTCCGGTGCACTTTCCCTATGCTTTTCGTCACATCCTATGAACTAGAAGTGGCCCGCGCCCGCGCACACGAACTCCGGACCGAAGGCAGGCTGGCCGGTGCTGGGGGCGCGTCCGCACCTCGGCCGCCGGGCACGATGCGGCAGTCTCTGTGCCGACTCACACACCGTAGTCGTTGATCGACAGGCGGTACGGCATGATGTCTTCCATGCGGGCCCGCTTTAGGTGATAATCGGCAAGAACGCCCGTGCCGATGTCCCAAGCTGGCCGCTGAGTGCGGCATGATTCAGGCGGTATCAGCCAGGGAGGGCGACGTGGAAGCACGGGAACGACTACTTACGCCAGGTGAGGTGGCCACTCTCTTCCGCGTTGATCCGAAGACCGTCACCCGGTGGGCGGCCGCGGGGCGGATCAGCAGCATCCGGACGCCGGGCGGTCACCGCCGCTTCCGGGAGGCCGAGGTGCGGGCGCTCCTGGCCGGCGAACCGGTCACGCCGCGTCCGCTCCCCAACGAGCCGGCCGGGTCCGATCAGGCGACACCCGAGAACGTGGCACCTGAGCCGAGAACACCGCCGGCCGCCGAGCGGAGCAGCGCGGCTCCCGCCTGATCCTCGGCTCGGCTCAGCCAGCCCTTCCTCGGCGGGCCCCGCCGATCTCACCGGACCAGCGGCGGAACAACGTGTGCTCGACGCCGAGAACGTCGAGCACCTTGCCGGCAACGAAGTCGACGAGGTCACCGACCCTTTCGACCCCCCCGTAGAAGGCGGGACTGGCCGGTAGCACAACCGTGCCGGCGTCGACCAAGGTCAACAGGTGGCCAAGCGTGGACCGGGTCAACGGCGTCTCACGCGGGACCACCACCAGCGGACGGCGCTCCTTGAGGGTCACATCGGCCGCCCGCTGCAGCAGGTCCTTGGACAACCCCAGTGCGATTCCGGCCACCGCGGCGGTGCTGGCCGGCACGACGACCATGCCGGCCGAGAGGTAGGAGCCGCTCGAGGGGCCGGCCGCCAGGTCAACGGGCGCCCAGTGCCGCAGATCACCGAGGTCCTCGCGACCGAGCCAACGGCTGGCGCTGTCCTGCCAGCGGCCGTCGTTCCACGCGAGGCCCGTCTCATCGAGCAGGGTGAGCCGGGCGGCGCGGGACACCACGACATCCACCGCGAGTCCGGCGTCGAGCAGGCCGCCGATGACCGCTGCCGCGTACGGCGTGCCGGAGGCCCCCGAGACGCCGACCAACCAGGGTGCCCGAGTTCCGCCGGCCCCCCCGGTCGCCGTCATAGCCGCAGGCCGCGGGAGAGGAGATCGACCAGTCCGAAGCCGAAGAGAGCGATGCCGACGAAGCCGTTGGCGGTGAAGAACGCCCGGTTGACCCGGGAGAGGTCATCGGCCTTGACCACGGCGTGCTCATAGCCGAAGGCCAGGGCGGTGAGCAGCAGGCCCGCGTACCACCATCCGGTGAAGTCCTCCAGGAAGCCGAAGAGCCCGAACAGGGCGAACGTCACGACGTGTGCCGCGGTGGACACGCGCAGGGCGATTTCGGGCCCGAACCGGACCGGGAGAGAGTGCACGCCGTTGCGGCGGTCGGCGGCCACGTCCTGAAGGGCGTAGATCAGGTCGAAACCCCCGATCCAGAGTCCGACGCCGAGCCCGAGAGCGACCGCGGCCCAGGACCACTCGCCGGTCACCGCGATCCAGGCCGCCACCGGCGCGACCGCCTGCGCGAGGGCCAGGATGGCATGGCAGCCCCAGGTGAACCGCTTCGCGTAGGGGTACACACACAGCGGTACCAACGCCAGCGGTGCCAGCAGCAGGCAGAGCGGACCGAGTGCCGCGCAGACACTCAGGAACACCGCCAGCGCCACCGCCGTACCGGTGATCGCTGTGCGCAGCGGCACCGCCCCCGTGACCAGTTCGCGCTGCGCTGTGCGGGGGTTCTCCGCGTCCAGTCTCCGGTCGACGATCCGGTTGAGCGCCATCGCGAACGTGCGAGCGGCGACCATCGCCACCGTGATCAGTCCGAGCGTCCCCCAGCGGACGGTCGGGAACATGGCGGTCAGCGCCGCGAGATAGGCGAACGGCAACGCGAAGACCGAATGCTCGATCATCACCAGCCGCAGAAAGGCCCGGACCGGCCCGGGACGGGGGCCGCCGTCGGCGGTGCGGCCCGCGGTGTGGCCGCGGGTCGACGTGCCGAGGCTCACAGCCCGAACTCCGACCACCGCCGCGTCACGCGACGCACGATGTCCGGATCCTGGGCGATCTCCGCGGGCCAGCCGCGGGAATAGCCCTCGGTCGGCAGTTTGCGGGTGGCGTCGATGCCGGCCTTGCCACCCCAGAACTGGGCGTAGGCACCGTGGTCGAGGTGGTCAACAGGCCCGATGGTGGTCAGCAGGTCGTGCGCGTAGTCGACGTTGCCCAACGCCCGCCAGGCGACCTCCGCGTAGTTGTGCACGTCACAGTCCGCGTCCACCACCACGATGAGCTTGGACAGCGAGAGCAGCCCGGCGCCCCAGATCGCGTTCATCACCTTCTGCGCGTGCTTGGGGTAGCGCTTGGCAATGCTGACAATCACGCAGTTGTGGAACACACCGGCAACCGGCAGGTCGTAGTCCACGATCTCGGGCACGGTCATCTGGATCAGCGGCAGGAAGATCCGCTCGGTCGCTTTGCCGATGGGCCCGTCCTCCTGCGGCGGACGGCCGACGATGATGGTCTGGAAGATAGGATCGGACTGCATGGTCATCACATCGACGGTGAGGGCCGGGAACGGCTCGGCGGGGGTATAGAAGCCGGTGTGGTCCCCGAAGGGACCCTCTGGGCGCCGGGCGCCGGGCTCCAGCCAGCCTTCCAGCACGATCTGTGCGTTGGCGGGCACCTGCAGTGGCACCGTGAGGCAGTCCACCAGCTCCACCCGCTCGCCGCGCAGGAACCCGGCGAAGAGGTACTCGTCGATGCCCGGCAGCGGGGCGCTGGCCGAATACGTCACGGCGGGGTCACAGCCGAACGCGATGGCCACCGGCAGCCGCTCCCCGCGCCGCTCGGCCACCGCGTGGTGGGCGTTGGAGTCCTTGTGGATCTGCCAGTGCATGCCGACGGTGGCCCTGTCGTACTGCTGGAGTCGGTAGAGCCCGAGATTGCGGACCCCGGTCTCCGGGTGCCTGGTGTGGGTCAGGCCGAGGTTGAGGTAGACGCCGCCGTCCTCCGGCCATGTGTGCAACCCGGGCAGAAGGTCGAGGTCGACGTCCGGTCCCTTGAGCACGACCTGCTGGCAGGGCGCGGTGCGCACCTTCTTCGGCGGCACCCCGCGCAGCGACGCCAGCTTGCCGACGACCTCGCGCAGGCCGCGCAGACCCATCGGCATCTCCGGCTGGAGCAACTCAGCGATCCGCTCGCCGATCTCGTCCAGACGTTCGACCCCGAGGGCCAGGGCCATCCTGGCTTCCGTGCCGAAGACGTTGATCACCAGTGGCATGGCGCTGCCCGCGACGTCGGTGAACAGCAACGCCGGCCCCCCGTCGCGGACCACCCGACCGACGATCTCGGTGATCTCCAGGTGCGGGTCGACCCGTGCAGTGACCGTCCGCAGTTCGTTGACACGGTCGAGTTGCCGCAGAAACTCTCGCAGGTCGGCGTACGCGGTCACTGCCGGTCAGACACCGGCATAGGAGTGCAGGCCGACCAGGAAGATATTCACGATGTAGTAGTCGATGGTGAGCGCGGTGAACCCAACCAGCGCGATGACCGCCGCCTTCCGGCCGCGCCAGCCGGCTGTTGCCCGGGCATGCAGGTAGCCGGCGTAGATCACCCAGGTGATGAACGACCACGTCTCCTTCGGGTCCCATCCCCAGTACCGACCCCAGGCCGACTCGGCCCAGATCGCACCGGCGATGACGGCGAAGGTCCAGAGCGGAAAGGCGAAGGCGTGCACGCGATACGCCACCCGATCCAGGGTCGTCGCCGGCGGCAGCAGCCGGCCCACGGAGGAGACGCGGGGCCGGCCACCGGTCGTGGTCAGCACGTCGTATTTCGCCCGCAGGAGGTAGAGCACGGTCACGATCGCGCCCAGCGCGAACGTGCCGGAGGCGGTGATCGCGGCCGCGACGTGGATGGCGATCCAGTAGGACTGGAGGGCCGGGACGAGTGGTCCGGCCGGCACATAGAGGACCGTCCCGGCAAGGCCGAGGAAGAGGACGACGAACAGCAGGACGAACGCGCCGAGGAAGCGAACCCGCTCCCGAGTCAGCAACACGAGAAAGGCGGCGACGGCGACCAGCGCGACCATCGAGGAGTACTCGTACATGTTTCCCCACGGCACCCGGTGGGCGGCCATCCCACGGGTCACCACGGATCCGGCGTGCAGCAGGAAGGCGAGGCCGGTGAGCACCACCGCGATCCGGCCGAGGTGGTCACCTGTCGTGCTGCGGTCCAGCCGGGACCGGAGCGGGGGATGGGGGCCGACAGTCGCCGGCCCCGCACCCGGGGGCGGGCCCGTCGCTATTCCACCCGCGCCACCGACGGCGGCCGGCTGCCTGATCCTGGCAGCGGTGGCAGGGGTGGCCGCCCTGGCCGCGTCCGCGCGCGTCAACGCCCGGGCGATGCCGGCGCGGCGGCTGAAGGAGAACTCCGCGGCGAAGCCGAGCATCGCCAGGGAATACACCACGACGGCCAGGAAGAGCAGCGTGTCCGATCGGTGCGCCAGCGACAGGTCGACGGGCACGTGTCAGTCCTCCTCGGGTGCGGCTGGCCGGCTGCGTAGCCGCGTGATGATCGCCCGGAAGTCCTCGTCGAAACTCCCCGAGTCGTTCCGCGAAAGGCCCGCGGCCTCGACCACGGTACGCCGGCCATCGGGGCGGGCACGCAGCCACAGCCGACGCCGCCGGACCCGCAGGGACACCACCAGACCGATGAGCAGCAGCACCGCCGCCGCCAGGGCGAGCCGGCTACCCGGGTCGTGGGTGACCTGGAAGGTGGCGAACTCCGAGAAGCCGGCGAAGGTGATGCTGCCCACTCCCCCCGGCAGGGCGAGCGTCTGACCGGGCCGCAGGGTCGCGGTCGCCGGCCGGCCGCGGGCGTCGAGGACGCGCCGGAGACCCTCGGTCTGCAGCGCGTAGACCGACTGCGGCCGGCCGTTGTCCAACCCCAGGTCCCCCCGCCACGCCAACAACGTGACCGCCGGGTTGCGGGCGGCCGGGAAACCCGACTCCAGCCCGTTGGGACCCATCACCGTGGTGGGTGTGAAGAAGCCGGAGAAGCCCAGTTGGCGGGGTGTGCCGCCGGGGCCGGGCGCGATGTCGGGCACTTTCACTACCCCGTCGGAGGCGAAGGAGGCGTCGCGAGGAAGGAAGGGCTGCGTGCCGTCGTAGGCCACCCGGCCGTCCGGCCCGCGGACGACGAAGTGCATCGCGTAGCCGTGACCGATGAGGTAGAGCTTCGTGGCGTCGATGTTCAGCGGGTGGTTGACGCGCAGGTGGTAGGAGCGCAGGGCGGCTCCGGGATGCCCGGCGAAACGGACGTCCGCCGCGAAGGTGGCCGGCTCGCCGCTGGGCTGGTAGGTGGCCCGGAAACGCTCGAGGATGACGGTGAACGGCGCCAGCCGCCCGGCGGAGAACAACCGTCCCGGGGAGATGGAGTCGTAGTAGGCCAGCGTGTTGGAGAAGGCGTCCCCCTGCTTGACCAGCACGTTCCCCTTGTAGCCGAAGAGCCCGCCGAGGGCCACGCCGGCGAGCAGCACCAGCAGCGAGAAGTGGAACAGCAAATTCCCCACCTCACGGAAATATCCGCGCTCCGCCGCCAGGCTGGCGCCGCCGCCCGGCTCGGACCGGACGTCGACCCGCCACCCGCGCAGCCGGCCCCTGGCCGCCGCCAGCACCTCCGCCGGTTCCTCGTCGGTGTGCCAGCTCATCGCTACCGGCAGTCGGGACAGGTGTCGCGGCGCCGCGGGTGGGCGTGCCCGCAGCGCGCTCGTCTGGCGCCACATCCGCGGCAGGACGCAGCCGGCGAGGGAGAGGAACAGCGCCAGGTAGATGGCGGCGAACCACGGCGCGCCGAACACGTCGAACGCGGACACCCTGTCCAGGATCGGCGCCAGCCTGGGGTGGTCGCGATAGAACTCGATCACCTTGCCGGCGTTGAGGCCGCGCTGTGGCAGCAGCGAACCGGGCACCGCCGCGAGGGCCAACAGGAACAGCAGGATCAACGCCGTCCGCATGCTCGTCAACTGCCGCCAGCCCGAGATCGCCAGCCCGAGCGGGCCGCGTGAGGGCGGCAGCGCGGGCTGCTGGGTCGGGGGCGCGTACGTGGTGTCGGTCACGGGTCACAACACCGTCGTGTAGCCGGCGACGAGGTGTCGCAGCCAGATGGTCACCGAGTCCCACACCCCCGTGACGAGCAGCAGACCGAGCACGACGAGCATCAGGCCACCCGCAGCGGTCACTGCTTGCGAGTGCCGGCGGATGAGGGCGAAGGCTCCGAGGGCCCGCCGCAGCGCCACCGCCGCGATCACGAACGGTAGCCCGAGCCCGACGCAGTACACGAAGGACAGCAGGGCGCCACGTCCCGCACTGGCCGAGGTGAAGGCGAGGGTCTGCACGGCCGCCAACGTCGGACCGATGCAGGGCGCCCAGCCCAGGCCGAACAGCACCCCGAGCAGCGGCGCCCCGATCAGGCCCACGGGTGGCAGCCGGTGGAAGCGCAGGTCGCGGGCCAGTCCCGGGACGAGCCCCATGAAGGCCAGTCCGAGCACGATGGTGACCCCGCCAAGGATGCGGCTGAGGCCGAGCGCGTGCTGCTGCAGCGCGGCGCCGAGCCGACCGAAGGCGACGCCGGCGCTGACGAAGACAGCCGAGAAGCCGAGCACGAACAGGCTGGCGCCGACCACGACGCGACCGCGGGGGCCACTCTCGGCCGGCCCGCGCAGGTCGGCGCCGGAGAGCCCGGTGACATAGGACAGGTATCCGGGAACCAGCGGAAGCACACAGGGTGAGAGGAAGGAGACCAGACCGGCCAGCAGCGCCACCGGCATCGCCAACAGCAGGGAACCGCTGCTCACGGTGTCGGTGAGCCCGCTCCCGCTCACGCCGACCGTTCCGCGGCCACCGAGGTGACCAGGGGGGCGAGCCGGGTGAAGGTCACCGGGCCGTAGATGCTCGCCGCGATGCGGCCCGACCGATCGAGGATCAGCGTGGTCGGGATCGCGGCCGGTGGCACGCTGGCCGAGAATCGGACCATGATCTGGCCGTACCGGTCGAACAGACTGGGGTAGGGGATCTGGCGCCGTTGGGTGAAGATCCGCGCGTTGGCGACGTCATCCTTGAAGTTGACCCCTACGAAGCGGACGCCGCGCGCCGCGGTGTCCCGCTCGACCTGGGCCAGGCCGGCGGCCTCGTCCCGGCATGGCGGGCACCACGACGCCCAGAAGTTGAGCACCACCACGTGGCCACGGTAGGTCGACAGATCCAGGGTCGTGCCCTCCAGGGTGGCGCCGCGCACGGTCGGGGCAGCCCTGCGATGCCCCTCGGCGTAGCGACGCACGGTCCCGCTCCCGGCGACGTAGCCACTGCCGTCCCCGGTCGCGCTGACCGCGTTCTGCCCGACGCAGCCCGTCGCAGTCAGCGCCAGGGCGACCAGCCCGGCTGACAGTGCGGAGGCGGCGGAGCGGCCGGGGGACACGAGCACGCCTTATCCTCTCTCGTCCCCGTCTCCCTTGCCGTGCCACTCCGATGCGAGCAGGCCGAAGACCAGTTCGTCGCAGAAGCCACCGGTGACCCACGCCTTCTCCCGCAGCCGACCCTCCTCGCGGTAGCCGACCGAGACGGCTGTACGGATCATCGCCTCGTTCACCGCCAGCGTCTCCAGTTGGAGGCGATTGAGGCCGCGGAGCCGAAACCCATAGTCCGTGATCACCGACAGCGCGTCCCGACCGGCGCCCTGGCCGCGATGTTCCTCCAGTCCCACCGACATGCCGATGTGCGCGAAGCGGTTGTGCAGGTCGATGCCCCATAGCCCGCACAGGCCGACCAGCCGGCCCTGCACGTCCATGCCGAACTGGGCGCTGTCCAGCTGCGCACTGGATTCGCGCCACTCTGTGACGTACTGCTCGAAGGTCGGCACGACGTAAGGCTCGTCCTCGGTGAGCACCCAGTTGTCCACGTCGAAGCGCCAAGCGTAGACCGTCGGCAGCTCCTCCTGGCGTACCTTGCGCAGCGTCACCTGCTCGCCCTGCAGCATCAGGCTCCCTTTCCGGGTAGTCGGGACGAAGCTCCAGCTGGTTCCCAGTAGCGGATCGACACCAGCCGCTCACCGCGGTAGGTGAGCGAGGTCAGACTGGCCAGTCCGCACTGCCGACGCCCCGGATGGTGCCACAACGGCCGGCCCTCGGCCGCCCGCCGGAAGGTCCAGATCGGCAGCTGGTGGCTGACGCACACCGCCTCGGCACCCTGAGCCCTGCGGCGGGCGTCCGCGACGGCATCAGTCATCCGCTCCGCGATGTGCCGGTACGGTTCACCCCAGGACGGCCGGAACGGGTCGTAAAGATACCGCCACGAGCTCGGCTTGCGCAGGACACCGTCACCGATGCCGAAGCGCTGGCCCTGGAAGACGTTGGTCGGCTCGATGAGCCGTTCGTCGATCGCGACGGGCAGGCCCAGTCGGGCGGCGATCGGTGCTGCCGTTTCCAGCGCCCGCTGCAGCGGGGAACACACCAGATAGGCAACGGAACGTCCGGCCAGCGACTCGGCGGCAGCAGCGGCCATCCGCACGCCCAGCTCGGACAGCCCGAAGTGCGGCAGCCGGCCGTAGAGCAGGCCGTCGGGGTTGTGCACCTCACCGTGTCGGAGCAGGTGGACCACGGTCATGCGGCAACGCCGGCGGCCGCCCGAGCGCCGTGCGGCAGCGCGTCCGCCACCCGGTCCAGGACGGACTCGTCGTGCGCGCCGCTGACGAACCATGCCTCGTACCCCGACGGCGGCAGGTAGACGCCACGGCGTAGCATGGAATGGAAGAAGGCGGCGTACCTGGCGGTCGACTGCCTGGCCGCGGCGGCAAAGTCGAGGACCGGCCCACCACCGCCGCCGAAGAAGACCGAGAACAGGCTGCCCGCCGTGTTGAGCCGGAACGGCACCCCGGCGGCGGTGAGCGCATCCGCCACCAGTTCGGCAAGTGCCGCCGAGGTGGCATCGAGGTGGCTATACAGGTCGGCCGTGCAGTGCCGCAGCGTGCTCAGCCCGGCCGCCACCGAGATCGGGTTTCCGGACAGCGTGCCTGCCTGGTAGACCGATCCCACC
>Ga0302299_10002831_pt1 | contig 10567 bp, 3 predicted proteins | sample III_Fen_N3_4_FD_198795 | JGI IMG/M metagenome (GOLD analysis project Ga0302299, IMG submission 198795) | Peat permafrost microbial communities from Stordalen Mire near Abisko, Sweden - III_Fen_N3_4 | ecosystem: Environmental > Terrestrial > Soil > Wetlands > Permafrost | place: Sweden: Abisko...
CCACCGTTGCTGGCCTGTGGACAGCTCGAGCGCGTGGAGCGTGCCGTCGGTCGAAAGGACATAGACGACGTTTCCGACGACGATGACCTGGGATCCGATCGGGGCACCCGCCTGGAACGTCCACCGGATCACCGGCGTACCGGCGGGGCCGGGCCCGGGCATGTTGCCCGAGCGAGCGGCACCTCCCCGGTAGGCGAGGACATCGGCATCCCCGGCCGAAGCCGGGTCGGCCGACGCCGGCGTCGCTGACGGTGCCTTGTCGCTCGCCGCCATCGATGCGGCAGGGACGCTGATGCCCGGTTGAACGCCGCTCGTGGAACCGCAACCGGCCAGGAGGATGACGGCCAAGCCTGTCAGGATTGATCGGGGACGCATCACGCACCTCGGGGAGTGGATCCGATCGGGGAGCGGATCCTGTCGAGTGGGAGATGCCGCGCCGCGGCTGCCGGTTGGCGGTGCTCGTCACCGGTGGTATGCGCAGCGTCGTGCCGAAGATCGCGCCAACCCGCGAGCCGGCCGCGGCATCACACGTCCGTGACCGGACCCGCCTATCGGGCCTGGATGGAGGTCGAACGATGCGTCCCAACCAGATCCTGGGCTCTACCCTCAGTCCGATCATCGCGCTGGCGATGGGAGGCGCCCTCTTGTTCGCCGGGACCGGCCAAGTGGCGGCAGCATCAACGCTCACCGTGTGCCCGAGCGGATGCGCGTACCCTGAGATCGGCCCCGCCCTGTCGGCCGCACATGACGGCGACACGATCAGGATCGGCGCCGGCACGTACGCGGGCGGGATCACAATCAATGTGAGCGTCAAGCTGATCGGCGCGGGCGCCGGCAAGACCGTCATTAAGGGGGGCGGCCCCGTGGTGACGATCGGCGCCTATGCTGCCCTGACTCAGCCGACCGTCTCGATCAGCGGCGTGACGGTCACGGGTGGCGTGTCGCACTCGAGCCTGCTGTCGTCCGACTGGTTCGGAGCCGAGGGCATCGCCGCCACCGGCGGAGGGATCGAGATCCTGCCGAAGGCCAAGGCTAACGGCGACTTCGTCGGGGGGGCCAAGGTCACGATCACCGACAGCGTGGTAACGGGCAACCTCGTCGCGCCGACCAGAACCATCTCGGCCGGGTTCCCGTGCCCGGACGGTCATGACTGCACCTTCGCCTGGGCGAAGGGCGGCGGCATCGACACCTGGGGGGCGCTCACGCTCGTCAACACGACCGTCAACCACAACACCGCGGCCGGCGTCGCGAGCGACGCCGACGGCGGGGGGATCAGCGTCTGGTGGACGGGGCAGTTGACATTGGCCGGGAGTCGAGTCACCGGCAACCGCGCGACCGCCGTCGCACCCAATGGCCGCTGGGCCGAGGGCGGCGGCATCTTCACCGACGGGGGCATCGTGCTCAAGGTCAGTGGCAGCCTCATCAGTGACAACACCGCCAGCCTCACGAGCAAGTTGCCGTACCTGGTTCCCGGCGCCGACCCGCTTGACATGAGCGCGAACGGCGGCGGCATCCATGTCGGCGATGCCAGCACGGAGGTGATCACGGGCACGACACTGCGCAACAATCTGGTCAGCGTCGACGACCCCAACGGCGAGCCCTACGCATTCGATTCGGCGGCGACAAACCCCAGCGGCGGCTCTCTCGTCCTGCGCGACAGCACGATCACGAACAACCGTGTCGTTGCCCATGTGGGCTCCTCTGCCGACGTCGGTCCCAGCGGCACCGCGCTCGACATCAACGGCCCCGCGACCGTCAGCAATGTCCGGATCACCGGCAACACGGCGTCCGTGACCAGCATCTCGGGCAATGCGGGAGCCGCGGCCGCCGGCGTGTATGCCGGCAACACGAGTTCAAAGCCGATCGTGATCAGCAACACGGTCATCAGCGGCAACACGTCCACGGCGTCAAGCAAGCACGGGTCCGCGACAGTCTTCGGCGCGGGCCTGCTCAACGATGGCGGTCTGCTCGTCATTCGCGACAGCGTCCTCACGGCCAACGTCGGGATCGCCAACGGCCACTCCGGGACGGCCCAGGGCGGGGGGATCTGGAACAGCAACCTGTACAACCAGTCGGCTGCCCAGCTGACGCTGGACGGGACGACCGTGAGCCGCAACAGCCTTATCGGGAGTGCCGGCATCACGATCCAGGGGGGCGGATTGTTCACCGTCGCTCCGGTCACCCTCCACGGAAGCCACATCACCCACAACCAGCCGGACGACTGCTCCGGCTGCTGAGGGAGGGGCAAACCGCGAGCCGCACTGTTACAGCCGGGAGCGAGCGCGCAATCGGCGAGATCCAGAACAACTCCGAAGCCGACCTCATGGCCGGCTTCGGCAGTGCAGCAGCACGATTCTGGACGCTCAGCGGCGCCGGGTCCTGGTTGTGCTTGGTCTACGAAATCCGGTGATTGACCGGTCGACGTCGTCGACTCGCCCGAGGAGGTGGTCGCCCGAGAAACAGGGATGAGGTCAGCACGGAAACCGTCCCACCGATACCCGCGGGGACCGCCGGTATGTCCGGCGTCGCGATCGCGGATCATCACGGAATCACCAGGGCGGGCATCGCCGGCGCGGCCGCCCGCGGCACCGCAATCGCGACCGTCGGGCACCGCGAGAACGGTGGCTCGCCCTCCGCGCGCTGTGGGACCGGGCGCACGAACAGGATGTCGGGTGACGTGCCAGGAAGCGTGCCCTGGAAGGCGCCGGGCGGGATGGCTGTCGGCGTCACGCAGGCGAACCGTGCAGGCTTGAGCAACCGACCTCCAGGTCCTCGAGGAGCTCATCGAGGGCGGGAAGGTCTGACCCGTGATCGACGGCGCGTACCGCTGCGCCAGACGGCCGGGGCGATCGGACATGTCGCAGCACGACACACACGGGTGACAGTCGTCATTGCCATCGACCCGGCGACAGCCTGAGCGATGGATCTCTGACCAAGTCGATGCCGATGGGCAGATTGGCTCTGCCCTCACCGAGCCGGCTTCAGGTCGGGTCGGCCGAGTCGAAGCGGAGGCCGCTCGATCCTTCCCCGCGGCCCGAGCGCTTGCGCCGGCCCGTCCAGTGGACCGTCGTCCCGTCGAGCCACCGGGCGAGCACCGGGACCCGCGTGACACGCGCTCCCGCCCGCGGGACCTCCTCCTCGAACAGCGCCAGCGGTACCCCGGGTTCCAGGAGGCGGCCGATCGGAGCCACGGGCACCGGGTCGCCGTCGCCGTAGCGGAGCATCGCCCCGCGCACGAGGCGCACCGCCCTGCGGCTCGCATCGACCTGGACCGGGAGCAGCGGGATCCAGTGCTCCGGCACGGTGCTCTCGAGGGTGTACGTGAGGGGCGCCAGGGGCGGCCCGGGGGGAGGCTGGTTCGCGGCGACCTGGGCGATCCGACGCTGCCACTGCTCGGAGCGGGACAGGGGCGTACCGCTCGCTCCCTCGACGACCCGCTCCACGGCCCAGGCCATGTTCGCCATCTCGTCGCGCAGCAGGAGGACGTCCTCGAGCGGCGGACCCTCCAGGTGTGCCGCGAGCACGGGCGGCAGCACGAGCGCGTCGACCCCGGCTCCCGGGCGTCCGAAGCCGCCCGGTACGGCGGGGTCGAACATCCGCCAGAGGCCGCCGTCCTGGACGGCCTTGTCGGTCGGGGAGACCAGGACTTGCTCGCCGAAGGTGTCGGTGACCACCACCGATCCGACGCTCGTGACGCTGCCGAAGGCAAGGTCGACGGGCACGATGAACCAGTCGTTGCCGAAGACCGTTGCGAACTCGACGAGCAGGAGTCGGGCGAGGTCGTCGGGCGCGGCGTCGATCGACCCGAGGTCGACGGCGGCATCCTCGAACTGCCACCAGCGCTCCGCCGGCATGCCCGGGAACCCGACCGGCGTGGGGAGGACGGCTCGGACGACGTCCGTGACCTCGCCGCCGGTCGCCCCGAGGGCCGCACCCGGCGCCGGGTCCATGTCGTACCAGTCGAGCCCGCCACCACCGTAGTCGTTGGCGGTCAGGACGAGCTCCCCGCCGTCGACCGGAGCGGCGACCGAGAACCGGTACTCCATCCGTTCCGGCAGCCAGGTCCCGGAGTCAACGGGCATCCCAACCTCGGCCGTGAACCAGTCGAGCCAGCGGGTCGCGACCGGGAGGACCGCGGCCGCATCGGCGGGCGAGAGGGCAGGCGCCGCGGGCAACGCCCCGGGGATCGTCGCGACAAGGTCGGCCGCCAGTCGCCCGCCGTCCGGGACCCGGCCCGCGAACATCGCCAGGGTTGCCGGTGCCGCAGGGTCTTGTTCCTGTTCGCCGGCACTCGGCTGCACGGGATATCGCGCGAGATACGCGTCGACGACGTGGGCAAGGCCCGCGGAACGCAGGTCGTCGGCGAACCGCAGCCCCGTCCGGGCTGCAGCGCGCAGCGTGAGCGGTGCCGTCGCTGCCTCCGCTTCGACAAGCGCCTCCAGCGGGAGCCCGGACGCGTCGTAGTCGCGGGCAGGCTGTGGGTCGCCGCTCGCCGGTGCGAGCGGGCCAGGTTGCCAGCGCGACAAGCGGGACGTGCGCAGCCGGACACGGACGGCGACGGGCGACGCCGCGTCCTCGCCCCGGCTCTCGCCGAACTGCCATTGCCGCCCGAGCAGCCAGAGGGGGTCGCCGATCCGGGCTTCCAGGCCGGTGTCCGGATCCGTGTTCCTGGCCCGCGGCTCCAGCCGGTGGTAGACGGTGATCGAGGACGCCATGTCAGCCGCCTCCGTCCATCATTGCCTTGAATGACGCGGCGTGAATTGCGGCCGCGCCGCTGACCAGGTCCTTCAGGTGGATGCCCGGGGTCTCGTTCAGCGCGTTGTCGGCGACCAGGGTCGCCGGCAGGAAGCGGCCCGCCCACGGCAGCGCGTCGAGGTCGACAAGCCGCGTCTTGGCCAGGTCGATCGTCTCGCCCAGGATGGCCTCGAGCGTGGCGAGGTCCCAGGGCCGGCCCGGGTCCGGCGAGACGGCCAGGAGGACTGCCTGCGGCGCCCGTGAACCGGGAGCGTCGAAGTGGAACGTCAAGCCGGTCGTCGCGCCAGCGGCCGGGGCAACCTCAACCCAGTCGTCCAGGACGAGACCGGCCAACCCTCCCGTCACATCGAGACCGGCGGGAGTCAAGGCAACGAGGCCGGTCGTCGGTCCCGGCGGAGGCATCCCGTTGAACGGAAGGCCAACCCAGCGCGGCGCCGGGTCGCCGGATGCCGGCGCCGCGTACGGCACCTGCCCGACCGCGAGACCGAGCCCGTCGCCGGTGCCCAGGGCATGGGCGTACAGGAGCGCCAGCTGCAGCCTGCCGGCCCCCGGCCGGACCGAGGCGGCCCGCTCGAGCCACGCCGTCGGCGCGTCCGTGTCACCGCCCAGGAGGTCCGCCGCGAACGAGGCCTGGAGGGCGGCGGCGTTCGCCGGCCGGCAGACGGGGACGATCCGGAAGTCCGGCCCGAAGACCGCGCCCAGGACCGAGAGGTCGAGGCTGCGGTCGTCCGGGGCGGGCCGACCGGCGGCGAGGAGGCCGGACGCCTTCCTGAGCCGGGATGCGGCCTCCACGGACACGCTCGTCGCATAGGCGGCGAGCCCGTCGTGACCGAGGGTCACAGGCGGCGACGCCAGCCCGAACCCGGTGAGTCGCCAGGCTGCGGCCTCGAGCTGCTCGTCCGTCGCCGTTCCGCTCGCGAGGAGCGATTGCAGGCCGGTGGTCGCGGCGGTCAGCGCGGCGACGGCGGTGTCGGACCGCGTCGTCAGGTCGCCGGCCGCGTCCCAGCCGCTCGGCGGCGTCGGTCCCACCGGGCTCACATCGACGGCCTTGACCGGCCGCGCCGACGCGAGCAGATCCCGGAGAGTCCGCCCGAGCTCGAGGAGCTCCGGCAGGCCCTTCGTGTCAGGCGTCCACGCCGGTCCCCGGTCGGCGAGCAGGGTTACCGGCGTGTCCGAGGTGAGCCCGGCAGGCGCGCCGCTCGGCGGCGAGGTGAGCAGCAGCCGGACGAGCCGACGCTCCAGGGCCGACGTCCCGGGGCGGTCGCACTCCATGACGACGTCCAGCGGAGAGAGGTGGAGATCCGCGAGTGGGACGTCGAGCGCCGTCCCCGCGGGAGCGCCGTACGCCACCCGCAGCCGGTACGTCGCGGCGGGTCCCAGCATCCGGCCGCACCAGTCGTCCAGGCGGGGCTCGGCAACGGATCGGGGAGTCGCCCCCGCCGGCCAGCCGGGCGCCGCGGACGTCGCGACGGACATCAGGACCAGCAACCGCTCGGTCACGGCGGTACCGCTGCGCGGCGTCCGGATGACCTCCGGCTCGGGCGGAGCGTGGTCGCCGCGGCTGATCGAGTCGAGCGAGAGGCCGGCCCGGAGCGGATTGCCCGAGACGAGCTGGTAGACGCTCTCGGAGAGCAGCACGTCCGACACCGCGTCGATGGCATCGTCGAGCGCGTCGAGCTCCCCCGAGACGATCGGCCAGCTGGTCGCCATGTCGGGTGCCGGCAGGGCCGCCGCGAGCGCCTGCTCGACCGTGGAGCGCGGCAGTCGCGAGAGTGCCAGCCCGTCCACGACGTTGCGGGCGCCGACGGCCTCGACCGACTCACCGTCGGCCGTGGGCGTCAGCTTGCCGGAGACCAGGGGGGCGACCGCGCGGAGCGGGGCGATGCACGCGTCGAGCTCGACGCCCGGGTGGCCCTCGTGGAGCGCCCGCTCGAGCTGGTAGCCGAGGAGCGCGCCGAGGGGCTGGCCCTCCCGCACGCCGTCGAGGAGGCGCGTGGCGGTACGGACCCGGCCGGAGCTGAGGTCGACCGCCAGGGCGTCCGTGCCACCTCGGGCGGCGTGGGTGAGGTTCGCGCTGCGCATCACCGCTGCGGTCGCGGCGTGCGGCAGCGAGGGAGCATGAACGAAGCCCGCGTTGGTGGGGTCGTGTAGGAGTGGACCGGCCTCGTCCTTCGGGTTGGCCGCCACGGGTTGAAGGGCCGGCTTCGCCGTCAGGTGCTCGACCCAGCCGTAGGCGCCGATGTACGTCCCGGTCGCCTCGCGGGTCCGCAGCGTCGCGAGGCGGGCGGCTGCGATCGACGTCGCCCACGCATCGAACCGGTGCGACGCGGTGTCCAGGGTGGAGGCGAGGAGCAGCGCCAGCCGGTCGGCGTCGACGCCGACGAGGTCGTCGAGCGCGGCGAGGAACTCGGCGAGCCGGGCGAACGGCTTCGCGTCGATGGCGATCTGCCGGGCGATGTACTCGCCCGCTGTGAGGGTGCCGGTGACGCCCTCGATCGGAGTGTTGAGCACCGTGCTCGCGCTGGCATGCTGCGGGATGGTCATGCGGGCGGCTGCGAAGTCGCCGCCGGTTGCCACCATCGACGACGCTCCCCCGGCATGCTGCTGGCCTCCCGGAGCCGGTACCGGGCCAGTAGGAGCGGCGGCGACGGACTGCTCGGCGACGATGCCGACGAGCTCCCCCTCGAGGGCCCGGATGGTCGCGAAGGTGCCCGAGTCCGGCGGCAGGGTGATCGCCTGGACGCCGTATTCCTGCAGGGTTGCGTGGCGGGCAAGGATGTTGAGGAGAGTTGCAGGGCCGGTGCTCGAGCCGGCCTCCACCTGGATGTCGTGGATCGGGGCATCGTGCAGGTGCTTCAGATAGGCCGCGGCCTCCGCCGTCCTGGCGGCATCATCCGGCCGCCCGGACACCGGTGGGAGCCACAGCGGGGCGGCGTCCGGCTCGTACCGGCAGTCCGCGAGGTACGGCCGGAAGCGCGCCTGGAGGGCCAGGAGGACGACGGTCGAGAGGTACCCCTGCCATTCCCGCGAGCCCGGGTCCACGGGGTCGTCGATCGCGAGGAAGCCGTTCTCGGCCATGCAGTACGTCGCGCCCTTGACGGAGCGGACGCGCAGGCCCGACGACACCGCGGACATGCCCAGCGCTTCCACGATCTGCCGGTCCGGGTCCGGCGCGTCCGGCCCGACCTGCGGGACCGCCGAGGTGCCCTGCTGCCAGTACGGGCGCAGCAGCTGCAGGAGGCGGACGAGCTCCCGCTGCAGTTCCGCGGCGCCACCGGACTCGCCCGCCGGCCGCCAACGGTCGAGTGACGTCACCGGGAGCAGCCCGTACGGCTGGTTGCCGACGCGGATCGCCGGCAACGGCCCGATACCCCGGACCGACGAGATGAAGTGGTCGCGTGCCGCGTCGATGAGGGCCGGGCTCTGTGCGAGTCCCGGGTCCATCATCTCGGCCAGGTAGTAGCCCCAGGTCGGTGCCCACAGCACCGCGTTCATGGATCGGGCATGGCGCTGGTCGTCGTCGTCGGCGTGGGCCGCATGGCGAAGGACGGCAGGGTCGAGGCCGAGGGCTCCCGCCATGACGGCGGCATTGCTGTCGGCGTCGGGCTCGGAGCCGCCGATCTCGATGTCGAAGGCCGCCTCGGGGGCCGGCCTGCTGCTCCAGCCGGCCTTGTCGGTCGGGGTGTTGTTCGTCGGCGTCCCGGGTGGCAGGAACGAGAGGCCGTGGGTGTAGTGGTGGGCATCGAGCAGCCCGGCCAGCCGGGTTGCGGAGGCGGCGGGGTCCATCGACGACTTGACGCCGACGACGACCAGCTGATCGATCGTGCCGGTCCCCGCGGGCAACGGGAGTCGGAGCGCCATGCCGGCAGCCTCGGCCGCGGCGAAGTCCATGAGCCAGCTCAGCCCGGGGTCGACGGGCGGCTGGCCGCTCGACGTGGCGCTGGTGGTTGACGTCGAGCCCGACGCGGGCGCCGCGGCGGTCGGGTCCGGCCCGAGCGACAGGCGGTCGGGGATGACCGCGCTGCTCCACGCCTTGGCGATCGGGGCGCCCCGAACGTACGCCGTCGCCACCCAGTGATCGGGCAGCACGGTCGTCCATGCGGGCCGGCTCCACGACTCGCCGCGGACCGTCGGGACGGGGAACGCCGGCTCCAGCGGCAGGGGGCTGCCGTCCGGGACGGGGTCGGTCGGCCGGCCGGCCGGCGGAGGCTCCATCGAGCGGACGATCCACGCTGCGCGCGTCACCCCGGTCCGGCGGGCGAGCTCTGTCCAGGCCGCTCGTGCCGCCGCGTCGCCGCCGGTGCCGCCCCGCCAGACGGCGAGCCAGTAGCGCTTGCCCGCCGTGACCTCGTCCGCGGTCAGCTCCGGCTCGTGACTGTCCACGTGGATGTCGTCGGGGAAGATGCGGATACGGAGCTCGGAGCCTGGCCCGGAGGCACCGAACCGGGTCTCGAGCCTCACGGGGAGCAGCGTGATCGGCACGCCTGTATCGAGCTGGCCGAGGAGCTGTTCGGGAACGGGCACGACGGGTCCGATGACGGGACCGCCGTGCGGCGGGAACCCGGGGCCCACGGGCCCGACCACCGGACCGACGCCGTGGCCGATCACCGGCCCCACGGGCCCGACGAGCGGCCCCACGCCGGGGCCGACCGCGGGACCCCCATGGGGCCCGAGCGGACCGCCGACAACCGGCCCGAGAACGGGTGCGGCCGGCCCCGCGCCCACGGCCGGCGCAGGGACGGCAGCCACGGCCAACGCGAGCTGGCCGGCGAGCAGCTGGTGCAGGTTCGACGACGCGACGGCCCGCTCGGCCAACGCGTCCGCATGCTGCGCCTGGAGTCCGGCGACCTCCGCCGGCACGGCCGGCGCCGCGCCTGACCCGTCCGAAGCCGCCGCCTTCGCCGCCGTGAGGGCGGCAGACGCGGCCGCGACCTTCGCGTCGGCGTTGTCGACGGCCGCACGCAGCAGGCCTGCCTGTACCTGGACGTCGCGGAGGCTCATCGTGGTCCTCTCGTCACTTCGGAGCCGCGGGGAGCAGGTCCGTGGCATGCATCGCCACGCGGACCGGTTGCTGGAAGTGGATGTGCGCCTGGGCCCCCGCTCCCTGGCCCCAGCGGATCCCCTCCGGGGCCACCGCGCCCAGGGCCCCTCCGGGCGCCGCAGGCGCGTACGTCAGCGCTCGCAGGGCCGTCGCATCCACCGCGAGGTGTCCCCAGCTGAGGTCGTTCCACGTGGCGAGGGCGGGCGGCGGGAATGCCGCCATGTCGAGACCGAAGCGCGGTTCGGTCGGTTGCTGGGCGATCACGAACCACCAGCCGGCGCCGCCGGTGTCGCCCCGCGCCTCGGCGACCGTCAGGTCGAAGCCGATGAACGTGACGTCCGGCAGGAGCAGGCCACGGAAGAGGGGCGGAAGCCAGGTGGTGTCGTCGAGGTCGGGATTGTCGATGGTGCCCGTCGCGTGGACCGCGTAGATGACCGCTCCCGGATAGCGGCGGAGAAGCTCACCGCGCACGAGGAGGACCAGGCGCGGCTTGTCGCCGCCGAGCACGCGGCTGCCGAGGTCGCCGGGTCCGCCCCACGATGTGATCGCGCCGATGTCGTCCGCGTCCGGCTCGCCCCAGAACCGCTTGAAGTAGGTGCCGCGGGAATCCGACGGGTACTCGCGCCACAGGAGCTCGCGCCCCATCTCGTGGTTCAGCCCGACCATGAACGAGGCAACGAAGGTGGGATTGGTCTCGACGAGCGTGACCGTGTTGGGCGGCACGTCTTCGAGGCCGGGAAGGAGCCAGTCCTGGGAGAGGTCACGGAGCGC
>Ga0302299_10002832_pt1 | contig 10563 bp, 7 predicted proteins | sample III_Fen_N3_4_FD_198795 | JGI IMG/M metagenome (GOLD analysis project Ga0302299, IMG submission 198795) | Peat permafrost microbial communities from Stordalen Mire near Abisko, Sweden - III_Fen_N3_4 | ecosystem: Environmental > Terrestrial > Soil > Wetlands > Permafrost | place: Sweden: Abisko...
CCCGGACGGGCACACGGTCGGCGACCAGGCGAGCGTCATCGCCCGGGTGGCGTTGTTGACACACATGAACAGGTCGCCGATGGGCGTCGCGTCCACCGCATGGGCGGGGGAGGCGAGAGCGACGGAGCCGAGCACCAGGGATGCGGCACCGATTCCGACGAGCGAGCGACGGGTGCGGGTGGTTCTCATACCGATCAAGCCCCCTTGAGGCGTGCAGTCCCGGTCAATGTAGGGGGGTGCACGCGGGGGTTGCGCGCTGAGTAGCGAGCCAGTTACCCGCGGTGAGGGGGTGTGGCCGTGTGGGGGGACCGGGTGACGTCCCGAGGGCCGCGAGACGGACCGAGGGCGGCCCCGGAGATCCGGGACCGCCCTCGAGGTATCCCTCAGCGCCGTGGCGCCTGGGACGTCAGGTCGTCACGCCGCTGTGTTGCTGGAGGTGGGAATGAGCACCGTGGTGTAGGACGTGGCGTTTGCTGACGTGACCGCGGAAGTCGTCAGGCACCGCAGAGTGATCGACGTACCGGTCGATGCCGTCGTGGTGAGCGCCGCGACGCCGCCCACGTAGTTGGACGAGTTGTTTCGCAGGTAGGCCGTTGACGGTAGACCGATGGCCGTGCCTCCGGCCTGGAACAGCTGACAGGTCACCTCGCTCGCGGTGTTACTTGTGTTGGCGACCGTCACCGACCACGTCGCTACATAGTTTGTTCCGGCGGTCGTCGTCACGGTGTTCAGCGTCGTGTTGGCGGTTCCGATTGCCACCGTCGTGGAGGTGTTCTCGAAGAGCGCCGCAGGCCCGGTGCCGGTGGGTCCGGATGCGCCGGTGAGGCCGGTGCCGCCGGTGAGACCAGTGCCGCCGGTCAGGCCGGTGTTGCCGGTCAGACCCTTGTTGCCGTCGGCTCCGGTGAGGCCGGTGTTGCCGGTCAGACCCTTGTTGCCGGCGATGCCATTGGCCCCGGTCACGCCGATTGCTCCGGTGGGTCCGGCCGGACCCTGAGCGCCTGCCACACCGATCGCGCCGGTGAGACCATTCGCTCCCGTGAGGCCGGTCGCGCCGGTGGGCCCGGCGGGACCTTGGGCGCCCGCGAGGCCGGTCGCCCCGGTGACACCGTCGGCTCCCGTGAGGCCGGTCGCTCCGGTCAGGCCTGCTGCACCCGTCAAGCCCTCGGGCCCCTGAGCGCCGGTGGAGCCCTGAGCTCCGGTGACGCCGATAGCGCCGGTGAGGCCGTCGGCGCCGGTGGCTCCGGTCAGACCGGTGGCTCCGGTGAGCCCGTCCGGTCCCTGGACGCCGGCGATGCCCTGGAGGCCGGTGGTGCCCTGCGCGCCGGTGTCGCCGATGGCGCCCGTCGCTCCGGCGTCCCCGATCGCGCCGGTGAGGCCGTCGGCTCCGGTCAGGCCCTTCGCACCAGTGGTGCCGGTGAGGCCGACTGCTCCGGTGAGACCGTCAGCGCCGGTCAGGCCGTCCGCGCCGGTGAGACCGGTCGAGCCGGTCAGGCCCGTCGCGCCCGTGGTGCCGGTGAGGCCGTCGGCCCCGGTCAGGCCGGTGGCGCCGATGAGGCCCTGGGGTCCCTGGACGCCGGCGATGCCCTGGATGCCGGTGGTGCCCTGTGCTCCGGTGTCGCCGTTCGCGCCGGTGTCGCCGATGGCGCCCGTCGCTCCGGTGTCCCCGATGGTGCCGGTCGGGCCCTGCGGACCCTCGATCCCGGTCGCGCCTTGCGCGCCGGTCAGACCGTCAGCACCGGTCAGTCCCTTCGCTCCGGTGGTGCCGGTGAGGCCGTCGGCTCCGGTCAGGCCGGTCGCGCCGGTCACGCCGTCGGCTCCGGTGAGACCGGTCGAGCCCGTCAGACCCTTGGCACCGGTGGTGCCGGTGAGGCCGTCAGCTCCGGTCAGGCCGTTCGCTCCGGTCAGGCCGGTGGCGCCGATGAGGCCCTGGGGTCCCTGGACGCCGGCGATGCCCTGAAGGCCGGTGGTGCCCAGCGCTCCGGTGTCGCCGACGGCTCCGGTGAGGCCCGTCGCTCCGGTGAGGCCGTCAGCGCCGCTGAGACCGTTCGATCCCTGGATGCCGGTGATTCCCTGCGCGCCGGTGTTGCCGATGGCTCCGGTGAGACCCGTCCCTCCGGTGAGGCCGGTTGCACCCGTCGGGCCGGCCGGCCCGACAAGGCCCTGGCTGCCGGTCTGGCCGGTGGCACCCGTGAGTCCGGTGGCGCCCGTAAGTCCGTTCGCTCCCGTGGTGCCCGTGGCTCCGGTCGGGCCGGTCGCGCCGCTCAGGCCCGTGAGGCCGGTCGCTCCGGTGAGGCCGGTCGCGCCGCTCAGGCCCGTGAGGCCGGTGGCTCCCGTGAGGCCGGTCGCGCCGCTCAGGCCCGTGAGGCCGGTCGCTCCGGTGAGACCGGTCGCCCCGGTGAGACCCAGCGGTCCCTGGACCCCGGGGATTCCCTGGCCGCCCGTGAGACCGACGGCCCCGGTGAGGCCGTTGGCTCCGGTGAGGCCGGTCGCGCCGGTCGGTCCGGCGGGGCCGACCAGTCCCTGGTTTCCGGTGAGGCCGTTCGCTCCAGTCAGGCCGGTGGCGCCGGTGAGGCCGCTCGCGCCGCTCGCTCCAGTCAGACCCGTGGCGCCGGTGAGGCCGGTCGCGCCGCTCGCTCCGGTAAGACCCGAGGCGCCGGTGAGTCCGCTAGCGCCGCTCAGGCCGGTTGCTCCGGTGAGCCCGGTGGCTCCGCCTGCTCCGGTCAGACCCGTGGCGCCGGTGAGTCCGCTAGCGCCGGTGAGCCCGGTTGCTCCGGTGAGCCCGGTGGCTCCGCCTGCTCCGGTCAGACCCGTGGCGCCGGTCAGGCCGCTAGCGCCGGTGAGCCCGGTCGCACCCGTGAGGCCGCTGGGACCACCCGCGCCGGGGAGTCCTGTGGCACCGGTGATGCCCGCTGCTCCGGTCAGGCCGCTCGCGCCGGTCTGGCCGGTCAGTCCGTTCGCGCCGCTGCCGCCGGTCAGGCCGTTGGCTCCGGTGAGACCACTCGCGCCGGTGGCTCCGACCGCCCCGGTCGGGCCGACAGGTCCGGTGATCCCGACAGCGCCGGTCGTGCCGGTCGTGCCCGTCGCGCCAGCAGCCCCGGTGAGTCCCTTCGCGCCGGTGGAGCCGGCCAGGCCCGTCGCGCCAGTGGCGCCGGCAGCTCCGGTGACGCCGTTGGCGCCCGCGGCACCGGTCGGTCCCTGGGCTCCCGTGGCTCCTGTCGCTCCGGCGGCACCGCCGGTGCTGGCGTAGACGACGTACTTCGTGGAGCCGGACGGGCAGGTGGTGCCCGACCAGGCGAGGCTGATCACGCGGGTCGAGTTGTTGACGCACATCCACAGGTCACCGATAGGGGTGCCGGGCACGATGGCAGCGTTCGCCGCGGTCAGGCCGCTGGCGCTCACGAGGACCGCAAGGGCGGTCGTGGCGACGGCGCGAGTCCCGGATGCGGTCGCCAGGGAGACCCGGCGGCGACGCTGTGACGTGCTCATGAGGAAACCTCCCACGCGGCTGTCCCCGGGCGCAGAGGTCCCCCGGGCAGTCCGAGAGTCAACCTAGGGGGTGGTGACACTGTGTGGCCAGCCCTCTCGCAGCAGTGAGCACCATTCGACACGCTCGGTGCCCGCGGTCGACCGTTCGGGGGATGCCGGGCGTCACGCCGGGGTCAGGGTGGCGTCACTTCTCGGTAACGTCGGACACGGCACGACGGGTGATCGGGCTTCCACGCAGAGTGCCGAGGTAGCCTCCCCCCGTGGACACCGAGTACGACGAGACGGCCAGCGACGGAAACTCCCCGGACGCGACGGCCCACCAAGCCTCCGAACCCGCCGCGCACGACGCGGGTCGCTCCCGCCAGGCAGCCTCCGGTGGAGCAGGTCAGCCGCGCAAGGTCCGGTGGACCGCGATCGTGGTGGCGGCGGTCGTGGTGCTCGGTGTCGCGCTCGTGGGCTTCAACTGGTGGCAGGGGCACAAGGCCGACGACACCGGCGCCGTCCCGACCAACCCCGGCCCGGTCATCATGCAGAGGGCCGACCTTCCGCAGCTGGTGAAGTTCACCGGGCACACCGTCTACTGGGCGGGCGCCCAGGGCCTGGAGACCTACGAGGTGACGCTCTCCAGCTCGGCGGACGGCAACCTCGTCTACATCCGCTATCTGCCCAAGGGCGTCGCGGCCGGCTCCAAGGACCCCTATCTCACCGTCGGCACCTATGAGAAGAAGGGTGCCTACGCGGGGCTCGAGGCTGCGGCGAAGGTGTCTGGCGCCAAGTCCGAGAAGCTCGCCGGAGGTGCCCTCGTGGTGCAGCCGGCCGGCAAGCCGACCTCGGCCTACTTCGGCTTCGCCGGCGCCGACCTGCTCATGGAGGTCTACGACCCCACCCCGGGCAAGGCGCTGCAGCTCATCCAGTCCGGTGCTGTCCAGCCGCTCTGACGTCGCAGTTCCGTGATGCTCTGGACGATCGCCTGGGTTGTCGTGCCCGTGCTCGTGGTGGCCCTGTCGGGCGGCCTCGGCCTGCTCGTCGAGTCGTGCACCCGCACGCGCCTGTCGTGGCCGGTGCTGATCCCGCTGGGCATGAGCGCCCTGATCGTGGTGACGACGTTCGTCACCGCCTTCCCCGCGGTCGCGTCGTACACGTCGATCGTCGTCGTGGTGCTCGCCGTGATCGGTGCCGGGCTCGGACGACGACGCATCGTGGAAGTCCCCCAGAGCCTGTGGCCGGTCGTGGTGGCCTTCGTCGTCTACGTCGTCTACTCGATCCCTGTCGCCCTGGCGGGGGTCACCTGGGCCGGGTTCATCAAGCTCGACGACACCGCCGACTGGATGCTGCTCGGCGACCGGCTCGTCCGCGTCGGCTACACGATCGACGGCCTGACCAGCTCCACGGGTGACACGTTCCTCTGGCTGGTCTACCGCCAGGGCTACCCGGTCGGGGCCTTCCCCGACCTCGGGGTGGTCTCGCAGCTGCTCGGGATCGACTCGGCGTTCGCGATCCAGCCGCTCATGTCCGTGCTCGCGGCGGGTCTCGGCCTCGCGCTGTACGCCGCATCCGAGGGCGTCGTGCGCAGCGGCGCCTGGCGTGCGGCGATCGCGGTCCTCGCCACCTGCTCGACCCTGCTGTTCGGCTACGTCATGTGGGGTGGTCTCAAGGAGATCACCCTCGCGGTGACCCTGGCGACGTGCGCGGTCGTGGTGACGCAGGGCCGCAAGGACGACCGTCCCCTGCTGGCTCAGGCCGCGATCTTCGCCGTCCCGATGTCGGCGGTCCTGGTCGTGTTCGGTGTCGCTGGCGCCGTCTACCTCGCGCCGCTGGCCGTCGCGGAGCTCGCGCTCGTCTGGCGCGCCTACGGCTGGCGTCGGCTGCCCGCTGCCGCGGGGGTGTTTCTCGGCGTCTTCGCCGTGCTCAGCGTCCCGACGTGGAAACTCATCTCGCTGCAGATCGAGCTGGCCCGCACCAGCCCTCTCGCTGCGGCTGCCGACATCGGGAACCTCTACGGCCCGCTGAAGTTCGTGCAGATCTTCGGTGTCTGGCTCACGGGTGACTTCCGCGAGCAGCCGAAGTCAGGGGCGCTCACCGCCCTCCTGATCCTGCTCGTCATGCTGGGCGCCGTCGGTGGTGTCGTCATCGCCGTGCGCGCCCGTCGACCGAGTGTGCCCGTGTTCGCTGTCATGAGCCTCGTCGTCGGCGTGCTCTCGGTGTTCGGAAACGCCTGGCTGGAAGGGAAGGCGCTGGCGGTCGCATCGCCCGCGATGCTCCTCGCCGCCGGAGTCGCGTTCGCGTGGGTGGCCGAGACTGGACGTCGCTTCGAGGGGGTCGCGCTGGCCGCCCTCGTGAGCGCCGGCGTGCTCGCCTCGGCGACCATGACCTACCGCGAGGTGATGGTCGCGCCGTCCGACCGCATGCAGGAGCTGGCACAGATCAGCAAGGGCGACTTCCCCAAGCCTGCGCTCCTCCTGGAGTACACCGCTGCGGCGTCGCGTCACTTCCTCCAGCCGCTCGAGGCCCAGGGCGCCGGTGAGCTGCGGCACGACCTGATCCCCAAGTACGACGGACAGGGCCTGGAGAAGGGGGCGTACGGCGACATCGACGAGTTCCCGGTCTCGTCGACCGTCCCGTTCCGAACGCTGGTCCTGCGCACCGCGCTCGTCGCGAGCCGGCCGCCGTCGACGTACTCCAACGCGCGCCCGGGCACCTTCTACAACGTCTGGGTGCAGGACCCCACGGCGCCCGCCATCGTGCAGCACTGGCCGATCGGGACCCAGGCGGACCCCGCCGGTCCCGCTCCGTGCGCGACCGTGAAGGCGGCGGTCGCCGCCGCCGGAACGACGGGTCGCGTCGCGGTCGTGCGGCGCGCTCCGGTGATCACCGTGTCGTTGAACCAGAACGGACTCCCGCTCGGCTGGTCGTCAGGGTCGGTCCCAGGCTCGGTCAACGCGACGGGACCTGGCACGGTGACCACGACGTTCACGGTGCCGGCCGACGGCGACTACCTCGGCGACCTCGGCGTCTCGGTCTACGGCCGTGCCACGGTGCTCGTCGACGGCGTCGAATGGACCTCGCTGCAGGGCCAGCTCAACTGGTCGCCCAACAGCAACCCCCTGCCACGGCTCCACCTCTCCGCCGGGCAGCACACGCTGGCGGTGACCTACCAGACGACGTTGCTTCCCGGTGGCGGGTTCTCGCCGTCGAGCATCGGACCGCTGTGGCTGTCGACCCAGGGCCCTGATGCGCCGGTCGAGTACGTCGCGCCCTCCGCGGCGCTCGCTCTGTGCGGGCAGCGGCTCGACTGGATCGAGGCCGTCGCCGGCTGAGCGTCGCGACGCTCAGCCCGACAGCTCGTCCACGGTCTTCGCGATACGCCGTTCCCGCGTCTCGGCGGCCTTGGCGCCGTCGATCGCGAGCACGTAGCGGCGCTTGTTGCTGTAGGAGAGCGACTCGAACGCCGCGCGGGCCTTCGCGTTCTTCTTCAGCGCAGCAGCGAGGTCCGCGGGCACCTCGACCTCGCGCTTCTCGGTGTCGAGCTCGACGCTCACGTCGACCATGTCGCCGGCCGAGAGCCCGGCGGCCTCGCGGTTCTCCGCGGACACCGGGAGGAAGTGCATCCCGCCCATCGGGGCGATGGTGCTGCGATACGTGTGCGGTCCGAGCGTGACGGTCACGGCGGGGCGCTTGCCTCCGCCGAGGGACTCGACCACGTCGGCGGGCACCCTGAGGCCCGTGGCGGTCTTGCCGTGCAGCTCGAGCGTGGTCCGGAACTTCATGCGCGCCATCCTGTCGCAGGCCGCGCCTCTGCGTCTTCTCCGATCGTGCTGAGGGTGCGTCAGTCGACCAGGACGAAGAGCTTGCGCACGGTCTCCGTCACGTCCCAGCGACCCGACCAGCCCTTCGGCAGGACGAACACGTCGCCCTCGCCGAGCTCGACCGGCTCGCCGTCGAGCGGCGTGATCGTGACCGTGCCACCGAGCAGCATCATCGTCTCGGTGGTCGGGCGGTCGACGATCGCCCAGCCGCCCGGCGTGCACTCCCAGACGCCGACGCTCACGCCGTGGCCCTCGAAGAACACGATCGTGCCGGTCTGCGGGTCGCCGGAGTCGAACCCCTCGCGAGGTCCGGTCGGCTCGAGCGCCCCGTCGAGGACGTCGGCGTAGGCCACGACCATCGTGCGCAGGGCGTCGGCGGGGGAGAGCTCGTCGCCGCTCATCAGTGACCTCCGAGGAAGGGTGAGAGGATCTCGGCGCGACGCGAGGGCTTTCCGGTGCGGTCCTCCGCGCCGTCGGCAGAACCCATCACGCGCAGCCCGAGGTTCACGCCGAGCCAGCGCAGCGGCTCGGGCTCCCACTTCGGCGAGCGGCGGTTCACCCAGGGGAGTGCGGTGCGCGACGTCTGCTGGCCGCGCACGAGGTCGGCGAGCGTGCGGCCCGCGAGGTTGCTCGAGGCGACGCCGTCGCCGACATAGCCTCCGCCCCAACCGATTCCGGTCGCGGGGTCGAGCCCCACGGAGGGATACCAGTCGCGCGGGATGCCGAGCGGACCACCCCAGGTGTGCGTCACCGCGTGCGGTGCGACGGAGGGGAAGAGCTCGACGAGCACGCGCCACAGCTCGTCGAAGACCGCGGGCTCGCGGTCGAACTCCGGCTTGATCTTCGAGCCCAGGTGGTAGGGGGCGCCGCGGCCGCCGAAGACGAAGCGGTCGTCGGTCGTGCGCTGGCCGTAGATGATCAGGTGCCGGTGGTCGTTGAACGTCTCGCCGGCGCGCAGCCCGATCTCGTCCCACACCGCGGCGGGCAGCGGCTCGGTCGCGAGCACCAGGGAGTAGACCGGCGCGATGTCGCGCTCGTGGCCGGGAAGCTCCGCCGTCCAAGCCTCGGTGGCCCGCACGACCCGCGGTGCGCGCACGTCGCCGTGCTCGGTGCGCACCATGCCGGGCTCGATGGCCGTCACGCGGGTTCGTTCGTGGATCGTCACGCCGAGCCGCTCGACCGCCAGCGCGAGCCCGCGCACGAGACGGGCCGGGTGGATCGAGGCGCAGTCGGGGGAGTAGGTCGCGCCGAGCACGTCGGTGGCGCCGACGAGCGCACGTGCCTCGTCGGCGGACAGCAGCGCGAAGTGCTCCGGCCCGAAGCCCCACGAACGGTGGTCCGCGATCTCGGCCTTGGCCCGCTCCATCTGCACCGGAGTGCGGATCAGCGCGACCGTGCCGCCCTTGCGGAAGTGGCAGTCGATGCCCTCGTCCTGCGTGACGCGGCCGACCTCGTCGACGGTGTCGAACATCGCCTCGAGCAGCGCGACGGCAGCAGCCCGCGACGACGAGCCGGCGACCTTCTCGAGCGAGGTCGGGAATAGCGCGGAGGCCCAGCCGCCGTTGCGCCCGCTCGCGCCGAAGCCCGCGGTCTCCGCCTCGAGCACGACGACCTTCAGCGACGGGTCTGCCTTCGCGAGGTAGTACGCCGTCCAGAGCCCGGTGTAGCCCGCGCCGACCACCGCGACGTCAGCGGTGGTCGAACCCTCCAGAGCCGGACGGACCGGCCCCGCGAGCGCGTCGGGGAGCGAGTCCCACCAGAACGACAGCCGGCGGTAGTCGTTGCTGCTCAACGGTTCCAGCTCTCCAGGTAGGCAGGGACGGGATACGCCGCTCCGCGCTCGTCGGCGACCGGCTCGCCGAAGCTCTCGCGCAGCGGGACGACACCGCCCCAGACCGGGCGGTCGACGTCCTGCGGGTCGTCGGCCGGCATCGAGTCGCTCACCTTCGCGCTGACCTCGTCGAGCGGCAGCGCGAGGACGAGAGTCGCCGCGAGCTCCTTCTTCGACGGCGGACGGATGTCGTCCCACCGGCCGGGAAGCAGGTGGTCGGAGATGAGGCGCAGCGCCTGGTCGCGCTCGTCGCCCTCGAGGACGGTGCACGTCCCGAGGGCCATGACGCCCCGATAGTGCATCGAGCTCTCGAACGCCGACCGGGCGAGAACGAGTCCGTCGAGGAGGGTGACCGTCACGCACGTCGGCGCGCTGTCGGCGAGCCGACGGAACAACCGGGATCCCGTGGAGCCGTGGAACAACAGCCGATCTCCGTCGCGGGCGTAGGCGACCGGCACGACGTAGGGCTGGCCGCCCTCGTCGACGATGCCGACGTGGGCCACGAGCCCGGCGTCGAGGATCGCCTCGACCACGCCGCGGTCCTCGACAGCCTTCTCCGGGATACGCCGCACCCGGGTCCTCTCGGAGGACCCGGGTGCGGGGGTCGTGCTGGGGTCCATGAGGACCTTTCTCTTCGTGGAGAAGGGATTACAGGATGTCCATGCCCTTGATGAGGACCGTGCGCAGGATCTGCTCGATCTCGTCGAACTGCGCCTGGCCGACCGTCAGCGGCGGGGCGAGCTGGATGACGGGGTCGCCGCGGTCGTCGGCCCGGCAGTAGAGGCCGGCGTCGAACAGCGCCTTGGAGAGGTAGCCGCGCAGCAGGCGCTCGGACTCGTCGTCGTTGAAGGTCTCCTTGGTGGCCTTGTCCTTGACGAGCTCGATGCCGTAGAAGAACCCGGCGCCGCGGACGTCGCCCACGATGTCGAGGTCCTTGAGCTTCTCCAGCGTGGCCTTGAACGCGCCCTCGTTGTCACGCACGTGCTGGTTGATGCCCTCGCGCTCGAAGATGTCGAGGTTGGCGAGCGCGACCGCCGCCGACACCGGGTGCCCGCCGAAGGTGTAGCCGTGCGCGAAGTAGTTCGTGCCGTGCTTGAACGGCTCGAACAGGCGGTCGCTCGCGATCATCGCGCCGATGGGGGCGTAACCGGACGTCATGCCCTTCGCGCACGTGATGATGTCCGGCGTGACGCCGAAACGAGCGGTCGCGAACATCTCGCCGATGCGGCCGAACGCGCAGATCGTCTCGTCGGCGACCATGAGCACGTCGTACTCGTCGCAGATCTCACGGACCCGCTCGAGGTAGCCGGGGGGCGGCGGGAAGCAGCCGCCGGAGTTCTGCACGGGCTCGAGGAACACGGCCGCCACGGTGTCGGGTCCCTCGAACTCGATCGCCTCGGCGATGCGGTCCGCGGCCCAGCGGCCGAACGCCTCGATGTC
>Ga0302299_10002833_pt1 | contig 10563 bp, 9 predicted proteins | sample III_Fen_N3_4_FD_198795 | JGI IMG/M metagenome (GOLD analysis project Ga0302299, IMG submission 198795) | Peat permafrost microbial communities from Stordalen Mire near Abisko, Sweden - III_Fen_N3_4 | ecosystem: Environmental > Terrestrial > Soil > Wetlands > Permafrost | place: Sweden: Abisko...
TGGCCTCGAGGTCCAGCTGGACCGCCTTGGACCACCAGCCGGCCTTCGCGCCTTCCGGGTAGAGATCGGCCGGAAGGTGCGCGAGGACGGCGGCGCGCATGTCGGCCTCCGTCAGGCCGGGCGCGGCGCCAGGCAGGACCGCGAGGACCGCCGTCCGCATCGCGCGGTACATCGCGCCATCGCCCTTGCTGGTCCGTTCCGGATGGTTGACGTTGAGGATGGTGACGCGGTCGGCGTCTGTCATCGGGCCTCGGGACGGGGATTCGGCAGGCCCGAGCATAGTCGCGTCACGCCGCCATGGGAACCGGGCCCGCCGCCGTGACGAACCGTCATGACGAGAACGCTCTCCCACGACACAGTCAACACGGTCGGGACAGGTGACGCGTCGGGCGCGAGAGGCGGCGCGCCCGGGTGGCCCGGCGTCCGCCTGTCGATCCGAGGTCCCGGTGCCTGACGCGTTCGTCGAGATGAAGGCCGTGACGCGCCGATTCGGCGAGACCGTGGCCGTCGACGGGCTCGACCTCGAGATCCCCGCGGGGTTGATCGTCGGGTTCATCGGACCGTCCGGGGCGGGCAAGACGACCACCGTCCGCCTGCTGACCGGCGCCCTCTCTCCCAGCTCCGGCACCGTCCGCGTCCTCGGCGAGGACCCACGGCGGCTGACCCGCAGGTCGCGCGCACGGATCGGCTACATGCCCCAGCTGCCCAGCGTGAACCCGGAGCTGAGCGCCGACGAGAACGTGGACTTCGCGGCGAGCCTGTTCGGGCTGGTCTGGCCCCGGCGCCGGCGGCGCGTCGGGGAGATCCTGGAGCTGGTGGGCCTCGGGAGCGTCCGGCGCCGCCGGGCCGGCCAGCTCTCCGGCGGCATGCGGCGCCGGGTGGAGCTCGCCTCGGCGCTCGTCCACGACCCGGACCTCGCCTTCCTCGACGAGCCGACGGCGGGGCTCGATCCCATCCTGCGGCGCGTCATCTGGGGCGAGCTGCACCGGCGGCGGGCGCTGGGCCGCACGATCCTCGTCACCACCCAGCACGTCGACGAGGCCGCAGAGTGCGACCTGGTCGTCCTGATCACGGAGGGCCGCGCCGTCGCGGTGAGCTCTCCGGACGACCTCCGGCGAGCGGCGTCCGGCGGCGATGTCGTCGAGGTCGAGACGAGACTGCCGTTCGATCCGTTCGGGCTGGGCGACATCCCCGGCCTCCTGCGCGTGGACCGGACCGGGCCCCGGGCGTTTCGGGCGATCGTGGAGGACGCAGGTCGCGTGACGCCGGCGCTCACGGGTGCGCTCGCCGCCGCGGGCGTGGAGGTCGGCTCGGCGCGAGAGTGGCGGCCCACCTTCGACGCCGTGTTCGCCACGCTGGTTGACCGGGCGCGCAGCGATCCCTCCGTTGCGCCCCCACCTGCGACGACCGGACCCGACGGTGCCCGGGTCGAAGGACCGACCCCCCGATGATCATCCTCCAGGTCTTCACCCGCCTGCTCGCGTTCGTCGGCAAGGAGGTCGTGGAGATCGCCCGCCGGCCCGGCGCCGTCGCGGTCCTCGTCCTGGGGCCGTTCCTGGTGGTCCTGCTGTTCGGGCTCGGCTACCAAGGCTATCGCGGCAGCCTCTCCGTGATCGTGTTCGTGCCCCCGACCTCGGGCCTGCCGACGGACGCAGGGACGTACCTGCAGCTGGGCAGCCTCGTGGACGTACGCCTGGTGACGACCGACGAGGCGGTGGCCGAGGCGGCGCTGCGGGACCGGCAGGCCGACCTGCTCATCCGCATGCCCGACCACCTCCAGGCGACGCTGCTCGGCGGCGAGCAGGCCGTCGTCGCCGTCGAGACCAACATCGAGAACCCGCAGCAGATCGGGCTGGCACAGGTCCTCGCGGCCCAGGTCTCGGAGACGCTGAACCGGGACGTCATCCGGACGATCGCCGCTCGCCTGCAGGTCCAGTCCGGCCTCACCCTTCCCATGCCGCCGGAGGTCATCGCGCAGCCGACCCGGTACTCCCTGAGCAGCGTGGCCCCCACGGCGCCCGGGATCATCCCGTTCTTCGGCCCGGCGGTGCTGATGCTCGTCCTCCAGCACTTCGCCGTCACCCTCCTCGGGCTGTCCCTCGTCCGCGAGAAGTCCGGCGGCATGCTCGAGCTGTTCCGGCTGTCGCCGATCAGCAGCGGCGAGATCATCGTGGGCAAGCTCGCCGCGTTCGGCGTGATCGGGGCCGTGATCGCCGGGCTCAGCACTGGGCTCCTGGTCGCTGGCTTCGGGGTGCCGGTGGCCGGTGGCGCCCTCCAGGTGATCGGGATCCTCGCGCTGGTCCTGGTGGCCTCTCTCGGCCTGGGCCTCGTCGTCGCGCTGGCGTCGGACTCGGAGCGGACGGCCATCCAGCTCTCGTCGCTGTTGCTCCTCGCCTCGATCCTGTTCTCCGGGTTCATCCTCCCCGTCAACGAGTTCTCGCCGCCGGTCCGGGCCCTCGCCTACCTCCTCCCGGTCACCCACGGGATCTCGCTGCTGCAGGACTCGATGCTCTTCGGCAGCGTGCCGTCGCCGGCCCCCGTGATGGCACTCGGGACGATCGCCGCCGTCACGATCGTTCTCGGCTGGCTCCTGCTCCGCCGGGCCATGCGGCCCCTGAAGGGCTGACCGGCGCTTCGGCCCGTGCGCTCGTCGACGACCGGGAATAAGATCCGTGGCGCGATCGGCTGACGCTCGACGGCCGACCTCAAGGAGGCTCCCAGTGAGCGCCAAGGCTCAAACCATGGACGCGCGCAGGGCCCTCGTGCTGCACGACCGGGCGCTCGTGGTCGACATGATCACCCTGACCCTCAACCACGGGGTCTTCGAGGTTCGAGCCGCCGCGAATCTCGCCGAGGCCGAGGCGATCCTCGCCGACTGGCCCCCCAACATGTCCGTGATCGACATGGACAACGACGACTCCGGCGCGCTCCTGCGGCTCCTCGGCGCGTCGAACACCATGCAGCGGAGCGGGACGCCCGTCCTGGGCCTGACGCGCCGCGGCGACCTGAAGACGAAGCTGCGGGCCTTCGACCTGGGCGTGGACGACATCCTGGCGATGCCCTTCTCGCCGGAGGAGCTGCTGGCGCGGTCCATCGTGATCACCCGCCGGGCGACCGGGGTGGACCGGCCGATCATCCCCACGATCACGCTGGGCGAGATCGAGGTGGACATCGTCAACCGCATCGTCCGCGCCGGCGCCTCGGTGGTGCACCTCTCGGGGATCGAGCAGAGCCTGCTGTACCTGCTGGCGAGCCGGGGCGGGCGCGTTGTGACCCGCGAGGAGATCCTGGACGCCATCTGGGGCGTGGACTTCGTTGCGGAGAGCAACATCGTGGACCGCCACGTCCGCAGCCTCCGGATCAAGCTCCAGAACGACTACCGCCATCCGCGCTTCATCGCCACGGTGCCCGGCCAGGGCTACCGGTTCGTACCGGTGTTCTCGAACCTCGGCTGGGCCGGCGGACCGGCGGCCGGCGGGCGATCGAAGGGCTGAGCGCCGCCGGCTCGAGGCACGGCCTCCGGCATCGCGGAAGGCGACGAGGACCGGAATCGAACCTCGTCACCAGGAGGATCGCGCGGGAGCGCCGGAGACCGACACCGGCGGTGCCGAGTCTCGTGGCTGCTTCGTCCGCGTGTCATGACGCGGCGTCATGACACGCGGAGCCCGGCGCCACACAGTCGGGAACGCCCGTGAGGTGCGCCAGACCGGCAGCGCGACGCCGGCGCACAAGGAGACCAGATGACGCGAAGGGCGGCGCGTCGGAGCGCCCTCCCCCCGATCGCCCTGATCGGCACCTACGTGCCGCGGGCCTGCGGCATCGCCACCTTCACCCGCGATCTCCGTGACGCGCTCGTCGAGGCCGGTCCCCCACGCGAGGACGCCTCTCCGTACGTCGTCGCGCTCGACCACGGTGCGCTCGATCCAAGGCGGTACCCGCCCGAGGTCGCCTTCCGCCTTCCTCGCGGCGAGCCCGAAGCCCTGGAGCGGGTCCGCGCCGGCCTCGACGACGAGGGCGTCCGCGTGGTCTCGCTGCAGCACGAGTTCGGCATCTACGGCGGCCGCACCGGCCGCGAGGTCCTCGGCCTCGCATCTGCCCTGACTGCGCCGGTCGTGACCACGTTCCACACCGTCCTGGCGCATCCGCGCCCGTCGCAGCGCGAGGTGATGTCCCGGCTTGCCGGTTCGTCCGCGCGCGTGGTCGTGATGACGGAGCGCGGCCGGGCGCTGCTGACCGGCGTCTACGGCGTGCCGCGGGCGAAGGTCGCCGTCATCCCGCACGGCGTGCCGGACCTGCCGTTCGGCAACCCGGACCTGGCGAAGGCGGCCGTCGACCTGGCCGGGCGGCGGGTCGTCCTGAGCTTCGGGCTGCTGAGCCCCAACAAGGGCCTCGAGCTGGCGATCGACGCCCTGGCGGCCGTGGTGGACGCCGTGCCGGAGGTCATGCTCGTGATCGCCGGCCGGACGCACCCGGAGGTCCGCCACCGCCACGGCGAGGTCTACCGGCGCGGGCTGGTCGCGCGCATCGCCGGCCTGGGGCTCACCGACCACGTCCGGTTCGTGAACCGGTTCCTGGAGCCCGACGAGCTGGCCGCCTGGCTCGCGGCGACGGACGTCTTCGTGACCCCGTACGGCGACGTCGCCCAGATCACGTCCGGCACGCTGGCGTACGCCGTCGCGGCGGGCGCCGCGGTCGTCTCGACTCCCTACGAACACGCGGTCGAGCTGCTGGCCGACGGGCGCGGCGTGCTGGTCCCGTTCCGCGACGCCGCCGCACTGGGAGCGGCGTTCACCCGGCTCCTGACCGATGACGCGGCGCGCGACGCCATGCGCCGGCGCGCGTGGCTCCATGGACGCGGCATGGTATGGCCGGCCGTCGGCGCCGAGTACCGGGCGTTGTTCCGCGAGGTTCTCGCCGAGCGCAAGGAGGCGGTCGCGGCCGCCTCGGCGGTGGCGGCCGTCCTTCCGCCCGGACCCGCGACGCCGTCCCATGCCGCCCCGTCACCGCGGACGCCGGCGGCCCCGCGGGCCGGCGCGCTCGCGCCGCTGGCTCCCGTGGCTCGTCGCCACCTCGACCGCCTGTGGACGCCGTCGACGATGTCCGCGCGGGATTCCGACTCGTGACGACCTCGTCCGGTCTCGACCCTCCGCGCGTCCCGGCCCGCCTGACGACGGCCTTCCTCGCCCTCGGCTGCCTCTTCTTCGGCTTCGCCGTCATCGACCAGGCCGTCTCCTTCGCCGGCGGCTTCAGCTCGATCCTGCTGGTGGTGTTCCTCGCCTGGCTGCTGTCGTTCCTGGTGGGGCAGGGAGCGGCCGGGATCGTCCGGCGGACGGGCATCGGACGCGGCAAGGCCATCGCCCTCGTCTACGCGGCGGTCGCGGTCGTCATCGGGCTGCTCGTCACCGCCACGCTCCAGGTCGGCGCCCACGACACCGCCGAGATCGCTGGCCGGACCGACGAGGTCACGGACCGCATCCACGGGCTCCTGGTCGGGCTCCAGGCCTGGTCCGGGCTCGGCACGGGGACGATCGACCTGGCCGCCACCTTCGACACCGCGCAGCGGACGCTGTTCGCGACGATCAGCGGGTCGCTGAGCCGCGAGGTCCAGGCCGTGGCCGGCACGACGGTCGCGGTCCTCGGCAACGTCTTCGTGATCGTGATCCTTTCGCTGTACACGGTCCTGGACTCGGACACGATCCAGGGCGCGCTCGAGCGGATCGTGCCGAACCGCTACGGCGACGAGCTCAGGATGATCGAGCGCTCCGTCGGCCGGGCGTTCAGCGGATTCCTGCGGATCCAGGTGACGCTGGCGGCGGTCCAGGTCCTGCTGACGGTCGTGGTCGGCCTGCTGTTCGGGCTGCCGTACCTGTTCCTGACGACCGTGGCCGTGGGCCTGGCGATGTCGATCCCGTTCTTCGGTCCGCCGCTTGCCCTGCTGCCGCCCCTGCTCGTCGCCATCGCCTTCCGGCCCGAGGTGGCGATCCCGGTCTTCCTGGTGCTCCTCGTGGTCCAGACCGTGCTCGTCAACGTGGTCCAGCCGCGACTGATGCGGGAGAGCGCCGGCCTGCACCCGATCCTCGTGCTCGTCGCCCTGCTCGTCGGCGCGCAGGTCGCCGGGCTCTGGGGCGCGCTGTTCGCGATCCCGTTCGTGGCGGTGCTCAACCTGCTCGCGCGGTACGTCGTCAACCGGCGGGCCGTGAACGAGGTGGAGGGGATGAACCTCGAGGACACCGTCGCGGAGATCCGCGCGGCGGACCCGGAGATCGCGCTGGACGAGGCCGTTGCGCTGGCGGCCGACCAGGCCGAGGCCTACCTGGCGGAGCAGGCGAGCGCGGTCCTCACCGGGGAGAGCCAACCGGCCGCGTCGGCCTCCGCACCGGCGGGGCCGCGGCGCCACCGGGTTCACCACCACGGCGGCGAGCGCATGACAGGGCGTCATGACCCGGAGGGTCCGGCGCCCCAGAGTGACGAGGGGCGGGCGCCGGCCGCGGAGGCGCGCCACCGCCCCCCCGAGAGGTCATGACCATGAAGGATCAGCGCGTCAAGGGCACGATGAACACGGTGGAAGGCACCGTCAAGAAGGGCGTCGGCAAGGTGACCGGCAACCTCGGGCTGCAGGCGAAGGGCGAGGCGCAGGTGCTGCAGGGCAAGGCCCAGCGCGGCGTGGGCGACGTCCAGGCCGCGGTCCGCAAGGTCGACGGCAGCGAGCACTGAGTCTCCGGGCCGCCGGAGCGAGGCGTCGGCGTGACGCCGCGTCGGTCGCCCGCCGGGCGCCTGAGGCCGGACGAGCGGTTCAGCCCTGCCAGGGCACCGGGTCGGTGGTCGTCCAGGGACCGAGAACGAAGGGCTCGCCGTCCCACGTCGCATGCCCGCCGGAGATCGTCAGCTTCGCGGCCGCGTCCGTCGCCACCAGCGTGGCGGCGAGCGCCCCGTCGCCCAGCGGCAGGCGGAACGTCGCGGCGTCGAGGCAGACCGGGAGGCGCGTCGCACAGACGCGGCCACGCGCCGCGCCCGTCTCCAGCTCGGAGATCTCGACGGCCTCGCCCTCGTGTCCGTTGATCGTCTCGCTTGCGGCCACGACCGGGCCGATGTCGCCGGTATCGACCTCGATGATCCAGCGATCGCCCCGGTGGGCTCCGGTGCCCGCGACCACGAGGCGCCACGACCTGGCGCCCGGTCCCGTGACGGTGGCCCGGATCGTGTTGCGGCCCGTGCGCTCGATGGCGAGCGCGGCGTTGGGGGTGGCGGAAGGGGCCGGGGTCGACAGCACGGCGGAGGGTGTGGGCGACGCGGCCGATGCGGCCGATGCGGGTGCGGGCGACGACGGGATCGCGGGTGTTGCGGGCGCGGCCGGCGAGCAGCCGACGACGACGAGCAGGGCGGCGAGGCCGATGACGAACGTGCGAAGGGAGGACATGGGACCCGTCTGCGGAGAGGACCGACGACCTGGGCAGTGGCCCGGCCCCCGGATGACGAACGAGGCACCCCGTTTGGTTCCCTGCCGTCAGTCCAGTGCGGCGTGCAGCTCCGGGCCGTGGCGCTTCAGCCAGCGACGCCAGGTGACGTAGTCCGGGACCAGGCTCTCGAGCAGCTCCCAGAACCGCGGGCCGTGCCCGAACACCCGCCGGTGGCAGGCCTCGTGGGCCGCGACGGCATCGAGCGCGGCGGGCGGCGCCAGCACCAGGCGCCACGAGAACGACAGCGCGCCCCGGCGCGAGCAGCTCCCCCATCGACTCGTCGTGTCGCGGATGGTGATCGACGCGACGGTCACGCCCAGCGCCGGGACGTGGCGCTCCAGCGACGTGGTGATAGCCGTCCGGGCCCGGCCACGGAACCAGGCCTCGAGGATCGCCGCGGTCTCGCGCCGATCGCGGGCCACGCGCTCCACCAGCAGCTCGTCGCCGTCGTCCGCGCCCACGCGGGAGACCCGGCTGGCCCGGAGACCCGGCGGCGCCGTGACCATGCGTACGCGGTGCGGGAGGCCGAGGTACATGACGACGCGGCCGTCGTCGAGGGCGGGGCGGGCGTCGAGGCGTGCCCGCGAGGCCTCCTGGCGGCCGAGGTGACGCCGGACCCATGGCTCTCGTTCCGATAGGAACTCGCGGATCAGCCGCTCCGCTCCGCCGCGTCCGCCGGGCATCCGCGCCGGAACCGTCACCACCACGCCACGCTCCGGGTGGATCGTGACGCGCAGGCGGCGCGCACGCGGGCTCCGTCGAAGGACGTATGGCAGGTCGCCGCCCGGCAGGCGTGCCAGCGCCTCGGTCTCGACGGCCTCGGCCGCCCAGCCGGTCGTCCTCACGCGCTTCGTCGCAGCAGCCGGCCCGGCCGGCCGCCCGTCTCCGCCCCATCGCGCACGGCGAGACGCCCGTTCACCACCACGTCCCGGATCCCGCTGGCGTACTGAGCCGGCCGTTCGAACGTCCCCGGGTCGATCACGGTGGCCGCGTCGAACACCACGAGGTCCGCGAGCCAGCCCTCGCGCACCACGCCGCGATCGCGAAGCCCGATCTGGGCCGCCGGGACGGCGGACAGCTTGGCGACCGCCGTCTCGAGCGGGAGCACGCCGCGCTCGCGTACGTACCGGCCGAGCACGCGGGCCGTCGTGCCGTACGCCCGCGGGTGCGGCACCCCGCAGCCGAGGATCGGGTGGTCGAGCCGGCGCGCACCCGCGTCCGTGCAGACGGAGATCCAGGGGACGGCCATGATCGCGTCCACGTCGCGGTCGTCCATGCAATGGAGGACGCAGTCCACGCCGAGGCGGTCGTCGGCCAGGGCGTCCATCGCCAGCTCGGCGGGGTCGCCACCCTCGTCGCCCGCGATCGCCGCCAGCGACCGACCGGCCCACGACGGCCGCGACGGGCAGAACGAGACCACGATCCCCTCCCAGCCCGGGTCCCCCGCCACGTTCTCCCAGCCGTCGATCCCCTCGGCTTGCTCGCGGCGGATCCGCGCCCGCGTCGACGGGTCCCGCAGGGCCGCCACCGCGTCGTCGAGGTCCAGCGCCAGGAGGTCTGGCGGCAGGATGGTCGCGAGGGTCGTATGGGCGGCCGTGTACGGATACTGGTCCGCGCCGACGTCAAGCCCCTCGGCCCGAGCCCGCTCCAGCCGCGCGACGAGCGCCGGGCCGTGCCCGTAGACGGAACGGGCGGCCGCCTTGAGGTGCGAGACCTGGAGGCGGACCGCGTGGCCCGGCCCCGCCAGCCGCTCGGCCGCGCGCGCCGTCGCGACGGCCTCGTCGATCGCGCCGGCCACGCCATCCGCCTCGTTGCGCATGTGGGTCGCGTACATCCCGCCGTGGCGCGCGGCCGCCGCGACCAGCGCCGCGATCTCGTCCGGGCGCGCGTGGATCCCGGGCGCGTAGATCAGGCCCGTGGAGATGCCGAAGGCACCGGCGTCCATCGCCTCGTCCACGTGGGCGGCCATCCGCGCCAGCTCGGCCGCGTCCGGCGCGCGGTCGGACGGGCAGAGCACCGCGGCACGGACCGTCCCCTGCCCCACCAGGAACGCCACGTTGAGGCCGAGCGCCTGTGTCTCGACGCGCTCGAGATACTCCCCGAAGGTCGTCCAGTCCGGGTCGAGCTCGTGCGCCGCCAGGAACGGGCCCAGGCGCGCACGCGACGACGGCGTCAGCGGCGCGAGCGTGTCCCCGCAGTTCCCCGACAGCTGGGTCGTGTAGCCCTGGCGCAGGTGGCTCGCGAGGGCGCCGTCGAGGAGCACGTTCGGGTCCGAGTGCCCGTGCGGGTCCACGAACCCGGGGGCGACGACGTGCCCGCGGGCGTCAATGACCGTCTCGACGTCCGCGTCAGCCACGCCCGCCAGGTCACCGATGACCGTGATCCGGTCGCCCTCGACGCCGACGTCGGCGGGTCGGCCGGGCACGCCGGTGCCGTCGACGAGGGTGCCGTGACGGATGACGAGGTCGAGGGGCATCGATCGCATCCTACCGGCCGCGCGAGTCACCCGAATCGCCGTCCCCGTGCGTCTATCGTGTGAAGCGGCCGCCCAACGCCGCCGAACGAGGGGGAAGCACCGATGACGGTCGAGGCCCTGCGCGGGCACCGCCCAGAGGTCCTGGGGGATCTCCTGGAACGGTACGGCCGCGAGATCCAGGGCGTGGCGTACCTGATCCTCCGGGATCGGTCGGCGGCGGAGGACGTGGTGGTGGACACCCTGCTCACGGCGTTGGAGCGCGGCGACACGCTCCGCGACCCGGATGCGCTGCGGCCCTGGCTGCTGCGGATCGCGGCCAACAAGGCGCTGACGACGCGACGGTCCGGGGCGCGCGTGATCCACCTGGAGCTGGTGCCGGACCGGCCTGCGCACACGGCCGACGAGGACGAGCGGCTGGCGCTGCTCTCGGTGGTCGGCGACCTGGCGCCGCGGATGCGTGCCGCGGTGGTGCTGCGCTACTACGCCGATCTCCCGGTCCGGGACGTCGCGGAGGCGCTGGGCACGAGCGAGAACACGGTCAAGACCCAGCTCCACGAGGCGCTCGGGCAGATGCGGACGGCCCTCGGGGCGGACGACGCGGCCGGCGCCGGGGCGCGGGAGGTGCGCCAT
>Ga0302299_10002836_pt1 | contig 10562 bp, 13 predicted proteins | sample III_Fen_N3_4_FD_198795 | JGI IMG/M metagenome (GOLD analysis project Ga0302299, IMG submission 198795) | Peat permafrost microbial communities from Stordalen Mire near Abisko, Sweden - III_Fen_N3_4 | ecosystem: Environmental > Terrestrial > Soil > Wetlands > Permafrost | place: Sweden: Abisko...
TGTGAATCCCGCCCGGGCGTTGAAGTCGAGCTCCGCCGTGAGCACCTTCTTGCCGAGTGCCGTCACGTCGTCGGCGGTGAGGTTGATGTCGTAGAAGCCGTTCAGGAGCTCGACCAGGGCGCCGAACGTCTCGGGCTGGTCGAGGACCGGGAACGCGATGAAGAGGCACATGCCGGTCGAGTCGATCGCGGCGGTCGCGATCTGGAGGTTGCGCGAGAGCTCGACCTGGCCCTCGGGCTTGAGCGGATCGACGAAGCCGCCGACCTTGAGGATGTTCGCCGTGACGGCGTAGCCCGCCGTGTGGTCGGCGCCCATTGGGGTCGTGGCGTAGGTCACGCCCATGCCCTGGACGGCCCGCGGGTCGTACGCCGGCAGCGCCTGGTTCTTGACGACCGGCACGCGCTCGACGCCGAAGGCCTTGCCCGTCGCGCCGGCGCCCGAGCCGATGATGCGGCCGAGCGGGGTGCCCTTGCCGACCTCGGACAGGACGCGGATGGCGCCCTGGCCGTCGCCGAACTGCAGGAGCCCGCCCTCCATTGCGACGCCGATGGCAACCCCGGTCTCGATCGTGTCGAGGCCGAAGTCGTCGTCCATTCGGTCGAGCTGCTGGATGACGTCGAGATCGCTGATCCCGCAGTTTCCGCCGTGCGACCAGACGGTCTCGTACTCGGCCTGCTTGCTCAGGTACTTCCCGGTCGCGTCGTTGAAGATGCCGGAGCACTGGATGATGCAGCCGCGGTGGCACCCGTGGGTGGGCTCGCCGCCCCGCTCGGTCATCATCGCGGCCTGCGTCTCGCCGCTGATCTGCGTGGCGCCCTCGAACTGGCCCGTGCTGAAGTTGCGGGTCGGGTAGCCGCCGGCCTCGTTGAGGATATTGGTAAGGACGTTGGTCCCGAAGGACGGCAGGCCCGTGCCCGTGACGCCGTGGCTCCGCAGCCCCTCGTTGAAGGTCTTTGCCGCGGCCTTGAAGCGCACCTCGTCGGCCGGCTGGCGGGTCTTGGTCCCGGTCTCGTCGAGGATGAACGCCTTGATCTTCTTGGAGCCCATTACGGCGCCGACGCCGCCCCGGCCCATGTGGCGGGTTGGGTGCAGCTCGCGATCGCACGCGGCGATCGAGGCGGCCGGCAGCATCATTTCGCCGGCCTGGCCGATGAGCATGAAGGTGACCTTCTCGCCGTAGGCCGCGCGCAGCTTCTCCACACTGTCGTAGGTACCGAGGCCCCGGAGATCGTTGTCGACCTTGAAGGAAACGCCCTTGGTGTTGATGAGGATCGTCCACAGGTCATCGCCCGCGGGCTTGCCCTCCACGACGACCGCCGCGTAACCGAGACGCGCGATCGCCTGGCCCGCCTGGCCGCCGGCGTTGGCTTCCTTGATCCCGCCCGTGAGCGGGCTCTTGCAGCCGACCGAGATGCGTCCGCTTGTGGAGGCGGCGGACCCCGTGAGCATGCCCGGCGCGAAGACGAGCTTGTTGGCGGCGCTCAGCGGATGGCAGCGCGGATCGACCTCCGCGCTCACGATCAGCGAGGTCATGGCGCGGCCACCCAGACCCGAATAGTCGCCGAGCGGCTGGGTCGTGGCCTTCGGGCCGCCCTCGGCGCCCATGTCGATCCGCAGGATCTTGTCCATGCCCATCTGTCTTCCCTTCTCGGTCCGCGACCCGTCCCCGATCACCCAACCGCGCAGACTCCGGCAGGCCACCGAACGCTCCGGCAGCTGGCCATGAGCGCCGCCGGCACTGTCGGCGGGCCACCACGCGGGCCAGGGTTGGGACTCCAGACGGGACGCTCCGGAGACCCGGTACGAGGCACGATCAATGCCGTCGGCCACCGATGGACAGTGCCAAAGGGCACGGATCCGGCGTTCCCACGACGCTCGGTCGCAGGCCCTGGAGCGACCTTCCGCCAGGGGCGCCGATCGTCAGCGGGAGTATCCCCCGAGAAGCGCCTCACCCTCAACTCACTTGAAGGTGTTGGACCCAGCCCTGAAGGTCTCCGAGCTGGCGAGGGAAGCGGGCATCGCCCCATTGACGGCCCCCATGCAGACCCATATGATCCGACTATCGTACAAGTATCAAAGTATCGGAGTAGCCCGTGGACTCGACGAAAGCCCCGACGACGGATCTCGCGAGGGTCTTCAAGGCGCTCGGGGATCCCACGCGGCTTGCAATCTTCGAGCTCATCCGCGAAGCGGTGGACCCGGACGAGGGCCACTCGTCGAAGGAGCTTCAGAACAGCATCTCGCAGATCGCCGCCCAGTTCGAGCTCTCGCTCTCGACGGTTTCGCACCACATCAAGGAGCTCCGCGGAGCCGGACTCGTGCGCTGCGAGCGGCGCGGCCAGAGCATCTACTGCTCGATCGAATCGGGCGTCCTCGACCGGGTCGGGGGCTACCTGGTCGGGCGGTAGGCGGGACCCCTTCTTGACCAGAGACTTCGATAGTTGGCCAATACTGCTAGTGAATGGAAGAGGGAGAACGGCGTGGGTCACACGATGAACGCAGGGGCGCGGCCACTAGCCGGCCGCTTCGACGCGGCGGGATGGGGGCTGCTCCTCGTCCTCTTCGGCGCCCTGGCGCTGCCACGGGGCGTCGGCGAGTTCGCGCTGGTTGCAGGCACGGGGGCGGCGATGCTCGGCCTCAACACGCTTCGCGCCATGGCCGGTGTACCCGTCGCCTGGTTCGGGATCACCCTGGGCGCGGTCGCCCTCGTCGCGGGCGTCGGTGCCATCGGCGGCGTGACCGTCCCGGCCGTGGCCCTGCTCTTCATCCTGCTGGGGCTCGGGACGATCATCGGCGCGGTCGTGCGCTCCCGCTGACGCGGATCTCGTGTTCGTGGAGGGTTGATCCGAATGGAACTCACGCTCGAACTGGTTTCGCGCCTCATCGTGATCGCGAGTGCACTCTCGCTGCTGGTGTTCGGGCTGTCGATCCTCGCGGTCGAGCGCCTGGGCCGCCGATCCGCGCCTGTCGAACGGGTGACGGGTCCGGTTGCCCTCGTCAACTACGTCGGAATCCTCGGTTTCGTGGCCGTCGGCTTCGTATCCGGCGCCACGATGCTTGGCACGATCCCGGCTCCGACGGATCCGCTGCACCTGGCCATCGCGGTGCTCGGGATCGCGCTCGTGATGGCCGCCGGGCTGCTTGCAGCCTGGGGTTACCGGACGCTGGGTCGCCAGTTCTCCTCGGACGCAGAGGTCCGGCCCGACACCGTGTTGGTGACCCGAGGCGCGTTCGGCCTCGTTCGCCACCCGATGTATCTCGCGGTGTTGCTGCTGTGGGTGGGCAGCGCATTGGCCCTGTTGAGCCCGCTGATGGCCCTGTGCTTGGTGGCGCTGCTCCCCGCGTTCGTGGTTCGTGCGCTGGCCGAGGAGCGACTCCTCACCCGCCACTTCGGAAGCGCCTACGACGCCTACGCCGCGCGCGTCCCGATGCTCGTGCCAGGCTGGCGGATGCACGCCCTGACCAACGGCTGATCCGGCCTCTGCAACCTCGGCCGAGTCGGCGACTTGGTCCACGACGAGGCGACCCCCGAGCGACGACACGAGCCGATTCGCCCCCGACCGGTCGCCATCTCGCGCTGAGACGGTGCACCCGGCGACGGATAATGACCGGGCAATGGGCGTTCGTTACAACCGCGCGATCCGTGTTCCCGTCGGTGTTCCGGAGGGCGTGCTGGCGACGATCACCATGGACGCGGCGATGGTGGCTGCCGGTCGTTTCGGTGGGAGCGCGTTCAGCTCCGAGCGTCTCGATCCGGACGTGATCGGCCGCTGGGCGGCCGACCTGACGCGCGGCCGCTGGCGCCACGATGACATCAGGGGCGAACCGGCGCGGCGTGGGGAGCTCGCGCTGGGCATTCTCACCCACTACCTCACGGGCATCATCCTGACGCAGGCCTTCCTGTTGCTTCCGCGTCGCCGGAACAGGCGACCGAGCTTCGCGGCAGCGACGGCGTTCGGCATCGCCACGGCCGCGCTGCCGCTCCTCGTCCTCTTCCCTTCGTTGGGCTACGGCTGGTTCGGTCTCAGGTCCGGCGAGGCAGCTCGGCTCAACCGGATCATGCTCCTCGGCCACACCGCGTTCGGCCTCGGGATCGGGCTGTGGGGATGCGCCCGTTGCCTGGGAAGTGATTGCGACGGGTGGAGACCCGGCAACGGATGATCGCGAAGGTGCTGCTCAGCCAATCGACGCACGATTCGCACCCGTGGCGCCGACCTCACGGAGCTGGCTTCGTGGCCGGGAGCTGATCCCCGTCAGGCGAGCGTGCGGCGCATCGCGACCGCCGTCTCGGCGCACGCGGTCGTGAACTCGATCGACTGGCCGACAACCGCCGCCGCCTCGTGGCGCGGGATGGCCGCGTACCCGAGGCGCGGGAACCAGTCGACTGCCGTCTCCGTGAGCAGGTAGAGCTCACGGATGCCCTCGCGCCGTGCGAGGCCCTCGGCTGCCGTCACGAGCTCGAGCCCGAGGCCGACGCCGCGTCGATCGGCGGCCACGACGACCGAGCGCAGCAGCCCCACCGCGCCGTACCGCTCGACGCCGGCCGCCCCGACGACGGCGTCGCCGTCGCGCGCAACGACGCCGGTCTCGAACGCCTGCCGAGTTCCCTCGAGCGGGAGGCCGGCAGCCGACAGCAGCTCCTCGACGGCCGCCAGGTCGGCCGGTTCTGCCCGCTCGATGCGCATCAGCAGCAACCCTCGCCCCCGCAGCAGCCGGTGTCCTGGACCGGTAGCTCGCGCGCCGAGAGATCGACCGCCGGCCTGGCGTCCCTCGGCTTGGTCGCCTTCACGATGGCGCTCACCATGCCGTCGGCGACCAGGTGGGTCGGGGTCACGGACACGTCCGTGAGTCCGACCGCCTCCAGCCCGGCCTTGAACTCGGAGAAGGAGAGCGCACCGGCGACGCAACCGGCGAACGAGCCGCGCTCGGCGCGCTCCCTTGCCGTCAGGCGGTCTTCCGCGACGATGTCGGTGACGCCCATCCGGCCGCCGGCCCGCAGGACCCGTGCGATCTCGCGGAATACGGCGGGCTTGTCGGCGGCGAGGTTGATCACGCAGTTGCTGATCACGACGTCGACCGACTCTGCCGGCAGGGGGATCGACTCAATATGGCCACGCACGAACTCCACGTTCGTCGCGCCCGCCTCGGCGGCGTTCCGCTGCGCGAGCGCCAGCATCTCGTCGGTCATGTCGAGACCGATCGCCCGCCCTGTCGGACCGACGCGCCTGGCCGAGAGCAGGACGTCGATGCCGCCGCCGGAGCCCAGATCGAGGACGCGCTCGCCCTCGTGGAGCTCGGCGACCGCGATCGGGTTGCCACAGCCGAGCGAGGCGAGGATCGCCGCCTCCGGCAGCTCGGCGCGCTCGAGCGCGGAGTACAGCTCGGGTCCGATCGCCTCGGGCTCACCCGAGCAGCAGCCGCCGGAGCTCGCCTGGATCGCCGCCGCCGCATAGTGCGCCCGGACGTCCTCGTGGATGGTCTCGATCGTCATCGCAGGGCTCCTCTTCAGCAGGCGGCGGGCTGCCCGCGCAGGACGCGCGCGAGGCGGGTGAGCACCGACGGGTTGCAGCAGGCCCGAATCTTTGCGGCGAACCGGGCGAGGCGGTCCGATTCCATCTCGCGCTCCCGTTCTCGCTGCAGCGTCTCGATCAGCCAGGGCGTGGTGATCATGGTGTCATCTCCATTCGACGGTATGGGCCCACCCGGTGCGTGCGCGGTATTTATACTTGACGATATCGCATCTTGTCAATACCATTCCGCCTATGAAGCGACTGACCGATCCGGACGCCCTGCTGCTTCAGGGCGCAGCCGACCCGACTCGCCTTGCGATCCTGCGCCAGCTTGCCGGCGGCGAGCGTGTCTGCGCCTGCGACTTCACGGCCTGCTGCGACGTCGCCCAGCCGACCGTCAGCCATCACCTCAAGGTGCTGCGCGAGGCAGGCTGGGTGCGCTCCGAGCGCCAGGCCTCCTTTGTCTATTACTGGCTTCGCCCGGATGCCGTGGCCCGATTCCGATCGATCGCCGGCGAGCTCGCACCCGTCCTGGGCACGCCCCAGGCGCGCTCGTTGCCGGTGTTCCAGCCGCTGGCGTGAACGCCACGATCGCCGACATGCGGGCCGGCGCCGTCCGGCGTTGTCACAGAAGTGGCCTTGCATGGGCGTGATCCGACCTGGGGTGCGGCTCTGGCTCGAGGACCAGGGCAGCCCCGTGTTCGGATCGGGGATCTGCCAGCTCCTCGCCGGCGTGCGATCGACGGGGTCGCTGCATCGCGCCGCGGCCGACATGAAGATGGCCTACAGCAAGGCCTGGACGATCGTGCAGCGGGCCGAGAAGCACCTTGGACTCCAGCTCATCGAGCGGCATGTGGGCGGCGCCGCTGGGGGTGGCTCGGTTCTGACCCAGGACGGCCTGTCGCTGATTGCCGCCTTCGAGGCGTGGGCCGAGCGGTCGCGGCGGGCCGCCGACGACCTGTTCGAGGAGACATTCCCCGACCGGCTCAAGGGGATCCCGCCCGCATCCTGACGGTGGCGCGGTCCTGTCCGGTGGAGACTGCGTGCCGCCGCTCCCTGCCCGTTATTCGCTTGATAGAATAGCGAGCCGATCGCCGCAAATGGTTGGTACGATCACCCGAATACCCAGACACATTGCCGCTCGGGGACGCCCGTACCGTGAGACGCACGCCATTGCATCGCTCCGTCTCGCGGCGGTTCCGAGTCAGGCGGCACCGAGGATGCTCGGTGTCTCGATCGATACCCCGCGCCCCTGGGCGATCCCGTCATCGAAGGAGGCCCGCGCATGAGATCCCGCGTCGTCGTCCTGCTCACCGCCCTGGCCCTGGGGCTCGCGGCCTGCGCGAGCGGCTCGTCTCCGTCGCCGAGCGCCGCCGCCTCCGTGGCAGCGGCCGCGCCGGCCAACCTGACAATCTACGGCGCGGCGTCGCTCAAGGCGGTCCTAGCAAAGGCACAGACGGCCTACCAGGCGGCCAACCCGGGCACGACGGTCACGATCTCGACCGACTCGTCTTCGGCCCTCGAGACCAAGATCGAGCAGGGCGCTCCGGCCGACGTCTTCCTGTCGGCCGATACCGCCAATCCCCAGAAGCTTGTCGACAAAGGGCTCGCGGCGGGCGCCCTCACCAAGTTCGCGGGCAACCTCCTCACCGTGATCGTCCCGACGGCGAACCCGGCAGGGATCCAGACGCCAGCCGATCTTGCCAAGGCCGGGATCAAGGTCATCGCCTGTGGCGACACGGTGCCGATCGCAAAGTACGCGACCGTGCTCGTGGCGAACCTCGCCAAGGAGGCCGGCTACCCCGCTGACTTCGTCACCAGGTACACCGCCAACATCGCCTCGAAGGAGGACAACGTCGCGGCGGTCGTGTCCAAGATCGAGCTTGGCGAAGGCGATGCCGGCATCGTGTATGTGACCGACGCCAAGACCTCGACGAAGGTCACGACCATCCCCGTGCCCGACGCGGCCAACGTCTCAGCCATGTACTCGGGCGTCGTCGTCAAGGCCTCCGCAAACGTCGCCGCCGGGCAGGCGTTTCTGGCCTGGTTCGCTGGGCCCGACGGCCAGGCGATCCTCGCGAGCTTCGGGTTCCTCCCCCCGTCGTGATCGAGGTCGTCGCGGGCCGAGTCGACGGTGCCGCCGCGGCAGCCCCTTCGACCCGAAGGACCGGGCACCGGCCCGCCTGGGGCGAGGTTTCGCTCCTCACCCTCGCGGGTCTCCTGGCCCTGTTCCTCGGGCTGCCCGTCGTCGTCGTTGTTGTTCGATCGCTCGTCGACGGGTCGCTCGCGGGCGCGATCGCCTCACCGGCCGTCATGGCTGGCGTCGCTGGATCGGCGACGCGCATACTCCTGCGATGAGCTGGGCAACGCTGGGCCGTCCAGCACGGCTGTGGCGCCTGGTGCATGCATCGTGGTCGGTGGCCCAGCTCGTGGGCCTCGGCTACATCTGGGCGTGTGCCCTGGCGGGACGGCGCAATCGACGCCTGTGGGCGAGTGTTGCGTTCCTGGTGGTCGAGGGAGTGGCGCTCGTCGTGGGTCGCGGAGACTGCCCGGTCGGACCGCGACAGGCCGAGTGGGGCGATCCCGTGCCCTTCTTCGAGCTCGTCCTGCCGCCGAGAGCGGCGAAGGCAGCGATCCCGGTGCTCGCCGCATTCAGCTTCCTGGCAATCGCAGCGCTCGCCCTCCGACGTCCGGGATTGGTAGCACGTTCAGAGGCCGGGGCACGGGCCTGAGAGACGCCTCCGATTGACCACGGCGCTCCTGAATCACGCATCCGACGGCCGGTAGCGCCTTGACATGTTCCAAGGAGCGGTCCGGTAAGCATCTGGACCCATGGGTGGTTCGCCGACAGCCTGTCCGAGCGACAGCTTCGCGGGGGAATGGCGCCCCCGGCAGGAGTCGAACCCGCAACCAACCGGGTAGAAACCGGTCGCTCTATCCATTGAGCTACGGGGGCACGCCCGCTAGCGTAGTCCATGAGCGACCTGGCTCGACCCGCGAACGCGAAGGTCGTCACCGGCGACAGCTGCGCGGTGCGCATTCCGCGCCCGGGACACTCGGACCGCCGAACGCCCGTGCTATGCTGCCCGCCCCGCGGTCGGCATCGAGCTGCGCCGGGCAACCGGAGGTGACAGGGTGGCCGCGGAATCGGGCACGAGCCGCGTCGCCGATCCGGTGGTCCCGGTCAAGCGGGCGCCGCTCCGGAGACCCGTGATCGAGCTCCGAGGCATCCCTCCCGGGACCTCGGAGCGTCTCGAGATCCGGGTTCCCGCGATTGGCGCGCAGCTCGAGCTGGACCTGGTCCGCGAGCTCCCGCGCCTCCCGATCGAGGCCGACTGGAAGGACCGCGACCGCCTCTGGGGCCACGCATTCCACCCGATGTGCTCGTACCTCGCGAGCTTCCCCGCGACACTCGCCCATGCGTTCGTCGCCCGCTACTCGCGGCCGGGCGATGTGGTGCTGGACCCGTTCGCCGGTCGCGGCACCGTCCCGCTCCAGGCATGCGTGGAGGGGCGGCTGGGCGTCGGAAACGACCTCAACCCATTCGCCCATGTGCTCACCGCAGCCAAGGTCGACCCGCCCACGGCGGGCGAGGCCGCCGCACGCGTCGCGCGGCTGCGGATCGAGTGGTCGTTCGAGGCATCCACGTGGAACGACCTCGGCGAGGGGCTGGCCGTTGCCGCTGCTCGAGCGCTGGCCGATGACGGTCCGGCCGCAGGGCGGGGCGGCCATGCCTCGCCGATTCGCGGGTTCGCAGTCCCGGCGGCCGGATCGCGCCGGTCCGTGGGGCAGGGAGATGAGGCGGTCCCGCTCGAGGTCGCGCTTGCCTATCACCCGCGAACGCTCGGCCAGCTCCTGTTCGTCCGCAGCCGCCTGGACCTCGTGGATCGGACGGACCGGTTCCTCGCGGCCGCGGTGACGGGGATCCTCCACGGCAAGAGTCGCAGCTACCTCTCCGAGCTCATGCCGAACACGTTCAGCATGGCTCCGCGCTACGTCCGGGACTTCGCGCGGAGGACCGCGTTCGTGGGAGCCGACCGTAACGTGTTCGCCTGCCTGGGCGAGAAGCTCCGGCGACTGGACCGGGATGGCCGCCCCGCGAGCCGGGGGCTGGCGCTCCTCGGCGACGCTCGCGATGCGGGCACGAGGATACGGGCCGCGCTGCGCGAACGCGCGCTTCCTGATCGCGCGCGCCTCGTGGTGACGTCGCCGCCGTACCTCCGGGTGCTCAAGTACGGTTACTACAACTGGCTTCGTGCCTGGTTCCTGGGGTTCGATGCCGCCGAGATCGACCGGACGCTCGATGACGCGCACCGCCGCGAGCCATACCTCGTATTTCTCCGCGAGACGCTCGCGGGTCTGCGCTCCGCACTCGCGGACGACGCCGTTCTGGTCCTCGTCATCGGCGATGTCGAGGCAGATCGGGGCAAGCGGATCGGGGATGGCGTGGGCCTCGCGGACGCGGCCTGGCAGGCTGCCGCCGAGCCGGAGGGCTACCGGCTGGCCGGGATCATCCTCGACCCGGTTGCGGCACCGCGCAAGATGACGAAGCTGTGGGGTGAGTCGGCCGGGCACGCCACGAAGACGGACCGGATCCTGGTCCTCGGCTCCACAGAGACCGGTCGGCGCCGCGCCCTTGCCGGCGCCGGGTTGCCCGTTCGCTGGGACGAGCTGCGGGTGCGCTGACCGCGCGCGCGGATCGCCCGGGCGAAGGCCGTGCGGTCGCACCGGCCGCGCGTGCACTGACGGCGCCCGAGGATCGCCCTGGCTGCCCGTTCGTTGAGACGGGCCGCGCGGCTGGCCCTCGGCTACACTCCGGCCATGAAGCCGATGTTCCATCCGGACGACCTCGCGGCGATGGATCCGCTCGTCCTGATGAAGAACCTCGACCACGTCCGGATGACCAGCCGCCGTCTCAGCTACGTCCTCCAGCAGCAGGTCCACCTCTACACGCCGGAGGCCAACCGCCTGCGCGAGGAGATCGACACCTATGTCGAGGCCGAGCGCCAGATCGAGGGCGAGATGTCGCGGCGGGCTATCCGGGCCTGACGG
>Ga0302299_10002838_pt1 | contig 10557 bp, 10 predicted proteins | sample III_Fen_N3_4_FD_198795 | JGI IMG/M metagenome (GOLD analysis project Ga0302299, IMG submission 198795) | Peat permafrost microbial communities from Stordalen Mire near Abisko, Sweden - III_Fen_N3_4 | ecosystem: Environmental > Terrestrial > Soil > Wetlands > Permafrost | place: Sweden: Abisko...
GCAGAGTCGGCCGGAGTGGGGGTCGAGCCGCGCTTCGCTGATCGGTCGACCTGAAGCCCGCGGGGCGGGCTTCACCTCTACCGATCGCCCCCGCACCGTCGCTTCGGACGACAAGCGACAGTTGAAGGTCTTGGTGGCGAGTTCCTGCGTGTTCTGCCGGACCGGTTGGCGTGACGGTCTATGAGTCTGAGTGTCTCTCCAGCATGACCTTTCGTAGCGGCCTTCTCATGTTCTCTGCGCTGGTTGCGCTGCTCGCTGCACCGGGTGTGGCGCACGCAGCCTGTGCACCTGTTGCGTTGACCGATCAGATCGCGAGTGCGCCTGTCGTCGTCACGGCAATGGCCTTGCCCGGAGCGACGGCGCGCGGCGGTGTCGGCTTGGTCTCTCCGGCGGAGTTCCGGGTCGTCCGCTACGAGAAGGGCTCCGGGCCGGGAACCATCGAGGTCGCCACGGCGCTCTCGACGCTCCCCGACGGAACGGTCAGCTTGGGTGCCGAGAGGATCAACCCGCTGCCCGGCCAGCGGTGGCTGCTCTGGGGCTCCTTCGACCGAAGCGGCCAATTTGCCACCACGACATGCCTGGGATCTCGTCGCGCGTCCGCCTCTGTCGTCGCTCCGCAACTCAGGGACAACAGCGACGAGATGCTCGCGCCACTTCGCCGCTCGGCCTACGACCCCGCAGCGATCTCGGGCGCGAGTGTGACCGTGCGGCCTGGCCGCCCACTCACCTTGATCACAGGCGTCGCAGCTCCCGTCGATCACAGGCAGGACACGTTGCGTCTGTCCGCGGGACTGCGGGCGAAGGTCGCCGGGACGTGGCGGGCGCTCGACGTGCAGTGGCAGAGCGGACCTGCGGGGCAGATCGCGGCACGGCTGAAGAGTGTCCCGGCGCACACGACGGCACTCCAGCTCCTCACCCCGAGCGGCTTCTTCGCCGTCAAACTGCGCCTCCGCTGAACGTCGCAAGTCTTGTGCTGAACGTCGCCGCGCCCGGGTAAGCGCTGTCGCTTCGGACGAAGAGCGACCCTGCCTTACCGGAACCACCAGCCACGGCGCCTACGTGCCGCGAGCCGTCGCCCTCGCTGCAAGGCACGGTGGCGAGGCCTTGCCGCTCCCGGATGGACGCATGGTCAAACGCCTGGTCCAGACCACAGACGCGGTCGTTGCCGTCGTTCGGCTCGGCGCTAGGAAACCCCGGGAACCGGCGGCAGATCGCGTCGCAGACCCGGCGTGCGCAGGAGCTTGATCGGCCCGACGAAGGAGGTGCTGTCGACGAAGAACGTGACTCCGTCGCGCTCCTCGACGGCGGTGACCGCCGCGTCCTGGTGGCGCCACGAGAGCGCCCAGATGATCCCGAAGCCCGCCGCGATCGCCGCGATCTGCGGCCACAGCAGCGACAGCGCGGCGGAGACGATCGTCGCCAGCAGCAGCGGCCAGAGCCGGTTCAGCAGCACGCGGCCGGCGTGCAGCTCCGGCAGATGGGTCGAGCTCTTCGCGTCGCGCAGCGCGCGCTCGACGGGCGGCGACGGGTTGCTGCGGCGCCCGATCCAGCTTCCGCCGAGCGTGGCGACGAACCACCAGCCCGCGGCGACGACCCCGAGCAGGTCGTCACCGATCGAGTTGGCCTCGACGACCGTGATCAGTGCCAGCAGCGTGGCGGCGGCGCCGCTCAGCAGGACGGTGCTCTTGAGCAGATCGACGAACCGCACCGGCTCAGCGGACCAGCGCTTCGAGGAGATCGCGCACGCCGTCGATGCCGTCCACGAGCGCGTCAGCGGCGTCGGCCAGCTGCACGGGGGTCTCGTCCGACCGCACGCCGATGCAGGCGACGTGCGTCAGCTTGCCCTCGTCGACGAGCCCGTGCAGGCCGTCGAAGGCGTCGACGTCGGTGAGGTCGTCGCCGACGTAGAGGGCGGTGTGGACCTGGGTGATCGCGAGCAGCCGCCGCACCGCCGCGTCCTTGCCGATCGGGACGGGCGGGCGCAGCTCGAGCACGCGCCGGCCCTCGTGGATGACGAGGCCGACGTCACGGGCGCTGGCGGCGATCTCACGCGCGAGCGCTTCGGCGCGGGCCTCGTCGTCGGCGCCGCGCCAGTGCAGCGCGACGATCGGGCCCTTGTCCTCGCGCAGCAGGCCCGCCTCGCGCAGGCGGTCGGCGCGCACGCCGTCGGCGACGCCGCGCACGCGCCCGGCCCAGCGCTCGGCCTCGGGGTCGACCGTCGCCTTGCCGGCGCCGCGCAGCAGCAGCTCCGCGCCGTGGTTGCCCGCGTAGGGGATCGAGCCGATGCCGACCATGCGCCGGGCGACGCTCGCTCGGCGGCCGCTGACGCAACCGACGAGCCCGTAGGTCTCGGTCAGGCGGTGTACGACGCGCCTCATCCGCTCGGGAACGGTCGCCGCCTCCGGGTCACGGACGATCGGCGCCAGCGTGCCGTCCACGTCGAGCAGCACCGCTGCGCCGCTCGGGTCGGATCGCAGCGGGGCGAGGACCTCTTCGAGCGTCGCGGCCGGTGACACGCTTCTAGTATGCCCGGATGCCTCGCAGCCGACGTGCGCAGCTCGCGGCGATCGGTCTCGCGGCAGGGCTGTTCAGCGGCCTGTTCGGTGTCGGCGGGGGCACGATCGTCGTCCCGCTCCTGATTCTCTGGCTCGCCTACGGCGAGAAGGAGGCGACCGGCACGTCGCTGCTGGCGATCGTCCTGATGGCGGCCGCCGCGGTCTCCGTCCAGGCCGCGTACGGGAACGTCCACCTGCGCGAGGGCCTGCTCGTCGGCCTGCCGGCGATCGGCGGCGTGCTCGCCGGGACCTGGCTGCAGCAGCGGATCCCGGCCGCGGTGGTGCGGCTGCTGTTCGCCGTGCTGCTCGCCTCGACCGCCGTCGTGCTCGTGGTGCGCGCGTCATGACGGCCGGGGCGATCCTGATCGGCATCGCGGCGGGAATGCTGTCCGGCCTGCTCGGCGTCGGCGGCGGCGCGCTCTTCGTGCCCGCCCTCGTCCTGCTGCTCGGGCTGGACCAGGTCGACGCCGAGGCGACGTCGCTGCTCGCGATCGTGCCCGTCGCGGCCGTCGGCGCGTGGCGGCAGCACCGCTACGGCAACGTGCGCGTGCGCGACGGCCTCGTGATCGGCGTGCTCGCGATCCCCGGAGCACTCGTCGGCGTGGTGCTCGTGAACGCGCTGCCGGAGCGCGCCATCGAGTACGCGTTCGCCGCGCTGCTGATCTGGATCGCCTGGACGCTGGGGCGCGGCGCGCTCAGCGAGCTGCGGGGGGGCGGGCCGCCCTAGGCTGTCCCTATGCCGGGCATTCGACCGGAGCTGCGCGACGAGCCCACGCGCGCGTGGGTGGGCTTCGCCGCAGCGTTCGGCGCAACGGCGCTCGCGACGGCGATCGTGGTGGCGCTCCGCGACGTGGCGCCCGCGGTGTCGCTGGGTCTCGTCTACCTCGTCGGTGTCCTGGCCGTCGCGACGTGGTTCGGACGCTGGTCCGGTGTCACGGCGGCGGTGCTCGGGGCAGCCGGCTACAACTGGTTCCTGATCGACCCGACGGGGCGCTTCACGGTCGCGGACAGCAAAGACTGGTACGCGCTCGGGATCTTCCTCGTGAGCGCACTCGCCGCCAGCGCGCTCGCCGACCAGGCGCGCTCGCGGATCCGCGTCGGTGAGCTGCGGCGCCAGGAGGCCGCGCTCGCCGCGGCGACCGCCGCGGACCTGCTCGGCGAGGGCCCGATCAGCCTGCGCCTGCGGACCGCGGCGCGGCGGGTCGGCGACGCCGTCGGCGTGGAGGGCGCGCGGATCGCCGAGGGCGACGTCGCCGCGCCCCCGGGAATGGTCGCGATCGAGCTGTCCGGGCCGCGCGGCCGCGTCGGGACCCTGCTGATGCCGCACACCCTTCCGGCGGCCGTGCAGCAGCGTCTGCGGCTGCGCGTCGCGCCGGGCCTCGGCACGCTGCTCGAGAGCGCGCTGGAGCGCGACCGCCTCGCGGCCGAGGTCGTCGAGACCGAGGCGCTGCGGCGCTCCGACGCACTGAAGACCGCGCTGCTGCGGGCGACCTCGCACGACCTGCGCTCGCCGATCACGGCGATCATCGCCGCGGGCGAGACGCTGCGCTCGCCGACGCTGCCACAGGCCGACCGCGAGGAGCTCGCGGACGTGGTGGTCGGCGAGGGAACGCGGCTGGACGAGCTGATCTCGAAGCTGCTCGACCTCTCGCGACTGCAGGCGGGAACGGCCGAGCCCCGCGCCGACTGGTGCGAGATCGGCGAGCTGCTGCACGCTGCGGTCGAGGACGTCGAGGCCCGCGACCCCGGCGGCGGCTCGTTCACCTTCGCGATGCAGCGCGACCTCCCGTTGGTGCGCGCCGACCCTGCGCAGCTCGAGCGCGTGTTCGCGAACCTGCTCGAGAACGCGCGCCGCTTCTCCGCCGGGCAGCCGGTGTCCGTGCGGGCTCGCGTGGTCGGCAGCCGGCTCGTCGTCCGCGTCGTCGACCAGGGCCCGGGGATTCCCCCAGCGGTGCAGCGGCGGGTCTTCGATCCCTTCTGGCGTGGCACGGACCATCACCGCGAGGGCCAGGCGCACACGGGCTCGGGGCTCGGGCTCGCGATCGCCAAGGGCTTCGTCGAGGCCAACGGGGGGCGCATCGCGCTTGAGTCGGTGCCCGGTCAGGGCACCACCGTGGTCGTCGAGCTCGTGCTGAGTGGCCCGGCCGAGGCGGCCGCGTGACCGAGCGCCGGCGGATCCTCGTCTGCGACGACGAGCCCCAGATCCTGCGCGCGCTGAAGGTCGTGCTGCGCGAGGCCGGCTTCGAGCCGGTCCCGGCGGAGACGGTCGAAGAGGCGCTCGATCTGGCCGCCGTGCACCCGCCCGACGCGGCGATCGTCGACCTCGTGCTCCCTGACGGCGACGGGATCGACATCCTGCGCGGGCTGCGTGAGTGGTCGCAGATGCCCGTGCTCGTGCTGTCCGCCGTCGGGGATGAGGCCGCGAAGGTCCGGGCGCTCGATGCCGGGGCCGACGACTACGTCACCAAGCCGTTCGGCCCGCGCGAGCTCGTCGCCCGACTCGAGGCGGCTCTGCGCCGCGTCGGCGAGGGCGCCGGGCAGCCCGCGATCACGGTCGGCGACCTCGAGATCGACGTCGCCGGGCACCGCGTGACGAGCGGGGGCGAGGAGATCCACCTCACGCCGACCGAGTGGGGGCTGCTCAAGACCCTCGCGCTCAATCCCGGTCGCCTGATGACGCACCGCGCGCTGCTGATCGAGGTGTGGGGGCCGGAGTACGCGGACGACAACCACGTGCTGCGCGGTCAGATCGCCAACCTGCGGCGCAAGATCGAGCCGGCCGGGGGGCGCCGGTACATCCGCACCGATCCCGGCGTCGGGTACCGCTTCACCGACGAGCCGTAGGGCCCTGAGCCCCTCCGCGGGGCTCTGCACAGGATCTGTACACCAGGCCCCGGGATCCGGGCACGGCCGTGACGATCGCGGGCACACACTGCGGTCATGGATTTCGTAGCCATCGCCCTGGGCGTCGTCTTCTTCGTCGCTCTGTGGGCCACCATCGACCTGCTGGACCGCGCATGACCATCCTCGGCGTGATGCTGATCGTCGCGGTGCTCGTCGGCATCTACCTGCTGGTCGCCCTGCTGCGACCCGAGCGCTTCTAGGGGCTCGCCATGGGCATGGATCTCCTCGAGCTCGCGATCATCCTCGGCTTCGTCGTCCTGACGACGCCGATCCTCGGCGCGTACATGGCGCGGGTCTTCACCGGCGAGCGCACGCTGCTGAGCCCGGTGCTCGCGCCGGCCGAGCGCCTCTGGTGCCGGCTGCTGCGCACCAGCCCGGGCCGCGGTCAGGACTGGAAGGAGTACGCCAAGGCCACGGTCGCGTTCTCGCTGCTGTCGTGGCTCGTGCTCTATCTCATCCTGCGCACGCAGACGCTGCATCCGTGGAATCCCCAGGACTTCCACTCGGCGCCGTGGGATGCCACGTTCAACACGGTGTCGTCGTTCGTCACGAATACGAACTGGCAGTACTACGGCGGCGAGACGACGATGACCTACTTCAGCCAGATGGCGGGGCTGGCGCTGCAGAACTTCGTGTCGGCGGCCGTCGGCATCGCCGTCGCCGTCGCGCTGATCCGGGGCCTCGCGAATCGCAGCGGCGGCAACCACATCGGCAACTTCTGGGTCGACCTCTTCCGCGGCTGCTTCTACGTCCTCCTGCCGATCGCGTTCATCGCGGCGCTCGTCCTGATCTCCCAGGGCGTGCTGCAGACCCTCGGCGGCTACCTGGGCATCGACGGCGTCGGCGGCCTCTCGCAGACGCTGGCGCGCGGCCCGGTCGCCTCGCAGGAGGCGATCAAGGAGCTCGGCACCAACGGCGGCGGGTTCTTCAACGTGAACTCCTCGATGCCGTTCGAGAACTCGAACGGGCTCACGAACGCGCTCGAGATCTGGCTGATCCTCGCGATCCCGGCCGCGCTGACGTCGACCTACGGGCGCCTGGTCGGCAACCGCCGCCAGGGCTGGATGATCTTCTGGGTCATGGGCCTGCTGTTCCTGGCCTCGGTCGCGATCGTCTTCTTCGCCGAGCGCCACGGAACGCCCGCCCAGCAGTGGGCCGGCATCGCCGGGCAGAACATGGAGGGCAAGGAGGTCCGCTTCGGCACCGGCGGGTCGGCGCTGTGGGCGGCGGTCACGACCGTCACGTCCTGCGGCGCCGTCAACGCCGCCATGGAGTCGCTCACGGGCATCGGCAGCCTGTCGCCCTTCGGCGGCATGTCGATGAGCGAGGTGGTCTTCGGCGGCGTCGGCTCGGGCCTCTACGGCATGCTCGTCTTCGCCCTGCTCGCCGTCTTCATCGGCGGCCTGATGGTGGGGCGCACGCCCGAGTTCCTCGGCAAGAAGGTCGAGGCACGCGAGATGAAGCTCGCGACCCTCTCGATCCTCGTCACGCCGCTCACGGCGCTCATCGTCGCCGGGATCGCGCTGGGAACCGACTACGGGGCGGCGTCGATCTTCGCGGCCGGGAAGCCGCAGGGCTTCTCGGAGAGCCTCTACGCGTACATGTCGCAGGCGAACAACAACGGCTCGGCGTTCGCCGGCTACACCGGCTTCGTCCAGCCCAACGCGGGCAGCCTGGGGTCCTACGGCATCACGTTCGCCGACCTCGCGGGCGGGTTCGTGATGCTCTTCGCCCGGTTCCTCCCGATGCTGATCGCGCTGGCGCTCGCAGGCTCGCTCGCCACCAAGCGATCGATCCCGCCAAGCGCCGGAACCATGCGCACCGATACGCCGACGTTCGGCGTCCTCCTCGGCGGCACCGTCCTCCTGGTCGGCGCCCTGACATTCGTGCCCACCCTGCTCCTGGGGCCGCTCGCCCAGGGCCTGACCGACCAACTCTTCTGATCATGATCGCCACACTCCGCTCAGCCACCGTCGCGATCGTGCTCACCACGCTCGCCCTCGGCCTCCTCTACCCGCTCGCCGTCACCGGCATCGGCCAGGTCGTCTTCCCCGGCGCCGCCAACGGCTCGCTCGTCAAGAGCGGCGGCAAGACCGTCGGGTCGTCGATCATCGGCCAGTCGTTCCAGAAGCCGGTGCTGGACAAGGCCGGCAAGCCGAAGGTCGACTCGGACGGCAACGCCGTCACCGAGCCGGACCCGAAGTACATGCAGCCGCGCCCGTCGGCGACCGGCTACTCCGCTGACGCGACCTATTTCGCCAACCGCGGCCCCAACTCGAAGGTGGCCGCCTATGCGTACCGCGACGCGGTCGCCGCGGTACTGGCGCTCGAACGCCCCTACGTCCCCGGGCTGCGTGCCGGTGACCTCCCGGTGGACGCCGTCGAGGACAGCGCCTCGGGCGTCGACCCCCACATCTCCACCGCGAACGCGAAGCTCCAGAGCTACCGCATCGCGAGTCAGCGCGGGATTCCGCGCGCGAAGGTCCTCGACCTGATCGAGGCAAACACGGACGGCCGCGCGCTCGGCGTCTTCGGGCGCCCCGGCGTGAACGTCCTGGAATTCAACCTCGCACTCGACCGGGAGGCTCCCGCCCGATGACCAGCTCAGACCAGTCCAGGTCCGTCCTCTCGGCGGACATCCTCGGGCCGGCGCTGCTCGGATCGCTGCGCAAGCTCGACCCGCGCGAGCAGATTCGCAACCCGGTGATGTTCGTCGTCGAGCTCGGCGCCGTGATCGTCACCGTCGCCTGGCTCGTCCAGGTGGGCGGCGGCAAGCCGCTCGGCGGCGGGCACGAGCCCACCTGGTACACGTTCCTGATCGGCTTCTGGCTGTGGCTGACGGTGGTCTTCGCCAACCTCGCCGAGGCGCTCGCCGAGGGCCGCGGACGCGCTCAGGCCGACGCGCTGCGCGCGATGCGGTCGGACACCGTCGCGACGATGCAGGACGGCACGACGAAGCTCGCGAACGAGCTGCACCGGGGTGACGTCGTGGTGGTCGTCGCCGGCGAGGTCATCCCCGGCGACGGCACCGTCATCGAGGGGATCGCGTCCGTCGACGAGTCGGCGATCACCGGCGAGTCGGCCCCGGTCATCCGCGAGTCCGGCGGTGACCGCAGCGCCGTCACCGGCGGCACGCGCGTGCTCTCGGACCGCATCGTCGTCGAGATCTCGCAGGAGCCCGGACAGAGTTTCCTCGACCGCATGATCGCCCTCGTCGAGGGGGCCGAGCGGCGCAAGACGCCGAACGAGATCGCGCTCTCGATCCTGCTTGCCGGCCTGACGCTCGTCTTCCTCGTCGTGGTGGTCACGCTGCAGCCGTTCGCCTCGTTCGCCGGCACCGCCATCTCGCTGACGACGCTGATCGCGCTGCTCGTCTCGCTGATCCCGACGACGATCGGCGCGCTGCTCAGCGCGATCGGCATCGCGGGCATGGATCGCCTCGTCCGTCGTAACGTGCTTGCGCTCTCCGGCCGCGCCGTCGAGGCCTCCGGCGACGTCGACGTCCTGCTGCTCGACAAGACGGGGACGATCACCTACGGCAACCGGCAGGCAGCCGAGTTCGTCGCGATGCCGGCCGTCGAGGCCGCGCAGCTCGTCGCCGCTGCTCGGCTGTCGTCACTCGCCGACGAGACGCCCGAGGGCCGCTCGATCGTCGAGCTCGCCGAGTCGCTCGGAGCCTCCGGCGACGAAGCGCCCGGCGCCCGCTTCGTCCCGTTCACCGCCGAGACGCGCATGAGCGGCATCGACGGTGACGGCACGGCGCTGCGCAAGGGCGCGGCCGACTCGGTCACCGCGTGGGTGCAGGCGCAGGGCGGGGTCGTTCCGACCGCGCTCCAGGCCGCGGTCGAGCGCATCGCGCAGGAGGGCGGAACCCCGCTCGTCGTCGCCCGCGACATGGACGTGCTCGGCGTCATCTATCTGAAGGACACCGTCAAGGAAGGCATGCGCGAGCGGTTCGACCGGCTGCGCGCGATGGGGATCCGGACCGTGATGGTCACGGGCGACAACCCGCTGACCGCTGCGAAGATCGCGCAGGAGGCCGGCGTCGACGACTTCCTCGCCGAAGCGACTCCCGAGCGCAAGCTCGCCCTGATCCGGCACGAGCAGGAGGAGGGGCGGATGGTCGCGATGGCCGGAGACGGCACCAACGACGCCCCCGCACTGGCGCAGGCCGACGTGGGCGTGACGATGCAGACCGGCACACAGGCCGCTCGAGAGGCCGGGAACATGGTCGACCTCGACTCCAACCCGACGAAGCTCATCGAGATCGTCGAGGTCGGCAAGCAGCTGCTGATCACGCGTGGCTCGCTGACGACGTTCTCGATCGCCAACGACGTTGCGAAGTACTTCGCGATCCTGCCCGCGGTGTTCATCACGACCTACGCCGCGACCGGCGCGAGCCAGGGGCCGCTCGCGGACCTCAACGTCATGAACCTCGGATCGCCCCAGTCGGCGATTCTCTCGGCGATCATCTTCAACGCGCTGATCATCCCGATGCTCGTGCCGCTCGCCCTGCGCGGCGTGACCTACAAGCCGTCCGGCGCGACTGCCCTGCTGCGGCGCAACCTCTTGATCTACGGCCTCGGCGGGCTGATCGTCCCGTTCATCGGGATCAAGCTCGTCGACCTCGTCGTCTCCGGCCTCCTGGGAGCGTGAACCACATGCCTGCCGCCATGACGCTGCAGAACCATCCGCGGCGCGGACGCACCGAGTCGCTCCGCGCGCGCGTCGTCAGCCGGATGCGCGCAGGCGCCCTCGACGCGCGGCTTCGCGCGGGCGAACCGCTCGACGGCGACCGGGCACTGGCGTTCCGCGCGCACCACCTCACGGCCCGGCGTGCGCGGCACACGATCGCGGAGGGTCTCGAGCGCGCCGCGCTGCGGGCGGCGCTCCCGGCCGAGGCGGCCATCACCACGCGCATCCCGGTCCAGCGTGAGGCGGCGGGCGACGCGTTCCGTCCGCTCACGACGCTCGCGCGCCGGCTGCGCGACGAGGCGGACCCCGCGCGCGCCCAGGGCGTGGCGCTGGCGCTGCGCCTGCTCACCGACGGGACGGCTCCGCTGCATGCGCCGTCCGATCCGGGAACCCTGCGCGCCGC
>Ga0302299_10002839_pt1 | contig 10556 bp, 9 predicted proteins | sample III_Fen_N3_4_FD_198795 | JGI IMG/M metagenome (GOLD analysis project Ga0302299, IMG submission 198795) | Peat permafrost microbial communities from Stordalen Mire near Abisko, Sweden - III_Fen_N3_4 | ecosystem: Environmental > Terrestrial > Soil > Wetlands > Permafrost | place: Sweden: Abisko...
CAGTGCCCGAGTCCGCGCCCGCGGTAGGCCTCGTCCACGATGACGTCGCACACCCACGCGAAGGTCACCCGGTCGGTGACGACGCGGGCGAAGGCGACCTGCAGGTCCCCGTCGTAGGCCGCGAAGGTCCACGACGTGGCGATCGAGGCCGTGACGGTCTCGCGGCTGCGCTCGTTGGCCCAGTAGCCCTGCCCGACCACGAGGTCGAACGTGCGGTCCGGGTCCACCCGGGCCGGGTCGTCGTCGATCTCGATGCCGTCGTCCCGACGGGCCAGGACGGTCACCTCAGGCGTGGGCCGCGTCGTACTTCGCGCGCAGCTCGGCGCTGATCCGGCCGCGCTCGTTGACCGCGATGCCCTGGCTCTTGGCCCACTCCCGCACCACGGCGGGGTTCGTGCCGTCCTGGGCGCGCGCGCCACCGCGAGCGGAGGCGCGGCGCGGGCCGCCGATGCGCCGGCCGTGGCCGACGTAGGGGGCCAGCACGTCGCGCAGGTGCGCGGCATTGTCGTGGGTGAGGTCGATCTCGTAGGAGACGCCGTCGAGGGAGAACGTCACGGTCTCGTCGGCGCTCCCGCCGTCGAGATCGTCGACGAGCACGACCTGCACTTTCTGAGCCATGGCTTTCCCATTCTATTCGCGGGTCATTTCTGGCATGAAATCATTTCTCGGCGAAACAATAGCGCGCAATGTCGCGGGAAATGCAATTCACGATTCTCGCCCGCCGCGGCGAGTCGGTAAGGTGACCCTCGGTACGTCAGCGACGCCGTGCCGTCCCAGCGCTGCTGCACCGGACGGACGCCGTGACCCACTCCTCGCTCGTCGAGATCGACGACCCTGACGACAACGCCGCCCTGCGCGGCGACATCCGCGCGCTCGGCGAGCTGCTCGGCGCCACCCTCGTGCGCCAGGACGGAGCCGAGCTGCTCGCCCTGGTCGAAGAGGTACGCCGCACGGCTCGTGCCGATCTGGGCGCGACCTCCGACCTGCTGCACACGGTCGACCTGACCACGTCGATCCGCCTCGCGCGGGCGTTCTCGACCTACTTCCACCTCGCCAACGTGACCGAGCAGGTGCACCGTTCGCGCGTGCAGGCGAGCGCACGGCGTACGGCAGGGGATCCGCTCACTGCCGCGGCGCGGCGCATCGAGCGCGCGCTGGCGAGCGGCGAGACCACGCAGGAGGCGGTCACGGCGGCGATGTCGCGGCTCTCGGCCCGCCCGGTCTTCACCGCGCACCCGACCGAGGCGGCGCGGCGCTCGGTGCTGCTCAAGCTGCGCGCGATCGCCGACCTGCTCGAGAACGCCGAGCGCGACGGCGTCGGCCTCGACGACCCGCGCGTCGCGCGGCGTGCGGCCGAGCTCGTCGATCTGCTGTGGCAGACCGACGAGCTGCGCCTCGACCGCCCCGAAGTGCTCGACGAGGCGCGCAACGCCCTCTACTACCTCGACGACCTCGCGCACGGCCCGGTCGCCGAGGTGCTCGACGACCTCGCCCTCGCGCTCGAGTCGGTCGGCGTCACGCTGCCGGCCGACGCCCGGCCGCTGTCGTTCGGCTCGTGGATCGGCGGCGACCGCGACGGGAACCCGTTCGTGACTCCCGAGGTGACGAGCCGGGTCATCGACCTCGTGCGCGACCACGCCGTCCGCGACCTGCTCCCGGTCATCGCGAGGCTGCTCGAGGAGATCTCGGTCAGCGAGCGGCTCAACGACGTGTCGCCCGAGCTCCGCGAGTCGGTCGCACGCGACCTGGCGAACCTGCCCGACCTCGATCCGCGCTACCAGCGGCTCAACGCCGAGGAGCCCTACCGCCTCAAGCTCACCTGCATCCACAAGAAGCTCAACAACACGCGAGCCCGCATCGCGAGCGCCACTCCGCACCGACCGGGCAGCGACTACGCCACCACCCGCGAGCTGCTCGACGACCTCCTGCTCGTGCGCGACTCGCTCGCGACCCATCGCGGCGAGCTCGCTGCGCACGGCGTCGTCGAGCGGGCGATCCGGTCGGTCGCGGCGTTCGGGCTCTCGCTCGTCACACTCGACGTCCGCGAGCACGCCCTGGCCCACCACTCCGCGGTCGGAGTCCTCGTCGACCGCCTCGGCGAGCAGGGCTGGCGCTACGCCGACCTGCCGCGTGAGCACCGCCTGCGGCTGCTGTCGGCCGAGCTCGCGTCTCGTCGACCCCTCGCGTCGACGCCTCCGCCGCTCGAGGGCGACGACCTGCGCACCTACGACGCGTTCGTGGCGATCCGCGACGCGCTCGACCTGCACGGCCCGGACGTGTGCGAGACCTACATCATCTCGATGACGAAGGGCGTCGACGACGTGCTCGCCGCGGTCGTCCTGGCCCGCGAGGCAGGCCTCGTCGACATCACGTCCGACGTCGCACGGATCGGGTTCGTCCCGCTGCTCGAGACCGTCGACGAGCTGCGCAAGGCGGGCGAGATCCTCGACGGCCTGCTCTCGGACCCGTCGTACCGCCGGGTCGTGACGCTGCGCGGCGACGTGCAGGAGGTCATGCTCGGCTACTCCGACTCCAACAAGGACGCAGGGATCACCACGTCGCAGTGGGAGATCCACCTCGCCCAGCGTCGGCTGCGCGACGTCGCCCGAGCGCACGGCGTACGCCTGCGGCTCTTCCACGGTCGCGGCGGCACGGTGGGTCGCGGCGGGGGCCCGACCTACGAGGCCGTGCTGTCGCAGCCGCACGGCGTGCTCGACGGCGAGATCAAGCTGACCGAGCAGGGCGAGGTCATCTCCGACAAGTACCTGCTGCCGTCCCTCGCGCGGGAGAACCTCGAGCTGCTGCTCGCCGCGGTGGTCGAGGCGACAGTTCTGCACCAGTCGCCGCGCTCGGGAGCCGAGCGCCTCGCGCGCTGGGACCCGGTGATGGACCTCGTGTCGGGCTCCGCGCAGCAGCGCTACCGCGCACTGGTCGACGACCCCGACCTGCCGCGCTACTTCGCCACCTCGACCCCGGTCGAGGAGCTCGCCGACATGCACCTCGGCTCGCGACCCGCGCGTCGCGCCTCGGCCGACGCCGGCATCGAGGCGCTGCGCGCGATCCCGTGGGTGTTCGGCTGGACGCAGTCGCGGCAGATCGTGCCGGGCTGGTTCGGCGTGGGCTCGGGCCTGCGCGCGGCCCGCGAGGCCGGCCTCGGGCACCTGCTCGCCGAGATGCACGAGGACTGGGCGTTCTTCCGCAACTTCGTGTCCAACGTGGAGATGACGCTGGCGAAGACGGACCTCACGGTCGCGCGGCAGTACGTCGACCAGCTCGTGCCCGCGGAGCTGCAGCACGTCTTCGACGCGATCGCCGAGGAGCACGCGCTCACGATGGCCGAGATCCTCGCGCTCACCGGCGGCGAGGAGCTGCTCGACTCGCAGCCCTCGCTCGCCGCGACCCTCGTCACCCGCGACCGCTACCTGCTCCCGCTGCAGCTCCTGCAGGTCCAGCTCCTGCGCCGCGTGCGAGCCAGCCGTGAGTCCGGCGACGCCGAGGTCGACCCCACCCTGAGGCGAGCCCTCCTCCTCACGGTCAACGGCATCGCCACCGGCCTGAGGAACACCGGCTGAGTCAGCGGCGCGGGGGGTCGCGGAAGGCCATCGCGAGGCTGACCAGGCCGAAGAGCGGGATGACGGCGAGGGCGGCGTACGCCGAGATGCCGGTGGAGCCGGCCGCGAGGACGTCACCGGCAAGCGCGATGAGCTGGAAGAGCACCGCCCAGCGGAACAGGCCCAGGTCGGCCTCGAGCGCGATGCCGGCGCCGAGGCGTACGACGAGGGCGACCACCGCGCCGAGGACCGCACCGCTCACGAGCTCGCGGGCGCCGACGGGCAGGCCCGAGACGAGCGGGTCGAGCAGCTGCGCGATCGCGGCGAAGCCGCCGACGAGCAGCGAGATCCAGACCATGACGCCGGACAGGCGCCACCACCGCGGCACCTCGACCTCGCGGCGCGTCCGCCCGCGCCCGGTGAGCCAGAGCACGACGAGGAACGTCACGACGACGGCGACGCCGTAGACGACCATCCGCTCCTCCTCGCGCTGTGCCGCAGCCGGTCCGCGACCGACGACGCCGCAGGCTATCCCGCCGCGCCCAGGTCGACGCCGGCCGGAGTCAGCCGGAGGCGCTGCGGGTGCTGAGGTCGCCGGTGCAGAAGGCGGCCGGGGCGACCGGTCCCGGGTCGGCGGTGGGCGCGACGTCGAAGCGGTAGAGGAGGACCGAGCCGCCGATCGTGCCGACCGGGCAGTAGGCGCGGAGCCAGGAGTACTGGTCGGCGCGGTCACCGGTGAGGTGCGTGGCCGACACCGCCACCCAGCCGGTGATCGTGGTCGGGTCCGCGCCGGCGAGGTACTTCGCGCCCGGGATGTCGGCCCACGACGTGCCGCGCGGGCCGAACCAGTCGACGTAGGGCGAGAGCCCGATCGACCACGAGCGCAGGGAGTCGAAGTCCTGGCCCCAGTCGACGTTGGAGTCCGTCACGACGCGGTAGGCCGGGGTGAACGGCGGCGTGGTGTAGGCCAGCGAGTGCGGCGCGGACGCGACGAGCATCCCGGCCGCGACCACTCCGGCCACGGCTCCCGCGGCCTGACCGCGCCCCGTGCGAAGGGCGCGCAGGACCGGTGACGCGCCGACGCACCACAGGGCGAACGTCGGCAGCAGGTAGCGCACGCCGAGGTCCCGGTCGGACGGGACCAGCACGAGCGCGAGGACGACCGCCGGAAGGGCGATCACCACGAACGCGTCGCGTCGTGCCGCGCGGTCGGCGTAGTGCCAGGCGAACGGACCCACGAGCAGGACGAGCAGCACCGGGACGGTCACCTTGACGAGCAGGCTGCCCGGCCAGAACCACCAGGCACCGCCGGTCCACGAGGCGCCGAGGAGGTAGCCGGTCGTCGGCTGCGGCACGGTGAGCAGATAGTGCAGCCCGTCGACGTAGGGCGCCGGCAGCAGCCAGCGCGGGGAGCTGACGACCGAGGTGTCGAACACGGCGTACGACGCCCACAGCACGAGCCACGCCACGACGACCACCACGAGCGCCGGCACGAGCGCCGCCCGACGCCGCTGCACCACGAGCAGCGCCACGACCACCGGCACGAGCACGAGACCGAGCATCGACGTCGCCAGGCAGAGCCCCAGGGCTACGCCGAGGAGCACGTGCGAGCGCCACCTGTCGTGGTGCCTCTGGTGCAGCAGGGCTCCGGACAGCACGACGACGGCCGTCGCGAACGGCAGGTCGACGCCGTCGAGGTGGCCGAGCCCGATGACCATGGGCGACACGAGCCACAGCGACGCGGCGACCATCCCCGCGGTCGCTCCCGCGAGCGCACGGGCGAGCAGGAACAGCAGGACGGCGACCACGAGGACGTTGAGGACGGGCACGATGCGCGACGCGAAGGTCACCTGGTCGAGGCGACCGTCGCGCCGCTGCTCGCGCAGGAAGGCCGCTGAGTAGATCTGCTCGTCGTTGGCGCGCGCGACGTGCCCGGACGGCAGGACCGCGCCGGTCGTGAGCACGGGGATCGCCGCGATGGCCTTCGCGAGCGGCGGGTGCTCGGAGTTGTAGTCGAGGTCGTGCTTCGTCAGGGCGAGCAGTCCGGCAGAGACGTAGACCGGCTCGTCGAAGGTGGGCGAGTCGTCGCGCGCCTGGCCGAGGAGGAAGGCGGCGGACAGCGCTGCGAGGAGCGCCACGAGCACCATCGACACGCGGCGGACGGTCTGCGGGCGCGGCGGATGGAGCCGGAGCTCGCTCGGGACCTCCGCGGCCATCGCCGGCTCAGAGCACCAGGAGCATGCGGTGGTTGCCGAGGGTGTTCGGCTTGACCCGCTCGAGGTCGAGGAACTCCGCGACACCCTCGTCGTAGGACTGCAGGAGCTGCTCGAAGACGTCGTGGTCGACCGGGGTGCCGTCGATCTCGACGAACCCGTGCCGACCGAAGAACCCCGTCTCGAACGTGAGGCAGAAGACGCGCTTCACGCCCAGGTCGCGCGCCCGCCGCACGAGGTGGTCGAGGAGCACGCCGCCGACGCCCTTGCCACGCAGGCTCGGGTCCACGGCCACCGTGCGCACCTCGGCGAGGTCCTCCCACATCACGTGGACCGCGCCGCACGCGACCACCTCGCCGTCGAGCTCTCCCACGACGAACTCGGGCACGGCCTCGAAGAGCGTGACGGTGGCCTTGGACAGCAGGCGACGGTCCGGCGCGTAGGTGTCCACGAGGCGGCGGATCGCTCGGACGTCGCCGGTGTGCGCCGGGCGGATGACCAGCCGCTCGGCCGGGCTCATTCGGGCTTCACCAGCGGGAACAGGATCGTCTCGCGGATGTTGAGGCCGGTGAGGTTCATGAGCAGGCGGTCGATGCCCACGCCCACGCCGCCGCTGGGCGGCATGCCGAACTCGAGCGCGCGCAGGAAGTCCTCGTCGACCTGCATCGCCTCGACGTCGCCGCCGGCCTTGAGCAGCGACTGCGCCACGAGGCGCTCGCGCTGGATCACCGGGTCGACCAGCTCGGAGTAGCCGGTGCCCTGCTCATTGCCGTCGATGTAGAGGTCCCACTTCTCCACGACGCCGGGCAGCTCGCGGTGCGCGCGCACGAGCGGCGAGGTGTCCTCGGGGTAGTCCAGGACGAACGTGGGCCGGGTGAGGCCGCCGACCACGTGGTGCTCGAGCAGCTCCTCGACGTACTTGCCGGGGACCCAGGTCCTCTCGGGCGTGATCCCGACGGCGGCGCAGAGCTCGCGGAGCTCCTCGACCGGCGTGAACGGCGTGATCTCGCGGCCGACCGCCTCGGAGACCGACGGGTAGACGAAGATCTCGTCCCACTCGCCGGAGAAGTCGCGGCTCTCGCCGTCGAGCCGCTCGAACTGCAGCGACCCGAACGCCGCGAGGGTCGCCTCCTGGATGAGCTCGCGCGTCATGCGGGCGTTGTCGCGGTAGTCGGCGTACTCCTCGTAGAACTCGAGCATCGCGAACTCCGGCGAGTGCGTCGCGTCGGCGCCCTCGTTGCGGAAGTTGCGGTTGATCTCGAACACCCGCTCGAGCCCGCCGACGATGCAGCGCTTGAGGAACAGCTCCGGCGCGATGCGCAGGAAGACGTCGATGTCGAAGGCGTTCGAGTGCGTGACGAACGGCCGCGCGGTCGCGCCGCCGTGCATCGTCTGCAGCATGGGGGTCTCGACCTCGAGGAAGCCGCGCCGCGCGAAGCTCTCGCGCAGCGACGCCACGACGTCGACGCGCAGGCGGGCCACCTCACGGGCCTGCGGGCGCACGATGAGGTCGACGTAGCGCTGCCGCACGCGGGTCTCCTCGGCGAGCGGCTTGTGCTCGACCGGGAGCGGGCGCAGGGTCTTCGCGGCCATCTGCCAGGAGTCGGCGAGCACGCTGAGCTCGCCGCGGCGCGAGGTGATGACCTCGCCCTCCACCGCCACGTGGTCGCCGAGGTCGACGTCGGACTTCCAGTCGGCGAGGCGCTCCTCGCCGACCTTGTCGAGCGAGAGCATCGCCTGGATCTCGGTGCCGCCACCGGCCCGCAGGGTCGCGAAGCAGAGCTTGCCGGTGTTCCGCACGAAGATGACGCGACCGGCGATCGCCACGACGTCGCCGGTCGCGGTGTCGGGCTCGAGGTCGGGATACGCCGCCCGCACCTGCGCGATCGTGTGCGTTCGCGGGACCCGGACCGGATAGGGCTCACGACCGGAGTCGAGCAGTCGCTGGCGCTTCTCCCGGCGTACGCGGATCTGCTCGGGGACGTCGTCCTCGTGATCTGCGGGTGCCTGCGCCTCGTCGGTCATGGGCGCAAGGCTATCGGCGCGGCGGAGCGCGACCGTGCGGGGATAACGTCGGGCCATGAGCGGACCCACCTTCGACGACCGGAAGCTGTCCTTCGGATCCGACGCGGCGAACTACGCCGCCTTCCGCCCCGGCTTCCCGCCCGAGGCCGCCCGCTGGATCCTTGCCGCCGCCACGCGCCCCGTGGTCGACGTCGCCGACGTGGGCGCGGGCACAGGTGCGTTCACCCGCGTCCTCGCCGGCCTCGGCCTGTCCGTGACGGCCTACGAGCCCGACGCGGGGATGCTCGAGGAGCTCGCACGCGTGCTGCCGGACGTGCCCCGGACGGTCGCGAGCGCCGAGCACCTGCCTCTCGAGGACGCCTCCCTCGACGCCGTGACGGCGGCGCAGGCGTGGCACTGGTTCGACAAGCCCGCTGCCGCCGAGGAGTTCCGGCGCGTCGTCCGGCCCGGCGGCGTCATCGGGCTGCTGTGGAACGTCCGCGACGACGAGATCGGCTGGATGGGCGAGATGTCGGACATCGTGGACGGCGAGGACTCGATGCGGGCGAGCCGCGTCGACGCCTTCGCCGAGATCCGCGCCGTGCACCCGGAGGTCGAGCGCAAGGACTTCTCCCACACCGTCGCGATGACGCCCGAGGACATCGTGCGTCTGTCGTCGACCTTCTCCTACGTCCGTCTGCGGCCGGACTCGGCCGACGTCTACGCCGCGCTGCGGGACCTGCTCGCCACGCATCCCGAGACGCGAGGGCGCGACACACTCGACGTGCCGTACGTGTGCGCGGCGTACCGCATCGCTCGTCCGTGAGAGCGTCGCGAGAGGGACCAGGTGCCCAGGCTGCGAGAGACGCAGTTCAGGGCACCTTCACCGGGAACCGGCGGGTGACTCTCAGGGTGCTCCCAGGTTCGCCCTAGGGTTCGTACACGGCGACAGGGGACAGTCACCCCTATGACCGCCCGCCACTGGACGCCGGACCACCGCGACGCGCTGCTCACGCGCGTCACCGCCATCACCACCGGGACCGCGGTGGTCGGCTGCGTCGGCGCCCTCGGCCTCGCCGTCGGGTTCGCCACCACGGCGCACGCCTCGACCCCCGCCACGAAGTCCGCGTCCTCCACCGTCCCCGCGAAGTCGACGGGCGTCGGCGTGGGCGCCACCACGACCACCCCGGCGGGCGGGTCCGGATCGAGCAAGGCCGTCGACCCGTCGCAGGTGCAGGTCGAGGTGCTCAACGGCGTGGGCATCGCCGGCGCCGCGCACCTCGTCGCCGACCAGCTCCGCTCCCAGGGCTTCAACGTCGTGGGCATCGGCAACGCCGCCCGCACCGTGGGCACCAGCGGGATCATCTACTCCCCCGACCAGGCGGCGGCGTTCCGCACCCTGTCGACCGCCACGGGCGTCACGCTCTCCTCGACCCAGGGCACGGGCCCGGCGCTGGTCCTCGTCGTCGGCCAGGACTGGCAGGGCGCTCTGCCCGCCCCGCAGGCCGTCCCGCAGGGCCGCAGCAACGGCGGCAACAACCAGCCGCAGGCCACCTCCGGCGGCTCCTGACCCTCGGGTCGCCACCACCACGACACGCACGGTCGCGACCTCTGCCGCGGCCAGCGCCGTGACCGCCGCCATCGCCGTGACGCACCCCCGGCACCGGCGTACAAGGCGATCATGCCGACGCGCCGCACGACCTCCGCTGTCCGGCATCGGCTGAACGGCGGAGGGCGCGGCACCGCACCTCACGGCAAGGTCAGGGTTGCCTTGCCGGCACCTCTCCGGATTCGGGGCAGGGCCGGCACGGTCCCTACTCTCGAGGCACCGACCCGCCCGACTGGAGACCTGATGCGCCGTACCGCCCTGGCCGTCGCCGCCGCGACGTCCCTCGCCCTCGCTGCCCTGGCCGCACCCGCCGCCTCCGCGATCACGACGTCCGAGCACGCCGTGGCCTCGGCCTCGACGACGGCGGTCGACAAGGAGGCCCTCCCGATCCGGGTGAAGGGCCGCGCCGGCAGGACGGGGTCGACCACCGCGATCTCCTACCACAACGGCCCGGTCATGACAGCGAGCACGGGCACCAACGCCTACTACATCTGGTACGGCGCGTGGGCGCCCGGCAGCCAGTCGATCCTGCGCGACTTCGCGACCACGATCGGCGGCTCGCCCTACTTCGGCATCAACACCACCTACACCGACCGGGCCGCCCTCAAGGTCGCCAACAAGGTCACGTTCGCGGGGGAGACCATCGACCCCGGCACCCTGACCTCGCTCACCGACGCCCAGATCCAGGGCGTCGTCGCCAGCGCGATCTCCTCGGGCCGTCTGCCCAAGGACACCAGCGGTGTCTACTTCGTCCTCACCGCCGCGGGCGTCACCGCCTCGAGCGGGTTCCTGACGCAGTACTGCGGCTGGCACACCCACGCCACGCTGAGCGGCTCCGACATCAAGTACTCCTTCGTCGGCGACCCGAGCGGCGCGAAGATCTCCAGCTGCGCTCAGCAGACGACCGCGTCGCCCAACGGCAACCCCGGTGTCGACGCGATGATCAGCGTGCTCGCCCACGAGCTCGAGGAGACGGTGACCGACCCCGACCTCAACGCGTGGTACGACCGCCAGGGCGCCGAGAACGGCGACAAGTGCGCGTGGACCTTCGGCACGACGTACGCCGCTGTCGGTGGTGGCGTCGCCAACATGAAGCTCGGCTCGCGCGACTTCCTGATCCAGCGCAACTGGAAGGCGGGCGCCACCCAGGGCTGCTTCCTGTCGTAGTCGCCCCGAACG
>Ga0302299_10002841_pt1 | contig 10553 bp, 9 predicted proteins | sample III_Fen_N3_4_FD_198795 | JGI IMG/M metagenome (GOLD analysis project Ga0302299, IMG submission 198795) | Peat permafrost microbial communities from Stordalen Mire near Abisko, Sweden - III_Fen_N3_4 | ecosystem: Environmental > Terrestrial > Soil > Wetlands > Permafrost | place: Sweden: Abisko...
AGGGTGCGGGCTCGCACGCCGCGACGACGCCGACGGACGAGCCGATCGTGGTCCCGAAGGTGAACGGGGGGCTGAACGTGCAGCCCCTGCGTTGCCTCGGTTGCGCCGCGACGGACGAGACGATCGACCCGGCCCTGGTCGCGCTGCAGCTGTCGTCGGTCTACGAGCTGGGCTTCGACGGCCTGCGGATCACGGCCCCGCTCGGGGATCGCAACTCGTTCCTCGCGGCGATCCCGTACGTTCGCGCCGCGCGGGCACTCGGGATCGACGCGCTGGTGGTGCTGGCGGACTTCTCCGGCCTCACCCTCGCGCGCGCCCTGCACGACGACCGCCGGCGCGCCGACATCCTTGGCCTGTACGCCGGCGTGTTCGCACCGGCGCCGGCGCCGGTGCGGCCCAAGCTGGGCGGGCTGGGACCGGGCGGCACCGGACGCATCGCGTTCCAGATCCTGAACGAGCCGGTGGGCTTCGTGGGCCTGCCGCCGGAGGTCTACGTGCACGAGGTGCTCGCACCTTGCGTGCAGGACCTGCGAGAGATGGGGCCGGACGTGATCGTGGTGGCGGCGGCCGAGGCCGGCAACAAGGACGGCCCGCCGCGCATGCGCGCCATGCTCGAGGCGGGCCTCGAGGGCGTCTGCGACCGCATCGCGTACTCGCGTGACGTGATCCCGATGCTGTCGGACAACGTGAAGCAGATCGTGTGGATCACCGAGTCGGGAGCACGCGGCACCGCAAACCACCTGCCGTGGGTACGCGACGTGTTCCCGCAGATCCGGCAACAGATCGGAGACGTGCTGCGCATCTTCTTCTTCGACCTGTTCGACACGGAGCGGGGGGGCTACCGGGTGCTGGATTTCGAGCGGCAGGGCGACGGCTACCGAGCGGTCGTCGAGGACGTGGCGCTGCACGACTACTGGACGGCACAGGTGGCGGCGGCCGGCGGCGGCAGGTCGCTCGTGCCCTTCGCGACGCTGGTACCGGACATCCGGACCTACTTCCCGACGGCTGCCGACGTGGCGGCGTTCGACGGGGCCCCGCGCGAATGATCCCCGCCCTGCTGGTCGCATTCGGTCTCGCCGCGGATCCGTGCGTGCTGGAGGATGCTCCGGCTTCCCCCGCGAGCGTGTCGGCCGCGGCGGGCACAGCGCCTGTGCCCGAACAGCTTGCGGCCTACCCCCTGGGCCCGCGGGCGGTCCCCGACTTCCTCGCTGCCGGCGACCCGTTCACGCTCAGCGACCTGCGCTACTCGCTGGTCGACAGCGGGCGGGCCGAGCACGCCTTTGCCGCGCGCGTGCGCTACAAGGACCTCGGCTACCTGGGTGCAGAGTTTCAGGGCGATCGGCAGGGCGTCACGCTGATGACGCACCGGTTCTCGGCGAGCGCCTTCACCGAGAACGGCGCCTGGACGCTCGGCGCCGGCCTTCGAACCCGACGTTTCATCTTCTCGGCGGACGCCGCGAAGGACGGCCCCACCGGCGCGGACGGGTGGCGGCTCGGATCTGGAGCTCTACGCGTACGCGACGGGCGACACGGCGCGTCCGCAGGACCGATTCCTGACGAAGTTCGGCGCCGGCGCGACCTGGCAGCGTGGGGCCTGGCTCGAGGCCGCGGGCGAGTACGCCCGGCGCTACGAGGTGACGGAGGCCGGCAGCGAGAACGAGGTGGAGACGGGCCGTCTTTCCGTGGTCGCGCAGGTCGGGAGGGCGGAGGTGGAGGCGGAGGGGGGGCTTTCGGACACCGCGGGGCGCTTCCCGCGGACCGATGGTGACACCGCCGGAAGGCTGCGGCTGCCGCTCGCCCCGCGACTTCTGTTCGAGGGGCACGCGAACGCTCGCTTCGAGAACCGCGCCGGGTCGCTCGGCCACGAGTACGGCGGGAGCCTGACCTGGCTGGGCCGGCGCTACCGCTTGCCGCGGGCGGGCCTGGTGGGCGAGCGCGCCGTGGCGCTCGCGCGGCAGGCGACGCAGGCGGGCGAGTACGAGCTGCGGCACTTCGGCGAGGAATCCCTGCGCGCCCAGCGCGAGCGGCTGTCCCTCTCGCCTCACGCCGCAGAGCTACGGGAGGCCATGGAAGCCAGCTATCGCGCCGAGGTCGAGGAACGCCTGGTCCCGTTGCTCGGCGTCGAAGTGCGCGAGCGTCGGGACGTGTTCAGCGGCGAGCGCGGGATCGCGGCGCGGGTGCTGGTCGGGGTGCCGTGGCCGCTGTCCTGGCCCTGGCAGGCGGGCGAGACCTGCGTCCCGTTCCTTCGGCTCGAGGCCGAGCGCGAGCGCGTGACGACGGCGACCAGCTTCGAGTCGCACAGCGACCAGGCCTGGCTGACGGTGTCGCTCGACCGCGAGCTGGACCTGGTCGTGCGCTACTCCCGGGCGGAGCCAACCGCGCTCGACGTCGTACGGGGGATCGGCGTGCGGAAGACCTTCGCGCTTTCGCTCGCGTACGCGCGCGGCCGCTGAAGGGGCACGCGGCGGTCTACGCCGGACGACACGGATCGGCGCGCCGTACCCGTCTGTAGAAATGACACGCGCCTCGGCTCCCGGGCGGCCGCGGTAACTCTCGCTCCGCATGCGACTTCCTCGCGCCGCTGCGAGGGCACGACGGTTGCAGACATCTCTCGCGGGTGCCGTGTCGGCGCCCGGTGCGCGACCGCACTCCGCACCCCGCGGTCGCGAGAGGTGAAGCCATGAAGCGCAACCAGGTCCTTTGGCTCGCGGCCGCGGCGTTCGGCGTCGCGGTGCTGTCGTCGGCCGAGACGGGTCCCAACGGAGCGAACGGGCCGTCGCCCAACCCGAACGCAGCCGGCGCCGGCAACGATGCCTTCGTGTCGGACGCCAGCCAGCGGACGTTCACGGTCACCGGGACCGTGGTGCGCGAGAGCAAGGGCCAGATGATCGTGCGGATCGACGATCACGGGCACCACATTCCCTTCATGCTGGGCGCCGGGGCAGAGAAGGACGTCCGCGCGGGCAGCCACGTGAGCGTGACGTATCACCCCACCGGGGCGACGGGCCAGACGGCGGACCAGGTGCAGGTGCTCGAGGCGCCGAGGCCTGCGCACCGGCACGCCGCAGAGAAGGCCCCGCGCCCCTGAGCGGCGCACCGGGGACGCCACGGCGACTACGTCGGATCGACGAAGACCCGCATGGCGCGGGGTTGCAGGTAGAGCGTCTCGCCCAGCTTCGGGGCGAGCAGGGCGTGGCGCTCGCGCGCGATCTCGACCTGTAGCACCGCGCCGTCCGCGCCCTCGAGCTCGAGGCGCACGACGGCGCCGGCCGGGGTCGCGTGGCGCAGCGTGGCCCAGAAGCCGTGGCCTCCTGCGTCCGTGCGCTCCACGTCGACATCGTAGGGACGCGCGAAGCCCTCGGCCTTCTTCTCCTCGGCCTGGGGGTGCTCCGGGTAGTCGAGGGCGAGCGGGCCGAGGTGGGCCTTGCCGCTCTGCACACGCCCGTGGAAGACGTTCACGTTGCCCATGAAGCGGATGACGAACGGCGTCGCCGGCTGCTCGAAGATCTCGGTGGGGCTGCCCACCTGCTCGACCCGGCCCTGGTTCATCACCACGACGCGGTCGGCCACCTCGAGGGCCTCCTCCTGGTCGTGCGTCACGAAGACGCTCGTGAGGCGGATTTCGTCGTGGAGGCGGCGCAGCCAGCGGCGCAGTTCCTGGCGCACCTTGGCGTCGAGCGAGCCGAACGGCTCGTCGAGCAGGAGCATGCGCGGCTCGACCGCCAGCGCCCGCGCGAGCGCGACGCGCTGGCGCTGCCCGCCCGAGAGCTGAGAGGGCAGCCGGTCGGCGAGCCAGTCGAGCTGCACCATCTGCAGCAGGCTGGTCACCTTCCCGCGGATCTCCTGTTCGGATGGCCGAGTCGAGCGCGGGCGCACCCGCAGCCCGAAGGCCACGTTCTCGAAGACGCTCATGTGGCGGAAGAGGGCATAGTGCTGGAACACGAAGCCGACCCCGCGCTGGCGCACGTCGCGCCGCGTTGCGTCCTCGCCCTCGAACAGGACCTGCCCGGCATCGGCCCGTTCGAGACCGGCGATGATGCGCAGCAGGCTGGTCTTGCCAGATCCGGACGGCCCGAGCAGCGCGACCAGCTCGCCGCCGGGGACGGTCAGGCTGACGTCGTTGACGGCGACGAAGCTGCCGAAGCGCTTGGTGACGTTGCGGACCTCGATGCTCATGCCGCCTTCTCCCCGGGCCCCGCGGCGTCTGCGGCGGCGCCCGCCCGGCTGCTGCGCCACTCGACCAGGCCCTTCGCGGCCAGCGTCACGAGGGCGAGGAACGCGAGCAGCGACGCGACCGCGAAGGCGGCCTGGAACTGGTACTCGTTGTACAGGATCTCGACGTGCAGCGGCAGCGTGTTGGTCTTGCCGCGGATGTGGCCGGAAACGACGGACACCGCGCCGAACTCCCCCATCGCGCGCGCATTGCACAGGATCACCCCGTACAGGACGCCCCACTTGACGCTCGGCAGCGTGACCCGGAAGAACGTCTGCCAGCCCCCGGCTCCGAGCACGCGTGCGGCCTCCTCCTCCTCGGTGCCCGCCGCCTCCATCACGGGGATCAACTCGCGCGCCACGAACGGGAACGTGACGAAGACGGTCGCCAGCACGAGCCCGGGCACCGCGAACACGATCTTGAGGTCGTGCGCCGCGAGCCAGGGGCCGAGCGGGCTGTTTCGTCCGAAGAGCAGGATGAAGATCATGCCCGCGATGACCGGCGAGACCGCGAAGGGCAGGTCGATCAGCGTGGTGAGCGCGCTCTTGCCCGGGAAGTCGAACTTCGCGATGCACCAGGCCGCCGCCAGCCCGAACACCAGGTTGAGCGGCACCGCGATCCCGGCGGTGAGCAGGGTGAGCCGCAGGGCCGCGAGCGCCATCGGTTCGCGCACCGCGTCGAGATAGGCCTGCCAGCCCCTGGCCAGGGCCTCGGAGAAGACGGCCGCGAGCGGCACCAGCAGGAACAGGACCAGGAACGCGAGCGCGATCAGGGTGAGGCCGACGCGGACGGGCAACGGCTCCGTGAGGTTGCGTGGAGCCGGGGAGCGGCGTCGAGGCTGAGTGACGGTGCCGGCCATCTCTAGTCCGCGGTGAGGCGCGTGCTCCAGGCCTGGAGCCGGTTGATCGCGAGCAGGATCAGGAACGAGGCCACCAGCGTCACCGCGGAGATGGCCGCGGCGCCGGCGTAGTCGTACTGCTCGAGCTTCGTGATCACGATTAGGGGCGTGATCTCCGTCTTCATCGGCATGTTGCCGGCGATGAAGACGACCGAGCCGTACTCACCGAGCGCCCGGGCGAACGCGAGCGCGAAGCCGGTGATCCACGCCGGCAGCAGGGCGGGCAGGATCACGCGTGCGAAGGTCTGAAGACGCGTGGCCCCGAGGCTGGCGGCGGCCTCCTCGACCTCGGGGTCGAGGCTCTCGAGCACCGGTTGCAGCGTGCGCACGACGAAGGGCAGGCCGATGAACGTGAGCGCGACGGTGATCCCGAGCGGGGTGAAGGCGACCTTGATCCCCGCGGCCGAGAGCGGCCTGCCGAGCCAGCCGTTCTCCGCGTACAGGGTGGTGAGCGCGATGCCGGCGACCGCGGTTGGGAGCGCGAAGGGCAGGTCCACCAGCGCGTCCACGAGCCGGTGGCCCGGGAAGCGGTAGCGCACCAGGACCCAGGCCACGACCAGGCCGAAGACCGCGTTGACGAGCGCCCCCGCTAGCGAGGTGCCGAACGTCAGCTGGTACGACGCCACCACGCGTGGCGAGCTGACGGCCGCCCAGAACCCGGCAGGCCCGAGGCTGGAGCTCCTGAAGAACAGCGTCGAGAGCGGGAGCAGTACGACCAGCGTCAGGTAGAAGAGCGTGAAGCCGAAGGTCAGCCTGAATCCCGGCAGGACGCTGTGCTGCTTGAAGCGAAAGGCCATTGGCTCCCGGTCGGGCTCACTGGACGCGAAGGGGGGAGACGGGCAGCAGGCGCCCGCCTCCCGGGAACCCCAATCCTACTTCGCCGGCTGGTAGATCTGGTCGAAGATGCCGCCGTCCGCGAAGTGGGCCCTCTGCGCCTTCTGCCAGCCGCCGAAGACCTCGTCGATCGTGACGAGCTTGAGCTCGGTGAACTTCACTGGCGCCTTGGCGAACGCGGCCTTGTCGCGTGGCCGGTAGTAGTGCTTCGCGGCGAGCGCCTGGCCCGCCGGCGTGTAGAGGTATTCGAGATAGGCCTGCGCGATCGCGCGCGTGCCCTTCTTGTCCACCACCTTGTCGACGACGGCCACGGGCGGCTCGGCCAGGATGCTGAACGGCGGGAAGACGACGTCGACCTTGTCCGGGCCCAGCTCCTTGATGGACAGGAAGGCCTCGTTCTCCCAGGCGAGCAGCACGTCGCCGAGGCCGCGCTGCACGAACGTGTTCGTGGAACCGCGCGCGCCCGAGTCGAGCACGGGGACGTTCCTGTACAGAGCGGCTACGAAGGCGCGGGCCCTAGGCTCGTTCCCGCCCGGCTGCGCGAGCGCCCAGGCCCAGGCGGCCAGATAGTTCCAGCGCGCGCCGCCCGAGGTCTTCGGGTTCGGGGTGATCACGGCGACGCCGGGCTTGACGAGGTCGCTCCAGTCCCTGATCCCCTTCGGATTGCCCTTGCGGACGAGGAAGACGATCGTCGAGGTGTAGGGCGCCGAGTTGGCCGGGAGCCGCTTCTGCCAGTCCTTCGCCAGCAGGCCGCTCTCGGCCACGGCGTCGATGTCGTAGGCGAGCGCGAGCGTGAGGACGTCGGCCTCGAGCCCGTCGATCACGGCGCGGGCCTGCTTGCCCGAGCCGCCGTGCGATTGCTGGATCACGACGTCCTTGCCGGTCTTCGCCTTCCACTGGGCCGAGAAGGCGGCGTTGACGTCCTGGTACAGCTCGCGGGTCGGGTCGTACGAGACGTTGAGCAGCTCCTGGGCGGAGGCCCGGCTGGCCAGGCCGAGGAGCACGAGGAGGGCAGCGGCGGGCACGAGGCGGTTCGAGTGCTTCTGCATGGCTTCTTCCTTGGTTTGGCTCAGAAGGACAGCTGCGTCCGGATGAGCAGCGCGTTCTCGGTGGGCCGGTCGGCCCCCTTGGCCGCGCCACCGGTGAAGGTGGTGTGTTCGAAGGTGACGGCCTGCTTGAGGTTCTTGTTCAGGTACCAGGTGACGCCGAGGCCCCAGGCGAGCGCCTTCTGGGCCGAGCGGGCCGGGTCGGCCCAGCCGAGGCTGAAGGTGTCCGGATCGGCCGCAAAGCCGTTCAGGCGCGCGGCGAGCTGGAAGCCGCCCCACTGCCCCTTCGCCGGGTCGAACGGCTTCTTGATCTTGGCGCCTTCGAACCCCGCCTGATCGCCGGTCACGAACACGGAGAGCGTCGCCTGCCACGCTTCGTTCGCGAGTGTGTGGGTGGCGGTGGTGGTGGTCACGCCGCCCGAGGTCGTCGTCTTCGCGAGCCTTGCCTGCGACTTTACGTACTCGGCGAGAAGGCCGACGGGGCCGGAGAAGTACGACAGCTCGGGCGCGAGGCGCGCGCGTGTGCCGGACGGCCCGATGCCCTGCGCGTAGCTGAGGAAGAACGGATTGAAGCCGCCGCTTCGATAACCGGCGAGGGTGGCCGACGCGCCCGCTTGCTTCTCGGAGGAGGCGCCGAGCCCGATCGACAGGCCCTTGAGTGCCGACTTCCCCGTCTTGAACGGCGAGAGGACCAGGCGGCCGACGAAGGCCTTGCCGTCGCCCGTTCCGACGTCGACGCTCGCCCCGTCCGGCGTGCCGTCGAAGACACCGGCCGCGTACGACACGACACCCTGTCGGAGGTCGCCGTGGATCTGCACGCCGACGTCGCGGTTCGGCACCAGACCCGAGGGCAGGGCCCGCTCGATGAAGCCGAGATACGTGTCGGACTGCAGGTGCTCGATGCCGATCGGCGGCTTCTGCTTGCCGATCCGGACGCCGAACGCCGCGGAAGGCCTGGCGTCCAGGTAGGCGTCCTGCAGGACCACGGCCGTGCCGCCGAAGTCAGGGGTGAGGTTGAAGTCGAAGTAGCGGGCGATCGTCCCCTGGAAGATCGGCCGGGCGCGGCGGATCAGGAGGTTGTTGGTGAGGGCCTTGTCGCCGTCCGCAAGGAAGAACCGGCCGTCGAACTGGACGAGCGCCTTCAGCTGCAACCGGAAGCTGCCGTTCTCCGAGCGGACCACGAAGCCATCCTCGGAGGAGGCGGACACGATGACCACGGGCTTCGGCTTCTCCGGCCCCGGCTTGGACTGGTCGACCGGCTTCGAGGGAGCCGTTGGCTCACCTGAGGCCTTCGCTTCCGCGGCCTGACCCGGCGCCGCCGCTTTTTCGTCCGCCCTCGCCGCGACGGATCCGCCCAGCCACAGGAGCGCGATCGCCCCCACACCCGCCTTCGCCACTGCGTTCATTCGCCACGCTCCTCGAGCTTGCCAGCCGTGCTGGCTCCAATATGAGTAAAGTCGATGGGTGTGATAGACATTCGGAGGCACGCCGTTCTCGATGCCGTTCGCGCGCTCACGAGCGCGCGGCTCCGGCCGGCTTGCGGTCCGAAAGGACACGCCGGTTGCGCTCGACCAGGTCGTCGAGCGTCGTGCGGTCGATGATCTTCGAGGCCGCGTTGCGCACCTCGAGGAACAGGTCGAACAGCCCGGGGTGGCGCGGCTCCGTCTTCACGAGCCGCTGCAGCTCGACGACGTCGCCGAACGGGGCCAGCGGGCCGTCGATCAGGCGCACGACGTCGCCAATCTGGATCTCCCGCGGGGGCCGCCGCAGGCGGTAGCCACCCTCGCGCCCGCGCTCGGAGGCGACGATGCGCGCGTTCTTGAGGGCGAGCAGGATGCCCTCGAGGAACTTCTCGGGGATCGACTCGTCCTCGGCGATGCAGCGGGCAGCCGCCAGGCCGCCACGCTCGTACACCTCGGCGAGATGAACCAGCGCCTTCAACGCGTAGAGACCGCGACGTGAGACCTTCATAATCCTACTAAGCCGATAGTATATTGTAGAGACCAGCGCTTGTCAAGAGCCGGGGCGCGGGACGGCGGCCTAGAACAGCCGCCGCGAGTCGAGCAGGATCGTCACCGGCCCCTGGTTCACGAGCGCCACGTCCATGTCGGCACGGAAGACGCCGGTGGCGACCGGCAGTCCCGAGTCGCGCAGGCCCGCCACGAAGCGTTCGTAGAGACGGTTCGCCTCGTCGGGCGGGGCCGCCTCGACATAGGAGGGCCGGCGGCCGCGCCGCGCGTCGCCGAACAACGTGAACTGGGAGACCGCGAGCAGCCCGCCACCCGTCTCGAGCACCGAGCGGTTCATCTGGCCGGCCGCGTCGGGGAAGACGCGCAGATTGAGGACCTTCTGCGCCAGGTAGTCGGCGTCCGGGTCGAGGTCGCCCGCGCCGACCCCGAGCAGGATCGCGAGGCCGGGGCCGATCCGGCCGACGACCTGCCCCGCCACGCAGACGCAGGCCTCGGAAACGCGTTGTACGACCGCACGCACCGCCGCGAGGATATCATTCGGGGGCATGCCGGCCCCGGAGCGCATCGGTCGCTACCTCATCCTCGACGAGCTCGGGCAGGGCGCGATGGGCACGGTTTACCGCGCCCGCGACGAGAGCCTCGACCGCGAGGTGGCCGTGAAGGTGATGTCGCGCGGCCTGGCCGAGGCCGAGGGCCGCTTGCGCTTCCAGAAAGAGGCGCGCGCCGCGGCCCGGCTGCAGCACCCGAACATCGTCGTCGTGTACGAGCTGGGCGAGCACCAGGGAGCTCCCTACATGGTGCTCGAGCTGCTCGAGGGCACGGACCTGCAGCGCGCGATCGAGACCGGCATCAAGCCGGACCCGCGCTTCACGCTGCCGATCGTGCTGCAGTTGCTCGAGGGCCTCGGCCACGCCCACGAGCACGGGATCGTGCACCGCGACGTGAAGCCGTCGAACGTGTTCCTGCCGCTCGCGCGCCCCTCGAAGATCATGGACTTCGGCGTGGCGCGACTGGCCGGGGGCGGGGGCACCACCACGGCGGGCACGGTCGTGGGGACGCCGAACTACATGTCGCCCGAGCAGGCGAGCGGCGGTGAGGTGGACGGCCGCAGCGACCTGTTCTCCGCCGGCCTGATCCTCTACGAGCTCGTCACCGGCGAGAAGGCGATCAGGGCGGACACGATCGTCGCGGTGATCTACAAGATCATGCACGAGACGCCCGACCTCTCGCAGCTTCCGGACGGCGCGCAGTGGGCGAGGCTGCGCACGGTGCTCTCGCGCGCGCTCGAACGGCGACCCCAGGATCGCTACCTGGACGCGCGCACGATGGCGGCGGAGCTGTCGCAGGCGCTCGTCGACCTGGGCGGCAGCCTCGACCCGACCGCACCGGCGGACCAGATCCTGCTGGTGCGGCCGAAGCTCTCCGGCGCGCGCCGGATCTCGCCGGCATCGACGCCCGGCTTGCCGGTCCCGAGGCTGCCGGCGGCCGGTCCGGCCCCGCACCGTGAGGCGCGGCCCGGCCAGGGGGCGGGGGCGGGCCGACGACCGCTGCTGCTGGCGGCGGGGACCGTCGTCGCGCTCGGCCTGTCGCTC
>Ga0302299_10002842_pt1 | contig 10552 bp, 9 predicted proteins | sample III_Fen_N3_4_FD_198795 | JGI IMG/M metagenome (GOLD analysis project Ga0302299, IMG submission 198795) | Peat permafrost microbial communities from Stordalen Mire near Abisko, Sweden - III_Fen_N3_4 | ecosystem: Environmental > Terrestrial > Soil > Wetlands > Permafrost | place: Sweden: Abisko...
CCGGTCATCACGTCGACGAAGAACGTCACCGCACGGGCCAGCGGACCGGTGCCGTACTCCACCAGGTAGATCGCGCTGAGCAACCCGATCGGCACGCTGATCAGGGTGGCGAGCGCCGTGATGAGCACCGTGCCGAGCAGCGCGTGGTAGACCCCGCCGGCGTCCATGCCGCCGTACACGTTGCGCATCGAGTGCAGCAGGAAGTAGGCGTCGAACCGGCCGAGCCCGCGCGACAGCACGCTCCAGATCAGCGACACCAGGGGCACCATCGCGGCCACGAACGCGGCGTAGATCACCACGCGCATGATGCGGTCGGTGCGCCGACGCCGGGGGTCGACCTGGGTCAGCGCGCGGCGCAGGTCCTCCGCCGTACGCGCGGCGTCGGAGGTGGGGGTCACGTCGATGGCGGCCATGTCAGTTCGCCCCCGAGAAGTCCTTGCGCCGGGCGACGATGGCCCGGGCGGCCATGTTGACCAGCAGCGTGATGACGAACAGCGCGAGACCGGTCGCGATGAGGGTCGAGCGGCCGATGTTGTCCGCGTCGTTGAACCTCGCGGCGATGTTCGCGGCGATCGTCTGCTGCTGGCTCGCGACCAGCAGCTTGAACGAGTAGAGCAGCCCCGGCGACAGGATCATCAGCACGGCCATCGTCTCGCCGAGCGCGCGGCCGAGGCCGAGCATCGACGCCGACACGATGCCGGAGCGGCCGAACGGCAGCACGGTCATCCGCACCAGCTCCCAGCGGGTGGCGCCGAGGGCGAGTGCGGCCTCCTCGTGCAGGCGGGGGGTCTGCAGGAACACCTCGCGGCTCACCGCGGTGATGATGGGCAGGATCATCACCGCGAGCACCAGCGAGGCCGTCATCAGTACGCGCGGCGGGTTCGAGGCCAGCCCGTTGGCGTCGCCCGCGAAGAGCGGGATCCAGCCCAGCACGTCCACACCTGCCTGCCAGAGCGGCTGCACGGCCGGCGCCAGCACCAGCACACCCCACAGGCCGAACACCACCGACGGGATCGCGGCCAGCAGGTCGACCACGTAACCGAGGGCGGCCGCGATCCGGCGCGGCGCGTAGTGCGAGATGAACAGCGCGATGCCGATCGAGACCGGCACGGCGATCACCAGCGAGACGAGCGCCGCCAGCACGGTGCCGAACACCAGCGGCCCGACGACGGTCCACAAGGTGCCACCGCTCGGGATCCAGTTGACCTGCGCGGCGAGGTCGCCGGACGTGAGGGCCGGAGCGCCCTGGACGACGAGGAAGGCCGCGACCGCGGCCAGCACCAGCAGGATCAGCACGCCGGCCGACACCGCCAGGTAGCGGAACGCCCGGTCCATCCCCCGGTCCGTGGGTCGGCCGCGCTTCGCTGTGCGACGGGTCGTCGGCGGCGGCACGGGCACGGCGCTCACGGTGGTGGACGAGGCCACAGGCGGTTCTCCCTCCTCGGACGAGTGGTGACGCCGGCCGGCGGCCGACCCGCGGGGGTCGGTCGCCGGCCGGCAGCGGTCAGGACTTCAGGGTGATCGCGTCGATCGCCGCGAGGACGTCCGTGCGCAGCGCGTCCGAGATCGGCGCGGAACCGGCGGCCGTGGCCGCCTGCTTCTGGCCCTCGGCCGAGGCGACGTAGGACGCGTAGCCCTTGACCAGGTCGACCGTCGCCTGCTTGTCGTACGTGGTGCACGCCAGCAGGTAGGAGACGAGGATCGCCGGGTAGGCGCCGGCGGCCGTCGTGGTGCGGTCCACCTTGATGACGAGGTCGCCCTTGGCGCGCGGGTCGTCGCGCGGCGAGGCGTCCACGGTCTTGGCCGCGGCGTCCGCGGTCGGCGCGACGAATGCGCTACCGACACCCAGCGAGACCTTGCCGAGGGAACCGACGGCGGACGCGTCCGCGTAGCCGATCGTCCCGGTGGCGGCCTGGATGGTCTGGACGACGCCGGAGGTGCCGTTGGCGCCCTGGCCCACGGCCACCGGCCAGGTGTTGGAGACCTTGGAGGTCCACACCGTGGGAGCGGCCTTGGACAGGTAGTCCTGGAAGTTCTTCGACGTGCCCGAGTCGTCCGAGCGGTACACCACGGTGATCGCGCCGGACAGCTTCGCGCCGGTGTTCAGCGCGGTGATCGCGGGGTCGTCCCACTTCGTGATGGCGCCGCTGAAGATCTTGGCCACCACGTCGGGGGTCAGGTTGAGCGTGGTCACGCCGGTCAGGTTGAACGCGACCGCGATCGGGCTGATGTACACCGGCAGGTCGATGCCCGCGCCGCCGAAGCAGCGCGCCGTGGAGCTGGCCAGCTCCTCGGTGCTCAGCGCGCCGTCCGAGCCGGCGAAGTCGAGGGAGCCGTCAAGGAAGCCCTTGCGCCCCGCGCCGGAGTCGGTCGCGGTGTAGTTGATGGTCACGTCGGGGTTCGCGGTCTGGAATCCGGCGCCCCAGGCCTGCTGGGCCTTCTCCTGCGCGCTGGACCCGCCGCCGTTCAGGGTGCCCGTCAGGGTCGACATGGTGGCGGTGGGCCCGCCTGCGCCGGTCGTCGTGCCGGCGGGGGTCGGGTTGTCCGAGCCGCAGGCTGCCAGGGCCAAGGTCAGCACGCCCACAAGGGCGGCCGCGCCGAGGGTTGCATTCGTGCGCTTCACTGTGTTCCCCATCTGTCCGGTCGGCGCGCACGGATCGTCGCGCCTCGACAGCGACGCTAGGAGCCACGGGTGTCCGGCCGGCCCGGACGGGATGAACGGCGGGTGAACGATCGGCGACGAGTCGGTCCGCAACGGCCGTAGCGGCCGTAGCGGCCGGTCGGCGTCGCGCCCGCGCCCGCCGGGTCACTCGTCGGAGAGCTTGTACCCCAGGCCCCGCACGGTGGTCAGCAGCACCGGGTTCGCCGGGTCGGCCTCGACCTTGGCGCGGATCCGCTTGACGTGGACGTCAAGAGTCTTGGTGTCGCCGACGTAGTCCGACCCCCACACCCGGTCGATCAGCTGTCCGCGGGTGAGCACCCGGCCCGGGTTGCGCAGGAACAGCTCCAGCAGCTCGAACTCCTTGAGCGGGAACGCCACCCGACGACCGTGCACGCGCACCTCGTGACGCGCCATGTCCATCTGCACCGGTCCGAGCTCGATGAGGTCGGGGTCGTCGTCCTCGTCGGGCACGTCGCTCGCCGGCGGCGAGGCCACCGACCGCGCCGGCTCGTGGCGGCGCAGCACCGCCCGGATGCGGGCCAGCAGCTCGCGGGACGAGTACGGCTTGACCACGTAGTCGTCGGCGCCGAGCTCGAGGCCGACCACCTTGTCGATCTCGCCGTCCTTGGCCGTCACCATGATCACCGGCACGTCGCTGGTGGCGCGGATCTGCCGGCACACCTCGGTGCCGGGCAGCCCCGGGAGCATGAGGTCGAGCAGGACGAGGTCGGCGCCGTCCGCCGCGAAGCGTTCCAGGGCCTCCGGGCCGGTCGCGGCGGTGGACACCTCGTAGCCCTCGCGGCCCAGCAGGTAGGCGAGCGGCTCGCGGTAGGACTCCTCGTCCTCCACGATGAGGATGCGGGTCACGGTTCTCCTCGTACGTCCTGGGCCACGCCGACGATCGGCGGGGTCGGTGCCGGCTGCTCGGCCAGCGGCAGCCGCAGGGTGAAGGTCGAGCCCCGGCCGGGCTGCGACCAGACGGTCACCTCGCCGCCGTGCTCGGTCGCCACGTGCTTGACGATGGACAGGCCCAGCCCGGTGCCACCGGTGTCCCGCGAGCGCGCCGGGTCCACCCGGTAGAAGCGCTCGAAGACCCGCTCCTGCTCGGACGGGGAGATGCCGATCCCCGAGTCCACCACGGCGATCTCGACGAGCCCGTCGGCCGCGTGCACCCCCACACCGACGCGGGTGGCGCCGGGCGAGTAGGCCACCGCGTTGTCCAGCAGGTTGCGGACCGCGGTGACCAGCAGGTTGCGGTCGCCGAACACGCAGGCCCCGGGCAGGGTGCCGACCTCGAGGGTGACGTGCCGCGCCGACGCCGTGGTGCGGGCGCGATCGGCGGCCTCGGCCACCACGTCGTCCACCGCCACCAGGCGCGGCTCGTCGAGTGCGCCGGCCACCTGCAGCCGGGACAGCTCGATGATCTCCTGCACCAGGCGCGCCAGGCGGTCGGCCTCCACCTGCATGCGGCCGGCGAACCGGCGCACGGCCGCGGGGTCGTCCGCGGCGTCCTGCACCGTCTCCGCCAGCAGCGTCAGGGCACCGATCGGCGTCTTGAGCTCGTGCGAGATGTTCACCACGAAGTCGCGGCGCATCGCCTCGACACGGCGCGCCTGCGTGAGGTCCTCGGCGAGCACCAGCAGGTGCTGCGGGGTCACCTGGGCGACGCGCACCTGGAGCAGCACCGTGCCGGAGCCCACCGGCCCGCGCGGCAGGTCGAGCTCGGCGTCGAGGATCACCCCGTCCCGGCGCACCTGCGCCACCAGGTCCCGGATCGCCGGATGCACCAGCCTGCCGTCGCGCACCAGCCCGAGGGCGTGCGCCGGCGGACCGGCACGCAGCACGCGGTCCGCATCGTCGAGCACCACCGCGGCGGACCGCAGCACGGCCAGGGTGCGCACCAGACCGTCGTCCAGCTCGGCCGGCGGCTGCGGCGGGACACGCCGCTGCGCCCGCTCGCTGAACCAGAACGCGAGCGTGGCCCCGACGCCGACCAACAGGCCGACGAGGCCGACCACGAGCCCGGTGACACCCTCCACGCACGTCAGACTAGGGCGCACCACGAGCGGCGCGAGGTCCCGCCGCCCGGCTGCGGGTGATCCACGACCAGTGTTCACCTCGCGGGGCCCTGCCGTTCACCTCCGGGTGGGAGGCTGAGGCTCGGAACACCGCACCCGAGAGGACGACATGCGCGAGATCTTCGAGGCCGAGCTCACCGCCCTCGGCGACGACCTGAGGGCGATGGCGGGTCGCGTCGAGCACGCGATCACGGCCGCGGGCCGGGCACTGGCCGGCGCGGACCTCCGTCTGGCCGAGGCCGTGATCGCCGACGACCTGGAGATCGACGCCCTGGAGCGGCATCTCGACGAGCGCTGCGTGCACCTGCTCGCCCAGCAGCAGCCGGTGGCCACCGACCTTCGCGTCGTGGTGTCCGCGCTGCGGATGAGCTCGACGCTGGAGCGGATGGGCGACCTCGCGCGGCACATCGCCGAGATCGCCCGGTCCCGCTACCCGCGCTCCGCGATCCCCCCGGCGCTGACCGGCACGTTCGCCGAGATGGACGTCGCCGCGATCCGCGTCGCCACGCGGATGTGCACCCTGCTCGCGTCGCGCGACCTCGCTCTCGCGGAGAGCATCGAGGCGGACGACGACCTGCTCGACGACCTGCACTCCGACACGTTCGCCGCCATGCTCGGCGCCGGCTGGGCCGGCACCGCGCAGCAGACCGTCGACGTCACGCTGCTCGGCCGCTACTACGAGCGGTTCGGCGACCATGGCGTGAGCATCGCCCGCCGCGTGGTGTACCTGGTCACCGGGGACCTGTCGGCCGGCGAGCCGCTGCACCTGCAGACCTGAGCGCACCGGTCGGCCCGAGCCGATCGGTCTGCCGTGACGGGGTGCGCCTGACGCGAGAGGACGGCCTCGCGGCGCGCGGCACGTCCGGTAGCGTGCGGCGGGTGACGGCGCCGCCTCCCCGATCCCCCGGCGTGGACGTGCGCCTGGCGACCGTCGACGACGCGGCCGCGTGTGCCGCGATCTATGCGCCGTACGTCACGTCGACGTGCATCTCGTTCGAGAGCGTCCCGCCGACGGTCGACGAGATGGCCGGCCGCATCGCCCGCGCGCTCGTCGCGCACGCCTGGCTCGTCGCGCTCGACCCGGCGGGAACGGTCGTCGGCTACGCCTACGGGGGGCCGTTCGCCGGACGCGAGGCGTACCGGTGGTCGTGCGAGGTGTCCGTCTACGTGCGGCAGGGCGTGCGGCGCACCGGCACCGGCCGCGCCCTGTACGACGCGCTGCTCGAGTCGCTGGCCGGGCGCGGCTATCGGCGGGTGTTCGCGGGCATCGCGCTGCCCAACGAGGCGAGCGAGGCGCTGCACCGCGCGCTGGGCTTCACCCCTGCCGCGGTGTACCGGCGGGTGGGCTGGAAGCAGGGCCGCTGGCACGACGTCGCCTGGCTGCAACGCTCCCTCGGCCCCGGCCCGGAGGACGCGCCGCCCGCGCCGCTCGTCTGATCCGCGCGCCCCGCGCACCGAGGGACGAGGACGAGCCCGGGACGAGGACGAGCCCGCGGCGCCGCCGTGTCGGCAGGCCGCGGGCTCGTCGTCCGCAGGGGGTCTCCGTGCTTCGCAGGGTCTACTTGCCCTGGTTGGCCACGGCCTTGATCGCCTCGGCGGCGGCCTCCGGGTCGAGGTACGTGCCGCCGGGGTTGACCGGCTTCAGGGTCGTCTCGTCCAGCTCGTACAGCAGCGGGATGCCGGTGGGGATGTTGATGCCCGCGATGGTGCCGGCGTCGACGTCGTCGAGGTGCTTGACCAGCGCGCGGATCGAGTTGCCGTGCGCGGCGACCAGCACCACCTTGCGCGCCTGCAGGTCGGGCACGATCTGCGACTCCCAGTACGGCAGCGCGCGGACCAGCACCTGCTGCAGCGCCTCGGCCCGCGGGATCGGCTCGCCCGCGTAGCGCGGGTCGGAGTCCTGCGAGAACTCCGAGCCGAGCTCGATGTCCGGCGGCGGCACGTCGTAGGACCGGCGCCACAGCATGAACTGCTCCTCGCCGTACTCGGCGAGCGTCTGCTTCTTGTCCTTGCCCTGGAGCGCGCCGTAGTGCCGCTCGTTGAGGCGCCAGGACCGCTTCACCGGGATCCACAGCCGATCGGCGGCGTCCAGCGCCAGGTTGGCGGTGACGATCGCGCGGCGCAGCAGCGAGGTGTGCACCACGTCCGGCAGCACGCCCGCTTCCGTGAGCAGCGAGCCGCCGCGCACCGCCTCGGTGACGCCCTTCTCGGACAGCGCGACGTCCACCCAGCCGGTGAACAGGTTCTTGGCGTTCCATTCGCTCTCGCCGTGGCGGAGCAGCACGAGGGTGTAGGTCATGGCCACCATCCTGCCGCAGGCCTCGCCCGCCCGCCGGGACTCCGGTCCCCGTCGCTCGCCGCCGCGGCGCGCTCACGCCCGCGGGCTACGGGTGGCGGCGGCGCTCCTCCGCCATGCCGTACACCTTGAGCAGCTGGTCGGCGGCCGTGTCCCAGCCGAACCGCTCGGCGGACGGCCGCGCCGCCGCCGCCCACGCGGCCAGCGTCGCTCGGTCGGCCAGTGCCTCGTCGAGCACCTGCGCCCACACCGCGGGGTCGTGCCCGGCGACCAGCCGACCGGACACACCGTCGTCGACGATGCTGCGCAGCCCGCCGACCGCCGCCGCGACCACCGGCACCCCCGAGGCCTGCGCCTCGGCGGCCACCAGCCCGAACGACTCGGAGCGGGACGGCATCGCCACCAGGTCCGCCGCGTGGTACCACCGCGCGAGGTCGGTGCGGGCGGCGGGTGGGCGCATGACGACGTCGTCGGACACGCCCAGCATCTGGGCCAGCCCCCGCAGCTCGCGCAGCGCGCTCGCGCGCCCGCTCGGCCCGCCCAGCACCACGAGCAGGGGCACCGGCCGCCCGCTCGCCCGCAGCACACCCAGGGCGCGCACCAGCACGTCGGGCGCCTTGAGCGGCTGCACCCGGCCGGCGAACAGCACGATGCGCCGGTCCGCCGGCAGGCCCAGGGCCGCCCGCGCGGCGGCGCGGCCCCCCTGACCGCTCGGCGTGAACCGGTCCAGGTCCACGCCGGGCTCGACGATGTGCACGCGCGCCGGGTCCGCCCCGTACAGCTCCACGAGCTCGGCGGCCTCGGCCGGCGTGCTCGCCACCAGGGCGTCCGCACCGGCGACCACCTGGTGCTCGCCGGCCACCCGGACCGCCGGCTCCGCGGCCTCACCCGGCGCCAACGCACAGTTCTTCACCCGGGCCAGGGTGTGCGCCGTGTGCACCAGCGGCGTGTCCCAGCGGTCCGCGGCGACCAGGCCCACCTGGCCGGACAGCCAGTAGTGCGAGTGCACCACCTGGTACCAGCCCGGGGCGCGCGCGGCCTCGTGCCGCAGCACCCCCGCGGTCATGCTGCACAGCACACCGGGCAGGTCGCGCTTGTCCAGCTGCTCGAAGGGCCCCGCCGGCACGTGGTGCACCAGCATCGGGGGCGTCACGCCGGCCGGCACCTGCGCGGCCAGCAGCACCGCGCGCGCGTCGTCGTCGGACAGCCGCCGGCCGTCGGCGTCCGTGCCGGGCAGCACCACGGTGTCCGGCTGCTCGGACGACGTCGCCCGCGTGAACACCTCCACCCGGGCGCCGCGGGCCGCGAGGGCGTGGGACAGCTCGAGCACGTAGACGTTCATGCCGCCGGCGTCGCCGGTGCCGGGCTGGTCCAGCGGGGACGTGTGCACCGAGAGCATGGCGACGCGAGGCGCCGGCTCAGGGGTCATCGCACCATTGTCCCCCACGCCCTACCCCCTCCGTGGGGCAGCTACTCCCGGCGGGCGGCGGTCAGGCGGGAGCGGAGCGTGGCCAGCTGCTCGTGCAGCTCGTCGGGCACCCGGTCGCCGAACCGGGCGAAGTACTCGTCGGTGAGGTCGCACTCGGCCAGCCACGCGTCGGGGTCGACCGCCATCAGCTCGTCGTACGCACCGTCGGGCAGGTCCAGCCCGGTGAGGTCGAGCTCGCCGGGCGCGGGCAGCACGCCCACCGGCGAGTCGACGCCCTGCACGCTGCCGTCGAGCAGCCCGAGCGCCCACGCCAGCACGCGCGAGTTCTCGGAGTACCCGGGCCACAGGAAGGACCCGTCGGAGCCACGACGGAACCAGTTCACGCCGAAGACGGCAGGCAGCGGGGCGCCCCGCGCCGACAGCGTGGCGCCGAGCTCGAGCCAGTGACCCCAGTAGTCGGCCATGTTGTACCCGCAGAACGGCAGCATCGCGAAGGGGTCGCGGCGCAGCACGCCCAGGGGACCCTCGGCGGCGGCGGTCTGCTCGGACGCCACCGTCGCACCGAGGAACACCCCGTGCGCCCAGTCCCGCGCGGCCAGCACCAGCGGCACGTTGTGCGCGCGCCGGCCGCCGAACCAGATCGCGTCGACGGCCACCCCCTGCGGGGCCTGCCAGTCGTCGGCGATCGAGGGGCACTGGTCGGCCGCCACCGTGAACCGCGAGTTGGGGTGCGCGGCGAGCCGCCCGCAACCCGGCGTCCAGTCCTGGCCCCGCCAGTCGATCAGGTGCGGCGGGGGCGTGGGGGTCAGGCCCTCCCACCACACGTCGCCGTCGTCGGTCAGGGCGACGTTGGTGAAGATCACGTCCCGGGTCAGGGTGGCGATCGCGGTGGGGTTCGTCGACTCGCCGGTGCCGGGCGCGACACCGAAGAAGCCCGCCTCGGGGTTGATGGCACGCAGCCGGCCGTCGGGACCGGGCCGCAGCCAGGCGATGTCGTCGCCGATCGTCTCCACGGTCCAGCCCGGCACCGTGGGGCGCAGCATCGCGAGGTTCGTCTTGCCGCACGACGACGGGAACGCCGCGGTGAGGTGGAACACCCGCCCGGCGGGGTTGGTCACCTTGAGCACCAGCATGTGCTCGGCCAGCCAGCCCTCGTCGCGGCCCATCACCGACGCGATGCGCAGCGCGAAGCACTTCTTGCCGAGCAGCGCGTTGCCGCCGTAGCCCGAGCCGTACGACCAGATCTCCCGCGTCTGCGGGAACTGCACGATGTACTTCGTCGTGCTGCACGGCCAGGGCACGTCCACGTCGTCCGGCCGCAGCGGCGCACCAACGGAGTGCAGGGCCGGCACGAAGAAGCCGTTCGTGCGCTCGAGCTCGCCGAGCACGGCGTCGCCGACCCGGGTCATGATCTCCATCGAGACCACGACGTACGGCGAGTCGGTCAGCTGCACCCCGATCTGCGAGATCGGCCCACCGACCGGCCCCATGGAGAACGGCACCACGTACATCGTGCGGCCCCGCATGGATCCGGCGAACACGCTCCGCAGCTCGGCGCGCATCGCCTCGGGCTCACGCCAGTTGTTCGTCGGGCCCGCGTCGTCCTGTTCCGGGGAGCAGATGAACGTGCGGTCCTCCACCCGCGCGACGTCGGCGGGGTCCGAGCGCGCCAGGTAGCTGCCGGGGCGCAGCTGCGGGTTCAGCGCGATGAGCGTGCCGCGGCCGACCATGAGGTCGATCAGCCGCTGGCGACCCTCCGCCGAGCCGTCCACCCACTCGACCGCGTCGGGATCGGTCAGCGCCGCGACCTGCGCCACCCACTGCTCGACCCGGGCGCGGGCACCCGCGTGGCCGGACGAGGAGCGGGGCGCGTCCTGCGACGGCACCGCACCCGCGACGGTGGAGGGGGCAGTGGGCGGGCCGGTCAGCGTCATCGCAGTCTCCCGAATGTTGACCGTCATTGGTCGCGACCACTGTCGGGGTTGCATCCCCGAACCGCAAGGGTCCATGTGCCCAGCCTGCCCCGGCTCGGCCCACGCCCACCGCTCCGTGGCCCCGCCGGCATCACCCGCGCCTCAGTCCAGCAG
>Ga0302299_10002845_pt1 | contig 10546 bp, 12 predicted proteins | sample III_Fen_N3_4_FD_198795 | JGI IMG/M metagenome (GOLD analysis project Ga0302299, IMG submission 198795) | Peat permafrost microbial communities from Stordalen Mire near Abisko, Sweden - III_Fen_N3_4 | ecosystem: Environmental > Terrestrial > Soil > Wetlands > Permafrost | place: Sweden: Abisko...
TTCGGCGGCACGAAGAAGATCACGAAGGGCACGACGACCGCCTACCTCACCCTCAAGAAGGGCAAGTACAACTTCTACTGCTCGGTGGCGGGCCACGAGGACGCCGGCATGAAGGGCACGCTGACCGTCTCCTAGCGGCCCTTGAGGCAAGGTTGCACCTGAAGCGGCCCGTCCGTGTCAAACGCGGCAGGCCGCCCGGCCGGCCCTCCCGCCTCGCGCGGGAGAGCCGGCCGCAATCCGCCGGTAGGCACCCTGCGTATCCCCTCGTAGCACTGGCAACCGACGAAGGGAATGCGATGACTGCAAGGACTCTGGCGGCTGCTGCTGCCGCGGCGGCTCTGGGAGCGGTGATCGTCCAGGCGGCGCCCGCCGCCACCCCCAAGCTGACGGGCACCGTAGGGCCGAGCTTCACGATCACGCTCACGCAGGCCGGCAAGAAGGTGACGACGCTGAAGGCCGGCACGTACACGTTCGTGATCAACGACAAGGCGACGATGCACAGCTACGGGCTCGACGGGCCGAACGGCTTCGCCAGGGACTTCACGAGCGTGCCGTTCAAGGGTACGAAGACCTTCACCCTCACCCTCAAGCCGGGGAAGTACAAGTACTACTGCGCACCGCACGAGAGCTCGATGTTCGGGAACTTCACCGTTTCCTGAGCACACCGGGCGATTCCGGCCGGCCCTCCCGATCGGGGAGGGTTGGCCGAGTCTTTACCTTGACCGGAGGCGCACTTGGGATCGGCGCACCTAGCGTGCCGCCGATGCCGTCCCTGTCGGAGATCCATGGGCTGATCGTGCACCTGCCGCTGCTCGCCGTGCCCGTGCTGGCGCTGCTCGTGCTCCTCGAGCGGCTCGGCCGAGGCGGGGACCTCGTCCGCCGCAGCCAGCCGTGGGTGCTGGCGGGGGCCGCGGCCGGCTCGGTCGTCGCGGTCGGCAGCGGCCTGCTCGTGCTCGGCGGCGCCCAGAAGACCCTCCGCGGCAGCACCGGCAAGCTGATCTGGATCCACCTCGGGCTCGGCGTCGTACTGGCCCTCGCGCTCCTGCTGCTCGGCTGGCTGTGGTGGCGCAGCGCCTCCAGGGGCAGCGCCCCCGCGTTCGGCACCCGCGCGGGCATCGCGGCAGCGGCACTCCTGCTCGTGGTCGGCGTCGGCTACGTCGGCGGCAAGATGGTCTACGCGCAGGGAGTCGGCGTCGAAGCCGGCGGCCAGTTCGCGCAGACCGCGCAGGGAGCCTCGATGCTCGCCGCCGGCCTCGCCACGCACACCGACACGGTCGCGCTCGGCAAGGAAGCCTTCCAGACCGGCCTCGGCTGCGGCTCGTGCCACGGGATGAACGCCCAGGGCGGACGCGCACCGGCCCTGGCGGGCGGTGTGGAGGTGAGCTGGTTCCGCGGCGCGCACGGCTCGGAGCTCTTTCCCGCCAGCGTCGTCACGGATCCGATGTTCCAGGCTGTCGACGCCTGGCTGAAGACGCTCGCTGACCATCCGGCCTCGGCCGGCGGCTGAGGCCCGGCATTGATCCCGCTCACAGCCGGCACCCAGATACGGCTGCTTTCCTTTTCAGCATGAGCGACGCACGCGCGAGCGCCACGACGGCACCTGGGTTCGCGCCGGCAGCGGCGATCACCCGCCGCCGGGCACCATCGTCGCTTCCCCTCTGGCTGGCCGGGGCGCTCGTCGCCGCCAACGTGGCGCTGATCGTCTGGCTCTGGTGGAACGGCGGCAATGTCACGCACGTCAAGACGACCGGCGACCTGCTCGTCAGCATCGCGCGGCTGACGGGGCTGCTGGGAGCGTTCTCCGCGCTCGTCCAGGTGCTGCTGCTCGCGCGGATCCCCTGGATCGAGCGTCCCGTCGGTTTCGACCGGCTCACCGTCTGGCACCGCTGGAACGGCCACGCCTGCCTGTATCTCGTACTCGCGCACGTCGTCTTCTCGGTCTGGGGCTACGCCTTCCTCGACAAGCTCCCGCTCGGCAAGGAGATCTCGCAGATGATCACGGGCGGGATCTACCCGGGGATGATCACCGCCACCGTCGGCACGGCGCTGATGATCGCAGTCGTGATCAGCTCGATCGTGGCCGTGCGGAAGCGGGTGCGCTACGAGGCCTGGTACGCGATCCACCTGACCGTCTACGCGTCGATCGCGCTCGCGTGGTTCCACCAGATCCCGACCGGCAACGAGCTGGTCATCGACCACCTGGCCGCGAACTACTGGCGTGGCCTGTACATCGTCACCCTGTTCATGCTGCTCGGCTTCCGGGTCGCCGTGCCGCTCGTCGACGCCTTCCGCTACCGGCTGCGCGTCGTCGAGGTCGTGGACGAGGGCGCTGGCGCCGTCTCCCTCCACATCGGCGGCCGCGGGCTCGGGCGCCTCCGGGCGCAGGCGGGCCAGTTCTTCCTCTGGCGCTTCCTGACAAGAGGCCGCTGGTGGGCCTCGCACCCGTTCTCACTCTCGGCGGCGCCCGACGGCCGCTCCCTCCGCATCACGGTCAAGGACCTCGGCGACTTCACGCACCGTCTCGCCGCCGTCCCGGTGGGGACGCGCGTGGCCGTCGAGGGCCCGTTCGGAGCCTTCACGGACGCCGTCCGGCGGCGGCCCAAGGTGGCGCTGATCGGCGGCGGCATCGGGATCACGCCGGTTCGCTCGCTGCTGGAGGAGATGCACGGGGACATCGCCGTCGTCTACCGCGTGATCAGCGACGACGACGTCATCCTCGGCGAGGAGCTGCACGAGCTCGCGACCCGGAGGGGCGCCGCGCTCCACATCGTCTCGGGCGACCACCGCACCGACGAGGGTCGCGGGCTCCTGTCGGCAGCGCACCTGCAGGAGCTCGTCCCCGACCTCGCCGAGCGCGAGGTCTACGTCTGCGGCCCACCGGCGATGGCGGAGGCCGTCCGCGCCAGCGCCCTCGAGGCCAACGTCCCTTCCCGCTACCTTCACACCGAGCGCTTCGCGCTCTGATCAGAGGAGACCGATCACCATGAGACGAGCACTCGCAGCAACCCTCGGAGCGGCGACGATCGCGCTCCCGACCGCCAACGCCGTCGCCGCCGTGGAGCGCAGCACGGCCACCGTCGCAGCGCCGAAGAAGATCGTCGTCACGAAGAAGGTCACGGGCCCGTCCGTCGACGCCGACCGCTGGGGCACCGTCCAGATCAACGTGACCGTGAGGAAGACGACGACGACCGTGAAGGGCGTCAGGAAGGTGAGCCGCAAGATCACCGACATCGGCGGGACGTTCAGCTATCACACCGACCGCTCGCTCTACATCATGCAGCAGTCGCTGCCGCAGCTCCGCCAGCAGGCGCTGCAGTCCCTGAGCGCGAACGTGAGCATCGTCTCGGGCGCGACGTACACGAGCCAGGCGTTCATCGGCTCGCTGCAGCAGGCGCTCGCGATGGCGAACAAGGTCTGATCCGCCCGTGACGACCGTCAGGCCCGGCCTGCTCCGCATCGAGCACGTGATGGGCATGCCGGTGATCGTCGACGTCCGCGACGAGGGCGTCGGCGCGGGGCCGATCGACGAGGTCGTCAGCTGGCTTCACCGGGTCGACCAGATGTTCAGCACGTACAAGGACGACAGCGAGGTCTGCAGGATCGACCGCGGTGAGCTGGTACTCCTGGACGCTCACCCCGACGTCCAGTGGGTGCTCGCGCGCTGCGAGGCGCTTTCCCGGGAGACGGGCGGCTACTTCGACCTGCGCGCCGGCCCCGACAGCACGCTCGATCCCTCCGGGCTCGTGAAGGGCTGGGCCGTCGACGGGGCCGCAGCAATCCTCGAGGCCGCGGGCGCAACGAACTTTGCGATCAACGCCGGGGGCGACATCCGCCTGCGCGGGGGCGCGCTCCCGGACGACCGCTGGCGCGTCGGCATCCAGCACCCGCTCGAGCGGGACCGGATCGCAGCCGTCGTGGAGACGCGCGACCTCGCAGTCGCCACGTCAGGCGCGTACGAGCGCGGCGAGCACGTCTTCGACCCGCACACCCACCGGCCGCCCGTCGGCGTGCTCTCCGTCACGATCGTCGGACCCGACCTCGCCACTGCCGATGCCTACGCGACGGCAGCCTTCGCGATGGGCACGCGAGGGGCGCAGTGGACGGCGACGCTCGACGGGTACGAGGGCATGACGATCCTCGGCGGCGGACGCGTGCTCCTGACGCAGGGGTTCCCGGCTGCGGGTTGAGGAACGGCATCAGGCAGGCGCGCCGGCCCCGACGGCAAGGGCGTCGACCCGCCGCCGTCGTGGCGGGGGCAGCCGGGGATATGGTGGCGGCATCGCTTCGCTCCCTAGCCTGGTGCCCCATTCGCCACAGAAGACGAGCCGCGGGCAACACGCTCCACGGAGCGCGCAACCGCGGCCGGGGCGACGACCATCGAGAGGTGCCCTGCCCGCGGGATGAGCACGAACGGCGCCCGGAGCGCCCTCGCGGACGCACGGCCCGCGGCGACAGAGTCGAAGCTGTCGTCGGCGCCCCAGACGACGAGGCTCGGCGTCCGCACCCGCCGCAGGTCCTCGAGCCGGAGCCCGACGATCCCCTGCCGGGCGAGCGAGAGCAGGCCGGCCTGGGTTCCCTCGACCCGGAACGGCCGCTGCCACTCCGAGACATCGGCATCGCTCGCCCGAACGCCGGGACGCCCGTACCCGGTCGTCAGCAGCCGCCGGAAGAGCCAGTCCCAGCCGGTCAGCAGCCGGTACGCGCTCGTCACGTACGGTTCGAGGGCGAGCCGTGCCGCCCAGCCGTTCCCACCGGCGAGTGCGTCCCCGTCGAGGAGGACGATGCCCTGCACTCCCGCCGGGTCGGCGAGCGCCGAGGCGACCGCCGTGGCCGCTCCGAGGGAGTGGCCGACGACGACCGGGCGCTCGATCCCGAGCGCGCGCTCGGTCTTCTGCAGCAGCGCCACCCAGCCCGCCAGGGTGTACGGCCCGCGCCGCTCGGAGTAGCCGAACGGCGGCATGTCGATCGCGACCACGCGGTGGTCCCGGCCGAGCAGCGTTCCCACAGGCCCCCAGACGCCGGACGGGACGACGAAGCCGCCGAGCAGGACGACCGGCGAGCCTGAGGCCCCCCAGCTCCGGTACGCGACCCTGTGCCCGTCGACCATCACGAAAGGGCCGCCGTAGAGGCTCATGGCGGGCTCGGCCCGACCCCGGGTGGCGAGGTTGTACACGAGCGACGCCAGCGTGACGACGAGGAACAGCGTCACCAACATGAGCGCCACGAGGCGCAGCAGCCGCCGGCCCCGGCCGCGCCGAGCGGCCGTGGGCACCGTCGCCGGCTCGGGGATCGCGGTCACCTCCGACACTTCAGCAGAGAGACGGGAGGCTGCGCGGTGGGCGCGGGCTGAATCGCCGATACTGCGCCGGATGCAACCCGCGCAGGCAACCATCACGGAGCGCGCGCTTCGACCCGGCGTCGTCGCAGCGCTCGTCGGCGCGACGCTCGCCGCCTGGGTGCTGGTCATCGCACGCATGCGCAGCATGGACGCAGGCCCCGGCACCGATCTCGGCTCCGCCGGCTGGTACCTCGGCATCTGGGTGACGATGATGGCCGCGATGATGCTGCCGTCGGCGCTGCCGATGGTGCTCCTCTTCTCGAAGGCGGCGTCGGGATCGGCACGGCGGCCGGGCCTCAGGACCGCGCTGTTCGTGGTGGGATACCTCATTGCCTGGGCCGCGTTCGGCGTCGTCGCCTATCTGCTCTTCCGCCTCGTCCGTGGCCTCGACCCGTCGTTCCTCGCCTGGGATCGCGCCGGGCCCGAGGTCACCGGCGCCGCGATCGCCCTCGCCGGCGTCTACCAGCTGACGCCTGTGAAGCGTGTCTGCCTGCGCCACTGCCGCACGCCGCTCAGCTTCCTCATGCACCACTGGCGCGGAGGCTCTCTCGGAGCCATGCGGATGGGCATCGTGCACGGTGGCTGGTGCATCGGCTGCTGCTGGGCGCTCATGGTCGTCCTGTTCGCCGTGGGCGTGATGAGCATCACCTGGATGGTCGTCGTCGCGGCGATCGTCTTCGCCGAGAAGGTGCTCCCGGTCGGTGAGCGGGTGGCGCAGGCGCTGGCCGTCGTGCTCGTCGCCTTCGGCATCTGGGTGGCCGTTTCCCCCGGCAGCGTCCCAGGCTTGACCCGCCCCGGGTCGGAGATGAAGATGGACGAGATGCTCCCTGCGCCCGTACGCCTTCTCTCGTGACCGACACTGCCGCGACAACGACGCTGGTTCCGTGGCGGATCCGGGGCTCGTACTTCGAGTCGTGCAACTGCGAGGCGATCTGCCCTTGCCGCATGGTCGGCGGCGTCAAGGGCGGCCGCTCCACGTACGGCATCTGCTTCGGGGTGCTCTCCTGGCTCGTCGAGGACGGGCATGCGGGCGACATCGATCTGAGCGGGCTCGCGGCAGCTTTCGTGATCCGTTACGACGACGACGAGCCCGGCTCGCCGTGGAGCTTCGTCGTCCACGTCGACGAGCGCGGTGGCGACGAGCAACGGCAGGCGCTCGCCTCGATCCTGACCGGCGAGCTCGGCGGCGAGGCCGTCCTACGGTTGCCGTGGGTCTCGAAGCCGAGCGACCTGATCGACGTGCGGGCAAGCCCGATCGAGATCGAGAGCGGCCCGGCCGGGCACGAGCTCCGGGTCGGCCGCGTGATCGAGCTGACCGCGAGCCGGCCGTTCGAAACGAACGAGGTCGTCGCCTGCGGCATCCCCGGCTACGACAGCCCGGGCACCGAGCTCCTCGCCGACCGGCTCGTCGTCGACGACGACCCGTTCGCGTGGGAGCTGAGCGGGAACTGCGCCTTCGCGAGCCCGTTCGACTACTCGTCGTAGGCTGCGCCGACGTGGTCAGCCGGAGAGATCGCTAGGCAGATACGGCGTGCTCGGCGACCGCCGCCGGGGCGATCAGCTCCTCGAGCGCGTCGTACACGTCTTGCACCTGCGCACGCGTGAGCCCGTCGACGTCAGCGGATCCGGTCACCCGCTCGACGAGATCGCCGACGCGGTCGCTGTCGACGCCGCCGTCGGCGCGCAGAAGCCCGGCCGAGCGGGCCATCCCGAAGACCCTCCGGATCTGCGGCTCGGACGCGGGCCGGGTGTCGCCGCGGGAACGCAGGCGCATGTAGGCGGCGTGGTCGAGCTCGACCGTCTCCGGCGCGATCCCCTCGTCGAGCAGGACGCGCAGGAGAGCGACGGTTGCGAGCACGTCGCCGATCGCCTCGTGGGCATCATGCAGCTCGATCCCGCGCCGCTCGCAGATCGTCTGCAGGCGATGATTGTCCGCGAGCGGCTCGAGCAGCCGGAACGCCTCGAGCGTGCAGGCGACGCCGTCGGGCCGGTAGTCGAGCCCCGTCCGCACGAACGCGTGCCGCAGCATCCCCAGGTCGAAGCTCGCGTTGTGCGCGACGAACACGGCCCCGTCGAGAAGGCCGAGCAGCTCGGTCGCGATCTGGGCGAAGCGGGGCGCGCCGGCGACGTCGTCGTCCGAGATCCCGTGAACGGCCGTGGCCCCCGCCGGAATCGGCCGCGACGGCCGCACGAGCGTCTCGTACCTCGCGACCTCGACACCGTCGGAATCGAGCCGGACGAGCGCGAGCGAGACGATCTCGTCCTCCGCCGTGTTCGTGCCCGTCGTCTCGCAGTCGAAGACGGCGTAGGCCGCCGGCATCGGTGCCTCCGACCGTCGGGCCATCCGCCCGGGCAGCTCCTCCGGAACGGGGTCCGGCGCAGGCGGGGCGAAGAGATCGAGCACGAGCTGGACAGCCATACCTCGAGGATGTCCGCCGCATCGGACGGCACCCTTACGGCCCTGTCCGCCGGGGCGTCAGACGAGCCGGTGCTGCGTCGCCCAGCGCGTCAGCTCGTGCCTGTTCGAGAGCTGCAGCTTGCGTAGCACGCTCGACACGTGGCTCTCCACCGTCTTCACCGAGAGGTGGAGCCGGGCGGCGATCTCCTTGTACATGTAGCCCCGCGCGATCAGCTGCAGGACCTCGCGCTCGCGGGGGGTGAGCTCGTCGAGCTCGGCGTTGCCGGAGACGTGCTCACCGCCACGGAATGCATCGAGCGCGAACCCCGCGAGCCGCGGCGAGAACACGGCATCTCCTTCCGCGACGCGCTCGATCGCCTCGGTCAGCTCGACTCCCGAGATCGTCTTCGTCACGTACCCACGGGCACCCGCGCGGATGACGGCGATCACATCCTCGGCCGCGTCGGAGACGGACAGGGCCAGAAAGCGCACCCCCGGTCGGTCCAGGGTGACTGCGTTGATGATGACGTCGCCGCCGCCGTCCGGCAGGTGCACGTCGAGCAGGACGACGTCGGGGTCGAGCGCAAGGATCAGCGGCACCGCCTCGGCCACGCTCGCGGCCTCGCCGACCACTTCCACCGCGTCACCGAGCTCCGCCTTGACGCCCGACCGGAACATGTGATGGTCGTCGACGAGAACGACGCGGCGCCTCATGCGTCGGCCCTCGGCAGCGTCAGCTCGACCTCGGTGCCCGAGCCGGGCGTGCTGGAGACGGTTGCCGTGCCTCCCGCCCGCTGCACCCGCGCCCGGATCGAGTCGGAGAGCCCACGACGGTCGCCGGGAACGGCTTCGAGGTCGAAGCCGTTGCCGCGGTCGCGGACGAAGACGGAGATCGTCTCGCCGCCGACCTCGGCATAGACGTCGACGAGGTCGGAGCCGGAGTGCCGGGCGCTGTTCGCCATCGCCTCACGGGCGGCCAGGGCGACGGCGCTCACCCCCTCGTCCGCGGGGCAGTCGCCGGAGCTCGCGAGCTCGACCCGGACACCGTGGAGCTCCTCGACGTCCGCCGCCGCCTCCGACAGAAGGCTGACGAGCGAGCCCGAGTCGCCACCCGTTCGGTCGCCGTAGAGCCATGTCCGAAGCTCACGCTCCTGCCTGCGCGCGTAGGCGGCGACCTTGCGCGGCTCGGCGGCGTGACGCTGGATCAGGGCGAGCGTCTGCAGGACGGAATCGTGCACCCTCGCGGCCATCTCGTCGCGCTCCTCGATGCGGATGCGCGCGGCCCGCTCGGCGTCCCGGTCGACGGCGAGGCGCCAGAGCCAGGGGCCTGCGATCAGCAACAACGAGCCGGCGACCGCGCCGGGCGCGAGCACCGATTCGTGCACGCCGCCGTCGGCGAGGACGAGTACCGCCCCGGCAGCCGCGAGGGTGACGCCGAGAGCCGAGAGCGGCGCGTTGGCGCCGAAGCTGCCGCCGCGCCGCCAGATGAGCGCCAGCCCGCCGGCGACGAGAGCGATCCCCGCGACGACCCTGTTGTCGAGCCCGAGCGCCTGCAGCACGGCGGAGATGCCGATCAGGCCTAGCACGGCGGCGATCCACGGGCTGAGACGTGAGCCCCATGCCCAGAGCGCGAGATACAGGAGCACGCCGGCGCCGCCGGCGAGCGCGAGCAGCGCGAAGACGAGGCGGATCAGGGTCGGGTCGACGCCGAGGGTCCGCGCGATGCTCGCGCAGACCCCGGCAACGACTCGGTCGTCCGAGCTACGGACGAAGGTCGGGATCGCCATCGACCATCATGGTGTCAGAGGTGCCCGCACGACATCGACCTTCCCGAGCCCGACGCGGGCGTCGAGCACGAGCACGCGCAGTCCCGGGTTGCTCACCCGGATCGATGCGTTGCGACCGTCGTCGCTGAGCCCGAGCACGTGGACCTCGCCGGCCCGGCTCGTCGCGTTCACGCGCAGTGCCACGCCGGCAGGGACGATCACCCTGAGCTCGCCGATCCCGACCCTGGCGCTGACCGGCGTCTCTCCGCTCGGCAGCGGTGCCCTGCGGAGGTCGACGAGAAGCGAGCCGACGCCGAGCCGGTAGTCGCGGTGGACATCCGTCGCTCCCGCCGCCACGTAGGTCCGGTCACCGACGCCGTCACCGACGTTCACGTGGAACACCGATGCGACGGCCGCCGCGGCGACGAGGATCGAGACGACGATGGCGGCCAACACGATCGAGACGTTGCGCATCACGTGCGAGGCGCGCACCGGCTCGACCGGCTCTCCGTCCGTCGTGACCGCCGCGCCCCGGGCAGAGCCGGAGCCCCTGGAACGCTGGGCGAGGAGGATCACGCCGCCGGCGATGAGGGCGAGCACCCACGCGGCGTCGCCCTGCGGCCAGAGGCTCGCACGGGAGAGCAGCACGGCCCCCGCTACGGCCACGAGGCCGAGACCGACGAGGGCCCAGGGCCGATCCTGCCGGGTACGCAGCGCATCGGCCGCGATCGAGTCGTGCTTGCCCTCCTCCGGGATCACGAGGACTGCGGCCAGGTAGATCAGGATCCCGGCCCCGCCGAGCAGGGTCAGGACCACGAAGCCGACGCGGTAGAGGGCGGGATTGACGTCGAAGTAGCGCGCCAGCCCTTCGCAGACGCCGGCCACCATTCGATCAGAGCGGCTCCGCTCGAGCCGCTTCACTGCTGGTTGGTCTATCGCATGTTGTGTCATGGCTCAAGCCTGGCGGACAGGCGGCCCGCAGACCATCCGGAATGACCCTGAACCGACCCTGAGCAGTCCCCGGGGTGGCCGGTCGCCGCGACA
>Ga0302299_10002846_pt1 | contig 10544 bp, 7 predicted proteins | sample III_Fen_N3_4_FD_198795 | JGI IMG/M metagenome (GOLD analysis project Ga0302299, IMG submission 198795) | Peat permafrost microbial communities from Stordalen Mire near Abisko, Sweden - III_Fen_N3_4 | ecosystem: Environmental > Terrestrial > Soil > Wetlands > Permafrost | place: Sweden: Abisko...
TGCAGCGCCGCGAGTTCTGGGTCCTGCTGGGGTACGCGGTGTTTCTCGGAGTTCTCGGTGCCTTCGTCGGGCTGGGATTCCTGGGGGTCGTCAAGATCGGTAGCCGGTGGTTCCACGTCACCGATCTCGGGTGGTTCGGTGGACAGTGGTGGTGGGTGGCTGTCGCGGCCGGAGCGGGACTCGTCGTCGGCGTGCTTCACCGCCTCATGAAGCTGCCCGACCGCACGCCCGGAGTGATCGAGGACCTCCACAGCGGCCATTCTGACCCGTCGCTCGTGCCGGGGATCCTCGTGACGTCGGCGGTGTCACTGATGAGCGGCGCGAGCCTTGGACCGGAGAAGGCGCTGGGTGCGACGGTAGGCGGCGCGGGCGCCTGGATCTCGAAGCGACGGGGGATGAACGACGAGCAGACCCAGACGAACACGTTCAGCGGGTTTGCCGGAGCGTATGGCGGTCTCCTGTCGAGCCCAGCCATCGTCGTGATGCTGATCCTCGAGCTCGCACGACCCGGCGGTCAGCGGTTCACCAAGATCCTGGTGAACTCCGTGGTGGCGTCGAGTGTCTCCTTCGGCGTCTACTTCGCCATCGCCGGCTCGGTCTTCCTCGACCTGTACAAGGTCCCGCAGTACACCTTCGAGCCCCGGCAGATGCTCGTGGGAGTCGCGCTCGGTGTCGTAGCGGCCGTGGTGGTGATGGGTGTCGTCCTGGTCATCGCCATCTTCACCAAGGTGTTCGCGCGCGCGAAGGTCCCGCGGTTGGTCAAGCCGGTCCTGGGCGGCGTCATCTTCGGGTTGGTCGGTGTCGCTCTGCCGCTCACGATGTTCACGGGGTCGGACCAGCTGGCAACGGTTCTTGCTGACGCCCCGACCCTGGGCACGGGACTGGTCCTTGCCCTTGTCCTCGGAAAGACGATCGCCTTCGCGGCCAGCTCGGCCAGCGGGTTCGTGGGTGGCCCGGTCTTCCCCGCCCTGTTCATCGGAGGGACCGCTGGGGTCGCGGTGAACATGCTCATCCCGGATATCCCGCTGGGGCTTGCGTTCACCTGCATGCTGGCGTCGGTGATCGGGGCGTTGGTCAGCGCCCCCTTCACGATGGTGATGCTGACGGCGCTCCTCACCCAGGTGGGTGCCCTGCAGACCGCGCCCGTCCTGCTGGCGGTGATCAGTGCGTTCCTCACGATGGAGGCGAGCAAGTTCTTGGCGAATCTCAAGAAGCGAGACGCCCCGCCGGCACCGGCGCCCGTGGTGTCATGACGGCGCTTGCGCCATGCCCTGCCCGTGAAGGCCAGGACCTGCCGGCGTGCGGGTCCGGTTGGGGGAGCAACTAGACGGCGCTCGGGAGCACCCGGACGAGGATCCCGACAACGACCAGGTCGAGGACCATCTGCGCGGTGACAAGCAGCCGTGGCATCTGGCTGGCGCGACTCGTGCATGTGTCACCTAGGTGGATCGCCCCCGAGCGGTATCGAGAGGCGGTCGAGCGGTGCGAGGTTGACGACCTAGCGGTTCAGGCTTGGCACGGGAGGGCCGAGGGATCACCTCTGACGCGCCGGGACCACCCCACGACCGTGACAAGTCACGCGACGGGAGCCCACCCGGTGCTGCGCGCCGACTGCACCACCGGCGACGTGTGCTCGCCTGGAACGGTCCGGTGGCACGATGCACCGGGAACACGGCCCGTCCGAGGGCCGCGAAGAGGAGTGATCATGATGGCCGGTGCTGTCACGGCTTGGTTGTTGCCGCCGTCGCAACGACGCACACTCGAAGACCTCACCGACGATCTCGATCTGACGGTCGGCGACGCGGCGGCAAAGCGGTCGGCCTTCTGGGCGATGCTCGCGCTTTCCGCGGTCATCGCGACCGCGGGGGTGCTCTCCGACTCCACAGCCACCGTGATCGGGGCCATGATCATCGCCCCGTTGTCGACACCCATCATGGGAGTGGCGCTCGGTCTGGCCAAGCGCGACGGACGCACCACGAGACGCTCGAGCACGTTCGTAGCCCTAGGTGCAGCGCTCGTGGTCAGCATCGGGGTCGTGTTCTCGTTCGTCGTCCCCAGCTCCTACGACCTGCTTGCCAACAGCCAGATCTCGGGACGCACCTCACCCGGCATGCTCGACCTCATCGCGGCGATCGCCACCGGATTCGCCGGCGCCATCGCATTCGCCCGACGCGACGTCGCCGCCGTGCTCCCGGGCGTGGCCATCGCGATCTCCCTGGTGCCACCGCTGGCCGTCGTCGGTGTCTGCCTGGGGCAGACAGCGTTCGCTCTCGCGCTGGGGGCTCTGCTGCTCTTCGTCTCCAACCTCGTGGCCCTCGTGCTGGCGGGGACGCTGGTCTATGCCGTCCTCGGATACAGCGAGGAGAGCGGGCTCACCGCCGCCGGCTCACGGCGCAAGGCGTACGCGGCGCTTGCCGGGATGCTCGTGGCGGTCATGATTCCGCTCGCGGTCAACACCGTGGTGACGTTGGCGTTGTCGGTCTGGACCCAGCGTGTGCAGCAGGTGTCGACAGCCTGGATCGCCGAGGTGCCAGGCAGCACGTTGGACTCGGTGACGTTCACCTGGCCGACCGTGACGGTGCGCGTCACGACGCCCGGCAACGTCCCGAACACCCAGGACCTGCTCACCGGGCTGCAAGGCGAAGTGCCACAGGGCGTCAAGGTCGTCGTGAGCACGTCGGTGGGCCAGCAGATCGACGCCGGCACAGTCGGGGCCAGCTGAGGGCGCCCTTGTCGGGGCCGCGGGAGAACGCGGTGGACGCCGAGGCACGCGGCGCGTCAGGCTCGCGGATCGTGACGAGCAGCGACGTCTGGGACGACGAGACCGCACAGACCTACGACGACGACTCGGCCGACATGTTCGCGCCCGGGGTGCTCGGCCCCACGGTCGATCTCCTCGCGCGGCTGGCCGACGGCGGCCCCGCGCTCGAGCTTGCGATAGGTACCGGTCGCGTCGGGATTCCTCTCGCGTCCCGAGGCGTGCCGGTGAGCGGTATCGAGCTCTCCGAGGCGATGGTCGCGATGCTGCGCACCAAGGTCGACGCCGAAGCGCTCCCCGTCTGGCTCGGCGACATGGCCACGACACGCGTGCCGGGCGAGTTCGCGCTGGTCTACCTCGTCTACAACGCGCTGTCGAACCTGCGCACGCAGGACGAGCAGGTTGCCTGCTTCCGCAACGCCTCCGCACACCTGCGCCCTGGAGGCCGCTTCGTCGTCGAGCTGCTCGTGCCGCCGCTGCGTCGGCTGCCGCCGGGTCAGCTCGCGGCGCCGTTCGACGTCAGCGAGGGTCACGTCGGGTTCGACACGTTCGACCTCGTCACCCAGGAGTGCACCTCGCACCACTACACGCGCGATCCCGACGGCACGGTGCGCTACGGCGTCGGGCACTTCCGCTACGCGTGGCCGGCCGAGCTCGACCTCATGGCGCGCCTGGCCGGGCTCGATCTCGAGAACCGCGTGGCGGGCTGGGACGGCAGCGCCTTCACGTCCGACAGCGAGCGCCACGTGTCGGTGTGGCGCCGCGCGGCAGGCTAGGAACGGAGCGCCGTCACGGCCTGCAGCAGCCCGCAACCCTCCCGATCGCGACGAGGCCGTCGAAGAACCCGGGCGACCACGTCGGGGCCGGTAGGACAGCGTCGGGTAGATCACGTCGGTGCTCAGCTTCACGTGGCCGAGGCCGAGGACCGGGCGGAAGCGACGGAGCTACGCCCGGCACCCCGCGGGACGCCCGACGGCGAGAAGGCCGTGCGCCAAGCCTGTCGACCAGGTGACGCTCGTCGATGACTGCACGGGGTACATCACGTCGCTGGGCAGACCGACGTGGCCGAGCCCGAGCGCGTGGCCGACCTCGTGCTCGAACATCCGCGTGCGGCCGGCGGCAGTGCGCGGAACGCGGCGTACATCGAAGACGCCGTAGCCCGAGACGAACCACGCGGGCTTGGTTCCCACCCACGTGTAGTACGCGCCCCCGACGCCGAGCAGCGTGTTGGTGGACGGCAGCAGGTCGGTGCGCCCCCGCCCTGACCCGGGGCGCGCGAAGGCGAGCACGATGTCGGCTCCGGCCGCACGCGGCAGCGTCCCCGCGCTCGCGCGACGCGGCATCACGGACGTGATCCCGGCGTAGACGAGCGGGATCCCGGACGCCTTCGACAGCCGCGCCACCGCCGCCCGCAGCGACGCACGCACCGTCGCGTCGGTGCCGCCGCTCACGATCTTGTACCGGTGCACCGTGCAGGGGTCCCAGCGCACGGGCGCCTTCGCGTTGCGCGGCTGCGTGGCGAGGTAGGAGTAGGGCGCGTGGCGCGTCGAGGGCGGGATCGTGGTCGCGTACGCCGGCGTGACCGGTATTGCGAGGGCGAGCAGAGCCCCCGCCACGGCGGACGCCGCGATCGTTCGACGGGGTCGAGCACGGGTGTCGCCGGACACGCGTCACCTCCGGGTTCGGGCAGCAGCCGCCGAGTCAACGTGGCCTTCTGCCGAGGTACCACCCGCCTCCCCCGGACGGCGCAGCGCGTCTGAGGGGCGCGCCCGACATGACGGCGCGCCGGTCACGCAGCGTCGCCGGTTAGGCTCGCCCGCATGCCGCACGCCACCGCGTCCACGTCACGGAGCGAGACGTGACCGAGCTGACCGTCCTCGGCGCCTGCCACCACGACTGCCCCGACACGTGCGCGTGGGAGGTCACCGTCGTCGACGGCGTGGCGACCAGGCTGCGCGGCAGCCAGACCCACCCGTTCACGCGCGGCACCCTGTGCCCGAAGGTGAACCGCTTCCTCGACCGCGTCTACCACCCCGACCGCGTGCTCACTCCGCTGCGACGGACGGGACCCAAGGGCAGCGGCGAGTTCGAACCGATCTCGTGGGACGACGCGATCGCCGAGATCTCCGGGCGCATGCGTGGCCTCATCGACGCCGGCCGCGCCGAGTCGATCCTGCAGTTCTCGTTCGCCGGCACCCAGGGCATCGTGCAGATGGGCGTCGGCATCGACCGGCTCTTCGACGCCCTCGGCGCCAGCGACATCCGCCGCGAGCTCTGCGGCACCACCGCCTGGTTCGGCGCCGCGCAGGTGCTCGGCCGGCCGTTCGGCATCGACCCGGAGTCGCTGCGGCACTCGCGCACGATCGTGCTGTGGGGCACGAACACACGCATCACCAACCGGCACCTGTGGCCGATCATCGAGGAGGCGCGCGCGAACGGCGCGACCGTCGTCGTCGTCGACCCGGTGCGCACCGACACCGCCCGCGAGGCCGACGAGTTCCTCCAGGTGCGGCCCGGGTCCGACGTCGCGCTCGTGCTCGGCCTCGTGCACGTGCTCGACCGCGACGGCCACGTCGATCCCGAGTGGATCGCCGAGCACACCCACGGGTGGGACGAGCTGCGCGCGAGCGCCACGGCGTGGACGCCGCAGCGCGCCGCCGAGGCGACCGGCATCGCGGCCGAGCGCATCGAGGCGCTCGCGACGCGCATGGCCACGCAGACACCTACCGGTGTCCGCGTGCTCATCGGCCCGGAGCACCGCGAGAACGGCCAGGAGATCCTGCGCGCCGTCTCGATGCTTCCGGCCGTGCTCGGCTCGTGGCGCGAGGTCGGCGGCGGCCTCGCGCGCTCGACGCAGATGTGGCAGTACCAGGCGCTCGGGCTGACCAAGCAGCTGCCACCGCGGCGCACGGTGAACATGGCACGTCTCGGCGAGGTGCTCAGCGACCCTGCCGCGCTCGACCCGCCGATCGACCTGCTGTTCGTGCACAACTCCAACCCCGCGACGATCCTGCCCGACCAGAACCGCGTGGTCGCCGGCCTCGAGCGCGACGACCTGTTCACCGTCGTCGTCGAGCAGCTGCTCACCGACACCGCCCGCTACGCCGACATCGTGCTGCCGGCCACCACGCAGGTGGAGCACCTCGATCTGGCGCACGCGTGGGGCCACCTCTACGTGTCGCTCAACCAGCCGGCGATCCCACCGCGCGGCGAGTCGCTGCCCAACACCGAGATCGCGCGGCGCCTGGCCACCGCGCTCGGTCTCGACGACCCGTCGCTCCACCGGAGCGACGAGCAGATGGTGCGCGGCATCCTCCAGAACGACCACCCGTTCCTCGAGGGCGTCACGTACGAGCTCCTCGCCGAGCAGGGCTGGGCCAGGCTCGCCGTGCCCGAGGGCGCACGGCCGCACGTCGATCCGCTGCCAGACGTCCCCACGTGGCCCATGCGCCTGGGCGCCCTCGACCACCGCCCGGGTCGCGAGACGCTCGGCGGCGACGCCGGTCTCGCACGCCGGTTCCCGCTCGCGCTGATCTCGCGCAAGCAGCACCCCAAGTTCCTCAACGCGAACTACGGCGCGTTCCCGCAGCACCAGCCGAGCAAAGGACGCCCGACGCTGCAGCTCGACCCCGCCGACGCCGCCGCGCGCGGCATCGCCGACGGCGATCTCGTGCGCGTGCACAACGACCGCGGCGAGCTCACCCTCCTCGCCGAGCTGACCGACGACCTGCAGCCCGGTCTCACCGCGACCGCGTTCGGCTGGTGGCACCGCAGCAGCCCGGAGGGCCGCGCCGTGAACGCCCTCACCAACGCCGCCGTCGCCCCCGACGACCACGGCTCGGCGTTCTTCCACGACACCCTCGTCGAGGTCGAGCGCGTCGGCTGAGCCCGATCGCACCACCCCGGGGTCTCGCCGCCCGCGCACCAGTGGAGGCAGTCGGGCGCCTCCAGCGCCTCTGAGGGCCGCCGCGGCACCTTCTGAGTGGGGGCGGGACGTGGCAGGGTCAGGGCATGAGTGCTGACGATGTGGTGCGCGGCCCGCGGGCGCGCGCGTTCGCGCAGGTCGACGTGTTCACGCACGAGGCGCTGCTGGGCAACCCCGTCGCGGTCGTGCTCGACCCCGACGGCCTCTCCGCCGAGCGGATGCTCGCCTTCACCGAGTGGACCAACCTGTCGGAGGCCACCTTCGTCGGGCCGCCCACGCACCCCGACGCCGACTACGCCGTCCGCATCTTCTGCCCCGGCCGCGAGCTGCCCTTCGCCGGCCACCCGACCCTCGGGTCGTGCCACGCCTGGCTCGAGGCGGGCGGCGTCCCGAAGGGCGACGTGATCGTGCAGGAGTGCGGCCTCGGGCTCGTCCCGATCCGCCGCGACGGCGACCGGCTCGCGTTCGCCAGCCCGCCGCGCCAGAAGAGCGGACCGCTCTCCCCCACCGAGCTCGACGACACCGTGCGATTCCTCGGCATCAGCCTCGACGACGTCGTCGCGCACGAGTGGTGCGACAACGGGCCGGGCTGGCGCGGCGTGCTGCTGCGCTCGGCGGAGGCCGTGCTGGCCCTCGACCCGGATCCGCACGCACTGAACGGCATGGACGTCGGCGTCGTAGGGCCGCACCCCGACGGTCACCCGACGCAGTTCGAGATCCGTACCTTCTTCCAGGGCACCCAGGGCCTCGTCGAGGACCCGGTGACCGGCTCGTTCAACGCGGCCGTGGGCCAGTGGCTCATCGGCGCCGGCCTCGCCCCGTCCCGGTTCGTCGCCGCCCAGGGCACGGCCATCGCGCGGGCCGGGCGCATCACGGTGGAGAGCGACGGCACCGACGTATGGATCAGTGGCGGGTGCGTCAACGTCGTCCACGGCGAGGTCGTCGTCTGAGCACGACATGCCGGGGATGCCCGGTTCGGACGTGCGGGGTTGCATCCGTTGGCAGACTCGACCCGTGACCACCTCCCTGCGCGATCTCGACGCCTTCCGGGCGCTCGCGGCCCACCACGAAGCGCTCGCCCCCCAGCACATACGCGACCTGTTCGCCGCCGACCCCGGCCGGGCCGAGAGGCTCGCCCGCGAGGCCTGCGGCCTCTACGTCGACCTGTCCAAGCACCGGGTCACGGACGAGACGCTCGAGCTGCTCGTCGCGCTGGCCGAGGAGACCGGCGTCGAGGCCCGCCGCGACGCGATGTTCCGCGGCGAGCACATCAACCTCACCGAGGACCGTGCGGTGCTCCACGTCGCGCTGCGCAAGCCCCGCGAGGAGACCCTGGAGGTCGACGGCGTCGACGTCGTGGCCGACGTGCACGCGGTCCTCGACCGGATGGCCGACTTCGCCCACCGCGTGCGCGAGGGGCGCTGGACCGGGCACACCGGGCGACGCATCGAGGCCGTCGTCAACATCGGCATCGGCGGCAGCGACCTCGGGCCGGTGATGGCCTACGAGGCGCTGCGCCACTACAGCGCGCGCGACATCGCCTTCCGCTTCGTGTCCAACGTCGACGGCACCGACTTCGCCGAGGCCACGCGCGACCTGCACCCCGAGACCACGCTGTTCATCGTCGCCTCGAAGACCTTCACCACCCTGGAGACCATGACGAACGCGAACACCGCACGCGAGTGGGCGCTGCGCGGGCTGGGCGACGAGTCGGCGGTCGCGAAGCACTTCGTGGCCGTGTCGACGAACGCCGAGAAGGTCGCGGCCTTCGGCATCGACACCGCGAACATGTTCGGGTTCTGGGACTGGGTCGGCGGCCGCTACTCGATGGACTCCGCGATCGGGCTGTCCACGATGATCGCGGTCGGCCCGGAGTCCTTCGCGGAGATGCTCGAGGGCTTCCACGCGATGGACGAGCACTTCCGCACCGCCCCGCTGCGCGAGAACGTCCCGGCGCTGCTGGGGCTGCTCGCCGTCTGGTACGCCGAGTTCTTCGACGCGCAGAGCGTCGCGGTGCTCCCCTACGACCAGTACCTGAAGCGCTTCCCGGCGTACCTTCAGCAGCTCACGATGGAGAGCAACGGCAAGCACGTCACGCTCGACGGCTCGCACGTCGACCACCAGACGGGCGCCGTCTACTGGGGCGAGCCGGGCACCAACGGCCAGCACAGCTTCTACCAGCTGCTGCACCAGGGCACGAAGCTCGTCCCGGCCGACTTCATCGGCTTCGGCAAGTCGCTCAACCCGCTGGGCCAGCACCACGACCTGCTCAACTCCAACGTGTTCGCGCAGTCGAAGGCGCTCGCCTTCGGCCGCACCCTCGACGAGGTGCTCGCCGAGGGCACCGACCCCGCCGTGGCACCGCACAAGGTCATGGAGGGCAACCGCCCGTCCACCACGATCCTGGCCGAGCAGCTCACGCCGTTCGTGCTCGGTGCTCTCGTCGCCCTCTACGAGCACAGCGTCTTCACTCAAGGTGCGGTGTGGGGCATCGACTCGTTCGACCAGTGGGGCGTCGAGCTGGGCAAGGTTCTCGCGCAGGAGATCGTCCCCCAGCTCACGTCCGACGACGAGCCCGAGCTCGCGCACGACTCGTCGACGAACACCCTGATCCGTCGGTACCGCCGTCTCAAGAACGCCTGAGGAGCCATCTCGTGACCACCAGCACCCCCCTGCAGCTCGGCATGATCGGCCTCGGGCGGATGGGCGCCAACCTCGTCCGCCGCCTCATGCGCGACGGGCACACCTGCGTCGCGTACGACGTGAGCAAGGACGCCGTGGCGCAGCTCGCCGCGGAGGGCGCGACCGGCGCCGACACTCTCGAGGACTTCGTGGCAGCGCTGTCGGCCCCGCGCGCGATCTGGGTGATGGTGCCCGCCGGCTATGTGCAGGACACGCTCGACAAGCTCGTGCCGCTCCTCGACGAGGGCGACATGGTCATCGACGGCGGCAACTCCTACTACCGCGACGACATCCAGCGGGCAGCGGTGCTCAAGGAGCACGGCATCCACTACCTCGACTGCGGCACCAGCGGCGGCGTGTGGGGCCTCGACCGCGGCTACAGCCTCATGATCGGCGGCGAGGACGGCCCCGTCACGCACCTCGACCCGATCTGGCGCACCATCGCTCCCGGCGAGGGCAGTGCCGAGCCGACCCCGGGGCGCGACCGCCCCGACGGGACCGCGCAGAACGGTTACCTCCACTGCGGCCCCAACGGTGCCGGGCACTTCGTGAAGATGGTCCACAACGGTGTGGAGTACGGGATGATGGCGGCCATCGCCGAGGGCCTCGCGGTCATCAAGCACGCGAACGCCGGCCTGCACCAGCAGGAGGTCGACGCCGAGACGACCCCGTTGCGCGAGCCCTGGGCCTACCAGTACGAGATCGACGTCGCCGAGGTCGCCGAGGTGTGGCGCCGCGGTTCGGTCGTGGGCTCCTGGCTCGTCGACCTCACGGCTGCGGCCCTGGCGAAGTCCCCCGGGCTCGACGAGTTCGCCGGCCGCGTATCCGACTCCGGCGAGGGTCGCTGGACCGTCCTGGCGGCGATCGACGAGGGCGTCCCCGCGTCGGTGATCACCGCGGCGCTCTACGAGCGCTTCGAGTCGCGCGGCAACGGCGTCTTCACCGACAAGGTCATGTCGGCCATGCGCAGCGAGTTCGGCGGCCACGACGAGAAGCCGAAGTCCTGACGTCGTCAGCGCAGGCGGCGGTGCTCGATCTCGTCGCCCCGCGCGATGACGACGTCCGACACCATCGACGAGGGGAACAGTCCGTGCTCCACGAGCCCGGGGACGCTCGCGAGGAACTCCGCGGCCGCGCCGGGGTCGCTGACGTCGCCGTGCCAGAAGGCGAGCACGCCGC
>Ga0302299_10002847_pt1 | contig 10544 bp, 9 predicted proteins | sample III_Fen_N3_4_FD_198795 | JGI IMG/M metagenome (GOLD analysis project Ga0302299, IMG submission 198795) | Peat permafrost microbial communities from Stordalen Mire near Abisko, Sweden - III_Fen_N3_4 | ecosystem: Environmental > Terrestrial > Soil > Wetlands > Permafrost | place: Sweden: Abisko...
CCCCATCACCGGCGTCCCCACCGCCCGGACGGCCCGGCACTTCACCACCGGCGACACGGTCACCATCACCGACCTACCCGTCCAGCGAACCCCTAACGTCCGGGCCGTCGGCGACCTCCTCACGATCCTCGACTCCCCGTTCACTGCACCCCTGTCCGGATGGCGACCGGGGATCAAGTACCGGGTGCGGTGGGCCGGACCCGAATGGACGGTCACGGTGTACGAGGCCGAATGGGCGACGTCGGCGACCTCCCCCCAATGGGTCACCGCGCGACGCGGGAAGGGGTGACCGGGTGTCCGCCATCCGCATCTCCGCCCTGTCCACCGAACCCGTCCGGTACGCCGTCTCGGCGGTCATCGGCGGGGCCTCCTACGATCCGACGACCGACGCCGTCCAGTATGCGTTCATCCCCTTCGGCCGGTCCCCGACCGGCCCCGACTGGCTCACCGGGACGTGGACGACCGTCACGGGGCCACCGGTCCAGTACGTCGCCGAATGCCTCATCGGCCCCGTCAACGGGGGCATCGTCCTCGCCCCCGGCATGTACGTGATCTGGTTGAAGGTCACAGACAGTCCGTCGGTGCCTGTCCGCGACGTCGGCACCCTCCAGATCTTCTAGGGGGTTGCCGTGGCGGCGCCGACGGTCTACTCCCGAGCGTTGGGGATCTTCAATCCGACACCTGACCAGTTCTGGACGCCCTACCCGAAACAGTCCGCCGCCGTCGCCCTCTCCGGGACCGTGTTCGAGTTGCTGTACGGAGGGGCGGCCGGTGGCGGGAAGAGCGCGTTCCTGCGGGGGTATGCCTGCGACTTCGCGGCGTCGCATCCGGGGGCGCACATCGCACTGATCCGGCGGACCCTGCCGCAGCTACGGCAGACCCACGGCATCCACCTCCCCGAGATGCTCACCGGGAAGGCCACCCCGAACCGGTCCGAGTTCACGTGGGTGTTCCCCAACGGGTCGATCCTCCGGTTCATCAGCTTGCCGAACCCGGGGGATGAGCAGCAGTACAAGTCCGCCGAGTTCGACCTCCTCCTGTTCGATGAGGTCACCGAATTCACCGAGGGCCAGTACACGTTCATGCTGTCCCGGTGCCGGTCCGCACGCGGGCACCGGGCCCACGTCGTGGCCACGTCGAACCCGGAGGGCGCCGGATTCCGGTGGGTCAAGAGAAGGTGGGTCGCGCCCCGCCCAGAGGACCTCGCCGAGGGTCAGGCGCTGCCCGAACCCGGGGTCCCGTGGGAGGCCCCCGTCATCGAAGACGGCCACATCATCGGGTGGCATCCGGCGCGGGCATTCCTCCCGGCCACGGTCACCGACAACCCGGGGCTGATGGCCGCGAACCCGCAGTATGTCCGGCAGCTACAGGCCCTCCCGGATGGGCGTCTGCGGCGGGCCCTCCTCGACGGCGACTGGTCGGCGATGGATCAGGTCCCTGGCGCGTTGTGGGCGCAGGACATCCTCGACCTGTACCGGGTCACCTCCGCCCCGGACCTCATCCGCGTCGTCATCGGTGTCGACCCGAACGGGACGTCCGCGCAGGGCGACCGGGAATGCGGGATCATCGCCGCCGGACGTGACAGCAGCGGACACTTCTACGTGATCGCCGACGAGTCCGGGCCGTGGGCCCCCGACGTGTGGGCGGGGAAGGTCGCCGCCCTCTACCACCGCCTCGGCGCTGACCGGGTCGTCGCCGAACGGAACTATGGCGGGGAGATGGTCGCCTCGACCCTCCTCCACGCGGAGCCTGACCTGCCCGTCGAAATGGTCAACGCCTCCCGGGGGAAGGCGGTCAGGGCGGAGCCGGTCGCGGTCCTCACGCAGCGGGGCCGGGTCCACCCCGTCAACCGATTCCCCGATCTTGAGGACCAGTTGTGTACGTGGTCACAGGACGCATCATGGTCACCGGACCGGCTCGACGCATTCACGTGGGCGATGACTGAGCTAGCTGGCGGGTCGACGGCCCTCGCGTTCCTCACGCAGGTGTCCGCGCCGTGCCCCGAATGCAAGGTCCCGAACTTGACGGGACGGCCGACGTGCGTCCACTGCGGGGCGCCCCTACCCCACCCCGACCCTGCCCTGACGGCACCCGCCGCGTTGCCCCCGGCGCCGGACCTGGAGCTACCCCCGGCGCCCGCCGAACCCGAGCCGTTGAACGGCAGCAACGGGCACCGCGTCGTCGGTGGCCTCATCCTCACCGGCACCTGACAGGAAGGGGGGGCGCATGACGGCGGTCACCCCGGCGGACGGCCACGGCGCCGTCCTCGCCACATCCACCGACCCCCTGTACGCCGACGCCGCCCTCACCGTCCCCGTCGCGGGGACCCTCCTCGTGCCTGCAGGCGCCACCGTAACCGTCCACACGGCGGCCCCCGCCACCCTTACCCTCACCGACTCTTCGGGGGCCGCCCTGGGCGTCCTCGACGCTGCGACGACCCACACCGTCGAGGCGGCGGCCGGGCAGTCCGTCGACGTCGCCCTCGACGTGTCCGGCGGGTCCGCGACGTACACGATCGGGCCCGGCGGCGACTGGACCGGTGCCGTCACCATCCGGAAGGTCGACGGGACGGTCCACGCCCTCACCCTCACCGGATTCGGCACCGCCACGATCGACGGGGCGCCGTCCCTGGCCCTCCTCGACCGGGACGAGTCGACCCGCCTCCTCCTCATCGGCGGCGTGTGGGTGTCGGGTGCGGCCACGGGCGGGCAGGTCGGCCCCCGCTGGCCGTCCACGCCGACGGACTTCGGCCTCACCGCGTTCACGTACCCGCCGAACGTGTCCGGTGGCGGCGGGGCGGCCCTCGCCACGCCGGGCACCGTGTACGGGGCGAAGCTCCGGCTGCGGCGCGGCGGGACCATCACCGGGATCACCACCCACCTCACCGGCGGAGGGACCGGCCTGACGGCGGGGCAGTGTTTCGCCGCCGTCTACGACGGGACCAAGAAACTCGTCGGGGTCACCGCCGACCAGGCCGCCGCCTGGGCCTCACCCGGCACTGTGACGATGCCCCTCGCGGGCGGCCCGAAACTGGTCCCCGCCGGGTACTGCTACGTCGTCGCCTGGTTCAACGGGACCGTCGGCCCCGCCCTCGCCAGGGCAGGGTCCGGCGCATACGTCAACGGCACCCTCACCGGGGATGGGCTCCTGTTCTTCTCCGCCGACACCGGCCGGACGACGACACCGCCAGGGCCCCTAGGGACCCTGGCGGCGATCAGCGAAGGGTACTGGTTCGGCCTCACCTAGCCGATGTCGCGGGACAGGGCGTCGATGCGGTCGGCGGCGAGGTTCAGTTCCCAGGCGACCTTCCGCAGGTCGGCGGCTGCGAACGCGAGGGCGGTCGGGTTCGCGCCGGGGTCGGTCCAGCCACCGAGCAACTCCTGGGTGGACTTCCGAGGGGCTGTCCACCGGTTGCCGAGGACCTTGAGGGTGCGGCGGGCCTCCTGCGTGGCCTTGAGGACGGCCATGCGGTTACGGGCGGCGTCACCAGTGCGGGCGATGCGGACGATGATGGTCATGGGGTGCTCCTTCACTTCGCGGTCGGGGTGGTGCCGGTGATCTGCGCGCAGCGGCTGCAGTACGTGCCGTACTCGCCGGGGGTGGGGTACGACATGGCCGGGCGGGTGCGCCCGCAGTAGGCGCGGCCGAACCCGGCGGCGTAGGCGTGGCCGGTGCGGGAGCCTCGGCCGTTGAAGTCCGGGGTGAGCCACCGGACGTGGGCGGCCGGTCCGGTCGAGGTCTGTTTCATGGCTGGTCACGAACCCTTCACTGTGGCGGTGGCCTGGGCCTCGGACCATGCGGTCCAGTAGGCGTCGAGGGCGGGGAGGACATCCTGGCGTCCGGCGGCGAAGCTAGCGACGGCCTTGTGGGCGCGCTCCGGTTCGTCCTGCTCCAGGTACATGAGGCCGAAGTGTGCGTGACGGTTGAGGATGTCTTCCCGGTCCCAGGCGAGGATTGCCTGGCCGAGTGCCCGGCGCTGTTCGCCGTACAGCTTGAGGGCGGCGACGGTGGCTTTGTCGCCTTCCTCGACGGTGGTTCCGCCGCAGCGGGAGCAGGTGTCGGGTCCGCGAAGGCACTGCCAGATCCCGGTGCCGTGGCACTTGCGGCACTTGATCGGCTTGACAAGCTGTGCGCTCATCGGGGGCTCCCTCGGTCCGTTCCCTTACTTCCTAATAGGTACCCTACACCCTACCCGACCGTCTGTCTACCGGGGGTGAGCGTGGCGACATCCCACACGACCGACGAAGGCGACTACACCCGCACGATCACCGGCGAACCGGCCTGGGACAACCCCACCGCCTGGCTCACCGTCACCCTCACCCCGAAAGCCGGAACACCCGCCGCGAACGCCGACACCATCGCCGGGCAGGCCCGCACCGCCCTCGCCACCAACCGCACCTTCCTCGCCCTCGGCGCCCCGACGAACGCGCAGACCCTCGCCCAGGTCCAAGCGCTCACCCGGCAGGTCACCGGCCTCGCCCGCCTCGTCCTCGGCCAACTCGACGGCACCAACTAGGAACCGTGGGCGACGCCGCCCCCGGGGGAGGGCAGGGGCCGGGTGTCTCGTCGTAGTCGCCGCCGCAACACCGCCGTCCGCCCCTCCACCCCCGCCGAGATCGGGTTCACCGCCGCCGACGTCGCCGCCGAAATGCTCAAGGCCATCGGCGCCGGGTCGGGACCGACAGCCCGCCCGGCGGTCGTCCCCCCGACGACCGGGTGGGCCGGATACAACACGATGTCCGGGTGGGGCGGCGGCGCCACACCCCTCGCCCCCGGCGGCTGGCAGGACCCCCTCGTCCCCTTCGGCCCCGGACGGCCCGTCCCACCGGCCCCGATCGACCCCCTCGAACCGTCTGGGCGGGCCCTCCCACGCCGGTCGCAGTACCCGGTCAGCTTCAACCTCCCCGGCGGCGGGGACCGGTTCATCCCCTGGGGTGTCCTGCGGGAACTGGCCGACGGCCTCCCCATCATCCGCAAATGCGTGGAGATCCGGAAGTCGCAGATCGTCGCCCTCGACTGGGATTTCGTCGTGGACGAATCGGTGTTCGAGCAGGCCATGCTCGACCAGTCGACCGGTTCGGCCCTGACCCGGGCGAAGGCCGCAGCGGGCGGCAACGCCGACGCCGCGATCGAGTCGAAGGCGAAGGACGTCCTGCCCCGCCACCGCGTCGAAAGTGAGTTCCGGGCGAAGAACGCCGCCGCGATCGGGGCCCTGCGGAAGTGGTGGGCGAAGCCCGACCGGATTCAGGACTGGACGTTCGCCGACTGGCTCGGCGGGGTGTTGGAGGAGTGGCTGGTCCTCGACGCCACGTCCCTGTACCCCCATGCGACCCTCGGCGGGGACCTCCACTCACTGGAGGTCATCGACGGGTCCACGATCAAGCCGCTGCTGGATCACCGGGGGGCGGTCCCGGGCCTGCCGAACCCCGCCTACCAGCAGCTATTGCACGGGTTCCCGCGCGGCGAGTTCACTGCCTCCGCCGGGCCGGACGGAGAGTTCGACCGGGACGCGATGCTGTACCGGCCCCGCAACCGCCGGTCGTTCTCCCCGTACGGGTTCGGCCCGACCGAGCAGGCTCTCCTCGACGCCGACATGTACTTGAAGCGGCGTGAGTGGATGGCGGCGGAGTACACGTCGGGGGTCGCCCCCGAACTGCTCGTCCAGGTCGACTCGCCGATGACGCCGCAGCAGTTGCACGACTACGAGCGGGTCTTCAACGACCTCCTGTCCGGGAACACCGCCGAGCGGCATCGGGCGAAGTTCCTCCCCCAGGGGTTCGCGCCGACGATGATGCCGTCGCTGGAGGAGCGGTACAAGTCCGACTACGACCTGCACCTGATCCGCCTGATCGGCCTCGCGTTCGACGTCCTCCCGTCCGAACTGGGGTTCCCCCCCTCGGGGGGCCTCGGGGGGAAGGGGTTCGGCGACACCGAGGAGAACATCACGTACCGGAAGGCGGTCCGGCCGACCGCCCGCTGGCTGTCCAGCATGATCGGGGAGGTGTCGACCGGGTGGCTGGGGATGCCCGACGGGCTGGTCCACATGTTCCGGGGCGAGGAGTCCGAGGACGAGGCTGCGGCGATGGCCGTCATGGAGGCCCAACTCGCCAAGGGCGGCATGACGATCAACGAGATGCGGGACAAGACGGGCCTGCCCCGGTACGACATCGCCGAGGCCGACGAACCGATGATCCTGACGACGCGGGGAGTCATCCCCCTACGCGGCGCCAGTGAGCGGGCCCTCCTGTCGGGGGCCGCACCGGGCCTGCCCGTCACCCCCGGGCAGGGGCAGAAGCCTGGCCCGGGGGAGATCCCCGGGCAGCAGCCGGAGAAGGCCCAACCGCAGCCCCGTGCGGGGCAGGAGGGGGCCGCCAAGCCTGGGGAGGGGGGGACAGCCCGGGAGGCGAAGGAAGGGGCCGACACGACCCCACCGGAGGCCAAGCAGCAGGCTGGGAAGGCTGCCGAGGCGGGTGTTCCGGAGGCGACGCATGCCGGTCTCGCTGTCGTCGCCGCCGACACCGGCCGGGTCCTCATGCTCCAGCGGGCCCTGGTCGACGCCGACCCGGCCGCCGGGTCGTGGGAGTTCCCCGGCGGCGGCATCGAAGCGGGGGAAGACCCGTGCGAAGCCGCCCGCCGGGAGTGGGCGGAGGAGGTCGGGCAGCCCGTCCCCGCCGGGGAACCGGCCGGGGAGTGGACTCACGGCACGTACGTCGGGACCGTCTGGCTGATCCCCGCTGAGGGCGCGGTCGCCTTGACGGAAGACCGGGGGGTGCTGAACCCGGACGACCCGGACGGGGACCTCGCCGAGGTCGCCGCCTGGTGGGAGCCGTCGACGCTGCGCGGTAGCCCGGCGGTCCGCCGGGAGTTGACCGCATCCCTCGACGTCGTCCTCCCCCTCCTCTCCGGTGCCGTGGCCACGGAAACCGTTGCGGCAGTGGCGGACTCGGACGACACGGGGCAGGCGGAGGAGGCGAAGACGTTCCGCACCTTCATCAAGAACGTTCGCAGTGGTACCCGCCGGTGGCGTCCCTTCGACTTCACCCACCACCCCGGGTACATCGCCGACGCCGCGAATTCCCTTGCAGCAGAGGGCGACTACGCCTCCGCCGTGACCGTCCTCGACATCACCGTCCCATGAACGGGGCACATCACCGCCCTCGGGGGTGCGGCATCCGCACCAACCCAACACGGGGGCACCCCGGCCCATGACGGGCCGGGACCCGCCCCAGATCGGCAGACCCCGGATTGGGGGTCCAGCCCGTGAACGGCATCACCGTTTCGGAGCAGGTCGCGGACGAGCGAGAGGTGTTCCTCGCGGCCCGACAGGCAGCATCCAACATCGTCCGACGGCGGCGGGGTCCGCCCGGCGACTTCGCCGACGCCGTCGGGGTCGCGGCGGAGGCCGCCGTCATCGCGTCCCGCCGGTACGACCCGGCACTAGCGAACGGCTGTACCCGCCTCACGTACATGCGGGTGTGGGCGTACCGTCGGCTCCTCGATGAGCGACGCAAGCTCGGGCCGATCACCCGCAGTCAGTACCGTGGCGGGGTCCGCATGGACACCGTACCCCTCGCCCAGCTACCGCCGATGCCCCTGGACCGGCCCCTCCAGGGTGGGGACGGGACGACGACCCTCGCCGGGACCGTCGCCGACCCGCAGGCCGACGCGGACCGGGCCCACGCCGAGGACAGCATCCTGACCGAGTCGATCCTGGCCCGGCTCGGGGTGCAGGACCGGACCGTCCTGGTCGAGTCGTTCTACGACGGCCTGGACCTGCAGGAGATCGGGGACCGGCTTGGGGTGACCGAGTCCCGTGTCTGCCAGATCCGTAAGCGTGCGTTGACCCGTGCCCGTGCCATCGCGGAAGGGGTCAGCGTGAAGACGAGTCTGGCCCGTGCCGCTGCCGCGACCGCGAGGGCCGTCACCCGGCGGGCGGAGACGGCGTTGACGAAGGGCTGGCGGGACGGGAAGCATCCGACGGGGCACGGCGACTTCGACCTCGCCCTGACCGACCATTACGCCCCGAAGGTCCGGCAGGCGTTGGGGCGGCTGTTCACGGCGGCCGACGTCCGGGGTGCGGTCGTCACGGCCCGGCAGGTCGCCCCCCTCACGAAGGCCGCATCGGACCCGATGCGCCGCCTCATCTCCTCCGTCGCTGAGGGGCACCTCCACGCCCTCCACCCCGACGGGTCCATCCTCCGCCAAGTGATCGAGCAGGTGATGGCTGACGGGTGGGTCGCCGGGGCGCACGTCGCCGTCCGCCAGACGGCGGGGGCCGCAGGCGGCGCCGTCGGGGAGATCGCCACCGGGATCGACTGGTCGGCGTGGGCGCCCGGTGACGGCCTCGCCGCCCTCAAGGTCGCCGACGGGGGACTCGCCGACCTCCTCTCCCAGGCGGGGATCACCGTGAAGGGGTTGACGGACACGACGATCCGGCAGATCGGCGACATGATCGGTGCCGGGTTGCAGGCCGGGGACAACGTCGACACGATCGCCGGTTCGATGTGGGGCCTCCTCGGCGGCGACACCTACCGCTCCCTGATGATCGCGCAGACGGAGGTGGCGCGGGCGATGACCGCCGCGACCGCCGACGTGTACGCCCAGAACGGCGTCCGCCGCTGGGACTGGATGACCACGTCCGGGGCGTGTACCGCCTGCCTCGACCGGGAGTCCCGCAACCCCCACGACCTCGCCTCCGAGAAGCCACCGGGGCACCCGATGTGCCGGTGTGCGATGGCCCCCGCCTCCGCCGACATCGGCGGGCCCCTCGGGCAGCCGATGGGTGACCTGCCGCCGCTGGACTTCGGCCCCGCCGACACGGGGACCTTCACCATCGTGGGGGGCCCGTGAACATCACCACCGCTGACCTGACCCGGGAAGTGAAAGCCGCACTGGGCGTGTGGGGTGTCCTCGTCCGGGCCGCCGAACTACAACACTGACGGGCATCGCCCACCGGTTCAAGACGACGGTCGCGGCTGTCGCGAAGTTGAACCGGGGCATCGACGTCAACCTGATCCGGCCGGGGCAGCGGCTCCGCATCCGCTGACCCCTCCTCCGAACGGCGACCGCCCCCGCACCCCCAGAACGGGGGCACAGGGGGCGGGGACGGCCAACCCCAAGCCTACCTGCCCAACCCCACACGGGAGCCACGCATGGACACGACCCGCGTCTACGCCGCCATCACGAAAAGTGACCGCCAGCCTGACGGGACCCTCCTCGTCCGGGGCACCGCGACCACCCCGTCACTCGACGTGGACGAGCAGGTCTGCGACCCGCAGTGGTTGTCGACGGCGATGCCCCGCTGGTTCAAGTGGGGGAACATCCGCGAGCAGCACAGCCACATCGCGGCCGGGGTCGCCACCGAGTACCAGGAGAAGGACGGCGGCGTCCACGACATCGCCGTCCGCGTGGTCGACTCGGGCAGTGTCCGGAAGGTCGAGCAGGGGGTCCTCAAGGGGTTCTCCATCGGCATCCGCAACCCCCGCATCACCACCGACAAGGCCGCGCCGGGCGGGCGGATCGTCGGCGGGGAGATCCTGGAGATCAGCCTGGTGGATCGGCCAGCGAACGGGGACTGCACCCTGACCCTGGCGAAGACGGCCCGGCCGGGCATGGAGGTCCACGCCACCGACTACGACCCGGAGACGAACCTCGTCCACGTCGAGGAGTTGGCGGTGAAGGACGCCGCACCCCCACCGGACCGGGCCGACACGGCGGCGGCGGGGCATCCCGCACCGGATGCGGGGGAGGCCGCTGCTGCGGCGGCAGCGTCCGGGGCCCCCGCCCCCGTACCGCCGCTCGACGGCGACGCCCCGGCGGAGGGTGAACCGGGCGACGCGGACACCGCCACCGGCGAGAAGCCTCCGGAGCAGGCGGAGGATGCCCCCTCCGCCCCCGACTCCACCGCCCCCACCGGACCGGTAGGCGACGACGGTGAAGGCCCGGAGAAGGCCGCACAGCCCCCCACCGTGGACCGGGCCGCCGTCGAGGGCATCGTCCGGGACATCCTCAAGCGGGAGTTCACCCCGAAGGACCGCGAGGCTGCAACCGCGTCCGGCGCCGCGATGCCGCAGGGCGGCTTCCCCATCAAGACCATCAAGGACCTGCGGAACGCGATCACGTCCGTCGGCCGGGCGAAGGACCCCGCAGCCGCCAAGGCCCACATCGTCGCCCGCGCCAAGGCTCTCGGCCGGGAAGACCTCATCCCGTCCGGGTGGCAGGGCGGGGACAGCGGCAAGGTCGCCGGGACCGACGAGATGGCCCACGACCCCGTCATCCTCCAGCAGGTCCGCGACGGCCTCCTCAACCTCATCATCGCCGAGGCGCAGGAAGCCCTTCACGGGGAGCGGGAGGAGTACGACATCTCCATGCTCCTCGACGCCCTCGGCCGGTTCCTGTGCTGGTGGGACAACGAGGCGTGGGAGGGTGAAGCACCGGCCCCGGCCGACTTGAAGACCCCCGACGCGGACACGGGCAAGGCCGCCGAGTCCGGGCCGCTGCCCGTCGAACCCGTCGAAGACCCACCCCCCACGATCCCGGCCCCG
>Ga0302299_10002849_pt1 | contig 10534 bp, 9 predicted proteins | sample III_Fen_N3_4_FD_198795 | JGI IMG/M metagenome (GOLD analysis project Ga0302299, IMG submission 198795) | Peat permafrost microbial communities from Stordalen Mire near Abisko, Sweden - III_Fen_N3_4 | ecosystem: Environmental > Terrestrial > Soil > Wetlands > Permafrost | place: Sweden: Abisko...
GCGCCCGCGCCCGCCGCGCCGCCCGCCGCGCGCGCCGAGCCAGCGCGCCGCAACCCCGCGCCCGCCGCGCGCGTCACGCTCGCTGGCTACTCGCGAACGATGTTCTCGGTCGGCAGGTCCAGCCGGTCGCCCCATTCGGCCCAGCCGCCGTCGTACACGCCCACGTCGTCGCACCCGAAAAGGGTCAGGGCGAAGGCCAGCTTGGCGGCGCCGAGCCCGACGGTGTCGTAGCAGATGAGGCGTCGCCGCGGGTTGACGCCGGCTTTGCGGAACAGCACGCGGAGGTCTTCGGAGTCGCGGAAGGCGCCGGTCCCCGGTTCCGTGGTGGCCGCCGCGGGCACGCTCAAGGCGCCGGGAATGTGCCCCAGTCGGCGAGTGGCTCCGGCAATGCCGGCGTATTCGGCCGGGGCCCGAGCGTCTAGGAGCTGGACGTCGGGCGAGTCGAGCAGTTGCTTCACGTCCGCCGCGGTGAGCTGCATGCGGGGCTGCAGTCGGGGCGTGAAGGTGATGGGCGGACGCAGCTCGACGGCGGTGGATAGCCCACGACCGAGGGCCTGCCAGGCTTCGAGCCCGCCGACCAGGATGCGGGCCGACTCGAGGCCGTAGACGCGCAGCGTCCACCACGCTCGAGCGGCGTATGTGGAACCAAGGTCGTCGTAGATAGCGGCGACCATGCCGTTGCCGATGCCCGCGCGCGCGAAGGCGGCGGTCGCTTGCTGCGGGCCGGCCATGAGCAGGACGTCGCCGTCCTCTTCCTGTTCGGCGAGATCGGTCCGCCAGTCCACGTACGAGGCACCGGGGATGTGGCCCTCGGCGTAGAGGCGCCGTCCCGAGCCGTCGGGCCGCCAGCGAGTGTCGAGCACCGCGAACCCGGGCCTGTCGATGTTGTCAACCAGCCATTCGGCAGAAGCGAGCAGTTCCGGTCTGGCGTAGACGCCCATCTGGCCCCCATGGCACTCGACGCCGACCGCCTCGGCGGCGATGCGAGCGCCGCCGCCTATGATACGGCCATGGTTACACCGTTCCTGCCCGACGACGAGAAGATCCCCGCCATCCGCGAGGCACTGCCGGCGACGTCGGCAGGGATCTACCTCAACACCGGCACCGCCGGACCACTGCCGCGCGAGACCGCGCGAGCGATGGCCGAGGCCGAAGGCTGGGAGCTGAGCACCGGCCGGGCCGACGCCAACTTCTACCAGGATTCGCTTCAGCGACGGGCGGAGGCTCGGGCGGCCATCGCCGCGGTGATCGGCACCGACGCGGCCCACGTCGCTCTGACTCACGCAGCCACGGACGGAATGAACATCGCCGCGTGGGCGGTCGATTGGAAGCCCGGCGATCGGGTCGTGACGACCAATCTCGAGCATGCCGGCGGCATGGGGCCGTTGTGGGCGGTTCGCGAGCGGTTCGGTGTCGAGCTGGTCATCGCGGACATCGGTCTGGGTGCGGATCCGGCGGCCACTCTCGCCGCGATGGATCGGGCGATCGTTCCGGGGACGCGGCTCGTGTCTCTGTCGCACGTGACGTGGGCCACCGGCGCCGTGCTGCCGATCGCCGAGATCGTCGAGCTGGCCCACTCTCGAGGCGCGCTCGTCGCCGTTGACGGGGCTCAGGCCGTGGGGGCGATACCGGTTGCGGTCGAGCATCTCGGCGTTGACTTCTATGCCCTGCCCGGCCAGAAGTGGCTGCTCGGGCCCGAGGGGATGGGGGCCGTCTACTGCGCCGATTCGGTGCTGGACGGGCCGAGGGTCAGCTTCGCCGGCTACTGGAGCTTCGAGTCGATCGATCTCGCCGCGAATGGCAAGCTCTGGCCGGACGCCCGGCGCTTCGAGGGTGCCGTGCTCCATGGGCCGTCCGTGCTGGGTCTGGCCCGCAGCGCGGCGTGGTTGTCGATGTTCGTGGGGTTGCCCTGGATCCACGAACGGACCGCCTTGCTCGCCGGTGCCACCGCCGAGATGCTGGCGGAGATCCCGGGCGTGGAGGTTCTGACGCCGCGGGCCGCCATGGCGGGGTTGATCACATTCCGACTATCGGGCTGGAAATCGTCGGCGGCCTTGCGCGAGCTGGCCCAGCGGACGCTGTGCATCGCCCGAACCATCCCGCCGCTCGACGCGGTCCGTATCAGCGTCGGGTTCTTCAACACCGGCAGCGAGCTTCGCCGCTTCCGCGACGGAGTGGCGCTGGTTGCCGGGCACACGCCCGAGACGATTCCGCACCGAGCCAGGATCGAGGTCCTGCGCGGCGGGGTGGAGTAGGGGCGAGGGCGGCGGAGCCGGCGGGCCGAGCCGGCGGCCGAGCCGGCGCCGGAACTCCCACGGATGGCTATGGCGTCGTGTTGTACGATCGTGGCCGACGGGGGAGTAGCTCAACGGTTAGAGCATGGCTCTTATACAGCCCCGGTTGGAGGTTCGAATCCTCCCTCCCCTACCAACAGCGGCCGGCGTTGGCTCGACGAAACGAACGGGTAACTGAAGGGATCTCTTGTCCAGCGTCGCCCTGCATTTCCGAGTCCTCGGAACGCCCGTCACCGTCGGCCCCGACATCGTCATCGGGCTCGGCGTATTGGGGCTTCTGTCACGCCTCTGGGGCATCGCCCTGGCAGAGTGGATTGCACTGGGCTTTGTTGCGCTGCTCTTGCACGAACTCGGCCACGCCATGGCGTTTCGACGGTACGGAGTGAAGTCGTCGATCCGATTCTTTCTGCTGGGCGGGCTCACGACCCCCGACGACCAGGAAGCGGCCTCGCAGCTCACGCACAGAGAGATGGTCATCGTGCCGCTCGCCGGGCCGTTGGTCGGCCTCGTCCTGGGCACAATCATGTTCGGGTTCTGGCCGGTGTTCCATGACGCCCCGAGCGAGGTCAAGACCCCGATGTTCATCTGGGCCTTCGTAAACCTCGGCTGGGGCATCTTCAACCTGATGCCGATCGGCAACCTGGACGGCGGTCAGATTCTCCGCAACGCCGCGGCTGCCGCCGTCCCCGGAAGATGGGGAGTGGCCCTCGGGCTGGCAGGTAGCCTCGTCGCCAGCGTCGTGGTCGCGTTAGTCGCCGTGGCAATCCACCAGGTCTACGTCGCTTTGATTGCCGTCCTCTTTGGCCTCGCAGACACCAGCGTCTACGGGCAGCTCAGGGATGCGATCTTCCCGGCCGGCGGCGCTGATCCGGCTGCCGAGCCGGATACGCTGCCCGCGGCGACTGACGACCCGGCCGCGTCCGGTAGACCTTCTGGCGGTGGTGAGCAGAGGTAGCGTCGGAGTCCGGTCCCGCCCCGCGCACTAGGGCCGCCGATTCGGGCGCTTTCATGAGCGCTTCAGGAAGATGTCCAAGGCTGTCCGTCGCGGCACTCCGTCCGGTGGCCACCGACGTATCTTTGCCGGGCAGCGAAACCGATCCGCAGCCGGTTTGACGCATGATCTACCCACCAGACGCGCCCGACCTCGAACCGACCTCGCCACGGTCGCAGAGGCTGGCGGGCGCCCGGCGCGGAGTCCGCCGTGCGGGCGGCTTCACGCTGGGAGTGGCCGCGGCGCTGATCGCGGTCGCCCTGTACGGCCTCGCCACGCCGGCACCGAAACCGCTGACCAAGGGCGACGTCGCCAGGAGCATCGCCTCGGCGCTCGCGTCGGTGACGCCCGGGCCAGCCCTCTCGCAGCTCGCCTACCAGCGCGTCCAGCCGTCGCTGGTCCTCGTCAGCGCCACAGGAACCGGGCCCGCCACCGGCGACAACGGCTCGGCGTCCTCGAGCAGCTCCCCCGGCGCCGCCGGTTCCGCCACGCCGGGTGGCTCGCCCGCACCGGGCGGACCGCTGCCGTCGAGTTCCGCGCCACCGGGCATCAGCACCGCCGCGGGTCCGACTGCCGCGAGCCCGGCCGGCACGCAGGGGAGCGGCGTCATCATCGACACGGCCGGCGACATCCTGACGTGCCTGCACATCGTCCAGAACGCGACGTCCATCGAGGTGACGTTCGCCGACGGATCGACTTCGACGGCGCAGATAGCGACGGCCGACGCCGTGAACGACATCGCCGTTCTGCAGCCCGACCAGCCGCCTGCGCAGATCACCCCGGCCGTGCTCGGCAACCCGCGCAGCATCCAGGTCGGCAGCGAGGCTTACGTGCTCGGCAGCCCGTTCGGCCTCTACGGCTCGTTCTCCGCCGGCGTCGTCTCCGGGCTCAACCGAACGTTCCAACTCGCCAACGGCACGCAGCTGACGGGCATGATCCAGGTCGATGCGGCCGTCAACCCGGGCAATTCCGGCGGGCCGCTGGTCAATCGCTACGGCCAGGTCGTCGGCATCGTGTCCGGCATCGTCAACCCCACCAACCAGAGCGTATTCATCGGCATCGGCTTCGCGGTGCCGATCGACGTGGCCGGCGGGGCCGCCGGTCTTCCGCGCGACTAGCCGCCAGAGTCAGGAGGCCAACCCCGTGCCCGAACCACGCGAAACGACCCCATCGGAACCGATGGAACGCGTCTTGTACGAAGTCAAGAAGGTCATCGTCGGCCAGGACCACCTCCTCGAACGGCTGGCCGTGGCCCTGCTGGCGCGCGGCCACCTGCTGGTCGAAGGCGTACCTGGGCTCGCCAAGACGATGGCGATCAAGACGCTGGCATCGGCGATCGGCGGCGAATTCAAGCGCATCCAATTCACGCCGGATCTCGTGCCGGCGGACCTGATCGGGACGCGCATCTACAACCAGAAGACCGGCGAGTTCAACACGTCACTGGGCCCCGTCTTCACGAACCTGCTCCTGGCCGACGAGATCAACCGCGCCCCGGCCAAGGTCCAGAGTGCGTTGCTCGAGGTCATGCAGGAGCGCCAGGTCACGATCGGGCGCGAGTCGCACAAGGTCCCCGATCCGTTCCTCGTGCTCGCCACCCAGAACCCGATCGAGACCGAAGGCACGTACGCCCTGCCGGAAGCCCAGGTCGACCGCTTCATGCTCAAGGTCCTGGTCGGCTACCCGAGCCAGACCGAAGAGATCGCCATCGTCGAACGAATGACGGGCAAGCTCGAGCCGGTGCAGGAGGTGCTGACGACCAAGGATCTGCTGGCGCTCCAGAAGCGGGCCGACGCTGTCTATGTCGACCCTGCGCTGATGGATTACTCGGTCCGGCTGACGACCTCGACCCGCGCCCCGAAGCTGCACGGCATGCCGGACCTCGAGCGCTACATCACCTACGGCGCCAGTCCGCGCGCCTCGATCAACCTGATCCTCACCGCTCGCGCCCTGGCATTCGTGCGTGGCCGCGACTACGCCCTGCCCCAGGACGTCGTCGACATGGCCCGCGACGTCATGCGCCATCGCCTGGTCCTCTCGTTCGAGGCGCTCTCGGACAACGTGTCGCCCGACGACGTGCTGACCGAGGTACTGCGCCACGTGCCGGCGCCGGTGGTGCCGCTGCGAGAGCGGACCAACGTCCGTGCCAGTGCCTGACGGCGTCGTCTGGACACCGCCGCCCGCGCCGCAAGACGACGGCGAACGTCTCGACGTGCCCGTCGCCAGGGTCTCGGCGCGGGTCGAGTTCCCGCCGGGCCGCGGCATGCGGCGATCCCCGGCGTCTCGAAATGCCCGCGATTCGTGGCTGCCGCCACTGGCGCCCGAGCCTGTGGCCGCGCCGCCGACCGCGCTCGCGCACACGCCCACGCCTGCGTCCGCTCCCGCTGCCGCCGGCCCCACTCGCACGTTGACGGCGCCGGAACGCATCCTGCAGCGGATCGACTGGCGGGTCATCCGCCGCCTCGACGGCGTGCTGCAGGGCGATTACCGCAGCCTCTTCCGCGGCAACGGCATCGATCTCGTCGATCTGCGCGAATACCAGCCGGGCGACGACGTGCGGGCCATCGACTGGAACGTCACTGCCCGGATGGACACGCCCTACGTCCGCGAATACACCGAGGACCGCGAGATAACCGCCTGGTTCCTGCTGGATCTGAGCCCCTCGGTGGATTTCGGCAGCGCCGACGGCGAGCGCCAGAAGCGCACCGTCCTGATCGACTTCGTCGCCACGCTGGCCCGGCTGATGACTCGCCGCGGCAACCGTGTCGGCGCGATGCTGTACGACAACGCCCTGGAACGCGTGGTGCCCGCCCGCGGCGGTCGCGATCAGGTCCTGCGGCTGATCGACGACCTGCTTCGCCAGCCGCGCCTCGACCACGCCCCGTTCACCGATCTTGCCCCGCTGCTCGAGGCCGGGGCGAGCGTCGTCAAGCGCCGTTCGCTCGTCTTCGTGATCTCCGACTTCATCAGCGTCCCGGGCTGGGAGCGGCCGCTCGCGCTGCTCAACCGCCGCCACGAGGTCGTCGCCGTCCGGCTCCACGACCCCCGCGAGACGATGCTGCCGGACGTGGGCCCGATGATCATGGAGGACGCGGAAACCGGCGAGCGCCTGTACGTGGACACGCACGACGCCGCGTTCCGGCGCCGCTTCGCGAAGGCCGCGGTCGAGCGCGAAGCCGCGGTCAAGGCCGCCTTCGGCCGCGCGGGCGTCGAGGCGCTCTCGCTTTCGACCGACGAAGACCTGGTCAAGGCCATCGTCCGAATGGCCACACTGCGCGGTCGGCGGAGGTAGCGCGATGTCGTTCATCTGGCCGCCGATGCTGCTCACGCTGTTGCTCGTCCCTGTCGGCCTGGCCGCGTACGCGTGGCTCGACCGGCGGCGTCGCCGGCGCCTGGCGCTCTACGGCGGTGCCACGTCAACCGCGGGCCGGAGCGGCGGTCGTCGCGTCGGCGACAGAGTGGCGCCGGTCCTGATGCTCCTGGGGCTGATCGTCCTGCCCGTGGCGATGGCCCGGCCGCAGGCCGTGATCAGCCTGCCGCAGCAGGAAGGCACAGTCATCCTGGCCTTCGACGTGTCGGCCAGCATGGCCGCTACGGACCTCGCCCCGACACGCATCGCGGCCGCCAAAGTCGCCGCCAAGGATTTCGTGGCCAGGCAACCGTCGGGGATCACGATCGGCGTCGTCGCGTTCAGCGATTCGGGCATCTCGGTCCAGGCCCCCAGCAACGACCAGGCCACGGTCACTGCCGCCATCGACCGTCTGACCCCCGAGAAGGGCACGTCGCTGGCGGGCGGCATCCTGGCTTCGCTCAAAGCCATTGCCGTTGCCGAGGCGGGCCCGTACGCCAACAACTACTACTCGAACGCGACTCCGGCGGCCCCGACCGACGCCCCGACGCCGGTCCCGGCCGGTACTCATGCCCCGGCGGTGATCGTGCTGCTGAGCGACGGTGAGAACAACGAGAACCCCGACCCCGCGGTCGCGACGCAGGCGGCGGCCGACAAGGGAGTCCGCATTTATACCGTCGGCATCGGCAGCGCGGCCGGCGCCGACGTGACGGTCGGCGGTTTCCAGCTCCATACCCAGCTCGACGAGGCGGCCCTCCAGGGCATCGCCCAGACGACCGGCGGCACGTACTACAACGCCACCGACGCGCAGCAGCTTCGTTCGATCTACGACAACCTCGATACGCAGCTGGTGCTCCAGCCCCAGATGGTCGAGATGACCGGGCTTCTGGCCGGCCTCAGCTTGCTGCTGATGCTGGCCGGCGCCGCGGCGTCGATGTTCTGGCTCGGGCGGCTGCCATGATCGGAAGGCCTAGATGAACTTCCTGTGGGTTGACCTGCTGATCCTGCTGGCCGTATTGCCGCTCCTGGTCATCGCCTACATCTGGAGCCTGCGGCGCCGGCGCCCGACGGGCGTCCGCTACTCGAGCCTGTCGCTGATCCGTGAAGCCGCACCGGGCCGGTCGAGCCTGCGGCGGCACCTGCCGTTCGTCCTGTTCGTGGCCGCGCTCGGAGCGCTGGTCCTGGCTCTGGCCCGGCCGGTCGTCATCCTGGCCGTTCCGACGAACCAGACCACGATCATCCTGACCATCGACGTGTCGGGCAGCATGTGCTCGTCCGACATTCCGCCGAGCCGGCTCGAGGCCGCCGAAGCCGCTGCGGCTGCGTTCGTCAAGGGTCAGGCCGACTCGACCCGAATCGGAATCGTCGCCTTCAGCGGCTACGCCGAGGTAATCCAGCCGCCGACCAACGACAAGACGGCGCTACTCAATGCGCTGGCGAGTCTGGCGACGGGCCGCCGGACGGCAATCGGCGAAGGGATCCTGGCCTCGATCGACGCCATCTCCGAAGTGGATCCGGCGGTGGCCAAGAGCCAATCCGACACGTCTACCGGAGTTGCCCCGACCCCGGTGCCGCAGGGCGCATACGCCCCGGACATCGTCGTCCTGCTGACCGACGGCGTCAGCAACTCCGGCGTCGATCCGATCGAGGCCGCCCAGCAGGCGGTGGACCGCGGAGTGCGGGTCTACACGATCGGCTTCGGGACGGCCGACGGCGGCAGCCTCAGCCCCACTTGCGCCCCGCAGTTCCTTGGCCGCGAACCCGGTGGCGGCGGCTTCGGTGGTGGTGGCGGCGGCCCGGGCGGCGGCGGCTTCGGCGGCGGCGGTGGTGGCGGTGGCGGCGGCGGCTTCCGGCGCGGCATCGACGACGTCACGCTCCAGAAGATCGCCGACATGACCGGCGGGACGTATCACCCCGCGGAGACGGCTAGCCAGCTGAACGGCGTCTTCCAGAACCTGCCTCTGAATCTGGTCCTCAAGCACGAGGTCACCGAAGTCGGTTTCGCGTTCGTCGGCTTCGGAGGCCTGCTCTCCGCCCTGGCGCTGCTTCTGGGCAAGGCCTGGCGACCGCTGCCCTGACGCGGCCCGCCCTAACCGGCCGCGGCCTTCCGGGGGTGGGCGACGAAGAAGTCGGCGATGAGTCGCGCGGCGTCGAAGGAATCGGGTAGACCGCCGTTCGAGGCGAGGGCGCCGCTCACTCGCGGCCACATATGCCAGCCGCCGGCGACGATCCGCTGCGAGACGGTGCTGCCGGACGCGCAGGTCCAGGTCGTGGTCGCTGAAGGCCCGTCCGTGGCCTGGGTCGTGGCCGTCCCGCAACCGTCGAGCGAGCGCCAGCGGGCGATCACGTCGGCGAACGGCGAGAACGTGATGTCGACCTTGCCGCCGTTGATCGGGATCGATCCGTCGGCGGTGCCGTGGATCGCAAAGACGGACACTGGCCGGGTGAGAGTGCACGGAACGTCGGCGCCGCCCGATGCGGTCGCCATGTTGCCCGAAACGGGCGCGATGGCGGCGATCTGGGCGGACAGCGCGCAGCCGAGCCGGTAGCTCATCATGCCGCCGCGGGACATGCCCGTGACGTAGACGCGGTCCGGGTCCACGCCGTCGGTCGCTTCGAGCCGTCCGATCAGGTTGGAGATGAAGGCGACGTCGTCGGCGCCGGGATGCTTGCCCCATTTGTCGGTGCTGCCGAATGTGTCCCAGCCGTCGGCGACGCCGTCGGGATACGCCGCGACCCAGCCGAGCCGGTCCGCCTGGGCGTCGAAGCCCGAGTCGGTCTCGATCTGGAAGCCGCCGCCGAACGAACCGTGCAGGACGATGACCAGGCCCGGCCTGGCGAGCCGGCTCGTCGGGCGGTAGACGCGGTATGTCCGATCGACCGCGTCGGCGTGAATTCGCTCGACCTGGACTCGGCCGTCGATCTGGCCGCCGATCGTGGGCCTGTAGGCGGTCACAAAGGAGCCCGAGGCGCCGGCGACAGCCACGATCGCAACGAGCGCGAGCGCCGCCGCTGCCTTGAGTCCGGGGCTTGGGATTCGCAGGTTCGCGGTCCAGACGGGCCCGCCGGCCCCGCCCCGCAAGAGCAGCCGCAGTCCGATGGCCGCCGCCCAAAGCGAAAGGAAGAACTCGACGGGCTCGACGGCCAGAAGCTGTGGCTGGCTCGCGCCCGATCGAGCAGACCAGACCGTCGCCCAGGTGGCCGCCCAGATCGCCGCGATCGCCAGTCCAGCCGATATCCAGGCCGGCACCGGGCCGGCTCGCCGGGAGAGGCCCACCCCGAGCAGGAGCGACAGGATCGCGGCGACGATGACGACATTGGCGGCGAGGGCCGCTTCGGCGCCGATCGAATAGCCGCGCGGATCGCTCGGCAGCAGTAGCGCCAGGCCGACGCGGGCGATCGATGCGACCACCAGGGCCGCTACCTCGATCGTGGCGGTCAGGTCTCGCGGCGAGCGCGGCGAGCGCGGCGACCCCGGCGACTGCGCTGGCTGCGGCAATCGAGGCGACTGCGGCGACCCCGGCGACCGTGGCGACGTCCGCGCGAGGGCGCCCAGGGCCGCGAGCTGGCAGCCAACCATCGCCACGACCAGCGCCACTATCGGCCAGTGCCACGCCGAATCGCTGAAGAACCGCTCGGGGCGCGACGTGATCGAGTGGCCGATGTTGGCGTGAAGCAGCTCAAGAGCCGCCACCAGGCCCCATGCCGCCAGCGCGGCGATGGCGGCGATCGCCGCTGCACGCGCGATTCCGTGCCCTGCGGCAGATCCGGCGGCGTCTGTTCGCCCGGACGTGGGTGTCGCCATGGGTGCCCTCCTCTTGCAGACGCACCATTGTGCGGCCCGGACGCGCCCGACGTCGCGCCGCGGGGCCGTGGCGCCGCGGGCCGTTGGCGCCCCACGCT
>Ga0302299_10002850_pt1 | contig 10533 bp, 10 predicted proteins | sample III_Fen_N3_4_FD_198795 | JGI IMG/M metagenome (GOLD analysis project Ga0302299, IMG submission 198795) | Peat permafrost microbial communities from Stordalen Mire near Abisko, Sweden - III_Fen_N3_4 | ecosystem: Environmental > Terrestrial > Soil > Wetlands > Permafrost | place: Sweden: Abisko...
GTTCAGCAGCTTGGGCACCAACGGCACACTCACCGTGGGGCTGTCGTTCGGTGTCGCCGTGATCATCGCCGCCTTCGCCTTCGGTAGCATCTCCGGCGCTCACCTCAACCCCGCCGTCACCATCGGCGTGTGGCTCTCCGGCCGGCTCCCCGGTCGCGACGTGGTGCCGTACATCCTCGCCCAGGTGGTCGGCGGCGCGCTCGCTGGCGGCGCACTGTTCGGGTCAACGTTGTCGCTCAAGGGCGTGACCCTCGCCCAGGCCCGCGGCTTCATGAGCTCGGCCGCGATCGGTTATGGTGACCACGCCCCGTTGGCGGCGAGCAAGGGTCTGAGCTTCGGTCTCGGCGTCGGCATCTTCGCGGAGCTCGTTGCCACCGGCCTGCTCGTGCTCGTGGTGTTGAGCGCCACGTCAGTGCGCGCACCCAAGGGAGTCGCCCCCTTCGCCATCGGACTCGGGCTTGCGCTCCTCGTGGTGTGGACCATCCCGTTCACCAATGCGGCGCTGAACCCCGCCCGCGCCACGGCAACCGCGCTCTTCGCCGACAACTGGGCACTGAACCAGCTGTGGGTGTGGTGGCTGGCCCCGATCGTCGGCGCCGCCATCGTGGGGCTCGCATTCCGCATCCTCGGACCGGCGGAGGACCTCGTCGCCGTCCCGTCGGCGGAATTCGAGTAGGCGCCGACTTCGAGGAACACCCGTCGCCGCGCTCTCTCGCAGCGCTCCCCCATGGGAGTCGGCGAGAGGGCGCGGCCTCTTTGTGTCCGGGCGCGTGCAACATAAGCCGCGCAGCGGGAGCGTCGCGCTCAGGCGGTAGCCACTTCCACAGCCGCCACACCGAGCTCGCCGAGCAGAGTCAGGATGCGGCCGCGAATCTCGTCGCGGATGGGGCGCACCGATTCGATCCCCTGACCCGCAGGGTCTTCGAGGACCCAGTCCTCGTACCGCTTGCCTGGGAAGATCGGGCACGTGTCGCCGCAACCCATGGTGATGACGACGTCCGACGCCCTGACCGCCTCGGTCGTGAGGACCTTCGGCTGCTCGGCCCGGATGTCGATGCCGACCTCGAGCATCGCCTCGACCGCCGCGGGGTTGATCTGCTCGGCGGGCATCGAACCCGCGGAGCGCACCTCGACCGCGCCGCCGGACAGGGCTCGCAGGAATCCCGCGGCCATCTGGGAGCGGCCGGCGTTGTGGACGCACACGAACAGGACGGACGGCGTGGCGGCGCTGGTGTCAATCATGGTTTCTCCAAGGTGTGGTTTGGGGGAATCAGGCGGTGAGGTCGGGGCTGGGGAGGCTGAGGTCTGGAAGAAGCTCGGCGAGAAGCACGCGCACGCGTGCGTCGAGCTCGTCGCGGATCGCTGCAATACCGGCAGGGGAGGCGAGGGCCGGGTCTCCCACGAGCCAGTCCTCGTACCTAATGCCAGGGAGGACGGGACACACGTCGCCGCAACCCATGGTGACGACGACGTCGGCGGCGCGTACGGCGTCGTCGGTCAGGGGCTTGGGGAATGCGTCGTCGCCCGCCCCGAGTTCGGCGAGGACGGGTCGCACTCCCGCGTGGACGTCGGCCGCGGGCGTCGACCCCGCCGAGCGGACCACGACCCTGTCTCCCGCGTAGCGGCGAACCAGGGCCGCGGCCAGTTGAGAGCGACCTGCGTTCGCGACGCACACGAAGAGCACCTGCGGCGTGCCGCCGACGGGTCGGGTAGTGTCGGCGAGACGCTGCCGAGCAAACCGTTCGGTGAGGGTCAGGAGATGTGTCGACACCTTCGCCGACCGTGCGAGCGCCGTGTACGACTCCCGCACGATCCTGCGGACGACGTCGGCTCGCACGTCGGGAAAGCGTGGCGCGAGGTCCTCTGCCAAGCGATCAAGGGACGCGTCTGCGTCCGCAAGCCCCGTCATATGAGGGGGCTCGGGGACGGAGGCCAGGGCCGCGGGAGCGAAGGACTCAAGCAGGGTCGACACGGCACCCTTGAAGCCTGGAGCGATGCGGTACCAGACCCACGTTCCTCGTCGCTCAGCGGTCAGCACGCCCACGTCGCGCAGCACCTTGAGGTGATGCGACACGGTCGGCTGCGACACCTCCGTCAGCGTGGCGAGGTCACACACGCACGCCTCCCCCGCGGGGGCGGTCGCGATGAACGACAGCATCCGCAGCCGAAGCGGTTCCGCGAGCGCCTTGAGGGTCATCGCGACGGCACTCGCCACCCCCGCGTCGATGGCGTGTGAATCGACCTGCGGGGTGCAGATCACGTCCGGCTCCGCCAAGGGCAGCGTCGAGGCCGTCATGATCTCGCCTCGTCCAGGGCCCGCGTCGAGTCCGCGTCCTCGTAGGGATCGACCGTGAACCAGTGGCGCGCGCACCACAGGGAGACGTAGACGAGGCCCACCAAGACGGGGACCTCGATAAGCGGCCCGACGACACCGGCCAGCGCCTGACCAGAGGTCGCCCCGAACGTGCCGATCGCGACGGCTATCGCGAGTTCGAAGTTGTTGCCCGCCGCCGTGAATGCCAACGTCGCCGAGCGTGCGTAGCCGAGGCGAAGCGCCTTGCCGAGAACGATGCCCGCCCCCCACATGACGGCAAAGTAGGCCAGCAGCGGGAACGCGATGCGGACCACGTCGACCGGGTGCGAGGTCACGGCCTTCCCCTGGAGCGCGAACAGCAGGACGATCGTGAACAGCAAGCCGTAGAGGGCCCAGGGTCCGATGCGAGGCAGGAACTTCGCCTCGTACCAATCCCTGCCCTTCGCTCCCTGCCCGATTGACCGTGACGCAAACCCTGCGACAAGCGGGATTCCGAGGAACACCAGGACGTTCATGGCGATTTGGCCGATCGACACCTCGAGCCCCTGGGTGTCAAGGCCAAGCCAACCAGGCAATACGGTGAGGTAGAAGTACCCGAGGAAGGAGAACGCGACCACCTGGAACACGGAGTTGATCGCGACCAGCACCGCCGCGGCCTCCCGGTCCCCGCAGGCGAGGTCATTCCAGATGACGACCATGGCGATGCAGCGGGCGAGGCCGACGATGATCAGCCCCGTGCGGTACTCGGGCAGGTCGGGGAGAAACGCCCACGCGAGCGAGAACATCAGCGCCGGGCCCACGAGCCAGTTCAGCACGAGCGACGAGACGAGGAGCCGCTTGTCGCCCGTGACCGCGGCGAGCTTGTCGTAGCGGACCTTGGCAAGCACCGGGTACATCATCACCAGCAGGCCGATCGCGATCGGCACGGATATCCCGCCGACCTCCATCCGCGTGAGCACTCCCGAGACGCCGGGGATGAATCGCCCCACCGCGATCCCTCCGACCATCGCCGCGCCGATCCACAGCGGGAGCCAGCGATCGAGGGTGGAGAGCCTGCCGCGAGTGGCGGCCGTTGCGGGGCCGCTCACGCGAGAACCTCCACGATCCGGGTGTCACTGACCTGCTCGAATCGCGCGCCGACAGCTATCTGACATACGGCTTGTATAGACATGAGTCTATATTGACACATTTCGAATCAAGCCACAATCGTGCGGCGACGATGCGAGGACCGTTCAGGGACTCAGCCGAGCGGCGTCGTCAACGCCAAGAACGCGAGGACCCCCCCGAGGACAACGAGCACCACCACATCAATGAGCTTGCTCCTCACGACAAACGCCCTGCTAAGGGGGGCGAAGGCTCGCGCCCCCGCGCCCGCAAGGGCGAACAAGGCGAGCGACAGGATTGCGGCCCTCGCAGACACCAGTTCCGCGAGCGAAACGAGCGCCGCAGTGGCCGCGAGCACCGCGATGGCCACGCGCCACGATGTGAGTTCGGGCTCGTTCTTCGACATCAGTGGAAGAAGTGCCTGGTGCCGGTGTGAAAGAGCGCGATCCCCGCGGCCTCCGCGGCAGCGATGACCTCGCCATCCCTGACCGAGCCGCCTGGGGACACCACTGCCCTGACACCCGCGTCGATAAGCACCTGGAGTCCGTCCGCGAACGGGAAGAACGCGTCAGATGCGGCAACGGAGCCGAGCGCCCTTTCGGCGCCCGCTCGATCGACGGCGAGGCGGCACGAGTCGACGCGATTCACCTGACCCATCCCGATGCCCATGGCCGCGCCATCCTTGGCGAGCAGGATCGCATTCGACTTGACGGAGCGGCACGCCCTCCATGCGAAGTCGAGATCGGCGAGCACGCGTGCCGAGACGGGCGCTCCCGCGACCTGGCTCCACGTCGCGGACGCGTCGCCATCCGCGTCGATCGCGTCGGAGGCCTGAACCAGCACCCCTCCGGAGATGCGGCGCCACTCGGTGGTGAGCGGCACGTGCGTCACCTCCAGGAGCCTGAGGTTCTTCTTGACTGACAGGATCTCGATCGCCTCGGGCGAATAGGCGGGAGCCGCGACCACCTCGGTGAAGACGTCCGCGATCTGGTGGGCAGCCTCGGCGGTGATGGTGCCGTTCGAGGCGATCACCCCGCCGTACGCGGAGATGGGGTCGGTCGCGTGCGCCTTGCGGTGCGCCTCGGCGATCGTCGCCCCCACCGCGATTCCGCACGGGTTGGCGTGCTTGATCACCGCGACGGCGGGTCCCGACTGGTCGTATGCCGCGCGCACGGCGGCGTCGGCGTCGACGTAGTTGTTGTAGCTCATCGCCTTGCCGTGCAGCTGGCGGGCATGCGCCAGTCCGCCTGGCACCAAGGGATCGCCGTAGATGGCGGCACGCTGGTGAGGGTTCTCGCCGTAACGCAGCGTCCCCAACCTCTCGAACGACGCTCCCATCCAGGAGGGGAAGCCCGTACCTTCGTCATCGGGGGCGACAACGTTTCCCATCCACGATGCGACGTGGAGGTCGTAGTCGGCGGTGTGCCTGAAGGCGTTCGCCGCGAGGGCGCGCCTCTCGTCGAGCGTCGTGCCACCCTGGCCAACGGCCGCGGCGATGGCGGGATAGGACGCAGGGTCGACGACGACGGCGACCGAGGGGTGATTCTTGGCGGCGGCACGAACCATCGAGGGGCCGCCGATATCGATCTGTTCGATCACGTCGTCTGGGGCCGCGCCCGACGCGACTGTCGCAGCGAAGGGATACAGATTCACGACGACGAGGTCGAAGGGCTCGATGCCCAAGTCGGCGAGCTGCTTCCTGTGAGATGCGAGGCGCCTGTCTGCAAGGATGCCCGCGTGGACGCGGGGGTGGAGCGTCTTGACCCTGCCGTCGAGACATTCGGGGAAGCCCGTGAGGTCCTCGACGGAGGTAACCGGCACGCCCGCCGCCGCGATGCGGGCGGCCGTCGAGCCCGTCGACACGATGTCCACGCCGGCCGCATGGAGGGCGCGTGCGAACTCCTCGATGCCCGTCTTGTCGTATACGGACACCAGGGCCCGTCGCACAGGCTGACGCTCACTCATGCCATCGGTCATGCCATCCGTCATGTCACAGGTCCTTCCAACGTTCCCACGCGGGCAATCTTGCCCTCGATAGTCCATCCCGACCGCACCATCGTGCCAATCGTGTCGACAACCAGTTCTCGCTCCGCGGTCTTGATGCGCTCGTGGAGAGATGCCTCGGTGTCATCCTCGCGCACGACGACGGCCCTTTGGGCAAGTATCGGTCCCGTGTCGACCCCCTCGTCGACGATCATCACGGTGCAACCGGTGACCTTCACTCCCGCGGCCAGCGCCTCTCTCACCGCGTGAGCACCTGGGAAGGCGGGCAAGAGAGCGGGATGCGTGTTGACGATGTGGCCCGGGAAGGCTTGGAGCACCGGCTCGCCGAGAAGCCGCATGAAGCCGGCGCACACGACGAGGTCGGGGGTGAATGCCGCGGCGGTGCGAGCGATGGCCGCGTCCCACGTGGCGCGATCGGGAAAGTCGCTTGGCGAGACAATCGCGGTGGGAATGCCCGCCTTCGCGGCCACTTCGAGGCCGGGCGCGTCGGCCCGATCCGCGATGACGGCGGCGATCGTCGCACGGTACTCGGGGTCCCCGCACGCGGACGCGAGGGCAGCCATAATCGACCCCGCGCCCGAAATAAGCACCACGATGCGGGCGGTCCGGTTTGTCACAGTCAGACCCTATAGGCATGCTGGGACCGTGACCGACTGGAATCTGACATGACGCCCAAGGCCGATGCGCCCGCCCCCACGCCCGAACTCGTGAAGGTCAGGCGCTACTCACGCCTCTTCGTGTGGTCGATGATCGCCGCGTGGCTGCTCAGTTTCGCGCCCAGGATCTACCAACTGGGGATGCTGCCACTCGCGCTCCTCGCCGTGGTTCTCGGCGTCCTCGCGTTCTGGTCGACCTTTGGGGTTCCCAACATGGGGAGCCTCCGGATCATGCTCGGCATGGGGGGGATCGGCGCCACCGTGTTTGTCCTCATGGGAATCGTGTGGCTCGCCATCGCGCCGGAAATCATCAAGCTCGACTCCTGTACCCGAACCGCGCTTACTCCGCAGGGGCAACTCGTGTGTCAGCAGGACTTTCGCGATGCGGTGAAGGCTCGGTACGGGGTCGATCTGCCTTAGCAGGAGCGCGCATCAGGCTGGCGACGGACATGAGCGTCACCGCCACAAGGGCGCCGAGGCCCAGTTCGATGCCGATCATGACTCCGGCAATGAGGGGCTGTGGACCCACAACCGTGAGGGTGCCAGGGCCGATCGCGCCGCGGGCGACCCTCGATACGACCCCCACTGACACGGCAACGAGAACGACGCCGATGCCGATCGCGGGAAGGGCGCGCACGCCCTCACCGATCCGTTTCCGCAGGATGACCGTGACGAGGGCGCCCAGAACGCCGATGACGACGGGGCTCCACGCGAGCGCGCCGCCCGCGGCGTGCGGGAGGGTGGCCAGAATGGGCACGGCGGGAATGGTGGATGTCGGCGCCTCGGCGGAGGAGGAAATGACCCCGCCGAGGACGTAGCCTGCCCCGCTCATCCACGACACGGCCCACACGATGAGCGTCGGCGCGTAAAGGGTCTCGAGGAAGGCAAGCGCGACCCCTCCCGCGGCGTCCACGCCGAGAGACGTCGCCGAATTCGCCACCAAATGCCGCGCGGCCAGCGTGGAGACGAAGAGCACGATCGCCGCCAGGGTGACCGTGGCGGACCCCATCGCGACAGCGAGGCGGAATCCCGTTCTGATGGCCTCCGGCACCCGCGTGAGCCAGGCGAGCGCGGCACCTCTCTGCCGCAAGAGGCCCCAGGCCACGGCGGGAACGGCGAGAACGATCGCGACGCCTATGGCGCGAAGGGTCCTGGCCTGCGAGTCGGCGGCACCGCCCCAAGCGAGAGACGCGGACAGTCCAACGGTTGCCGCGAAGCCGGCCACCGCGGCGAAGCCCGCGGTCCAGGTAGGGGACGCGAAACGCCTCGCGAGCTGCATGAGCATGAGGAAGGTGAGTGCGGCGATGCCGAGAGGCACGACGGTGACGGGGACCCCATCGACGGCCCACGGCACCCCAAAGCCGGTGAGCCACACGCGCGCGGCGGTGCCGCTTGCCCCGCCCCAACTGATGTGCGCGTCGGCCGCGGAGGAGGCGATGACCCACATTGGGATGAGCACGAGCGCGAGCGAGAACAGCGCACCCTGAATCCCCGCGAGCGCGCCGCCGATCCAACCGGGGGCCTCGGTACGCACCCTGGCGACGGCCTCGGTGACGGCGCGGCCTGCCGCCGCCACATGGCCAGTGGCGGTAGAAGGCTTCGCCTGGGGGTGCACCGTCATTCCGCTATGGTCACCCGCCGCGAGGCCCTCGGGCGGGATCGGCGCGCGCTAGCCGCCGCTTGGCCTAGGGGCGGAGGATGTCGCGCATGAGTTGCGCGGTCTCCGACGGCGTCTTGCCCACCTTGACCCCGGCGGCCTCGAGGGCCTCCTTCTTGGCCTGAGCGGTTCCAGCGGAGCCCGACACGATTGCGCCAGCGTGACCCATCGTCTTGCCCTCTGGCGCCTCGAAGCCGGCCACATAGCCCACGACGGGCTTGGTGACGTGCGCCTTGATGTACGCGGCCGCGCGCTCCTCGGCGTCTCCGCCGATCTCGCCGATCATGACGATTCCCTCGGTCTCAGGGTCGTTCTGGAACGCCTCGAGGCAATCGATGTGGGTGGTGCCGACGATCGGGTCGCCGCCGATGCCCACCGCGGTCGTGAACCCGATGTCGCGCAGCTCGAAGAGCATCTGGTAGGTGAGGGTGCCCGACTTCGACACGAGCCCGATCTTGCCAGGGCCTGTGATGGTGGCGGGGGTGATGCCCACGTTTGACTGGCCAGGCGTGATGAGTCCGGGGCAGTTGGGGCCGATGAGCCGCACGCCCTTTGCCTGCGAGTGCGCGAAGAACTCGGCGGTGTCCTTCACGGGAACGCCCTCGGTGATGATGACGGTGAGCGGCATTCCCGCGTCGATGGCCTCCATGACGGCGGACTTGGTGAACGCGGGTGGAACGAAGACCACGGAGACGTCGGCGCCCGTGGCCTCCATCGCGTCGGCGACCGTGCCGAAGACCGGGATCGTCACGTCGCCGTCGAACGCTACCTGTTCGCCCGCCTTGCGCGGGTTGACGCCGCCGACGATCGTGGTGCCTGACGCGAGCATGCGCGCGGTGTGCTTCATGCCCTCGGCGCCCGTCATGCCCTGGACGATGACCTTGGATGCTGCGGTGAGGAAGATGGCCATGATGTCTCCTTAGGCTGCCGCTGCGGCTAGCTCGGCGGCCTTGGCCGCGGCGCCGTCCATGGTGGCTTCGATCGTGACGAGCGGGTGGTTGGCGGCTGCCAGGATGGCGCGGCCCTCGTCGACGGCGTTGCCGTCGAGACGAACGATGAGCGGCTTGGTGGCCGCGGCTCCCAGCGTCTCAAGCGCGCCGACGATGCCGTTGGCCACCTCGATGCAGCTGGTGATGCCGCCGAACACGTTGACGAAGACGCTCTTGACCTGCGGGTCGTTCAGGATGACATCGAGCCCGTTCGCCATCACGGCGGCCGATGCGCCCCCACCGATGTCGAGGAAGTTCGCGGGCTTCTGGCCGCCGTATTGCAGCCCCGCGTAGGCAACGACGTCGAGAGTCGACATCACGAGCCCAGCGCCGTTGCCGATGACGCCCACGGATCCGTCGAGCTTCACGTAGTTGAGGTTCAGCGCCTTGGCCTTGGCCTCGAGAGGGTTGGCTGCGTCCTTGTCCTCGAGGGCCTCGTGGTCAGCGTGGCGGAAGCCGGCGTTCTCGTCGAGGGTGACCTTGCCGTCGAGCGCGACGATGTCGCCATCCTCGGTCAACACGAGCGGGTTGACCTCGACGAGCGTCGCGTCCTCCTCGCGGTACACGGTCCAGAGCCTCTCGATCGCGGCGGCCACCTTGGGCGCGAGCTCCGCGGAGAATCCGGCGGTCGCCACGATCTCGGCGGCCTTCGCGGCGTCGATCCCCACGATCGGGTCGACGGCCACGCGGGCAAGCGCCTCCGGCCTCTCGACGGCGAGGTCCTCGATCTCCATGCCGCCCTCGACCGAGCACATCGCCAGGTAGCGGCGCTCGGAGCGATCGAGCAGCACGGAGAAGTAGAACTCCTGCGCGATCTCGGCCCCCGCGGCGATCATCACCTTGTGGACCGTGTGGTCCTTGATGTCCATGCCGAGAATCTGCGCGGCGGCGGCCTCCGCGTCGGCCGGATTGTGCACCACCTTGACGCCGCCAGCCTTGCCGCGACCCCCCGTCTTGACCTGGGCCTTGACGACGACGGTGCCGCCCCCGAGGCTCTCGGCCGCTGCTCGCGCCTCGGCGGGGGTGGAGGCGACGATGCCGGCCAGCACGGGGACGCCGTGCTTCTCAAACATGTCACGCGCTTGGTATTCGAAGAGGTCCATCGGAATCCTTGACGCATCGGGGCCTGCGGTCGGCGAGGCCTTGGGGGACGATGGACCCAGCCTAATGGCGTGTCTGGGTGGGGATTTTACGGTGGGGCGGCCCGCGTGGACGCGCGAGAAATCGAGGCACATTGCGACCGGCCTGTGCAGGGTCACCGTTTTGAGCGGAGAATTGTCCCATGAGGACCTGGCTCGGGGACCGTCGACGCCGCTGGACCGTGGGCGTCATCGCGGTTGTCGTCGTGGCCGGGGCCGCCTTCGCCGTCGCCTCCACTTCGGACTCGCACCACACCGTCGCGGCGCACGTGGTGTCTCCGGGCGTACCCGCGATCACCGGCACCGGCAGGGCCGCGGGTGGGACCCCCTCAATCGATTCGGGGATCGCCCCGGGAAAGGCCATCCTCACGTCGATGGTTGAGACGTTGGACGTGTTCGACGCTCCTGGCGGCGCCGTCAGTCGGCGAATGGCTCAGTTGACCTACTACAACCGTCCCCTCACGCTCATGGCGATCGAGGACAGCTCGGCGGCTGGTGCCACGTGGTACGAGGTGCTCCTGCCAGCCAAGCCCAATGGGCAGACCGGTTGGGTGCGTGCAGCGGACGTCTCCGTGTCGTCAACCAATACCCTGATTCGCGTGTACCTCGCCGAGCACCAACTCGACCTCGTCGTCGACGGCACCGTCGTCATGACGGCGCCCGTCGCCAC
>Ga0302299_10002851_pt1 | contig 10532 bp, 10 predicted proteins | sample III_Fen_N3_4_FD_198795 | JGI IMG/M metagenome (GOLD analysis project Ga0302299, IMG submission 198795) | Peat permafrost microbial communities from Stordalen Mire near Abisko, Sweden - III_Fen_N3_4 | ecosystem: Environmental > Terrestrial > Soil > Wetlands > Permafrost | place: Sweden: Abisko...
GGGCTGAAGTTGTTCGCGAACTCGGCCGGGTCGGGCAGCTCGCCGACCGTCTCGGCGAGCTCGTCGTCGAGGGTCGCCCGGGCCGCGGCGACCGTCTCGATGAAGTGGTCGCGGTCGGCGGTCGCCTCGTAGACGCGGGGCGTGCCCGCGATCTCGCCGGCCCGAACACCCACCCGGTACACCTGGATGTGGTCGGGGTGGTGGTACCCGCCGCGCTCGTCGTAGACGGTCAGCACCGCGGCGTCCTCCTCCACGAGGATGACGGCGAGCCGGGCCGCGGCCTCTTCGAGGTCCGCCTGCCAGAACGCGTCCGGGTCGTCGTTGGTGGGCTCGCCGGCCATGCCGGAGTCGCGGTACCCGAGGAACGCGACCCGCGCGGCACCGAGGATCGCGGCCGCGTCGGCGCACTCGCGACTGCGCCGGTCCGCCAGGGTCTCGCCGGGCTCGAGGAACCCATCGTCCACCTCGCCGACCTCGCCGCGGGTCGCGAACACGAGCACGACGCGGTGTCCCTGCTCCGCGGCGCGGGCGATGGTGCCGCCCGTCTGGATGGCTTCGTCGTCGGGATGGGCATGGAAGCTCACGAGCGTCTGGGGCACGGCACCATGCTCGCGCGCGCAATCCGGACATCGTGCACCCTGATCGGTGTGTCACGCCCGGTTTGGTTAGAGTGCCGCCACAATCGGCAGCCTTGGGGGGAGAACCGATGCGCAAGGGTCGTTTGCTGGCCGTGCTGGTGGTGCTGGGCGTCGCCGCGTCGATGGGGGCGGTCGTCCCCCCGGCGGGCGCGCAGTCGGGATCGGTTCCCGGGGTCACCGCCAAGCAGATCCTCGTCGGCGGCATCGCGGGGGTGACCAACCCGACGGGCCGTCCGTACCAGGACTCGTTCAAGGCCGCCCAGGCGTACTTCGACAAGATCAACAAGGAAGGCGGGATCTACGGCCGCAAGTACAAGGTCGCCGCCAACCTCGACGACCAGTCGCGCGACTCCAAGAACCTCCTGAACGCCCGCTCGCTCGTCGAGGAGAAGAAGGTGTTCGCCATCGTGCCGATGGTGACCCAGACCTTCTCCAGCGCGCAGTACCTCGCCGACAAGGGTGTGCCCACCTTCGGTTGGAACATCCAGGCCGACTGGTCCAAGGGCAAGAGCCTCTTCGGCGAGAAGGGTTCGTACCTCTGCCTCGGCCCGAGCTGCATCACGCTGTCTCCCAACTACATCGCGCAGAAGGAGGGCGCGAAGGCTGTCGGCCTCCTCGCCTACGGCTCGTCCCCGCAGTCGGCCGACTGCTCGGCCGGCCAGGAGAACACGTTCAACCGGTACGGGCCCAAGGTGAAGTTCACCGACCGCAGCCTCTCCTTCGGCTTCTCGGCCAACGACATCTCGGCGGCGGTGCAGGCCGTCAAGGACAACGGCGTCGACTTCATCGCCACCTGCATGGACGTCAACGGTGAGGTCAACTTCGCGAAGGCGCTCCGCCAGGCCGGCCTCACCAACGTGAAGTTCTACGCCCCCGAGGGCTACGACCCGGAGGTCCTCAAGTCCCTCGGCGCCGACCTCGAGGGCTTCACCTTCGTGACCGACTACGTGCCGTTCGAGGCGGCGAGCACCTCGAAGGGCATGCAGGAGTTCCTCGCGGCCATGAAGAAGGCCGGCATCAACCCGAGCGAGCACGCGCTCGTCGGATGGCAGAGCGCCATGCTCCTCAACGAGGGCATCAAGCAGGCCGGCAAGAACTTCACCCAGGCGTCGGTGGTGGACGCGATCAACAAGATCACCGACTGGACGGCCGACGGCACCCGGGCGAAGGTCGACTGGACCACCGCCCACGGCCCCACGGCGCCGAACAGCACCGGCTGCGCGGCCTACATCCAGGTGAAGAGCGGCAAGTTCGTGCCCGTCTACGGCCAGCCCGGCAAGCCGTTCGTGTGCTTCCCCGAGAACCCGTACCCCGCGACCCTCGACACCCCGACGATCGTTGCTCCGGGCCAGGGATGAGCGAGGCAACTGGCCTGACCGTGACCTCATCAAGTAGGAAACCCGCATGTCGCTGAACGACTGGGTCCAGTACTTCATCGAGGGCTTCCCGGTCGGGTGCATCTACGCGCTGGTCGCAATCGGGCTCGTCCTCACCTACAAGACCTCCGGGGTCTTCAACCTCGCCTTCGGCGCGCAGGCGTTCCTGTCCGCCGCCGTGATGTACGAGCTCAAGCAGCGCGGGTGGCCCACCTGGCTCTGCTTCGTGGTCTCGGTGTTCATCGTGGCGCCGCTGTTCGGCCTGCTCCTCGACCGCGCGCTGTTCCGATACATGCGGAACTCGTCGTGGGTCGTGAAGCTCGTGTCGTCCCTGGGTCTGTTCGTCGCGCTCCCAGAGATCATCAAGGCGCTCCTCACCGGCGTGAAGCCGCAGTTCGGCCCGCCGAGCATCGCCGGGCTCCTCGGGGTGAAGTCCCTGTCCGGCAGCGACGGCGTCTTCCAGATCGGCAGCTACGTCGTCTCGGCCGACCGCATGACGATCGTCATCGTCACCCTGCTGGCAGTGGTGCTGCTCGGCCTGCTGTTCCGGTATACGGCGCTCGGCCTCCAGATGCGCGCGATCGTGGAGAGCTTCCGCATGGTGGAGCTCGCGGGCGTCGACAGCGAGCGCGTGAGCATGGCCGCGTGGATGCTCTCGAGCTTCCTCGCCGGTCTCGCCGGCGTGCTCATCGCCCCCGACCTCGGCTCGATCGACTCCATCCCGTTCACCCTGCTCCTCGTCGCTGCCGTTGCCGCAGCCGCGTTCGGCCGGCTCACCAGCATCCCGTACGCGCTGTTGGGAGCCGCGATCCTCGGCGTGGGTCAGCGGGCGATCATCGGCTTCAGCTACACGTACCACTGGCCGCAGAACCTCCAGACCGGCGTGCGGCCGGCACTGCCGTTCGTGGCCCTGTTCCTGCTGCTCATCTTCCTGCCCGCGTTCAAGGGCCGCCGCGACGTCACCGACCCGCTCTCGGGCGTTGACCCGCCACCGCCCGCGATGGCGCACGAGTACAAGGACCGCTCGCTCCAGAAGAAGTCGCGGATCGCGTTCTACGTGTTCGTCGCGGCGTTCGTGCTCCTCGTGAGCTTCGCGATGTCGGACGTGTGGGTGTTCCGCTTCACCGACGCGTTCACGCTCGCGATCGCGTTCCTGTCGATCACCGTGTTCACCGGCCTCGGCGGACAGGTCTCCCTGGGGCAGGCCGCCTTCGCGGGCATCGGGGGCTACACGACTGCGAACCTCGCGGTGGAGAACCATTGGCCCGTGCTCATCGCGCTCCTGGTCGGTGTCGTGTTCGCGGTCATCGTCGGTGCGCTGCTCGCGGTCCCCGGTCTGCGCCTCGGGGGGATCTTCCTCACCCTGGCCACACTCGCGTTCGGGCTCATGGCCCAGAACATCGTGTTCACGAACGCGTCGGTGGCCGGCGGCCCGGAAGGGCTCGATGTCCCGCGCCCGTCGTTCCTGAACGGCAACAGCTTCCTCGGGCCCGACCAGCGCTACTTCCTCTTCGTGTTCGTGTGCTTCGCGGTCGTGGGCTTCCTGGTGATCTTCGTGCGCAGCGGCACCACGGGCCGGTACTTCGCGGCGCTGCGCGGCAGTGAGACGGCCGCGGCCTCGATCGGCATCAACGGCACCCGCCAGCGCATCTTGCTGTTCGCGCTGTCGGCCGGGATCGCGGGGCTCGCCGGCGGGCTGTTCGCGATGAACTCGGGTCGCGTCGACTTCCAGACCCAGGAGTACCAGGCGCTGTTCGGCGCCGCGTGGGTCGTGCTCGTCGTGTCGCTCGGCTCGCGCACGGTCGATGGCGCGGTGAACGCCGCGATCAGCTTCGTGCTCTTCCAGTGGCTGCTGTCCGACTACTTCGGGATGGAAGCCAGCATCGCCCTCATCGGGTTCGGCTTCGGTGCCATCACCTACGCCCGCCACCCGGAGGGCATCGTCGAGTTCCGCACCCGAGTGAGCATCCTCGCTCAGCGCAAGGCCAAGATGCTCAAGGCGCGCGCCGCGGAGATGGCCGAGAAGGGCCCGCTCCCACGCGGCTACATCCCGACCCGCAACGTCACGCTGCCGGCCATCGCGGGACCGATCGTGCTCCTGCTCGCGGTGATCGTCCGGCGCATCGCCGGCTCCGGCGAAGGCGCCCCCGTCGCCCTCATCGTCGTGTGCCTCGCACCGAGCGTCCTGTTCGCGCTCGCCTACATCGTGATGACGAACCGGCGCCTGGTCGCCATGGGTGGCTACGCGTGGGGCTGGCGGGTGCTCGTGGCCGGCGCGGTCGCCGGTGTGGGCGCCGGGTGGTTCCTCACCGCGGTCGACGTCCGCACCCCGGCGTTCGGCAACCCCGAGGTCGCGATCAGCGCCCCGGTGTGGGTCGGCGTGGTGATCGGGCTGATCTGCGGCTTCGCGATCGCTGCGTTCTTCATGGTGCCGGTCTCCGCGGAGCTGGTGGCCCGCCGGCGCGACTTCCGGGAGCCGCCGGTCACGTGGCGCGCGGGTCGGGGCCCGACGCTCTGGCTCGTCCTCGGTACCTTCCTCTGCTACTGGGCATCGAAGGGCTGGGTGCCGCCGTTCCTGTGGCCCCTGTACCTGCTGGGCCTGGTCGCGTCCATCGTCGTCGTGCAGTGGATCGGCGAGGTCCAGGGTGCCATCAACGAGTTCGTCATGGGCGAGGTCGACGTCGCTCCCGGTGTTCCGCTGGCCGACGACGGGCTCCCCGAGGAGCTCCCGGAGCTCGGCGAGCTCACACCCGCGGGGAGTGTCGACTGATGGCCGTCGTGGACCCGGCGCCGCACGTGCCCGAATCGGCTTCGTCGCACGCGCTGCTCGACGCGCGGGGCGTCACGAAGCGCTTCGCCGGCATCACCGCGCTGCACGGTGTGGACCTGTTCGTCGACCCGGGTGAGTTCGTCGGGCTCATCGGCCCCAACGGCGCCGGGAAGACCACGTTCTTCAACTGCCTCCTCGGGATCCTCCGGCCCGAGGAGGGCACGGTCCAGTTCGTCGGCCGCGACGTCACCGGCCTCCCCGTGTACCAGCGGGCCCGCATGGGCTTCGGGCGCACCTTCCAGCGGCTCGAGCTCTTCTCGGGCATGTCGGTGCGCGACCACTTCATCGTGGCCGACCGGGCCCACCGCAACGATGGCCGGCTCTGGAAGGACCTGTGCAACCGGTCCAAGCCCACGAAGGACGAGCGCGAGCGGGCCGACGCCATGCTCGACCTCCTGCGCCTCGGTGACGAAGCCAACAAGCCCGCGGAGATGCTCAGCCTCGGCCGTGGCCGGCTGGTCGAGCTCGGTCGGGCCCTCATGACCCGCCCGAAGCTCCTGCTCCTCGACGAGCCGTCGTCGGGCCTCGACGTGCGCGAGACCGCCGCGTTCTCGGCCCGGCTGGCGAAGGTGCAGCAGGAGCACGAGTTCGCCGTCCTGCTCGTCGAGCACGACGTCGAGATGGTCCAGAGCCTCGTGAGCCGGCTCTACGTGCTCGACTTCGGCACGCTCATCGCGTCGGGCCAGACCGAGGACGTGTTCAACGACGCCGCGGTGCGCAAGGCATACCTGGGGAGTACCGAATGAGCGCGACCGCCGAGCCCGCTGCCGCGTCCGCGGGCCCGCGGCCGGGCACGCCGCTGCTCGAGCTGCGCGACATCCACGCGGGCTACGGGCCGTTCCGGTCGCTGTTCGGCATCAACCTCGCGATCCAGCCGCAGGGGGTGATGGCGCTGCTCGGGGCCAACGGCTCGGGCAAGACCACCGTGGTGCGTGTGGCGTCGGGTCTCATCAAGCCGACCCAGGGGCATCTGCTCTTCGAGGGCGAGGACGTCACCGGGAAGCGGGCCTTCAAGCTCGCGCAGCTCGGGATCGTCCACGCGCCCGAGGGCCGCTCGGTGTTCGCGTCGCTGACGGTGGAGGAGAACCTCGTCCTCACCTTCCGCGAGGTGTTCGGTCGCCGGGGGCTCAAGCCCAAGCTCGAGCAGGCCTACGCGCTGTTCCCCCGGATGGGGGAGCGTCGCCGCCAGCTCGCCGGCACGCTGTCGGGCGGCGAGCAGCGCATGCTGTCGCTCGCCCGGGTGCTCGTGCGCGGCCCCAAGCTCCTCATCACCGACGAGCTCTCACTCGGTCTCGCGCCCGTGATCATCGACGAGGTCTACGAGACCCTCGGCACCATCCGCGACTCCGGCTGCGCTCTGCTGATCGTCGAGCAGCACGTGCACCAGGCCCTCACGCTGGCCGACGACGTCGTGGTGCTGGCCAAGGGCCAGGTGATCCTCAGCGGCAGCAAGGAGGAGCTCGGCGACATCAGCGACCGCCTGCTGCCGGCCGTCCACGGCGAGATCTGATCCTGCGTCGCTAGCGGGCTTTCCGGGCGCACACGCCCGCGTCGGCCAGCGCCGGGTCCTCGAGGACCATGCGGTAGCAGAAGGTGGACATCCCCACCTTCCAGACGCCGTTCTCGCGCACGGCCCGGCCCGGCGGGAGTACGTCGGGAAGCGGCACGCCCGCGAGGATCAGGTCGGCGTCGACCACGGCCCGGTTCCGCCTCGGGCACTCGACCCCGTTGACCGTCATCGACGTCGAGCTCGTCTCCGGGACGGCCAACCAGGTGTCGAGGATGGCCCGCAGCGCGGGATCGTCACCCCCGGCGAGGTTCGCGGCCCGCTCGTCGGCGGAGAGCGCCGTCGCGCGGGTGAAGACGTTCCCGTAGGCGGCGGTCACCGCGCCCTCGGTGCCGCGGGGGCACCGGGACCCGGCGGCAGACGCGACCGTGGCCGGTGCCCCGAGGGCACCGGCCACGAACACGATCGCGGCGACCGCCAGGGCGGCCGTCAGGTGGGTCGGGCGACGGATGCGCACGACCCTGATGACACTCGGCTACGCGACGGCTGCGGTGCAGCGGGCGCCGAGAGTCGGCGTCGCCGGGTTCGCCCCGATGAGGTCGCAGATGGTGGTCGGGGTGATGAGCCACTTGCCCTTGACCAGGGCCGCGTCGCCGGCGAAGTTGAGGCCCACACCGCTCGACGGCGGGGTCGTGATCGGCTTCGGGACGTTCAGCGCGAGGTCGTAGGTGAAGGTCGCGGCGGTCTTGCCGTCACAGGTCGCCTTGATCGTGACGGGGTAGGTCGCCGTGGTCGCCGTGCCGGCCTGGCCGCTGGCCTGGGCGGCCGCGGTGGCCTCGTCCGAGAAGGGGGCGACCTTGGCGCCGTCCTGGATGTTGGCCATCTTGTCGGTCGTCGTGGCACCGAGGAAGTAGGTCACGAACGCGGCCTGGATGTTGGCGTTGAGGTTCTTGTCCTTCTTGCAGACGGTGATCTTCTTGGTGCTGGCCGCATTGGCCGGCCCCGCGGTGATGCCGATGCCGAGCACCGAGACCGCCACGAGCATGAGTGCGACGCGTCGCATGTTCCCCCCTGGGAGTAGTTGTGTGATCGTGAAAACCTAACACCGCCGGGGGCCCGGGTGGTCGCGGGCTGGGGCTCGCGGGGAGCGCCGTTCGGCCGGTCAGCGGCGCGCCGTGCCCCGGATCCCGGCCTGGATCGCGGTCGCGAGCGTGTCGAGCGTCTTGTCGCGATCGCCGGGTCGGGTCCCCGTGAGCGAGAGGTACGTGGTCCGCTCCACGAGGGCCACGACGGCCATCGCCGCGACCATGGGATCGAGGTCGGGGGCGGCGGGGCGGATCCGGGCGGCCAGCCGGGCCGTGAACTCGCCCACGAGGCCTCCGCCGATGCGCCCGAACTCGGAGTCGGAGATCTCGGCCTCGGTCCAGGTGCGGATCACCGGGCCGGCCCGCTCGTAGAGCTCGGTGAAGCGCACCAGCCACTCGCGGATCGCGGCCCGGCCCTCGGGCCCGTCGGCAAACGGGGGGAACTCGCCGGCCAGCGCGGTCATCTCGGTCGCGACCTCCACCGCGAGCGCGCGGAAGAGGTCCTCCTTGCTGGTGAAGTACAGGTAGAAGGTGCCGTGCGACGTGCGGGCCGCCTTCACCACGTCGTCCACCCGCACCGCGTGGTAGCCGCGTTCGGCGAACACCGCCGCGCCCGCGTCGAGGAGGCGCCGCATCGTGCGCCGGCCTCGGGCCCGCAGCTCCCGGCCCTGCGCGGCGGCCGGGACCAGGTCCGATCCCGAGCCCTCGGGCGGGCCCGCGGACTCGGCGGGTTGGGTCACGGCCGCCATCGCCAGCACCGTACCGCGCAGGGAAGGCGAGGTGACGCCCGTGTCACGTTCGGGCCGGTTCGCGATACGCTCCCGCCCCATGACCACACCTTCCTTCGACGACCTGTCCGTCGGCGACGAGGCTCCGGCCCTCGTCGTCGAGAAGCTCAGCCGCACCAACTTCGTGCGCTACGCGGGGGCCTCGGGTGACTTCAACCCGATGCACCACGACGACACGATCGCCACGTCGGTCGGCAACCCGTCGGTCTTCGGCCACGGCATGCTCACCGCGGGCCTGATGGCCCGGGTGGTGAAGGACTGGTTCGGCCCCGAGGCGCTGCGCCGTTACCAGGTGCGCTTCTCGAAGCAGGTCTGGCCGGGCGACACGCTCACCTTCACCGCCACGATCACCGGCAAGCGCGAGGAGGGCGACGAGAAGCTCGTCGATCTCGAGTGCAAGGCCACCAACCAGGACGGCGTCGAGGTGCTCGTGGGCGCCGCAACCGCCGTGGCCGCCTGATGGGCCTGCTCGACGGCCGCGTCGCAGTCATCACCGGGTCGGGCCGGGGCATCGGCCGCGAGTTCGCGTTGTGCATGGCCGCCGAGGGCGCCAAGGTCGTGATCAACGACGTCGGCGTGAGCCTCGACGGGCGCGGCACCGAGGAGGACCCCGCGGCCAACGTGTGCCGGGAGATCGAGGCGCTGGGCGGCCGGGCCGTCCCCAACTACGACTCCGTCACCGACTTCGCGGGCGCGGAGAACATCGTCAACACCGCGGTCGAGTCGTTCGGGAAGATCGACATCCTCGTCAACAACGCGGGCATCGTGCGCGACCGCACGCTCGTGAAGATGGACGAGTCCGACTTCGACGCCGTGATCGCGGTGCACCTGAAGGGCTCGTTCAACTGCGCGCGGCACGCCGCGCCGCTGATGAAAGACCAGGGCTACGGCCGCATCATCAACATCACGTCGTCGGCCGGCCTGCGCGGCAACTTCGGCCAGACCAACTACGGCGCGGCGAAGGCCGGCCTGATGGGCATGACGTTCATCTGGGCGATGGAGCTGGGCCGCTACGGGGTGACGGTCAACGCCGTTGCGCCGGCGGGGGCCACCCGGATGACCGCAGCGCTGTTCGAGCGGTCGGGCACCGAGCCGCCGCCCGAGCAGAACCCCGCGCTGAACGCGCCGCTCGTCGCGTTCCTCGCGTCCGAGCGGGCATCGCACGTGAACGGCCAGATCCTCGGCCGCTCCGACTACGCGTTCACCCTGTTCCAGCACCCGAAGCAGGTCGCGTTCATGTGGCGCGACGGCGGCTGGACCGCGGAGCAGGTGGCCGACAACTTCGACACGATCCTCGGTCAGCACCTCCAGCAGGTCGGCATGGTCATGCCCGGCGGCATGGAACGCAGCTGACGGTCACCGGGATCAGGGCCGAGCGCGCACGCTGATGGGTCGCTACTCCCTCGGCGTCGTCGACGTCACGTTCTGGCCCGACCGCGGCGCCGCCGCGTCGGTCCGCGCCCGAGACCTCGGCTTCGAGCACATCGACTGCGGGACCGACGTCGACCCCGCCACGCTCGTGCTGCCGGTGGGCTGCCCCACCTCGTTCCCGAAGCCGCAGCCGGGCTGGTGCACCACCCCCGCCCCGGGCCCGGGTGAGGGACGCTGGGAGTGGACGGTGCGCAAGTTCCGCGAGGCCCCGGGCTGCCTGCTCGAGCCGTACGCGTCCGCGGTGGTGAACTCGCGCGAGACGGTGCGGGCCATGGCCGAGGAGGTGCCGGGTCTGCGCTTCCTGATCGACACCGGGCACGTGGCCGACTGGGGCGAGGACCCGCTCGACCTGCTCGAGTTCGCCGACCACATCCAGCTGCGCCAGGGGAAGCCGGGCCACACGCAGCTGCACGTCGACGACCCCAGTGGCGTGGTGGACTTCGCCGCCGTGCTGCGGCGCCTCGACGACCTCGGCTACCAGGGCAAGCTGTCGATCGAGCACTTCAACCTGCCGGAGTTCGGCTGGCCGCTCGACGACCCCGTGGCCTACGCCACCGACCTCTTGGCCCACGTCCGCGCCCTGATGGGCTGACCCGACAGGACGTGCGTCCCTGAGCGTCGCTCACCATGAACGACGGTGGGAGACGCACGTCGGGTTCGAGGCGCCGGTCGAGGCGCGGGGATGGCTCAGAGGCGGGCGCGCAGGTCGGGCTTGAGGATCTTGCCCATGGCGTTGCGGGGCATCTCGTCGACGAGATGCCATTCCTCGGGGACCTTGTATGCCGCGAGCTGGGCGCGGCAGTGCGACGCGAGCTCGTCGCCGGTCACCGACGCGCCCGGCGCGGGCTCCACGAACGCGACCACCCGCTCGCCGAGC
>Ga0302299_10002854_pt1 | contig 10526 bp, 8 predicted proteins | sample III_Fen_N3_4_FD_198795 | JGI IMG/M metagenome (GOLD analysis project Ga0302299, IMG submission 198795) | Peat permafrost microbial communities from Stordalen Mire near Abisko, Sweden - III_Fen_N3_4 | ecosystem: Environmental > Terrestrial > Soil > Wetlands > Permafrost | place: Sweden: Abisko...
GACGGCTCGGCGAGCGTCGTCGAGCACCTCGCTCGGGGGTGTTCCGTCCGGGAGCGTCGCCCACGGGGAGCCGGCGACCGCGTGCGCGGCACAGTCGATCGCGAACAACGTGGCGGTGCGGGTGTCCCAGCCGGTGCGGCGCACCAACCGGGCCGACCCCACCGACACGACCCCCTGCGCGCGGGTGGTGGCATCGCCCACGGGCTCGGCTTCGTAGATCTCGGCCTCGAGGACCTCGAGGAGGGCGCCGGTGGAGCGAAGGTGGAGCGACTGGCCCTCGGCAGCGACGGTCACCCCGTCTCCGTCGCCGGGCAGCGTCCACCTCACCGGGCCGGCGGCCGAGTGCTCGACGCCGGTTCGTCCCGTCGCCACATACAGCTGATCGGTCATCGAGCCTCCCCGCTCCGGGCGACAGGTCGCCGCTGGCGACAGTCAAGCACCCCGCCGCTGACCCGCAGCTGCGGGCCCTGACGTCGGATCCAACCACCAGCGCCGGAGCGCGTGGTGTCAGTCGCCTCGGGGCGGTCGTTGCGGAGCACGACGCACGGGAGGCTTCCGGCGGGGCTTCGGGGTCGAGGGCGGCTGGCCCGCCATGCCCGCGAGGCGGGCGCGGATCGCCGTCAGTGCCTCGATGAACTGCTCCCGGTCGGGTTCGGCGAGGTCGACGAGGGCCTCGGTGGCTGTGGCGTGGACGGTCGGCAGCATGCGATCGACGATCTCGCACGCCTCTTCGGTCACCTGGATGAGGACCTTGCGCCGATCCGTGGGGTGGGGACGGCGCGCGACCAGCCCTCGTCCTTCGAGGGTGTCGAGCAACGAGGTCATGCTGGCGCTGCTCACGAGCATCCGTTCGGCGATGACGTGAGCGGCGAGCGGCTCCCCTGCCCCGTCGAGGATCGCGAGCGCCTGGAACGCGCTCGCGGACAGGTCGGAGATCTCCCGCCGTCGGCGATCCAGCTCCGCGAGGAACGCGTCGGAGGTGCGGACGAGGTTGGCGGCGAGCTCCGCCGCTGATCGGCTGGCACCGGGAAACTCCCGTTCGAAGTCGGCGGGCACCCGGATGGCGGTCACGTCGGACATGCCGGGAGTATAGCTCGAACACAAGTCACTAGACTTCTAGGTACTTTGTCGTAGGATGGCCCCCGAGCCGGCGAGAGGTTCGGCCCGACGAACGGAGTCATGGTCATGGAAGCTCACCCCCCTCCCGTCCAGATGGTCCAGCTGCTGTCTGGGTTCCAGGTGTCACAGGCGCTCTACGTCGCCGCCAAGATCGGCGTCGCCGACCGGCTCGTCGACGGCCCGGTGCCGGTGGAGCAGCTCGCCTCCGACCTCGACGCCGAGCCGCTCGCCCTGGGTCGGCTCCTGCGCACGCTGGCTTCGCTCGGCGTCTTCAGCGAGGCCGAGCCCGGCGCCTACGGCCTCACCCCGCTCGGCGCCACGCTGGTGAGCGACCGCGAGGGGTCGATGCGCGATCTCGCCCTCATGTGGATGGAGACCCACTACGCGCCCTTCGGGGGCCTGCTCGAGACGGTTCGCACCGGCGACTGCGCGGCAACGCAGCACTACGGCCAGCCCTTCTTCTCGTGGCTGGCCGACCAACCCGAGCAGGTGGACCGCTTCAGTCGGGCGATGGCCAACCTCACCGACGGCATCAAGGCCGGTGCGATCGCCAGCTACGCCTTCCCCCAATCGGGCACCATCGTCGACGTCGGTGGTGCCGACGGCGCGCTCCTCGCACGAGTGCTCGGATCCGCACCGGCCACGACGGGGATCGTGTTCGACCTCCCCCACGTCGTCGCCGAGGCCGCGCCCACGTTGAAGAGCTACGGGCTCGACGACCGCATGACCTCAGAGGGTGGCGACTTCTTCGAGGCGGTGCCAGCAGGCGGCGACGCCTACCTGCTGTCGATGGTGCTCCACGACTGGAACGACCTCGATGCCACCCGCATCCTCAACAACATCCGTGACGCCGCGGCGCCCGGCGCCCGGGTCCTCGCCTTCGAGCTCGTCCTGCCCCCGGGCGATCAGCCACACATGTCGAAGATGATCGACTTGACCATGCTGGGCATGCTCAACGGCCGGGAGCGGACCGAGGCGGAGATGAGGTCGCTGTTCGAGGACGCCGGCCTGATCTACGACGGAACCGTTCCGACCCCGACGCCGATCTCGATCATCGAAGCCCGAGTTCCCTGACACCAGCCGGGTGCGCGGCTACGGCGTCGAGGTGGGCGCCGCAGCCGCGAGCTGGGCGGCGATGACCGCCTGCACGGGTCCGAAGTGGAACCAGTGCCGCACCGGCTTGCGGAGCCGTGCGGTGCGCGGCACCGAGAGCGAGCCCTTCACCACCAGCCGCTGGCAGGCCGGGGTCTCGTGGACGACGACCTTGCCGGGGGTGCGGCCCTCCTCGAGCAGGGCGAGGGCCGGCGTGGCCCAGTGGCGCAGGGCGGAGTGGCGCTCGGGCAGCGTCGACTCGAGCACGCACGCCTGGGGCGCCCGGCCGACCGCCCGGTCGAGCCGGGTGACGAGCCGGTGCCACCCGACGCTCTGCCCGATCAGGACCGCCGAGAACACCACCCCGCTGAACGCCACCACGAACGCCGCGGTGGGCGGCGCCAGGCCCCGGCTGCGCCCCTCGACCGGGACCGCTTCGCCGCTCCCCTGCGGCAGCACCCCGTCGAGCAGCGCCCACGCCACCAGCGGGAGCGCGAACACGAGCACGAACGAGCGGTAGTCGAGTGCCTGCCACCACGCCCGGGTGCTGCTCCCCCACCCGATCATCAGCCCCCCGGCGGCGACCAGCAGCAGCATGCCCGTCCACGAGATCAGCGCGACGTGCACGGGACGCGTGCCGACCGCCCGGTCACGACGACGCCACCCGATGAGCAGCGCGGCACCGCCGACCGTGGTGAGCAGGACCACGGCCAGCGGCACGCCGTTCACCGCGTGCCGCCACTGCGCCACGATGTCGGCCCGCTTGGGCACCTCGCTGTCGATCCCGGCCGAGGTGAGGATCTGGCGGGCCACGGCAACCACGAGCAGCACGACCGACTGGTGCCACGCCCAGGTCTGATCGGCCGGGCGCCGCCAGCCCACCACGAAGCCCACCGCCGCAGCGGTGCCGAGCACCAGGCTGGTCATGGGGTGCAGCAGGAACAGCAGCGCCACGAGGCTCCCGAACGCCCAACGGTTCCACCGGTAGCCGGTGATGAGCGCCAGCACGAGCGGCCACACGAACTGTGCGGCGATCACCGACTCGCTCACGAAGAACGCCTGCCCCGGCAAGGTGATGAGGCCGATGCCGATGGCCGGCCACACGATCAGCGCGGGACGCGTGCCCCGCACCACCAGCCAGCTCAGCCCGAGGGCGACCAGGGGCACCAGCACGTAGGGCAGCGTGAACAGGAAGCCGAGCACCCGGGTGTTGCTGGTGACCAGCGAGCCCAGCCAGGCGGGCACCTGGAACAGCATCATGGTGGGCCGGCGGTGCAGCATCACGGGCCGGCCCTGGTCGAGCACGTCGACCAGGAAGTAGCTGCCGTCCCAGCTCAGGGCCAGGCGGGTGGCGAAGGCGGCGACCACCCCGGGCACGAACAGCCAGAGCGATCTCGCCAGCGCCGGACGAGCCGATGCGATCGATGTCGGCTCGCCCACAGCCGACAACGATACGAGGGCACGGCGACCCGCTCTGAATCCGGGTGGGGCTCCTAGAACCAGGCGCGGAGGGCGGCCGTCGCCACCACGTCGAGCACGAGCACCGCGGCCGCCCCGCCGAGCAGCTGCAGCGTCCGCTCGAACGACACCCGTGGCCAGCGGCCGATGGCCCAGAGCAGGCCGATCACCACCAGGGTGACCTTGCCGGCGAAGAGGGCCACGTCGACCACCGTGCGCACGCTCGTGGTCGCGATCCGCCACGGCGTGGCGCCGCTGCCGAGGAACGCCACCGCGATCCACGCCGCTCCGCCGACGACGATGACGGTGTCTCCGAACGCCACGGCCACCCGACGGATGCCGCCGACGCCCCGCGGCGCGGGCTCGGCGCGGTCGTCGGCTACGGCGAGAGCGTGGACCGCGAGCAGCGCGGCACCGAGCGCGACCCCCTGCACCACGACGTACGGCAGGCCCACGCCCTGGAAGCCGAACAGCACGCCGCGCACCTGGTGGCCGAGGATGGCGCGCAACGAGCCACTTCCCGTCTGCACCGCAACGGCCAGCGCCGCCAGGGTCAGCACGACCACGGCCGCGGCGCGACGCAGCGCCCGGTCGGCCGCAGCGGTCCGCCCCGCGGTGCCCAGGACCGCCCGGGTGCCCACCACGTCGGCGAGCGCCCACACCAGCACGGTCAGCGGCCACAGCACCACCCCGGCCGAGGGGTCGACGGCACGGATCTCGGGGCTGACGGGCAGCGCCACGAGCGCCGCGAAGGCGGCTCCCACGCCGACCGCCACGGCGAGGTTCGACACCAGCCGTGAGGCACCGGGCGGCAGCAGGTCCTCGGTCTGCAGCGCGGCGCCGATCTCGGCCGGCACCTCGCCCACCGCCCAGCGGCCCAGCCCCTCGGGCCAGCGCCGGCCGGCGCCACGCGGCTCGAGCACGTGACGTCGCACCAGCTCCACCACCAGCGCCAGGGGCGGGACCACGGCCAGCAGCAGCACGAGGCCCAGCAGGGCGCGCTGCCACGAGGCCGGCTGGAAGGCGACCAGCGCGGGGGTCACGGCCGCGGCTCCGAGGGCGCCGGCCGGGGCGGGCCCGCCTGCCAGCGCGCGGCGTGGTCCTCGGTGAGGATGAGGTCCTGCAGATCGAGCAAGGTTTCGAGGAGCCCGGCGGGACCCGGATCCTCCGCGGCGACGGTCACGTCGACCCGCACGCCCGGCAGCAGCGCGGCACCGAGGTCGGCGGCGCCGACGACCACCACGTACTTGGGGTGGGGCATGGCGTGGTAGGTCGCCAGCGGGTCGGGGCCGCCGTCCGGGGCCGGTCCGACCACGAGCAGCACGTTGGCCGCGGCCGGCTCCGCCGCCCACCGGATGCCGGCGCGACGAGCCCGCGGCGCCCCCTCGCCCGACAGGAGCTCGTCGACGGGCGCCAGCGCCGCGTCGGGGCCGACGGCGTGCACGCGCAGGGCCGACGCGCGTGCCCAGGCCAGGGCGCGGGCGAGCGTCGGCGGGAGCCGGCCCCGTTCGACGATGCCCATCAGCGGCGCGGACGCGGCGCGGCGTCGCGCGAGCGGTCGGGCCGCAGCACCTGTCCGAGCACCAGCACGCCCCACGTGATGCCCGACGCGACCGCGCCGACCACCACCACCGCGAGGTACTGCCGCACCGGGTCCGACACGGCGTCCGACCCTACCGGTGATCGACCCCGGTCAGGGGCTGAGGTTGGTGGCGCCGGCGACGAGGTGCGGCACCGCCCGGGTGGCCATGTTGGTGAGCGGGCCGGGCACGATGCCCACGCCGACGACGAACACGAAGGCCAGGGCCAGGCCGAGCTTGGCGCCCCACGGCACGAAGAGGCGGGAGCCGACGGGGACGGCGGCCTCCTCCTCGGTCTCACCGGCGTACATGGTGATCACGACCTTGAGGTACAGGTAGGCGCCGACCACGGCCGAGAGCATGGCGATGAGAGCCAGCCAGTACGAGTGGGCCTGCACCGCCGAGACCAGGATCTCGAACTTGGCCACGAAGCCGGCCGTGAACGGCACGCCGGCCTGCGCCAGCAGGAACACCGTGAGCAGGAAGGCCAGGAGCGGCTCCCGGCGGGCGAGGCCCTTGTACTCGGCGAGCGAGTGGGCACCGTCGCCGCGGCGGCCGATGATGGCCACCACGCCGAAGCTGCCCGCCACCATGAACGTGTAGCAGGCCAGGTAGAAGAGCGACGCCGAAACGCCCTCGCGGCGTGCGGTCTCGAGACCCACCAGGATGAACCCGGCGTGGCTGATCGACGAGTACGCCAGCAGCCGCTTCACGTCGGTCTGCACGATGGCCACGAACGACCCGACGAGCAGGCTGAGCACGGCCAGCGCGTAGATGACCGGCTGCCAGTCGAGGCGGTACAGCGGGAAGGCCAGGAAGAAGACCCGCAGGAACCCGGCGAAGCCGGCCACCTTCACGGCCGAGGCCATGAACCCGGTGATGGGCGTGGGGGCGCCTTGGTAGACGTCGGGCGTCCAGTTGTGGAACGGCACCGCCGCGACCTTGAAGCCGAAGCCGACGATCAGCAGCATGATGCCGCCGAGCAGCAGCAGGTCGTTGCTGAGGGCGTTGGTGGCGAGGAAGTTGGAGATCTTCACCAGGTTCGTCGAGCCCGTGGCGCCGTAGCAGAGGGCGATGCCGTACAGGAAGAACGCCGACGAGAAGCCGCCCAGCACGAAGTACTTGATGGCGGCCTCGCTCGAACGGACCCGACGGGTGTGCATGCCGGCGAGCACGTAGACCGCGATGGACAGGATCTCGAGGCCGAGGAACATCACGATGAGGTCGTTGGCCGCAGCCATGACCACACCACCCGACGCCGACAGGAGCACGAGCACGAAGGGCTCGACCCCGTCGAGGCCCTCACGCTCGACGTAGCCGTCGAGGAACAGCGAGCTGAGGACCACTGCGGCACAGATGGTGAAGGTGGCGAACAGCGCGAACCCGTCCACGCCGACCGCGCCGGCGATGGCCGAGAAGGGCCGGGCCCCGGCGTGGTGCCGGAACACCCGGTGCCACTCGGGGATGGCGCTGATGCCGGCGGCGAGGCCGACGAGGGCCGCGAACGGCCCGTAGCAGCGCATGGCCGTGCGGCTCTGCAGCAGCGAGCCACCGACCAGCAGCACGACCGCCCCGCCGATGAGGATCAGGACGGGAAGGATCGTGAGGTAGTCGACGTGGGGCGTCGCCAGCTTGGCGGTGCTGACGGCCTGGCCGAGGACGGCGATCACTTGCCACCTCCCTGGACGGGCGCGGCGACCACGGCGGGTCCGACCACGGCGACGGGCGGCTGGCGATAGTGCGAGTGCACCTCGACGTGGCGGATGAGGTGGTTCACCGACGGCTCCATGCGGGACAGCAGCGGCTTGGGGTAGATGCCGGTGAAGAGGATGATGGCCAGCAGCGGCAGCATCACCAGACCCTCTTTCCAGTTGAGGTCCGCCACGTTGGCGTTGGCCTCGTCGGGCATGCCGTGGAAGGCCCGCTGGAAGGCCCACAGCAGGTACAGGGCGGCGAGGATGACCCCGGTGGCGGCCACCACGGCGAACCAGCGGTGGGTCAGGAACGTGCCCGTGAGGATCAGGAACTCACCGGCGAACCCGTTGAGGCCGGGCAGGCCGATCGACGAGAAGACCACGAAGATGAAGACCGCGGCCAGGATCGGCGCGCTCTTCTGGATGCCGCGCAGCTCGGAGAACAGGCGGGTGTGGCGCCGCTCGTAGATGAACCCGACGAGGAGGAACAGCGCCGGGGTCGAGATGCCGTGGTTGATCATCTGCAGCACGCTGCCCTGCACGCTCTGCGAGGTGATGGCGAAGATGCCCATGGCGATGAACCCGAGGTGGGCCACCGACGAGTAGGCGACCACCCGCTTGAGGTCCTTCTGCATGGTCGCCACCACGGCGCCGTAGATGATGCCGATCACACCCAACGTGATGAGCGCCGGGGCGAAGTACACCGACGCCTCGGGGAACAGGTAGAGGCCGAAGCGCAGGAAGCCGTACGTGCCGAGCTTCAGCATGACGCCGGCCAGGATCACCGAGCCGGCGGTGGGTGCCTGGGTGTGCGCATCGGGCAGCCACGTGTGCACCGGGAACAACGGCACCTTCACGGCGAACGCCACGGCGAAGCCGAGGAACAGCCAGCGGGCGGTGGTCTGCGAGACGACCTGGGCGCGGGCGACCTCGACCAGGCTGAACGTGACGTGACCCGTGTGCGCCGCGGTGAGGAACACCAGGCTGATCATCGCCACGAGCATGAAGGCGGAGCCGAGCATCGTGTAGATGAAGAACTTCATGGCGGCGTAGCGCCGGTCGTCGTAGCCCCAGCCGATGATGAGGAAGTACATCGGCACCAGCACCACTTCGAACATCACGAAGAAGAGGAAGAGGTCGAGCGACAGGAACGTGCCGAGGCAGCCGAACTCGAGCAGCAGCAGCCACGCCATGAAGGCCTTGGGATCGTGGTGGGGCTTGGCGCCGAGCATGCCGAGGGGGAAGAGCAGGCCGGTGAGCACCACGAGCCACAGCGAGATGCCGTCGACACCGAGGTGCCAGGCGATCCCCCACTGCTTCAGCCAGGGCGTGAAGTCGACCATCTGGAAGCCCTCGAGGTGATCGAGGCCGGTCCGTCCGCCGGGCGACAGGTTGGGGTGGGTCTTGAACTGGACCAGCACGAACACCGTGAGCGCGAACGTGCCCACGGCGAACAGCAGGCCGATCAACTTGGCGAGGTCGGGGCGTCGCTTCGGCGTGAGGGCCACAGCGACCGCGCCGAGGGCGGGCAGCACGACCGTGGCGGTCAGCACGGGGAAGTGCCCGGATTCGGAGGCGAGGATGGCAGCAGTCATCAGAAGGAGGCCCGGTAGAGGACGAAGGCGACGAGGACGACGACACCAGCCGCGAGCCCGAGGGCGTAGTTGCGGAGGTAGCCCGTCTGGAGGCGGCGCACGCGAGAGCCGGTGAACAGGGCGATCTTGCCGACGCCGTTCACCGCCCCGTCGAGCACGCCCTTGTCGAACACGTTGGAGAACCAGTCGAACATCTTGCGACCCGGCCCACCCATGAACGCGGTGATGGCCCAGTCGTAGCGCCACGCGTTGTACAGGATCCTGGGCTCGAGGCGGAGCTGCTCCTCACGGGTCTTGTAGCGGTACTGGTAGAAGTAGATCGCGAGCCCGATGCCGACGAACACCAGGATGGTGGCGAAGCTCTCCAGCCCCCACTCGAGGCCGACCTTGGCCCGGTAGGTCGACTGGCCGGCGCGGATGGCCGGGTCGAGCCAGTGCTCGAGGATGCGGTGGTAGGCGAAGAACATGCCCGACAGCACCGCACCCGCGGCCAGGACCACGAGCGGCACGGTCATCTGCCAGGGCGACTCGTGCGGGTCCTGCGGCGCGCCGTGCTCGACGTGGTGCGGCGCACCGGGCCCGGTCGGGAGCAGGTTGCCCTCGGCGTCGTGCGTGGCGTGGGCGTGGGCGTGCTCGTCGTGCCCGTGGGCGACGGCGTCGGCGTGCGCCAGGTTCTCGTCGCGCACGACCTCTTCCCAGCGCTGCTGGCCGTAGAAGGTGAGGATGACCTCTCGGGTCATGTAGTAGGCGGTGAGCACGGCGGTGAACAGCGCGATCGCGTAGAGCGCCTTGTTCTGGTGCCAGGCGAAGCCGAGGATGTCGCCCTTCGACCAGAAGCCGGCGAACGGCGGCACGCCGGCGATGGCCAGCCAGCCCACGATGAACGTGAGCGAGGTGATCGGCAGGTACTTGCGGAGCTTGCCGTAGTAGTCCATGTCCTGCTCGTTGTTCATGGCGTGGATGACCGAGCCGGCGCCGAGGAAGAGCAGGGCCTTGAAGAAGGCGTGCGTGATCATGTGGAAGATGGCGGCGTCGTACGCGTGGCAGCCGACGGCCAGCACCATGTAGCCGAGCTGGCTGACCGTGGAGTACGCCAGCACCTTCTTGATGTCGCGCTGACTCACCGCGATGGTGGCCGCTATCAGGGCGGTGAGGGCTCCCACCCAGGCGATCAACGTGCTCACCCACGGGTCGGCGGCGCTGATGATGGGGCTCATGCGCACCAGCAGGAAGACGCCCGCGGTCACCATGGTGGCGGCGTGCATCAGGGCCGACACGGGGGTGGGGCCGGCCATGGCGTCGGGCAGCCACACGTAGAGCGGCAGCTGGGCCGACTTGCCGGCGGCACCGACGAGCGTGAGCACCGCGATGGCGGTGAGGGTGGTGCGGGCGACGCTGCCGGTGTGGGCGAACATCTGCGTGTAGTTGAGGGTGCCGAAGGCGAGGAAGGCGAAGAACATCGCCGTCATGAAGCCCCAGTCACCCACGCGGTTGGTGATGAACGCCTTCTTGGCGGCGCTCGAGTTCGCCTCGTCCTGGAACCAGAACCCGATCAGGAAGTACGACGCCGCGCCCACGCCTTCCCACCCGAGGAAGGTGACGAGCATGTTCGACCCGAGCACCAGCACGAGCATGGAGAGGGCGAAGAAGCTCAGGTAGAGGAAGAACTTGGAGAAGTTCGGGTCACCGTGCATGTAGCCGACCGCGTACAGGAAGATCAGGCCGCCGATGAAGGTGACGAACAGGCACATGGTGAGCGAGAGCGGGTCGACCAGGAAGCCCAGGTCGACGTGGAAGCCTCCGGCCGCGAGCCACGTGAAGCCGCGTTGCACCGCCTGGCGCTCCTCGCCGTGCATCTGGCGCAGGCCGACCCAGGTGACGACGGCGGCGATGAAGCCGCCGACCATGCTGCCCACGGCGATCCAGCCGGCCCAGGGCTCGCCGATGCGGCGGCCGAAGGCGATGAGCACCAGCAGTGACAGCAGCGG
>Ga0302299_10002856_pt1 | contig 10513 bp, 8 predicted proteins | sample III_Fen_N3_4_FD_198795 | JGI IMG/M metagenome (GOLD analysis project Ga0302299, IMG submission 198795) | Peat permafrost microbial communities from Stordalen Mire near Abisko, Sweden - III_Fen_N3_4 | ecosystem: Environmental > Terrestrial > Soil > Wetlands > Permafrost | place: Sweden: Abisko...
CTCACCAGGACGACCGAGTTGGAGACGATCGACTGAAGGACGCCGACCTGGGCGGGCAGGACGGTGGACCCGGTGGTCTGTCGACCCAGCAGGCCGTCGGCGATCGTCGCCGAGCTGCACGCGAGATTGAGGACCCGGAATCGCGACGCCGACTGCAGGACCTCGGCGTACGCGTCAGCTGATCGGCGGCACGCGGTGTCCTGTGGCGTCGGGTTCGGCAGCGGTGCGTTGCCTATCCCCGCAGCCGTCGAGTCGCCGATGACGACGGCGTCGATGTTCGTCCGCGCCGGGCCGGCCACGAGAGGCACCTGGGCCACCTTGGCCGTCCCCGTGAGGTCGGACAACGACCGGACCGCGCCGAGCTGGGTCGACGCAGAGACCGCGGTAAGGGCGACGAATCCCGCCGTCAGCGCTGTCGCGGCGAGGACGCTGCCCGCCAGCATCGTCGCGTAGTGACGTCGGCTGCGCGGGGTGTGCCCGTGACCGTGCCGCAAAGCGAGGACACCGACCCCGAGCAGGTAGAGGGCGCCGCCGAGCAGCCCGGCGATCAGGAGCAGCTGCTTGAAGTACGAGGTCCAACCGGCGGCGAGAGCGTCACCGACCTGCGCCGAACCGGTCTGCACGACCCGCCGGCCCCCGGACGACGTCGACTGGATGAACTGGCTTGCTTCGTCGTTGCGGTTGAACCGCTGCCAGACGATGAGCGGACGGATCGGGCCGTTGAAGTGCTGGACGGTTTCGATCGTCCCCTCGCCGAACAGATCGGCCTCGCCGGGCCCGGAGATCCCGAGGACGAAGCTGGGCTTCACCGCTCCGACCTCGACCGTCTGGCCGAAGGCCGACACCGAAACCGGGGGAGTGACCAGCAGCGCCAGCACCATGGCGGCGAGGGCGATGCTCGCCGCGGCGAGGGCGCCGCGCACCAGCGAAGGGACTCTTCGGGACGATCCGGTCACTCCACCAGCATGCATGACGTGCCGGGACCATCCGGCCGCGGCGCTATGGGCTATTGCCGTTCCGCGTCCAGACCGGGATAGAGGTCAGCGTGACGGGGATCGTCACGTCGGCGGGGCCTTCGGTGACCTGACCGTCTGGGCCACGCCACGATCCGGGTGGAAGGGCGACTCGTCGCGTGGCGGCGCCCTGCTCAAGCACCGGGGCGCAGAGCAGGTCGGTCCCGAGCAGGAACTGATCCTGCACAAGTTCGTAGCCCGGGTACGCGTAGGCGAGCGGCCGCAGGATCGGCTCACCCGTGCGGGCGGCGTGGTCCACCAGGACGAGGAGGTCCGGGACCAGCCGCTGGTGGAGGTCGACAGCAGCTCGTACGGCGGCCAGGTGCTCGTCGTCGAGAACCCGCCCGGGCGAGAGCGAGAACTGCATCATCGGGAACAACGCGGCGCACTGCGCGTACCGGACGAACAGCTCCTGGTCGATCGCTCCCTCGATGAGGAATCCCAGCTCGCCACCGCCGATCATGTCCGGACAGATATAGGGATGGCCGATCAGGCCTTGGGCGATACCCTCGGGGATGAGCGAGCCGAGACCGCCATGGCCCCAGGTCGGAGGCTTGTCGTGCAGACGTTGCGCCAGCGGCTGGCCGCCCATCTTCCAGCACGCGCGGAACTCGTTGAATGCGTAGTCGGCGCCGAGCTTGGCCCATGCTTCGCACTGGGCGACCCGACCGGCGGCCAGGGCGACGTCGTCGTCCCGGTAGTGCGTGAGGTCGCCTGCGTCGAACTTGAAGCCGTCGACCCCGTGCTCGCTCATCAAGGCGTGCAGCTCGTCGTTCAGCCATTGCCTGGCGCCTGGGTGCCCGAGGTCCAACAGGGCGCTAAAGCCGTTCCACCAGCGGCGAACGGCAGGTTCGCCGTCCGGTCGGCGCACGAGCCAGCCGTGTTCCTCCAACGAGCGGAAGGTCTCGCTGTCGGGACTGATGAACGGCACCAGCCACAGCATGACGGTGCAGCCCCAGTCGTGGAGCGTGCTCGTCATCGCAGCCGGGTCCGGAAACCGAGCGCGATCGAATCGCCAGGTGCCGTAGTCCTCGGACCACTGATCGTCGATCATCACCAGTCCCGGCGGGAAGCCGGCGTCGAGCAGGCCCCGGACGTACGCGAGCACCTTCTCCTGGGTGGGGTGGTACGGCATCTCGATCCAGGTGTTGTACTGCGGCGCCGCGAACATGGCTGGGGCGGGCGCTCGCCCGGCTGCGGGGAAATGCTCCGTCGAGGCGGCTCGGAAGGCGCCGGCGAGCGTTGGTTCGCCCTGGCCGCAGACGAGATCGTGTCCCTGCACCGTCAGCCCGCCGGCGCCGGCGCCGTCGAACGCGAACTCGAACGGTTGGTCCGACCACACGTACCGACCGTTGCTGGAGACCAGGAGCGGCGCCGACTGGTTCGCCCCGGCATCGTCGTCATCGACCAGCCCGGCGGAAGTCGCCAGGTTGCGACGATGCGGTGAATGGCCGAAGGGCATCGCCTGACCGTCCGCGACCGCCCCGCCCCACCAGCGCTCGCCGGGGGGAACCGCCAGCTGAAGGCGGCTGGCGGCGCGCTCGGAGATCACTGCGGGCTTCCTCAAGTGGGTTTCGGTGCGCCGTCGCCTTGGGTGCCCCCGGTAGGATTCGAACCTACGCTCCCGCCTCCGGAGGGCGATGCTCTATCCCCTGAGCTACGGGGGCTCGGGAGCGCAAACGTTACCAGGCAGCCGCAGCAGGCATGCACGAGTACCAGCCTGGTGGATGGCCCCCGCGGGCGGGCTGAGCCGACGTACTGTGGCTGCGTGGACCGACCGCCGCGCGTACTCGTCGTCGACGACACCGATGCCGTGCGCGACCTGATCCGAACGATCCTCGAGCTCGAGGGGATCGAGGTCTTCGTCGCGGTCGACGGGCAGCAGGCGCTCGATACGGTCGCAGCGATCGCCCCCGACGTGATCACCATGGACGTCGTGATGCCCCGCATGGACGGCCTGGCCACGGCAGCCGCGCTGAAGGCCCGCCCCGACACCGCCGGGATCCCGATCGTCATGGTGTCGGCCAGGGCTCGGCCGGTGGATCGGGTCCGGGGCGCGGAGGCCGGCGTCGACACGTACCTCACCAAGCCGTTCGAGCCGTTCGACCTGTTGGCCGCTGTGCGCGCGTTGCTCCCCGCCTCGTGACAGCCCGCTCTCGTGCGGCGGTTCTTGCCGGAATCGCGGTGCTGCTCGCTGCTTGTGCGCCGGCACCCGCGCCTCCCGCCGCGGCGACGATGCGCACGACCCCGCCTCCGTGGCCGGCCCCGCGCGATGCGGTGTCGTACATCGCCGCGGCCGGGCTGCCGTCGTACCCGCTGGGCGCACCCGTCGGTACGACGTCGACGTCGACCCTTCAAGTGTTCGTCGGCGGTGCCCCGGTGATCGTTCCCGGGTCGGTGGGCATCGACCTGGTCCGCGCGATCGCCGCACCGCTGCACACGCACACGAGCGACGGCCAGGTCTGGGTCGAGGACCCCAAGCAGGGCACGTACACGCTGGGGGAGTTCTTCACGCTGTGGGGCGTCCGGTTCGGTGCCGGCTGTCTGGGCGATGCGTGCGGTTCGCTCACGGTGACCGTCGACGGCAAGCCGGTGCCCGGTGACCCGCGTGCAGTCGTATGGCGACCCGGGGCCCGAATTCGGGTAGACGCCCGCCGATAGCCTGTCCACATGACGCCCGCTCAGCTCTCCGACGCCGTCCTCGCCGCGGTCAACGCGGCCATCGCCTCGGGCGACCTCGTCCTTCCGGACGGCGCAGCCCCGACCGAGGTGGCAGTGGAGCGGCCGAAGAACCGTGAGCATGGCGACTACGCGACGAGTATCGCCTTGCAGCTGGCCAAGCCCGCGGGCCGCCCGCCGCGCGACATCGCGTCTCTGGTGGCCAAGCACCTGGCTGAAGTCGACGGGATCGCGTCCGTCGACATCGCCGGGCCGGGCTTCCTCAACGTGCGGCTGGCTGCAGGAGCGGCAGGTGACCTGGCGCGCCTGATCGTCACTCAGGGGTCCGAGTACGGGCGGACGCCCACCCTGGCCGGGCAGCGGGTCAACCTCGAGTTCATCTCCGCGAACCCGACCGGACCGTTGCACCTCGGGCATACCCGGTGGGCTGCGGTGGGCGATGCCATGGCTCGGGTGATCGAGGCGGCCGGGGCCGAGGTCGTCCGCGAGTTCTACATCAACGACCGGGGCGTCCAGATGGACCTGTTCGGGGCCTCGCTCGCGGCGGCGGCGTCTGGCCGGCCGATCCCGGAGAACGGCTACCAGGGCGACTACGTACCCGAGCTGGCGGCCGAGGTCGTCGCGGCCCACCCCGAGTTCCTCGAGCTGACCGGCGACGACCAGCTGGTCGCCTTTCGCGAGGCCGGGTACGCCCTCCAGCTGGCGCAGCAGCGGGCGGTCCTCGACGAGTTCCGGACCCACTTCGACGTCTGGTACTCCGAGCGGTCGTTGCACTCCTCGGGTGCGGTCGAGCGTGGCATGGCCCGGCTGCGTGAGCAGGGGCACGTGTACGAGGCCGACGGTGCCGTGTGGTTGCGGACCACCGACTTCGGCGACGACAAGGACCGGGTGCTGATCAAGGCCGACGGCGACCTCACGTACTTCGCCTCCGACACCGCGTACTACCTCGACAAGCGGTTCCGCGGCTTCGATGTCAACATCTACCTGCTCGGTGCCGACCACCATGGGTACGTCAACCGCCTGCGCACCGTGGCGGCGTGTGCCGGCGACGACCCCGACGTCAACATCGAGGTGCTCATCGGGCAGCTGGTGAAGATCCTCAAGAACGGCGAGGAGGTCAAGCTGTCGAAGCGGGCCGGCACGATGGTCACGCTGGAGGACTTCGTCTCCGAGGTCGGGGTCGACGCGGCCCGCTACTCGCTGTGCCGGTATCCGGTTGACTCTCCGTTGACGCTGGACATCGCGGTACTGACGGCCCGCCGCAACGAGAACCACGTCTACTACGTGCAGTACGTCGCTGCCCGCACGGCCTCGGTGGCCCGCAACGCCGAGGATGCCGGGGTGACGATGGGCGAACCGTCCGACTTCGATCCCGAGCTGCTGGTCGACCCGGCCGAGCACGCTCTGCTCGGCGTTCTCGGGGAGCTGCCGCGGGTGGTCGCCTCGGCGGCCGAGCTGCGTGAGCCGCACCGGGTCGCCCGGTACCTGGAGGAGCTGGCCGGTACGTACCACCGGTTCTACGACGCCTGCCGGATCCTGCCCCGCGGCGACGAGGACGTCACCGAGGTCATGCGGGCAAGGCTCTGGCTGAACGCCGCCACCCGCCAGGTGATCGAGAACGGCCTCTCCCTCCTAGGCGTCACCGCCCCCGACCGTATGTAACCCCCTCCAACCCGCCAGGTGTGGCTCCCCCCTCTCCCGCCACATGGGTCCCTGCATGCCAATAGACCGCGGTTCCGAGCCCTTCACGAATCTGTGGTTGGGTGGTCGGGCGTGTTGTGCATGCGGCGGGTACTCGATCTAGTGGCATGCAGGGGCCCATGTGGGGGAGAGGGGTGAGGTAGGCGGTGCGTGCGCATCCGGCCGGACCACGGCATGGCGACCAGATCCACGAGGCGGCCCCGTCGGCGCCCCCGCCCGACCTGAACCGGCTCGACCCGGCCCTATGGGCCAGCGGGGTCGGGCGTACCCCCGACGGCGTCGTGCGGGTCCACGGGATGGACGTACGCGACCTGGCCGCAACGTTCGGGACGCCGACCTTCCTCCTGGACGAGACCGACTTCCGCGACCGTTGCCGCCAGTTCCTCACCGCGTTCGCCGACGCCGACGTCTACTACGCGGCCAAGGCCTTCCTTACGACGTCGGTCGCCCGATGGGTCGAGGCCGAGGGTCTCGGCCTCGACGTCGCGACCGGTGGCGAGCTCGCGGTCGCCGTACGGGCCGGCTTCCCGCCTGAGCGACTTCTGTTCCACGGCAACAACAAGTCGGTCGCCGAGCTCAGTGCTGCCCTCGACGCGGGAGTCGCACGGATCGTCGTCGACTCGTTCGACGAGATCGTGCGGCTCGCGCTGCTGGCAGAGGAGCGCGGGGTCCGCCAGCGAGTGCTCGTCCGGGTCACGGTCGGGGTCGAAGCGCACACGCACGAGTTCATCGCCACCGCGCACGAGGACCAGAAGTTCGGCTTCTCGCTCACCGGGGGACAGGCGGCCGAGGCGGCTCGGCGCGTGCTGGCGCAGTCCTCACTCGAGCTGGTCGGCTTGCACTCGCACATCGGCTCGCAGATCTTCGACACGTCCGGCTTCGAGGTTGCCGCGCACCGGGTCGTCGGGCTGGCCGCGGAGATCCGGGACGAGCACGCGGTCGAGCTGCCCGAGCTGAATCTGGGCGGTGGCCTCGGGATCGCGTACGTGAGTGGTGACGACCCGGCCGAGCTCGTCGCTGTCGCGGCTTCGCTCGCGGGGATCGTCGCGCGCGAGTCCGCGGCGTACGGGCTCCCCGTGCCGAGGCTTGCCGTCGAGCCGGGCCGCGCCATCGTCGGACCTACCACCTTCACGCTGTACGAGGTCGGCACGGTCAAGCAGGTCGAGGTCGCAGCGGGGCTGCACCGCGCCTACGTCAGTGTCGACGGCGGCATGAGCGACAACATCCGCACGGCGCTGTACGACGCGGAGTACACCGTGGTCCTCGCGTCCAGGACTTCGACCGCCGAGCCGATGCTGGCCCGAGTGGTCGGGCGCCACTGCGAGAGCGGCGACGTCGTGGTGAAGGATGCGTGGCTGCCCGGCGACCTTGCCCCCGGCGACCTGCTCGCCGTCGCGGCCACCGGTGCCTACTGCCGCGCCATGGCCTCGACCTACAACCAGGTAGGCCGTCCGCCGGTCGTCGCCGTCACGGCCGAGGGGGCGCGCCAGGTCCTCCGTCGCGAGACGGCTGAGGACCTGCTGCTGCTGGACGTCGACGCCTGAGCCGGACCGTCGGACGGTAGGGTCAGACACCGGCTCCGACCGGCCGGGCGACCGTCAACAGGAGGATCTCGTATGGGCGCGCAGCCGCTCCGCATCGCACTGCTCGGGTGCGGAGTCGTCGGTTCGGAAGTCGTCCGGCTGCTGGCCTCGCAGGCCGACGACCTCGAAGCGCGGGTGGGTGCCCCGTTCGAGCTGGTGGGGATCGGCGTCCGCGACGCGCGGGCCGAACGAAGCCCGTCAGTGCCCCGCTCCCTGCTGACCGAGGACCTCGAGGGGCTGGTCGACCGCACCGACGTCGACGTCGTGGTCGAGCTGATGGGCGGGATCCAGCCGGCCCGCTCGCTCCTGCTGCGAGCGCTCCGGCGTGGCGCCAGCGTGGTCACTGCGAACAAGGCGTTGCTCGCCGAGTACGGACCCGAGCTCTACGAGGCGGCCGACGATTCCCGAGCCGACATCTACTACGAGGCGTCGGTCGCCGGTGCCATCCCGTTGCTGCGTCCGCTGCGCGAGAGCCTGGCCGGCGACCAGGTCAACCGGGTGCTCGGCATCGTCAACGGCACCACCAACTACATCCTCACCAAGATGGACGAGACGGGCGCGAGCTTCTCCGACGCCCTCGCCGAGGCGCAGGCGCTCGGTTACGCGGAGGCCGACCCGACGGCCGACATCGAGGGCTACGACGCTGCGGCCAAGGCGGCCATCTTGGCCGGACTCGCGTTCCACACCCGGGTCACCCTCGGCGACGTCTACCGTGAGGGCATCACGGCGGTCAGTGCCGCCGACGTGGCCACAGCCCAGGCGATGGGTCACGTGATCAAGCTCCTGGCCATCTGCGAGCGGTCCGCCGACGGGCGAGGCGTGTCGGTGCGGGTGCATCCGGCGATGATTCCGCTCACCCACCCACTGGCCGGGGTCCGCGAGGCGTACAACGCGGTTTTCGTCGAGTCCGACGCGGCCGGGCAGCTGATGTTCTACGGACGCGGGGCGGGCGGATCACCCACTGCGTCGGCGGTGCTGGGCGACCTGGTCGCGGTGGGCCGCAACCGGTTGTCCGGCGGGCGCGGGCCGCGCGAGAGTGCGTACGCCGCTCTCGAGGTGCGTCCCCTCGGCGAGGCGACGACCCGCTACTACATCGGCATCGACGTGGCCGACAAGGCGGGGGTTCTGGCCACCGTCGCGCAGACGTTCGCGATGCACGACGTCTCGATCGAGACGCTGCGCCAGGACGGACGTGGTGACGAGGCGTCGTTGCTGGTCGTCACGCACAAGGCCAGCGAGTCGGCGCTTGCGGGCGTGGTGAACGACCTACGCGGCCTTGATGTGGTTCGCGCGGTGGCTTCGGTGATGCGGGTGGAGGGCGACTAGCCATGGTCGGCACGACTTTGGGCAAGACCGATCGTCGGCACCAGTGGCGCGGGGTGATCGAGGAGTACCGCGACCGGTTGCCAGTGACGGACGCGACTCCCGTGGTCAGCCTCGGCGAGGGTGGGACGCCGCTCGTCCTCGCACGCACGCTCAGCGAGACCACCGGGTGCACGGTCCACCTCAAGGTCGAAGGCGCCAACCCCACCGGTTCGTTCAAGGACCGCGGGATGACCATGGCCATCTCGAAGGCCGCCGAAGAGGGCGCCCGCGCGGTGATCTGCGCCTCCACGGGCAACACGAGCGCTTCCGCGGCTGCGTACGCCGTCCGCGCTGGGATGGTCTCGGCTGTGCTCGTGCCCTCGGGGAAGATCGCGATGGGCAAGCTCTCGCAGGCCCTGGCTCACGGAGCGACGCTGCTCCAGGTCGACGGCAACTTCGACGACTGCCTTGCGCTGGCCCGCGACCTCGCGGAGCACTACCCCGTCTCGCTGGTCAACAGCGTGAACCCGTTCCGGATCGAGGGCCAGAAGACGGCCGCCTTCGAGATCGTCGACGCGCTGGGCGACGCCCCCGACCTCCATGTCCTCCCGGTGGGCAACGCCGGCAACATCACGGCCTACTGGAAGGGATTCACCGAGTACGCCGCTGACGGCGTGTCGACCCGCCGCCCGCGCATGTGGGGGTTCCAGGCGGCTGGAGCCGCCCCGATCGTGCTCGGCGTGCGGGTCGAGAAGCCGTCGACCATCGCGACCGCGATCCGGATCGGCAACCCCGCGTCGTGGGACTTCGCACTAGCGGCGCGCGACGAGTCGGGCGGACTCATCCACTCGGTGACCGACCGTCAGATCCTCGCCGCGTACCGCTTGCTGTCCGCGCGCGAGGGAGTCTTCGTCGAGCCCGCGTCGGCCGCCTCGGTGGCTGGTCTGCTGCAGTCGCACGCGGCCGGACTGCTCGAGCCGGGTCAAACGGTCGTCTGCACAGTGACCGGTCACGGGCTCAAGGACCCGCAATGGGCGATCGACGGCGCACCGGCACCGCAGACCGTGCCCGTCGACGCCCACCGCGTGGCACATCTGCTCGGCCTGGCGGACTGATGGCAGGTCCGATGTTCCGGGCTGCCCCGGTGCGGATCCGGGTGCCGGCCACCAGTGCGAACGTCGGGCCCGGCTTCGATGCGTGCGCGCTCGCGCTGGGTCTGTACGACGACGTGGTCGTGCAGGTGGCCGAGACCGGGCTCGACATCCAGGTCGCCGGCGAAGGCTCCGACAAGGTCCCGAGCGGCGAACGGCACCTGATCGTCAAGACCATGCGCAAGACGTTCGCGGCACTGGGCGGACAGCCGCGCGGGCTCGCGCTGCGTTGCGCCAACCGGATCCCGCACGGACGCGGACTCGGCTCGAGCGCCGCCGCGATCGTTGCCGGGGTGGTTGCCGCGCGCGCACTCGTGGTCGGCGGTGCCGATCGACTCGACGACGACGGAGTGCTCCAGCTGGCGAGCTCGATCGAAGGGCATCCGGACAATGTCGCCGCCTGCCTGCTCGGGGGTTACACGATCGCCTGGTACGAGGCGGCGCGGGTGCGCGTCCTGCGGTTGGACGTCGACGCGGCGATCGTTCCCGTGGTCTTCGTACCCACGACGCAGGTGGCGACCAGCAAGGCCCGCAAGCTGCTCCCGGCCCAGGTGCCCTTCGCCGACGCGGCCCTCGTCGCCGGTCGCGCCGCCCTGCTGACTGCGGCCCTGACCTCGCGGCCGGACCTGCTCCTGCCGGCGACCGAAGATCGGCTGCACCAGGTGTACCGCGCCCCGGCGATGCCCCGCACGGCGACCCTGGTGGAGCGGCTGCGTGCCGAAGGCATCCCCGCCACGGTGTCCGGGGCGGGCCCGTCGGTCCTTGCTCTTTGCACCGCGACCACGGCCGAGGACGTCGCTGCATCGGCCCCGCGCGGCTGGGTTGCGCACCGGCTCGAGACGGCTGCCGACGGCGCACACCTGCTGGCCCTGTAGGCCGACACGGTGACGTTCGTGCGTCGGGGAAGGGACTAGGCCTTTGTGGTGTTAGTGTGAGCAGTGCACCAGGCGCCCATCGGGCCGGTGCTCCAGAGCCACTCCCGAGCTTGGACCCCGAACCTTCGCGTTCGCTGATTCTCTGCGTGCGACGAAATCTGTGTTCGTCCCGGATGGCACATCTCTCCTCGGAGCCCGTTTCCCTG
>Ga0302299_10002859_pt1 | contig 10506 bp, 10 predicted proteins | sample III_Fen_N3_4_FD_198795 | JGI IMG/M metagenome (GOLD analysis project Ga0302299, IMG submission 198795) | Peat permafrost microbial communities from Stordalen Mire near Abisko, Sweden - III_Fen_N3_4 | ecosystem: Environmental > Terrestrial > Soil > Wetlands > Permafrost | place: Sweden: Abisko...
GGGCCATCGTCGCGATGGTCGGCGACGGGGTCAACGACGCGGCCGCGCTGGCCACCGCCGACCTCGGCCTGGCGATGGGCACCGGGTCGGACGTGGCGATCGAGGCGGCGGACATCACGCTGGTGCGGGGCGACCTGCTCGCCGCACCGCAGGCGATCCGGCTCTCGCGCGCGACGCTGCGGATCATCCGGCAGAACCTGTTCTGGGCGTTCGCCTACAACGTGGCGGCCATCCCGCTCGCGGCGCTCGGCCTGCTCAACCCGATGATCGCCGGCGCGGCGATGGCGTTCAGCTCGGTGCTCGTCGTGACGAACTCGCTGCGCCTGCGCCGCTTCGCCTGACGCGTCACGACCTGCCCCGGCGACGACGAGCCGGGGCCGTGGACTCGCCCCGTTGTGCCCCCGTCGCGGAATGTGATATCACTTTGCTATCGGACCGGCCACCGTGGCAGGTCACGCGACGAAGGAGCAGTCATGTCCGAGCCCAGCACGGTTCCTCCCCAGGAGTCGGTGGGTGGCGAGCCCGTCGGCCAGCCGGTCGGCCACGCCGGCACGCGGGTCGACGTCGCCGAGCGCCTCGCCTGGTCGGTCGGTGGAGGTGCGGCGTTCCTCGCGCTGCTGCTGGCCATCGCGGCGCTCATCGGCGCGATCGCGCTCTTCGGCGTCGCGGACTCGCAGGGCACCGACTGGCTCGCGGGCGTCGGCTTCGCCGTGCTGCTGGCGGGGATCCTCGTGTTCACCGGCTTCGCGGTGATCAGCCCCGGCACCACGCGCGTCGTGCAGTTCTTCGGGCGCTACGTCGGCACCGTGCGGCACACCGGCCTCGTGCTCACCGTGCCGCTGTCCACGCGGCGCAACGTCTCGGTGCGGGTGCGCAACTTCGAGACGAGCGAGCTCAAGGTCAACGACGCCGACGGCAACCCGGTCAACATCGCCGCGATCGTCGTCTGGCAGGTGGCGGACACCGCCAAGGCGACGTTCGCCGTGCAGGACTACGTCGACTTCGTCCGCGTGCAGTCCGAGTCCGCGCTACGGCACGTGGCCATGTCCCACCCGTACGACCACGCGGACGACAACACCAACACGCTGCGCGGTGCCACCGAGGTGGTGTCCGGCGAGATCGCCGCCGAGGTGGCGGCCCGCGTCGTCATCGCCGGGCTCGAGGTCGTCGAGGCCCGCATCTCGAAGCTGGCCTACGCCCCGGAGATCGCCCAGGCGATGCTGCAGCGCCAGCAGGCCGGTGCGATCATCGCCGCGCGCAGCCGCATCGTCGAGGGCGCGGTGTCCATGGTGGAGGACGCCCTGGCGCGACTCGAGGCCGACTCGGTCGTCGTGCTCGACGACGAGCGCAAGGCCGCGATGGTGTCGAACCTGCTCGTCGTGCTGTGCGGCGAGGCGCGGGCGACGCCCGTGGTGAACACGGGATCGCTGTACACGTGAGCCGGGGATGACCAGGCCCGACGAGGTGCCCGCGGAGGTTCCCGCCGCGGCCCCCGAGGAGCCCGACGGGGCGGACGTGGGCGGCGGCGACGCGGCGACGCCGCGCGCCGCCCGCGAGCGCAAGGCGGTGCTGCTGCGGCTCGACCCGGCGGTGCACGACGCGTTGACGCGCTGGGCGGCCGACGACCTGCGCAGCGTCAACGCGCAGCTCGAGCTGCTGCTGCGGGACGCGCTGGCCCGCGCGGGCCGGCTGCCGTCGGGCCTGGCGCCGACCCGGCGGCAGGGTCGTCCGCCGGCGACCTGACCGGCGCACACCTCGTCGTCGTACGCTGCGCGCCATGGTGACGCCCGAGCCGGTCACGCCCCTTGCCCCGGAGTCGGCGCCCGCGTCGCCGGCACCCGCATCCGCGCAGCTCGCATCCGCGCAGCCAGCACCCGCTCGGACGGTGCTCGACGCGGTCCGGGCCCGGCGGCTGACCGCCGAGGTGTGGATCGTGCTGGGCCTGTCGCTGGGCCGGTCCGCGGTCTACGCCGTGGTGAGCCTCGTGGCAACGCTCACGGCGGGGCCACCGCTGGGCGAGCAGAGCACCACGCTCAATCCCAGCCAGTCGCCGCGCCCGCTGCTCGACCTCACCTACCAGCTGCTGTCCATCGGCTTCGCGCTGGTGCCGGTGGCCCTCGCGATCTACCTGCTCTCAGAACCGGGGCGCTCCGCGCTGCGCCGGATCGGGCTCGACGCGGCCCGGCCCTGGCGCGACCTCGCCGTGGGGCTGGGCCTCGCCGGGGCGATCGGCGTGCCCGGCCTGGGCCTGTACGCCCTCGGGCGTGCGCTGGGCATCACCGTGCAGGTGCAGGCCAGTGCGCTGAACGCGGCCTGGTGGACGGTTCCCGTGCTCGTCCTCGCGGCGCTGCAGAACGCGCTGCTGGAGGAGGTGATCGCGGTCGGCTACCTGTCCGAGCGGTTGCGGGAGCTGCGCTGGCCGGCGCCGGCCGTCGTGGTGGCGAGCGCGCTGCTGCGCGGCGCGTACCACCTGTACCAGGGTTGGGGGCCGTTCGTCGGCAACGTCGTCATGGGGCTGGTGTTCGCGGAGTACTACCGGCGCACGCGACGCGTGGCGCCACTGGTCGTCGCGCACACCGTCATGGACGTCGTGGCGTTCGTCGGCTACGCGCTGATCCCGGCGGGCTGGCTGACCGCGCTCGGCCTGTCCTGACAGCGACGCGGTTGCTGACCCGGACGGCGCCGGCGCTCAGACGGTGGCGGACGGGCGGTGCAGCTGGCTCATCAGCGACCGGGTGGCGAGCCCGCCGACCAGCTGGATCACGCCGCCGACAAAGGCGAGGATGCCGAGCAGCACCCCGAACACCGCGACCGAGAAGTCCTTCGCTGCCGGGTGCACCACGAGCACCAGGCCGAAGGCGAAGGTCGCCAGGCCGAAGGCCAGGGTCCAGTGCCAGCCCGGGTCCTGCTCGCGGTACAGCCGGATCGCGGCGAACAGGGCGACCAGCCCCACCACCAGGGCCCACACGGCCAGCAGGTAGAACAGCACGCTGATGGTGGTGTGCGGCCAGGCCAGCACGACGACACCCAGCACTAGCCCGGCCAGACCCTCGATGACGAACCAGATCCCGCCCGGCTCCTTGAGGTTGGCCAGCCCGATGATGGCGGTGAGCAGGCCGTCGACCGCCGCGAAGAGGCCGAACACCCAGAACGCGAGCGCCACGGACAGGTGCGGGTCCACCAGGATGAACGCGCCCAGGACGAGCATCACCACCCCGCGCAGCAGGGACAGCCACCAGAGCCGCTGCAGCCCCGACGTGACCTGCTCGGTCAGTTCCTCGGCCATCTGTCCCATCCCCGTCACGTGCGGACCGCGCGCGCTGCTCGCGCACATCGTCGGGCCGCTCCGAGCGACACGGTAGTGGGCGCAGGGCGGGCACGCCCGGCGGCCACGCGCGTCGGCGCAGCCCAGGCCCGCTGCGCGGGCGTTCAGCGCCCGGTGCCACGGTCCGCTGCCTAGAATCCCTGACATGACCGTCTCGACCGCGTCGGCGGAAGCGGCCGGCGAGGCGCGCGACGGGCCAGTGCTCGTCGAGGTCCTTGACATCCCGGCCACCCGCGTGCGGCACCCCAGCGACCTGCTCGCGGTGGTGCTCAGTGCGCTGGGGCTGCTGCTCGTCCTGGTGCTGGCGACGTTCGCGCAGAACACCACCACCGGAGTGGCCGAGGACGTGCGGACGTTCGCGAGCGTGCTGGGCCGGGTGCTGTTCGTCCCGGTGAACGTGCTGGTGGCGCTGGTCACCCTGCTGGTGCCGGTCGGGGTGCTCGCCGACCTGGCGATCCGCCGGCGGCCGCGTCTGATGCTCGAGACGGCCGCCGCGGCCGCCGCCGCCGCGGTGCTCAACGGCGCGGCGCACTGGGCGCTGGTGCGGTTCGCCACGCCGGAGCTGGTCCGCACGATGTCCGTCTGGCTGGACGGCTCGTGGCAGCTCACGCTGCCCGGCTACGTCGCCGCGGTCGCCGGGCTGCTCACGCTGGCGGGGCCGCGATCGGTGCGGCGCTCGGTGCGCTGGTCGTGGAACGCGCTGTGGATGACCGTGGCGATCACCCTGGTCACGGCCCAGGTCTCGTTGCCGGGAGTGGGCATCTCGCTGCTGATCGGCCGCCTGGCCGGGATGGGTCTGCGCTACCTGACCAAGGTCGAGCCGCAGCGTGCCTATGGCGACGACCTGGTGGCGGGGGTGCGCCAGTCCGGTTTCCACCCGGTGGCGCTGACCCGGGTGCCCGACGCGGAGACCCACGTGGCCGCGGCGCACCACCCCGACGGGGCGCCGGACCTCCCCGAGCCCGCGCCCGCGTCCGTCGCCCTCGCGCGCACCACCCGTGCCCGGGTGTACCAGGTGCGCACCGTCGACGACGAGGTGCTGGACCTCGTCGTCCTGGACGGCGACCGCCAGGTGGTCGGCCTGCTCACCCGGGCGTGGCGCTCGCTACGGCTGCGGGGCATCGAGGGCCGTTCGGTGGTCTCGCTGCGGCAGGCGACCGAGCGGGCCGCGCTGCTCGCCTATGCGGCCCGCGCCGCCGGCGTGCGGACCCCCCGCCTGCTGAGGATCGGCGCGGCCGCCGACTCCATGCTGCTCATCCAGGAGCACCCCACCGACTCCGTCCCCCTGGCCGACCTCGACCCGGCCGATCTCACGGACGAGCTGATGCGGTCGATCTGGGCGCAGCTGCTCGGCGCGCACCGCGCCGGCATCGCGCACCGCGCGGTCACCAGCGACGTGCTGCTGGTGGCCCCGCCCGACGCGTCGGGCCACCGGCACGTGTGGCTGACCGGCTGGGAGCTGGGCGACGTCGCCTCCTCCGAGCTCGCCCGCCGCATCGACGTCACACAGCTGCTGGCACTGCTGGCCGCGCGGGTCGGCGCGGAGCGCGCGGTGCGGTCGGCCGCGCACGCCATGGCGGGCGACGACCTCGCCGCCGTCGGCCCGCTGCTGCAACCGATCTCGCTGCCGCGGCGTACCCGCGAGGAGATCGGCTCGCGCAAGGAGGTGCTCGCCGACCTGCGGACGCAGATCGTGGCGCGACTGCCGGAGGCCGATGTCGAGCCCCAACGGCTGGTCCGGTTCGGCGCCCGCACGGTGCTGACCATCCTCATCACGGTGGTGGCGGCGTTCGTCATCCTCACCACCATCAACGTCCGCCAGATCGGCGAGGCGCTGGCCACCAGCGACTGGCGGTACAGCCTCCTGGCCTACGGGCTCGGGCTGGCGACGCTGGTCGCCTCGGCGCTCACCCTGGTCGCCTTCTCGCCCGTGAAGTTCGGGTTGTGGCGGGCCACGCTGGTGCAGACCGCCGGTACCTTCGTCGCCCTCGCCACCCCCGCGGGCATCGGGCCGGCGGCGCTCAACCTGCGCGCCATGACGCGGCGCGGGGTGTCGACCTCGCTGGCCACCGCGACGGTGGCGCTGATCCAGGTCTCGCAGTTCGTCATGACCGTGGTCGTGCTCGTCGTGCTCATGGTGACGTCCGGCACGCAGCAGCAGTCGGTGCTGCCGCTGTCACCCACGGTGCTCATCGTCGTCGCGGCCGTCGTGGCGCTGGTCGCCGCGACGCTGCTGGTGCCGGCGGTGCGCCAGTGGATCTCCGCGCGGGCGATGCCGACGGTGCGCCAGACGTGGCCGCGGTTCATCGAGGTCGTCGGGCAGCCCAAGCGCGTGCTCATGGGACTGGCCGGGAACGTGGCGATGACCCTGGGCTACGTGCTGGCGTTCGATGCGTCGCTGACGGCCCTGGGCCAGCACGTCAGCCTGGTCCAGGTGGCGATCGTGTACCTGCTCGGCACGACGCTCGGTTCCGTGGTGCCGACGCCGGGCGGCGTCGGCACGGTCGAGGCGGCGCTCGCCGCGGGCCTCGGCACCGTGGCCGGGCTGAACCCCGGCGTGGCGTTCTCCGTCGCCGTGCTGTTCCGCGTGCTGACGTACTGGCTGCGGATCCCGCTGGGCTGGGCGGCGATGCGCGGCCTGCAGCGGATCGGCGAGCTGTAGCGCACCCCGGCACCTCCCGGGAGAGACGTGCGCGCAGCGGGCAGCGCGTCACGGGCGGGTGGCACGGCAAAGGCCGCCCCGGCGCGTCCTCGAGACGCGACGACGCGGTGCGGTGGCCGTCTTGTTGCCGGACCCGCGCGGCCTGCGGCGTCAGACTGCGACGTCAGACCGCGGCGACGTCAAGCTGCGACGGAATCCTGGTGCGGGAGCTTCGTCATCGCGCCGAGCCGGCCCGCGACCACAGCCCACGACTGCAACCGTGACGATGGGGGGGTGGCGATGCTGGGGGAGCTCCCCGCCTCTGCCGCTGTCTCACGCTGGTCCATCTGACATCCCGTCTGTTCGGCGGCCCGGCTGACCTCAAGGGTCCCGTGGCTTTGCGTCCCCACCTCGCGGCAGGTTTGCCCGTTCGCTGACAGGTCAGACAGTAGACGATGACCGGCCGTGGGCGGAAGGCCCAGTTCGACCGATTGTGAGCGATCACAGGGATTTCACCCGCTGAGGTCCTCGGCGGCCGAGGATCTTCTGCTAACGGGTTCGGGGCCGAACCGGGACGGAACGCCGCAGGGCGACCCGTCCCGGTCCTCTCGCCGCCCGGCGGCGTGCCGCCGACGCGGGCGTGCGGGCGTCAGTGCAGGGCGTCCTTGACGTCGTCGCCGGCCTGCTTCAGGTCTGCGGCGGCCTGGTCCTTCTTGCCCTCCGCGACGAGCTCGTCGTCGTGGGTGACCTTGCCCCAGGCCTCCTCGGCCTTGCCCTTGCCCTCTTCGGCAGCGTGCTTGATCTTGTCGTCGAGCCCCATGGGTCTCTCCCTTCGTCGGGCCGGCCCGCAAGCCGACCCGATCGAGGCTAGGTCGGGTCCGGTTCGTCCGCATCCCGACCGGAACCCGTGACGGGTCCGGGCGGTTGCTCGACGGGACCGGCTTCCGACTCGCTGCGCAGCCGCGGCTCGGTGCGCCGGGAGGGCACCAGCCCGGCCTTGTCGGCGTAGAAGGCGCGCACCACGTCCATGTCGGCGCGCACGTCACCGGTCAGCTCGATCGTCGGGCCGAGGCCGGTCGTCATCGTCGTGCGGTCGACGTAGCCGAGGGTGACCGGCAGCCCGGTGGCGCGGGCGATGCGGTAGAAGCCGGACTTCCAGCCGTTCCCGCGCCGGGTGCCCTCGGGGGTCACCACGAGGTAGAACCGCTCACCGGACCCCAGCATGGCGATCAGCTGGTCGACCAAGCCCTCCGGGTTGCGACGGTCCACCGCGATGCCGCCGAGCGCCCGCATCAACGGTCCGAACGGGCCTCGGAACAGGGTGTGCTTGCCGAGCCAGTGGAACGGGATCCCGGCCTCCCACGTGATGGCGAGCATCAGGGCGAAGTCCCAGTTCGACGTGTGCGGGGCGCCGATCAGCAGCCCGGCCCGGCCGGCGGGCAGGCGGGTGGTGACCAGGCGCCAGCGGCTGACGGACCAGTAGACGCGGGCGAGCGCGCGACGAAGCCACATGTGTGCCTAGTGTGCCCTACCGGACAGGCGCCAGACCTGCCGGCGCCAGCCCCCCCGGCGGCGGGCAGACGGGTCAGATCGACGCCCGGAACGCCATCCGTTCGGCCCAATTCTCCGGACCCGTCGACCAGGGAAGTTGCCCTGGACGCTCGTCCACGTCAGAATGAGATGTGACTCAAGCGCCCTCCAGCCCCCGCGTGCCGCTCGACCGCGTGCAGCCGCTCCGCCGTGAGCACATCCCGGTGGCAGCACGGGTCCTGGCCGCCGCCCTGAGCGACGATCCCGGCTACAGCGCGATGCTGCCCGACGTCAGGCGACGCATCCCTGAGCTCACCGCGGTCTACCGGATGACGCTGGCGGACGCCCTCAAGCACGGACGCGGCGTGGTCACCACGCTGGGGGACGTGATCACCGGTGCGGCGGCCGTCTACCCGCCCGGGACCTACCCCATGACCACCGTGCGGTGGGGGCAGCGGGCGGTCGGCCTCGTCCGGCTGGCGGCTCTCGCCCGCGAGCACAGCGCCGCGCTGTCCCGGTTCGGCCGCGTCACCAGCTCAGGCGTCCCGACGGACGCCTGGTACGTCGAGGCGCTCGGGGTGCGCCCGGACCTGCAGCGCCTCGGTCGCGGTCGGCTGCTCATCGATGCGGTACTCGCCATGGTCGACGAGGCGGGCGACGCGTCCTACCTCGAGACGACGAACCCGGCGAACGTCGACTATTACGCGCTGCGCGGCTACGTGCGCACCGAGGCCCGGATGCCGGTCGTGCCCGAGACACCCGAAGGGCCGTGGATCCTGCCGATGTGGCGGCCGTCGGCCGCGGACCGCGCCGCCCTCCCGACGAGCGAGACCACGGTCGGCGCGGTCGACTAAGGAGGTACGCCCCCGCCCGCGGCCCACGCCTCCGAGCCCGCCGTGGTCAACTGGGGGCACCGCCCGCCCACACGAAGGAGCCACCCGTGCCCACCGTGCCCGCCCTCACGCTCAACAACGGCATCGACATCCCTCAGCTCGGTCTGGGTGTGTACCAGGTGCCCCCCGAGGACACCCAGCGGGTCGTCGAGACCGCGCTCGAGCTCGGCTACCGACACATCGACACCGCGCAGATGTACGGCAACGAGGCCGGGGTGGGCGCCGCGGTCGCCGCGTCCGGACTGGACCGCGCCGAGGTGTTCGTCACCAGCAAGCTCAACAACAACCGGCACGAGCCCCAGGCCGCGCTGCGCTCCTTCGACGGCACGTTGGACGCCCTCGGGTTCGAGTACGTCGACCTGTTCCTCATCCACTGGCCGCTGCCCGCCATCGGTGACTTCGTCGACACCTGGCACGCACTGGAGGGCATCTACTCCTCCGGCCGGGCCCGGGCCATCGGCGTGTCCAACTTCCAGGCCCATCACCTGCACCGGCTGGTGGAGGCGTCGACGGTGGTGCCGGCCGTGAACCAGGTCGAGATCAGCCCGTACCTGACGCAGGGGCCGCTGCGCGCCGCCAACGAGGCTCTGGGCATCGTCACCGAGGCGTGGTCGCCGCTGGCCCAGGGCGCGGTGCTGGACGACCCCGTGATCACGGCCATCGCCGCCGCCCACGGGCGCACCACGGCCCAGGTGACGGTCCGCTGGCACCTGCAGCGCGGTGACGTCGTGTTCCCCAAGTCGATGCACCGGGACCGGATGGCCGAGAACCTCGACGCGGTGACCTTCGCTCTGACCGCTGACGAGATGGCGGCCATCACGGCCCTCGACCGCGGCCAGCGCACCGGGCCGGACCCCGACGCCTTCAACTGGGTGCCGAAGGGCTGATCCCGCCCGCCGCCGCGACACTCGGCGCGCGCGCCGGGGCGGCGGGGGTGACCATGGCGGGCATGACGGACATGACCGACATGATGGGCGTCGCCGCACCGGGCGTCGTCGAGGACCCCGTCGGTGCCGTCCGGCCCGACGGCGCGCCTGCCACGCGGGTCGCCCTGCTCGGCACCGGAGCGATGGGCTACGGCATGGCGGTCAGCCTGCTGCGCGCCGGACTGGCGACGACGGTGTGGAACCGCACCAGGGCGAAGGCCGAACCCTTGGCCCGGCTCGGCGCGGTGGTGGCCGACGAGCCGGCCGACGCCGTCCGGGACGCCGACGTGGTGCTCACGGTGCTGTTCGACGCGGACGCCGTGGCGGACGTGATGGCGGCCGCGCTGCCCGCCATGCCACGCGGCGCGGTGTGGCTGCAGAGCGCCACCGTGGGCGCGGAGGGCACGGCCCGGTTGGCCGAGCTGGCCGAGGCCCACGGCGTGGCGTTCGTCGACGCTCCCGTGCTCGGCACCCGCAAGCCCGCGCTGGCCGGGCGGCTCGTGGTGCTGGCCGCGGGTCCCGACGTGGTGCGGCCGCTGGTCACACCGGTGCTGAACGCGATCGGTGAACGCACCGTCTGGGTGGCTGACGAGCCGGGTGCTGCGTCGCGGCTCAAGCTCGTCGCGAACGCCTGGATCGCCACGCTGACCGCGGGCGTGGCGCAGTCCGTGGCCCTGGCGCGGGCATGGGATCTCGACCCGCAGCTGTTCCTCGACGCGATCGACGGCGGCGCGCCCGACAGCCCGTACGCGCACATCAAGGGTGCCGCGATGCTGTCCGGCGACTTCGAGCCGCAGTTCCAGCTGGACGGGCTACGCAAGGACCTGGCCCTGATCGTCGCCGATGCGCGCCGGGCCGGCGTGCCCACGGCCCTGGTCGACACCCTCGCCCGGGCCTACGCGGTGGCCGCCGGTGCGGACGACGAACGTGGTGGTCAGGACATCGCGGCGGTGATCGACGCGTTCCGCCCTGCCGTGGCCGTCGATCCGTCGTCGAGCGCGGACTCGCCACACGGCCGGCACGCCACCTGAGGGCCTCCGTCAGGCCGGCAGGCCGACCATCGCCGCGCTGCGCTCCCACAGGCCGCGGGCCAGGCCTGGGTCGTCGGCCATCGGCGTGGTGCGCGCGATCTTCCGCTTCACCCAGTACTGGCCGGACACCCAGTCCTCGCCCGCGGTGCCCTCCGCCAGC